>WBZS01000100.1_pt2 | contig 164952 bp, 118 predicted proteins | sample 5204201 | NCBI WGS metagenome assembly WBZS01 (sample SAMN12344357, study PRJNA552823) | activated sludge metagenome | biome: Activated sludge suspended growth; feature: Nitrification reactor; material: Wastewater; isolation source: activated sludge from nitrification reactor of wastewater... | reverse complement strand
TTGGCGAAATCACTTTTCGCAAGCAGCTAAGCAGACGTTCGTGCACTTTGGCGGTGAGCAACTGATCAAACTGGGATACGAAATTGACAACCAATGGGTCCAGGGTGAATAAAATGGGAATCGTCGACAGGATCCGTCAACTCATGCCTGCGAGTGTTGGTAACGTTGTCCGCAAGATAGTACCCCGCTCGATCAAAGCCGCGATTGGCAAACGGATGACGCGTGGTATCGCAGCCAAAACGCCTGTCGTTACCGTGCAAGACGGACGAAAATTCAAGACGATCGAAGACGGATTGTTCTTTCGAGTGTTCTTCGAGGGCACGTATGAGCCCGAACTCACGACAGTTTTCGAGCAGTTGATTCGCGCAGAAGACACGATCATTGATGTTGGTGGAAACTTCGGTTGGTACGCAACTTTGTTTGCGAAGGCCGCGCCCCGCGGCAAGGTAATCAGCTACGAACCAGTCCCCGACACGTTTGAGGTAATGCGCGACAATATTGACATTAACAACATGACTACAAACGTCGAATTGCACCCGGTATGCGTCGGCGAAAAAGCAGGCACTGTTTCTTTTTTGCGTACAGGAAACAGTGGACTCGGTCATGTTGCGACCGGCAAAGAATCAGGGGAATCGATTGACATTGCAATTGTCACGCTTGACGAACAACTCGCTAAGCTTGCTGGGAAAATTGCCCTTATCAAAATTCACGTCGAAGGTTTTGAACTCAACGTCTTGCGCGGCAGCAGGCAATTGCTCGCTGACGACCACCCGCCCGTGGTTCAAGTCAAACTGACGGACGATCGCTTGGAACGTTACGGAGTCTCCCGACACGATATTTGCAAATTTTTTCAGGATGCCGGAATGGCGGTTTATGAACTTCTGCCCAATGGAACGTTGTCGGAATCCGAACGTCCGACGCAGCACGAGATTTTCGCGGTGGGTTCCGGCCTATTCGCGGATCGATTTCGCAGCATGTCCACTACAGTGAAGTCGAGTTCTTCCGTTGCTCGTTAGTGTTTTTGTGAAAAGCGATCTTGATTTTGAGTGACCGACCGCAAAAAAGTACAAGCACGTTCGCCTGTGACGTTGTGGTCTCCTCCGGCAAAAACTAAAATAGGCTCCGCAGTTCAAAAATTAGACACGAACCAAGCCCAGTTACCTGGTGCGGGCAATTTTTCAGCGATCGAGCGTGATAGATGAATTCTCCCGCAGTTGTGCCTACTCAACTGGTTGGCCAATGTGAGGCCCAAACGGAGTGGTGGTATTACAGTGGGCATTTGAAATCGGGCGACCGCAGTTTCGGATTTCAACTCACTTTTTTCAGCCGCCGGGTCCAGGACGAGATGATCCTCGGGTTCATTCCCCTTCAATGGCTTTCGTCGAAATTCCGCTTCGCACATTTCGCGCTCTCGGATTTTGACCGCCAGCAGTTTCACTTTTCACACCGTCGCTCGATTCGTTTTAGAGCTGGCGCGGCGTTAGATCATTTTAAGGCTTGGCAAAGAAACTGGAATGTGCACGAATGCGAGGGCTTGCATCTGTTGCGAGCCTCGATGCGAGGCATTTCGATAGACCTCGCGCTACAGCCGCTGAAAAGCCCAGTGCAACATGGCGACGGCGGCACGTTTTATCGCAATGATCACCAAAGTGCTTTTCATTTTTCCATTCCCCGATTTGCTGTTTCGGGGCGTTTGCGGCTAGACGGAGAATCGCTTGAGGTTTCGGGCGAGGCCTGGATGGACCGTGAATTTGGCCGCTGCGATTTTGACCGGCAAATGGGGGGCTGGGACTGGCTGTATGCACAACTCGATGATAACCGGGAATTGATGGTCTACTGCGTTTGCGATGAGAAACGTAACTACAACGGCCACCGGACTGTCGTGCGAGTGGACGCCGACGGTACGAAGACGGAATTGAAAGCGGAGGCCTTCCAGCTCACGGCCCTGGGCAAATGGACGAGCCCTTGGACGGGAACAACTTATCCCAGCAGATGGTCACTGCAAGTTCCCGAATGGAAGGTGAAATTAGAATTTATTCCGCGACTTGCCTGCCAGGAGTTGGTGACCCGGGGTTCGACCAGCGTGATCTATTGGGAGGGAGGCGCGGCAGTGACCGGCGAGATTGATCACCAGGCCGTCACAGGCAAGGCATTTGTGGAATTGGTCGGGTACAATAGCGAGCATCAAATTTTGGTCACGAAAAAGATTGGACCAATTGCTTTGTGGCGAGCTTTCTTGAACGAAGGCCATTATTGGCTTCGCCATTGGCGTGTGACGCGAACTGCGAACCCCTGAAAATGAAAGATGGGCCTCTTTCCCAATGGATTCTCTAGGAAAATGGATTTTGAAGTTTCGTTTTTCGCTGGCAATTGCCGTAGTGGCAACGACCTGTTTGGCGCTTTTTTCTGCTCGCTGGTTGGAATTTGACGACCAACCTCAAGAGCTCTTTTATCGAGCCAATGCAGCAGCAGAACAACTGCAACAGCTGTTCGATGACTTCGGTCCCGACGATGATCAGTTGGTTTTGGTGCTTGATGGAAAACCATTATTTGTTCCCGAATCGATAAGAGCTATCCACCGAATTACTCACGAGCTGAAACAACTGGATTGTGTCGAAGATGTTTACGGAATTACACAAGTCCGGCGCAAGGGAAGTCGCGTGGTTCCGCTTCTCCCACCCGACCCTCGGCCCGAGGACACCGCGGAAACGGAACGCGAGGCATTGTCGAATCCATTAGTTGTCGGACAGTTTCTATCGCGCGACGCAAAAATGTTGTTGGTCCTGGCGCAGCTAAAAAACCCCGGCGCGGCGATGTCTGAAATCGAACAGATGGTGACGAGAATTCACGAAGTCGCCAAGCACGCGGCTGCTCCAGCGGGATTGAATGTTCGTCTGGCGGGACATCAGGCGATTCGCGTAGACCTGCTCAACAAGACACGGGCCGAGCGAATTTTGTTCGCATGGCTGAGCGCCATTGTTTCGGCCGCGATTTCGTTGGTGATGTTTCGGCGGGTGTCCGCCATCTTGATTTGCGTTGCCGGACCAGCCATCGGTGTGATTTGGACGATGGGAATTTTGGGGCTGTTCGGTGAACGGATCAATGTGCTGGGGACCATTGTCCCGGCCATGCTCTACGTGATAGGCTTTACGGACTCGACCCATTTGATGGCCAGTTTCCGTCAGGCGCGTGGCAGGGGGCTCGAGCCGCCCGCAGCCGCGCTGTTTGCCCTTAATGAAGTTGGATGGGCTTGCGCGCTGACGTTTTTTTCGACCTTTGTGGCCTTTGGGTCGATGTATCTCGCTGAGTTGGAAGTTATTCAGCATCTAGGCCTGACCTGCGCGTTGGGCACCGTGGTAACTTACATCGCAGTGGTCGTCGTCAACGTTTTGTTGATGACGTCGTGGTTGGGGGCAAACGCCGGCCGGACGATCATGCCTGACGACTACGTGGTGGAGGGTTCCGGCGATGACCTCGCGCCAAACATCGCGAAAATCGATCTGTCGAAGAAGCGGACGATTGCCGATCGTTGGACTGATGCGGTATTGGCCTATCCCCGTTTGGTTGCCCTAACTGCCATTGGATCCACCATCGTGTTGGCGTTTCTTTCATCGAAGCTTGAACCTGATATTCGATTCACAGAATCGCTGCCGGAGAAGAGTGAGACTCGCCTGGTAATCGAACAATGCGATCGCATGTTCGGAGGTTCGTTGCCGATGCACGTCGTGGTGGAGTGGCCGGAACGATTGAACGTCGCCTCTCCGGAACTGTTTCGAGTATTAGGGGAAATTCATAACGAGCTAAAGACGACAGGATATACCGCCGAGCCCTTTTCGATTGGGAGTATTGCCGCAGCATTGACTCCCCTCGGGCCATGGAAGCGCGAATTTGAAATGCTCCCTTCGAGTGTTACGAAACGAATCGTGCGAACGGATCTGCGACGGTTGCTGGTGACCGCCAAAGTCCCGGACGCAGGGGCGGCCCCGCTGGAGCCAGCCTTTCAGCAAATCGAAAAGAAGCTAGTGCAACTGGCAGCTCGGCATCCTGGTTTCTCGATGCATTTGACGGGAACTTCTGTGGTCGCCGCCCGCAATGTGAATTTTTTGATCAGCGACTTGGCAAAGAGCCTTTCGGCGACCGCCGCTATCGTTATCTTGATCATGGCTGTGGCCTTCCGTTCATTGACGTTAGGCTTGTTGGCGATCATTCCAAACTTGATGCCCCTGCTCGTGACCGGCGGAATTCTTCAACTATCGGGACAATCACTGGGAATCGCAAGTGTGATGACATTTGACTTGTGTTTGGGAATAGCTGTCGACGCGACGATTCATTTTGTTATGCGTTTTCGTCGAGAAAAGCGGGCCACGGGTGACACGCGGACTGCGATCGTCCGTACTTTGTCACATGCCGGAGGAGCAATGATCTTGACCAGCACGGTTCTTGTGGGTGGGTTTTCGGTGCTGACACTCAGTCAACTTCCGCCACTGCGGATGTTTGCCATTTTGTCGTCGGGCACGCTTGCCGGCGCATTGCTGTGCGACCTCACTGTCTTGCCGGTTCTTGTGTACCTGGCCGACCGGGGATTCTGGCGTACTCGATAGGGAAATGAAAAACGGCTCCCGTTTTTGAGACGAAAGCCGCTTAAAAATTTTGCGCCCTGGTTTGATCGGGTTATTTCAACTTGATCGGCACACCACCGATTTTCAGAACCAATCCGCTGTTCGACATTTCGATTCCGTTCCCGCGACGGCCGTAGAAACCTACTGGAGGATTCATCATCCCACCGTTTTGGGGAGCGTACATCGCACCATTACCTGGTAGTGCTCCAGGAGCAGCTTCGGTTGGGTATCTAGGAGCCGGCGAGGCTTCGCGGTAGTAACCACCACCGTTGTTCAAAGCACCACCGCGATACCCGTTACCATAACCCAAGTTGCCACTTCCGTATCCGCCACCGAAGTTGCCGCCGGTGCCCGGATAACCACCGCCATAAGCATCGGGAGGCAAAGGAGCTACCGGCCCCATGTCGATCGTATTCGCCAATACCATAATCGAATTCGTTTTGGCACAAATCGTGGCCATCATTCGATCAATTTCCATCGTACAGCCAAGCGGGGCGTCCAATCCGCGAGCGGCACGCATTTTCGCCGTATTGATCAACGACTCAAGTTCGATAACATGAGCCGAAAGGCATGTTACGGTTTCGCGAAGTTCACAGGCTCGACCGCGTGAGCGTGCCAAACCCCGGACCCGCCGAGCAGCAGATTCGATATTGTTGCTGGTTGATTGCAACTGCCGAACCACTGCCGAGCAATGAAACTGTCGGCGGAATCCGATACGAATATCATCCGCCAAACAACGAACCGATTCGGCTTCTTCTTCGATGCGGCATAGGCAATCGTGGTGGTCGGCGCGAATCGAACTCGCCTTAAACCCACCCATTACAACCAAGAACAAGGTCCAAATCACAATCGCTTTTTTCATTTTGCTCCTCCGGCAAAGGAATTTTAAAGTTGGCCGCGTCTCATCGCGTCCCATGTCCTTATTACATTGCACGCCTTAGGCCAATTTCTAATTGATCTGAAAAACGCCCGAAAACCTGAGCTTTTTGCAGTTGATGGACTGCTCTGGACAAGCGAGAAAAACTGCGGTTCGCTGAAAGCGTAATCAAATTGATAACGGGACCATCATCGTTTGGAATCGAACTCTTGAGGATGGAAGCTCAATCGCCGAAGACGCGGACTAACGCGTCCGTCGGTGCGTTGATGATCTCCGATTTGACGCGGCGAATGTCTTCCGCAAAAACTCGATCACGTTCGTAGAAGGCGGCAACTGCCCGGACACGACCATGTAGTACCGCCAGTGAGGGGCTCGTTGTCAATGGCGCGCGGAAATCGATACCCTGAGCTGCCGCCAACAACTCGATCGCGAGGATCGTATTTGTGTTGTCAACCATCGTGAGCAATCGGCGGGCCGCATAGGTCGCCATGCTGACGTGATCTTCTTGATTGGCGCTGGTTGGCAGCGAATCCACACTTGCCGGCGCTGCCAGTTGTTTATTTTCACTTGCGAGGGCCGCGGCTGTGACTTGGGGAATCATGAAGCCCGAATTCAAACCCCCTTCCTTCACGAGGAATGGAGGAAGTCCACTGAGGTGATGATCGACGAGCAGGGCGATTCGGCGTTCCGAAAGAGCTCCAATCTCAGCAATTGCGACGGCCAATTGGTCGGCCACCAGCGCCACCGGCTCAGCGTGAAAATTTCCGCCCGACAGCATTGAATGATCGTCGGAGAAAACCAGGGGGTTATCGGACACCGCATTCGCCTCCCGCAGCAACACGATTGCTGCGTGCCGAATCGACTCGAGACAAGCGCCCATCACTTGCGGTTGACAACGCAGCGAATAGGGATCTTGAACGCGCTGGCAATCCCGATGCGAGTCACGGATTGAGCTGCCGCGCAACAGTTTCAGATAGGCTGCTGCGCAGTCCTGTTGCGAGGGATGGTTGCGGATAGCATGAATGCGTGGATCAAATGGAACGTCGCTTGCCATTGCAGCATCAACAGTCATCGAGCCGGCGGCGATGGCCGACTGAAAGCTTCGCTCGCATTTGTACAGGGCAGCCAGCGCCAAAGCAGTGGAAACTTGCGTGCCATTCAGCAGCGCAAGACCTTCCTTCGGACCTAGCGCCAATGGCTCAAGATTGTGTTGCCGCAGCGCTAGCGCCGAATCAAGTTCTTGCCCATTGACCCGCACCCGCCCCTCGCCAATCATGGCCAAACTCATGTGGGCTAAAGGGGCCAAGTCGCCGCTTGCTCCGACTGAACCCTTGCCAGGAATACACGGCAAGATATTGGCGTTGAGCATGGCAATCAGCAGCTCGATGGTGTTGCGGCGGACTCCCGAATAGCCCCGGGCCAAACTGGTTGCTTTTAGCAGCATGACCAGCCGCACAACTGCGTCTGGCAGCAAGTCGCCGCAACCTGCTGAATGCGAACGCACAAGATTGACTTGTAGCTCTGCAAGCTTGTCGGGAGAAATCTTTTGATTGGCCAACAACCCAAAACCCGTGTTCAATCCGTAAACCGTTTTGCCTTCGTCGATCATCTGCCGCACCACTTGGTGCGATTTATCGACTGCCGCCCAACAACTCGGATCAAGTTCCACTGTGAATGTTTGAAAATAGAATTGCGACAACGTCTTGTGCGGCAAAGCACCGGGGCGAACAACTGGCATGGAATCATCAATCTGAAAAACACGGGCCAAAATGCCGAATGTCAACGATAACTTGCATCGTCTATGACGAAAAGTCCCGTTCCCGTCTTGTTGATGCTCGAGGTGCCGCTGCTCAAACAGATTCGTGCTTTGCGGCCACCGTTAATGTACGGTTCTGACGGCATTCCGCTTGAGCCAAAGGCGTTGTCTTATCGGCGGCCGACATATGGGGGGAAGATCGGCGTTTTCGGTTTTGTCGCCAAGTGCTAGACTCGCCGGTGTTTAACGGTTGTCGCAAGGGAAAGGCATAGGAATGAAGTTTGGCGATCGAGTCTTGCAGCGTTGGCGGATCGCCAAAGCCGCGCCTTGGATTAAACGGAATGGACGACTGCTGGACGTGGGATGCGCCGACGGTGCGATCTTCCAGCAACTCGCTGGGCGAATTGCAGGCGGTGTCGGAATCGACCCTGACGTAGCCAAACTGGAGCAGATTGGGAAAGGACTTTTGGTGCCTGGCTTTTTCCCCGAAAATTTACCGGACTCGCAACCGTTTGATGCCATAACGATGCTGGCCGTTCTCGAACACATCCCTCAAACAGGTCAAGCCAAACTTGCCAACGATTGCTTCCAATACCTGATTCCGGGCGGACGACTGATCATCACGGTCCCGTCCCCTTTTGTCGACAATATTTTGTCGGTTTTGAAAACGCTACGAATCGTGGACGGCATGTCGCTGGAGGAACATTATGGGTTCAAGCCCGCAGGTACTCGACCTATTTTCGAGAACGCCCAATTAAGACTGATCGCGCATCGCCGCTTTCAACTGGGACTCAATCATCTGTTCGTGTTTGAGAAATAGTCGTTCTCCGCTTCATGCATCAAAAAAGCGCGAGGCGATACCTGACGCTTCGATTCCCAAGACAGCTTGCGACAGCTTCGACAATTCAGCGCGGTCGCCCTCGAAGTGAAACGTCCGATGAATGTGGTTGTAGGATTCAGCCGAAGCCAACGCCACGGCAGGCGAAAGCGATTCCAACTCGTAAAACGGCCCCAAGCGTTCACCCGAATCATTCGGGCCATCGTTATAGCAATTCAGCGCATCGCCAGCAAACGGCTGTTCCTGGATTTGCCACAGGTTATTCGTGTAACCCACTGCGATACTGTCTGGCCGGTTGAATTGAACGGCCATCAGGGCGCCCGCTCGCTCATCCCAACTTCCAAAAATTGGCAACGCGCGCTGATGGGATAGTCCCAGCTTGCTGCGAAAATTTCCGTCGCCCCGGAAGAAGATCAATCGTCGCTCGCGGTCGACTTGCAATCGTGTTTCGTCGACCGACCCGAAATAATCGCTGGTAACAATTCTTCCCAGTTCGCTTTCTGCTCCATCGCGATAGGGAATGACCATCGTCGCGCGGTCCGACGGCTTGAACATTCCCAAATTCCAAATCGCCGGCAATCCAGTCGCCGTCCTCCACGACTGATCGCCGACATTCGTGATTCGATTTTGACTTTCATGTGCGACACAGCGAATGGAATTTGGAATTGACACCCCAAGTATCGCGGCAATCTGCTCGCGATCGATGATCGAAACCGTTCGGTCCAACCGCAGTTCAAAATTCGTACGACTGTAATTCACCAACGACGCGGTTTTAGAGCAAGTAATTGTCTGTTCGGTCGCATCGACCAGATCGAACGGCTCGGTGTCGATCAGCGGCGGGCAGCGCCAATTCGCAAATACAAATGCCGCGTGTGGCTCGAAAAAGAAAGAAAACTGCCCTCCTTCGGGAGCAATCCACAGCCGGTCTTCACCTCCGTACAGGTTGGCTTGCGGGGCAGGACAACGCCTTCGAATTAGGTCATAGTTGAGCCACCCATAGCTCAAACCCTCAAGGGACGTTGCCGAGGTCATCGTTCGGCCCTGCCACGCCGGAACCACGGCAATGGCCGCGCCGTCACTCCCTCGCAAGACATGCGTCGCGACATGAGTTTGCAGAAATTTTACGTCGTCAGAAAATCGCTGTGAAGTCTCAGACATATCTTCCGTCCGCAACAATGACTATTTCTTTCGCAGGTCGACGCAAATGATCTCCTTGTCGTTCCGCCAATACATATGGCCGTTCGCGAACGCCGGATGGCTCCAGAGGACTTTGCGCCGCGACTCGTGGGTTGGCTCCAAAAGTTTCGCGCTGGAAATTTTCTGATATTCCTTGGATGACAATTTTGCGATCGTTAGTTCGCCGGTTTCTCCAGCAATAAAGAAGCGATCGCCATTCTTGACCATAAAACCCGTGCCGCTACTTTGGGGCCGAGCGCCGGTTGTCGGTTCCGTGGTGGCCCACACGCGCTCGCAGGTGTCCAGCGTCAAACATCGCAGCGTGCCGTCGCCGTCCACGCCAAAGATATGGCCCTCTTCGATGAAGAACGGGCTGTGAATCGGATGGAACCCTTTTTCGGTCCACAACATTTTCGCCATCGGCTTTTCGTCGTCCAGCTCGGCCAACAGGCAGGCTTTCCCAATGCCTGCCACCATGACTTTGTTTTCGTACTTCACCGGCGCAACGATCGACATGGCGTATTGTGGTGTACACGGGATCGACCAAAAGACGTCGCCGGTCTCGGGATCCAAGGCGTTCAGTTTTTCCGGGTCCCAGATGAGCAGCTGTTCGTGGCCACCATGTTCGACCAGCGTGGGCGGGCAATAGCCTGGTTCCTTGGCCGAAACACTGTGCCAGATTTCCTTTCCCGTTGCCTTGTCGAAGCAAACGGCAACCGCACCCTTGCCGTCGGCACCTTCTCCGCCAACAACGCAATAAAGATGATCGCCATGTACAAGCGGATGGGCGGCATACCCCCAGATTGGACATTCTTTGACTTTGTAGTCCTGCATTAATTCGTGTTCCCAGACGACCGCGCCGTCGGCAACCTTCAGACACATCAGTCGTCCCATCGCACCCAAACAATAAACGAAATCTCCATCGACAGTGGGCGTGCAGCGTGGACCGGCTGGGAACGAAATTCGGTAATCGCAGTCGTAGGTTTTGTTCCACAATTCTTTCCCGGTTTTGGCGTCAAAGCACAAAACACGTTCGGTGCCGGTCAATTCATTGCGGCGACCGGGGTCGGGAGCCGGATCACCGGCCTTGAGAACGTAGTCCATGTTGAAGACGCGTCCGTTGGCAACCGCAGGCCCCGAGTAGCCCCCCGCGATTGGCATTCGCCAAACGATCGGCGGGCCGCCTTCCGGAAAAGTGTCGATGATCCCAGTTTCATTCCAAGTGCTATTTCGCCGTGGTCCCAACCATTGGGGCCAGTCGTCGCCAGACCCGGGCGTTGCCGCCGCAATGTTGATGCTCAAGGTTGCCAACACCATCGGGATCAGATTACGAAACTGTTTCATGAAAATCTCTCCGCAAAAGAAGCTCGTCCCACCTTGTAGTCACGGTGGCGTGACCCTACGGTTGAGTATAACGAACTGCGGAGGGAAAAGCGGAGCAGGCGTGGCGTTCCAGCAAATAAAAAAAGCCCTCGCGGCGAGCAAGGGCTTTTCTCTGTCGGTTTATTCTTCGGGACGGTCGATGAACTATCGACAGCCACATTCGCAAACAGGAGTTGGACAACAACATTTTGGTTCGCGGGGAACGCGGACCATTTGCAGGCGTGTGACACATTTGGTTACAGGAACACGTTCCATTTTCGCGCAACCGCATTCGTCCACAACGCAAACGCGTTTGCATCGAGTGACTTCTTTTTCGACGCGAGCCAGTTTCAAGCGAGTCTTGGGAGGGCAAGCACAAGGATCAGCGGGCTGGCAGCATGTGACGGGCGCGCCGCAACCACAACCGCAATCGGCTTGAGCAACTCCGGGAGCACAAAATACCATTGCCACCATGGCCAACAACGCATACTTCAACATCTTTAACCTCTTTTTGGATCAAGACCCGGACTTTTGGACGTTTGCACAATTTCCGTCCGCTACGAGAAAAGCTAGGTCGTTCATTGTTCTTAGCCACTGACTAAGGGTCAAGCAAAATTTCTTTTACCCGCCCCTAACCCTCCCAACCGGCACAGTTCGCAAGTTCGACCACATCCCAGTCTAAATCCGTCGAGCTAATTACGCCATCAAAAAACACCGTCCTCTGTCAGCATAAACACGCGGAGAGCGAGGGTATGAGTACCCAAGCTACCGGTCGGCGTAGACGCGGGTGCTTTCTTCCTTGGTAATGTTGATCTCGCGGCCTTCAGTGCGAAGGTTGGCGGCAACGCGATGCTCTCCCGGACCGGTGCCTGTTGCCTCGACGACGATCACAATTTCTTCACCTGGATTGATATTTGAAATTGGTGCGAAAGCAACCACCTGCCCTCGAATTTCGTTTTGTAACGAACTGTCAACGGCGGTCGGTCGAATGCCCTCTGCCATTTCGATCTCCAGTTTGACGTTGTTCGCCGGTTTGGTGCCCTGATTGACGATGCGGATTCGGTAGCGAGTGTTCCCGCCAACTTCGATATGATCATCGACATCGTCGATTTCGAAATACACGTCGACGAGATGTTCGATCGCCAGTTGTTGGCGGGTGCTTGCGGACTGTTGTAAATCGGCGGTCGCTCGGAATTCAATTTCATGATTGCCCGTTTCGATCGGCAGCGTGGTGATTGCGACCTCAGCCGATTGCGCGGGAGTCAATTCGGCCAGGCTCCAGTAAACGCTATGCGAGCCGGCGTCGTATTGCCCACGGTTGTTGGCGCTTACAAATTGCACGCCGCGAGGTAGTTTGGCTGAGATATCGACATTCGTGGCGGCTGCCGTTCCTGCGTTGGTTGCGGTAAAGGTGTGGGTGGCCTCGCGCTTCAGGAAGCGGCGGTTGGGGCCTTGAATCGTGCCTTGCAATTTCGGAGCAACGACTTCCATTTCAATTTCATGTTGAGCTTGCAAGTTTCCCGATCCGGTGACGGCGACGACATTGCGGAAACGCCCGGCCTCGGCTGCCGTTAAGTTCAAGTTTACTTCCTTCGATTTGCCGGGAGGAATTGTGCCGATTGGGTATTCCAAGTCGCGGAACTCATCGGCGTATTTCAGTTGCGGCGGCACTCGTTCTTGCAACAAGACATCAGTGGCCGGTCCATCGCCGCGATTGTGAACCACGATCTTAAGCGGAACGTTGCTCCCCACCATGGATTTGGCCGGGCCCGAATGTTCAATAGCCAATTCCGGACGCGTCACACGAGTTCTCATCGAGGCCTGCGTCGAAAAAGTAACTTGTGCCACGGAACCGATCTCACCGGGACGCGAGGGGCGCAGCTCAAGATCAATGACATGTTCATCGCCCGGAGCCATCTGTCCGAGGCTCCATTGAATTTTCCCGTCCGATGTTCGTTGAGTCGCCGGCGGGGTCGAGTTGATCAACTCGGTTCCGGCTGGGATTTGGTCGGAAACGACGACGTCGGTGGCAGTGACCCGGCCGACATTGCGGACCGCGATTTTGAATTTGGCGACTTGGTTGACTTGAATTTCTTCCGGGGCGATTTTTTCGATAGCCAACGAAGGCGTTTGCAATCCATCGAGTTTGGCGTCACCAGGAGTGCCTCGCGAATTGCCGGAAGTTCCGGCGTTCATCACGCGGTTTTCAAGTCCCGAGGTTGTCGGTAGCGCCGCGCCGCGCGGCGGATTGTTGTTCAGTTGTGGCTGGTTCTGGACGAGAGGGTTGGCATTGGGAAAATCTTTGTTGGGACCAGGCTGTTCACCACCAACCTTTTCTTCCCGAGCAAATCCTTTTTCTGGATTGACGGGCACCGAGTTTTGGACGAGAGGGGATGACGCGGGTTGTTGCATGGCCATCGGCTTATCATTTGGCTTCTGATTGAACCCGAGGTTTTGAGGCGATGTCATTCGAGGAGCAGACTGCTGAACGACGGGCAAGTCGTTCTGTTTCGGCTGATCATTGAGGGCAAAGCCGTTTGGATTGGGCGAATTATTGTTCGCCAAACCGTTGGCTGGGGGATCTTGGCGAAGCGGTGTGAGTTCATGCTTGACCTTGGGAGCGTCAACGAGGTTTTCGGCAGTTTTGTCTGCGTCGCCAAATGATCGCGATGGCGGAAGTTTCGGCATCTCTTGATTGGTGCCTTGAGTCGAACCTTGAGTCGAACCTTGAGTCGAACCTTTGGCCAATTCAGCCAAATTGTTTTGCACAGGACCGGCAAGTTCAGTGATTTTACCTTTCGCGTCGTCTTTGAATTCGTTTGCTTTTTCGACCAGTTGATTGGCAAAGCCGTTCGGGGTATCGCCAAAGGTTTTACTGGGCGGGGCTTCTCCAATCAAGGCTTTTTCTGGCACCGGATTTTTCAATTCTAGAGCTTTGCCGTTCGCATTCTGTTTGTCGAGATTCAAAAGCGGCGCCACCTGTGGTTGTTCGCTGGGCGGTTGCCTCGCTGAATTGTCCTGTGCAAAACTGTTGTCGCCAAAGGCGGTTTTTGGTGGGGTGGAGAATTCGGAATTGGGCGGAGGTCCCGCCAATGTTTTCTCGGTTGACTTGGCAGTCAACACAGGAACCTCGTTTTTGATCGCTTTTGGTAGGAATGCCGGATTTTTCTTGTCGGCGGTTTCGAAATCACTTCCTGCTTTGTCAGATTCCGATGCGACAGCGGAATCAGCGGCAGCGGTGGATTTTGCGAGCGCTTCTGCTTCTTCGGGGTTGGTTGGCGTTTTGGGTTTTGTAAGCGACTGCGTCACAGCAAAAGTGCCGAGCGCAACAAAGAGTCCAATCGCGACGACGCGACCAATAAAACCGCGATTGAATCCAAACGTTTTCGGTTCGCGTTCGTTTACTTCTTCGGTCATAACACTCGTTCCTTCGAGTCGTCCACTTGCCGGTCCTTGGCAAACACCACGCGCCGCCACTCACGCCGCGCGCAATTCGGCACCGGAGAGATGCCTGGAATCGTAACTGGATAACACAAAAGACGGCTTTTTTACAGATCAAAGCAGCGAGTGATAGCAGTTCGGACAAGAAAGGAACTCTCGAAACGGGAATCCTCTGGTCATGTTGCGAATTTTCAGGTCGATTCCGCTAGACATGTAAGGACGCATGGGTGTTTTACTTTGAGCCTTTGCAAATGCAAACATCTATGGTGGAGAGAATTCGATCAGTTCTTATTGATTACAATGGCTTTAGACCATTTTCGGGGCCGAAATTTTGCGGCGGTTTTCATCCCGACTTTTGCGTCGAATGGAAGTCAAGCAATAACAAAACATTCCGATTATTTGTCTGTTTGGGCTGCTACGAAATGCTGTTCGTTTCACCCGACGAAAAGGTCTCGTTCGATTTTAGCGAGGAAACCTGGAAATCTTTCGCCCAAGTTGCAATTGCAACCTTTCAACGACAAGCAGACAGAATCAAAAAACTGGACCAAGCGATCGGACGATAGTGTGCGGTGCGCCTAACGACATCTGGGAACCGCAATTTCTATCGACGTACTCATTACTGAGTATGAGTTTGGATCTTCTATTCCTTTTCCCCGAAGGCGATGATTTCAGTCAACGTTCGCGCGAAAAACGTCCCTTCGGAAATGGCGGGCGTGGAGAGGACGTTGGCTCCGCATGGATTCACAGAGACGAGCTTGTATTTCTCGCCTGCCCGAACCACTGCCACGCGACCGTCTTCAGCGGTAAGGTACAGGTGGCCGTCTGCAGCGATCGGGGACGCCGTGAAACTTGCGGCCCCGCCAACTTTGATCCGTTCTTTGTACACTTCCTCCCCCGTCGTCGCGCGGTAACAAGTGAGAATCCCGGTGTTGGAACAGCAGTACAGAAAATCGCCGTAAGCAATTGGCGTCGGCATGTAGGGGCCACCACGGTTCAGACTCCAGGCCAATTGTTCGGGCGCCTCGGGAGTTGTGGTTTCATCTTCCTTTTTCACGCCGGGCAAATCGATCTCGCCGCGCATCGTCGGCTTGATGGCCACGATCGGTTGAACAGGTGAATAACCACTCGCCACGAAGATCAAATCGTGGGCGACGAAAGGTGTCGGAACGACAATCTCGGAATGGCCCTTGAGCGACCAAAGCGGAGCTCCATCGCGGGCGTCGTAACCGCGTGCCGCCCGAGTGCCGTGAGTGATCAACATCGGCAAGTCTCCAAAGCGATGCACGTTGGGTGTTGGCCACGTCGGAATCTCATCTCGTTTCGTTCGCCACACTTCAGTGCCGTCCGACAATCGAAAAGCGGCGACGAAAGAGTCCTTTTGAATGTCGCATTGCACAATGACATTGTCTTCGAAAATGATCGGCGAGCTGCCAAAGCCCCATTGGTAGGCCGCGTTGAAGAACCAACCGCTGTCGAGCAGTCCCAAATCGAGCTTCCATTTTTGGTTCCCCTCCATGTCGTAACAATACAGGCCTTCCGAGCCAAAGAACGCGATGACGTGTTTGCCGTCGGTCGCCACTGTAGGGTTCGCGTGGGAAGATTTCGAGTGACGTTTTACGGAGGGCTTGGCGGTGCAAGCCGTTTGCCGCCACAAAACTTCACCTGTATTCTTGTTGAGGCAGAAGACCACAAAATCATGCTCGCTGTTATCCTCTACCGAGGCGACGTCGCCGTATTGGCCGATGCGCACGTTGTTGTCGGCTGACTCGTTTACCGCCGAGGTCACAAACAGCTTGTCACCCCAGATCGCAGGGCACGAATTTCCGAGGCCCGGAATCGGCGTCCGCCACAAGACATTTTCATTTTCCTTGCCGTCCCATTTCGTCGGGGGATGTTGTCCATCGGCGATTCCGCGAGACTCGATGCCACGAAAATTTGGCCAATTAACCGAAGACACGGCCTTGTCGGCTACTGTCGGTTTATAGGGAAGGGCATTTTCCGATTCGGCCTCAGCAACTTCTGTTTCAGCCTCGGCTTTTTTCACGGGCGGCGCGACCTTGGGTTCTTCAGGTGCGGGCTTGAAGGTCGTTGACTTTTCGCCTTCCACCAGCGTAAACGAGGCGATTGCATCTCCGTCCATGACGAACGACACGGAATCCAATCCCGCAGCAAACTCGTTTTCTTTTAGCGGCACAAGTTTCGTCAGGGATCCACCGCGAAACGCCAGCCGCACTTGACTGTCTAGCACGCTGATCGTCAACTTGCGAGTTCCATCTTCGCTGGCAAAGAATCCGCTGAACGGTTCCAATTGTTCTGCACTCAACTTGAAGTCGGCCAACCCGCCGTCGTCCATTTCAGCAAACAAAGGGATCAGTTTTTCGCTCTTGGTCAAAGCCACTTGTTTTTTCGCGATGGCCAAGGCACGCGGCGAGGCCTTGCCGGATTTGATGATCGCTTCGACGAGTTTCGCGTCCTTGGTATTCACGAAATCAAATAGGAGTTGGTCTGTGTTTTCCAGGCCCGATGCGAGCAACACGGCAACCACTTCATCGTGGCCGTTGGAGCGCGCCCAATCGAGCGGTGTTATTTTGTAAAACGTGTCGCGGACGTTGGGATTGGCCCCTTTTTCAAGCAGCAACCGTATGGCTTCGAGATGCCCGCGATCAGCGGCGAAGCAAACCGCATTGGAGTTGTAGGGCGTCTTGGCGTTGACATCCGCTCCCTCCTTGAGCGCCTCTTCGATCGCCGCGACATCTCCCGTCCGAGCGCCTCGCCACAGTTTTTCGACCGGAGTTTCTTGGGCTGCAAACAAAGGGCTTGCCATTAATGCCAAAGTCGAAGCAGTTACAACAAGAACTTGAAAAAAAGTCGCTGCCGCCTGGGTCATTTGTGGATCCTTTATTCGTGAGAAGGCCGATCCAGATTATTGTACACGATTCGTCAGGCCGATTTGGGCCATTTAAGCCACAGAAGGAACCAATCGCTTCAGGCGGAACGCTGCTAAAGAAGAACGCGAAATCGAGCCCGCGACTACTTTTTTGGACGACTACTTTTTTGGAAGTGCACGAAACATTAGCGTGCAGCCAATTGCAATCGGCGCAATGCCAAAAATCGCCGCCATTAAAAAACTCACCGACCACTCCAGCAACGTTGCAACGGTAGTCCCACGCAATTGTCCAAAGAACGAAAACATGGTGGCCGCACCCAACGAAACCAGGAACAAGCCGATCAGTAATCGGTAGAGCAGGCCTACGCCAATTTCGATTTTCTCGTCGGCATTGAGCGGGTGAATCAAATTTTGAGAATCGGGTTTAGCTGGGTCCATCAGATTGTCGTTGGTTTTCTCGCAAGGATCAAACGAATTGATTGCAAATGAGGATGATCCGGGAACAGTGACTGGCAATGAACCAGAAAGCCTGCACGTTCCAAGACTTGCCCCACGTCGGGCCATAGAAACCTCAAATAGTACATGATAAAGGGCGGTTTGACGACCCAATTCCGCAGCCACATTGCCGCATTGAATGAACCCGACAACCAATACGCCGCCGACAAAACACGGGGGCGAGTCGTCGTGACCAGTGCGAACAGCCCCCCCGGTCGCAGGGCGCGGAAAACTCGCTTACAAAATTCGGGCTCCTCGTTTGTCAGCAAATGTCCGTTGGCACCGAAACATATCGCCAAATCAAATTCCGAATCAAATTCCATTTTCAATACATCGCTCAGGACAAACTCAATTGGCACAGTTCGCCGTGTGGAAACTGTGTGCAGGTTTTCCGTCGCTTGAGCCAGCATGCCGCGGCTGAAATCCACCCCCACGATTCGCGACGATACCAAATCTGCCATCGACTCAATTCCTGCACCGGTTCCGCAGCACACATCCAGCAGATTCTGAAAAGGCCCCTTTGATTTCAGTTCTCCATGCACGGCCTCCAAGATAAACTTCGGCGTCCGAAAAGGGGTTACGTCAAATTTTGGCGCAAGCAAATCGTAGCCTCGCGCGGTTGACGAAAGGGCCTGTTTCGCTAGTTCCCAAAACGTCGGCCCGTGCGGGTGAAACATGGACGTTAAACTTTCGGTTTTGCAGCGCCTTGCGACTTTTCCTTCAACCGTTCTTGAAGCGCCGCCAATTCGTCGATCCGGCGAACTTCTTCGGCCATCAGGCCGGCGTACAAACCTGCAAGCGACGCATAGAGGGCGAAGGCAATCACATGGCAAACAGCTCCCAGCAAACAAAAAATGAATCCATCCGGAATCAAGATCAGAGAACCAATCAGTATGAACATCCACAGGAGCAGGCTCATGGGCACGTAACGCAGCCATTTGGATTGGCCCCGGGCAACTACCGTTTTCAATTTTCCTGAGAAAATTTTGAAGGGCGAACCGTTGAGACAACTTCCCAAAAAGAACGGCGGCGCAAACAGCATCCCAAAGAACATCGCCGTCAATCCCAGGCCAATGATTTGTTCGGTAATAAAGTAAACGAGCGTCCCTAAAAACAATCCGGGCAATGACGCGAACCAGAATGCCGTCAACATTTGAAATAGATGCGTGATGTAATCGCCCACCGTTACCGGCATCCAGTCGCTCCACGTCGGACGGCGGTTGCCACCGGCCTCAAACAGGAATCCCCCGATCGCGAACAGGCCGCCCCATCCGGCGAAAAAGAAAATCAGGCCGGGCAAACCCGCCATTACAAAATACAGCGACCGTATGGTCGGCTTAAGCGATTCGTCCGCCGACGTGCGCGCCACAATATCGAAGAGCCAATAGGCAACCGCGAGCGCTAAGGCAACAAACATCAACCGCACCAGCAACTGCAAATCACGGAACATTGCCGCAACCCAATTAACGACGCGAGTATCGCCACCGCTCAACGAATCCAGCGTCATCCCAAGCGGATTCCTCCCGCGCTCCAGTTCTGCTGGATCGATCGTTTCGCCTTTCGGAGCCTGGTAGGGGTTACCGGAGGGGGGAAGACTGGCGGCGGTGGCTGTCGCCGCCGGGCCAGTTCCAGTTGCCATGGGGCGCACGGCTTCGCCAGATTTGCCTCGTGGAGTCTTTACCGGTGCAGACTCTTCCTCATTCGGTTCAAACAATTCGGGCTCGATGAGTCTCGGTCTGGCAGCGAATTGGTCATCGTCGCGCAGTTGAAGTTCGCCCTCATCGTTATTGGCCGACGAAGCGGGCGAGTTTGTCGGTCGCTTCACTTCTATCCGCGCGGCAGGGGGGGGGAGGGGCGCTAGTTCTTCGCCAACGTCTCCATGTAAATCTCCCGTCGGATCAGAAAAGTCACGATGACTAGACTTGCCGGTAAAATCTTCGAAGCCGTATTTATATTTGACGACTTCCTCAGGCTCCGCCAGTTTTAATTCGCCTGTTTCATCGACCGTAACTTCCAACGGTTGACTTGGATTGCGCAATTTGTCGTAAGCGGTGTCGATCGACGGACCGCGCGGCACTGCCATGACCTCGGTGAAGCATTCGGGACATTGCAGCATCGTGCCAGTCTTGCTGTTTGGGAATACGATTCGGGTATCGCAGATGCGACACGTGACTGCCGAAGTATCGCTGACATCGACGCCCACATCGTGATCATCCAGTCGAATCGGCGGCAGAGGTTCGTCCGATTGTTCTGTTTTTTCCATTTCGATTTGCAAGGAACTATCCAACTCGGCACCGAGGTCTTTCACATCGAAGGCCGGTCTGACAAGGCTGGGTCTTGTGGCTTGCGCGGGCACGTCGACCGCCTCAAGTTCCTCTAGCGGCGGATGTGCAGGCGGTAAGTCATCGACCTTTTGTTCCAGAAGTTGTTCAATTTCAACTTTCGTCGGGGCCTGAAAATCGAAATCAAAATCCATGGGTCGGGCAGATTGTTCCGACGTGCCTTCAGCCATTAAATTCTCGATCGATTCTTCGACCTGTGTGAGCGGCACCAAAACTGACCGTTTGCATTTGGCGCAAATCATCCGTTCTCCGACGTGTGAACGCCGGGCTTCTAATTCGGTTTGACAATGGGGGCAAGTAAACTCAATCGTTGGGTCGTTTGCCAATGTTTTGTCCTCGAAGCAACTCAAGCGCAGCCGATCGGGAATCGAGAGATTCAAGGCCGATCGGCCCTTCAATTATATGTGGAAACGGGGCTGGCTCAAAACAAAGGCCGATGAAAGTGGATGCAAACAAGGGAAAAAACAGAGTGAGTTCGGCTGGCGTTGCCGAACAAGTGTGAAAACAGGCTGAGTTTGACGGTTGGTCCTGACGATTGAAGACATTTGTCAGTAAATTGTATGGTGGCACTCGCCCGACACTTGATGATCGGCCCGAGCGATGGATCGTCGATTCATATCGACTTTCGCAAGTCCTTTTGGAGCAATAAATCGATGAAGTTGATTCGCGTGGCGGCAGCAGCCATCAATCAAACACCACTTGATTGGGATGGCAATTTTCAGAACATGCTCGCGGCGATCAATCAAGCTCGGGCAGACAAGGCCAGCATCTTATGTCTGCCGGAGTTGTGCATCACCGGTTACGGTTGTGAGGACGCGTTTCACTCGCCGGGCGTGCAAGAAATTGCCCAAGAAATGTTGCGCCGTCTATTACCAGCCACGACCGACATGATTGTCTCCGTGGGTCTGCCGCTGATGTACGCTGGGGGTTTATTCAATACCGCGTGTCTCATCGTTGACCGACGAGTCGTCGGGGTGGTGGCGAAACAACATCTGGCAGGAGATGGAATTCACTACGAGCCGCGGTGGTTCAAGCCTTGGCCCCAAGGCGTGCATGGCAAGATTGAATTGGGGGGGCACGCGTTGCCGATCGGCGATATTTTTTTCAATGTGGGCGGCATTAAGATCGGCTTCGAAATTTGTGAGGATGCTTGGGTCGGTACCCGCCCGGGAGGAAGTTTGGCCGCCCGGGGAGTCGACGTGATCTTGAACCCCAGCGCCAGCCATTTTGCCTTTGAGAAACACGCCGTGCGACATCGCTTTGTCCTGGAAGGCAGCCGGGCGTTTAACGTCACCTATGTTTACACGAATTTGGTCGGCAACGAATCCGGTCGGGCGATTTTCGACGGCGATGTCATGATCGTCACCGCCGGCTCCATGGTAGCTCGTGGACGACGACTTTCCTTCAAACCTGTTACAGTCACTAGCGCAACTGTCGATATCGATTCAACGAGGATGATGCGTGCCCGCACCGGTAGCTTTGAGCCCGACGTCGACGGCGACGAATCGGACATTGTGAAGATTTCGTTTAAATGGCCGGACGCGACGCTCGAAAAAACGGATGCCGCGCTGGAGTCTTGGGAGGAGTCCACGCACATCAAGTTCGAGGAGTTCACCCGCGCAGTCAGTTTGGGACTGTTCGACTACTTGCGAAAAAGTCGTTCGCGCGGTTTTGTCGTGTCCCTCAGTGGCGGTGTCGACTCTGCGGCAGTCAGTGTGCTGGTTTGGGTATTAACAAAGTTGGCGATCAAGGACCTTGGCATCGCCGGATTTGCTAAAGCGATTGGCCGCCCAACTGACGATTTCCAAAATTCCGCACAGGTGGTTGCTCAACTTCTCACCACGGTTTATCAAGCAACTCGCAACAGCTCGGAGGTCACCCGCGACGCCGCCGAAGCGGTGGCCCAAGCCGTCGGAGCGACGCATTATGAGTGGAGCGTCGACGATATCGTCGAGTTGTACAAGTCACGTGTTGGAGAGGCGATCGGTCGTGGCCTCGACTGGAAGACTGACGACATCGCCTTGCAGAACATTCAGGCTCGCGTGCGTTCCCCTGGTGCATGGATGTTGGCGAACTTGAAGGGAGCACTGTTGCTCGCCACCAGCAACCGCAGCGAAGTTGCCGTGGGTTACGCGACGATGGATGGAGACACCAGCGGCGGCCTCAGTCCCATCGCCGGAATCGACAAGGCCTTCTTGCGAAAATGGATGGAGTGGATGGAAAAGTCGGGCCCGGTCGGATTGGAGCCCATTCCCATTTTGTCCAAGGTCAATCGGCAGGCGCCAACCGCCGAGTTACGGCCTTCGACATCAAAACAAACGGATGAAGACGACTTGATGCCCTACGAAGTCCTGGACAAGATCGAGCGGTACGCGATTCGTGACAAGCTATGCCGCTCGAAGTCTTCCAACACCTGCAATCGCAATGCACAACGATTCCGGTCGCTGATCTGGCTCAATGGACGATCAAATTCTTTCGTTTGTGGTGTCGTAATCAATGGAAACGAGAACGATTCGCGCCCTCTTTTCATCTCGATGAGGCCAGCCTGGACCCCAAGACTTGGTGCCGATTTCCGATTCTTTCCGGCGGGTACGAATATGAGATTGAGCTGTTGCAAAAACATGTTGCGGAAAGTCAACTAAAGAATTCATGACGTCAGCTATCGAAAACATTTTGCTTTCGGCTCGAGAACTGCGGCGAACGATTGTTTTTCCCGAAGCAGACGATCCGCGCGTGGTCGAGGCGGCACACCGAATCGCTGCGGAGAATCTGGCGATACCACTGCTCATCGATCCTCCAACGACGGTGCAGTTGTCTCCAGAAATGCGAACCATTTCAACTGCCGACACAGCAGTGCGCGACGCCTGCGCGTCGCAATTGCACGAAAACCGCAAACACAAAGGTCTTTCCCGGGAGGCCGCAGAAATTGCTGTTACGGAAGACCGACTGATTTTCGCTGCTCTGTTAGTCCGAATCGGGCGGGCGGATGCAGGTGTTGCTGGCAGCCTGGCGACAACCGCCAGTGTCATCCGCGCGGGCCTTTATGGCATCGGCACACCACCGACGAGTAAACTTGTTTCCAGTTTTTTCCTGTTGCAACTGCGCAACGGTCGGGCGATCACATTTGCCGATTGTGGTGTGGTTCCCGATCCGAACGCTGAGCAACTGGCTGAGATTGCTGTGACAGCGGCTGAAAATCATCGACGGCTCACGAACGAGGAACCACGTGTGGCGATGCTCTCTTTTTCAACTCGGGGGAGTGCCGACCATCCTCGCGTCGACAAGGTTCGTCAAGCGACTCAGATTGCGCAACGATTGAAGCCGGCAATAGCTATCGACGGGGAGCTACAATTCGATGCTGCCTTTGTTCCCAGCGTCGCCGAGCGAAAGGCCCCGGGTTCGCGCGTCGCCGGTCAGGCCAACGTTTTTGTATTTCCGGATCTCGACAGCGGGAACATTGGTTACAAAATTGCAGAGCGAATTGGCGGTGCAGCAGCGTTCGGTCCCATCGTGCAGGGACTACAACTACCGTTCATGGACCTTTCGCGTGGTTGTTCCGCTGAGGACATTGTCAACGTCGCTGCGATTGCCGCATGCCTCACCCAAAACCATCGATAACGGTGTGTTACTTTTTTGTAACCGCCAGCAAGGTGCCGCCCGCGGCAGGAAAGACTTCAAACGCCAGAGCCTCAACCCCGGTTTGTTCCGCATAAGCCAACAGGATTTTTTCTTGCACTTCAGCCAGACGCTCACGGCGAACAAGGTTAATCGTGCTGCCGCCAAAACCACCGCCGGTCATACGTGAGCCGACAACACCGCCATTCGCAGCTAGTCCGCGCGCATATTCCACCAACCAATCCAACTCGGGACAACTCACCTCATAATCATCTCGCAGCGAATCGTGACTGGCGAACATGTGACGGCCAACTGCCAGCCAATCTTGCGTCGCGACCGCTGCCGCTGTTGACAATACTCGCCGGTTTTCGTTGACCACGTGCCGAGCGCGACGAACAACGACTTCGGGCAATTCATGTTGCCGAGCCAACAAGGTCTCCAATGCCAAGTCTCTCAAACTGGTGACGCCCAGTGACGCGGCCGCGGCGCGACATTCCTCACGCCGCCGCGCGTACTCCCCATTGGCCAACTCATGGCGCACGCCGCTGTTGACCAGCAATAGTGTGAGATCGGAAGTCTGGCAAGGGAGGTGCTGGATGGTCTGGGTACGACAATCAATCTGCAGGAAATGATCGGGTTGCGCGCAAGCGACACAAAGCTGATCCATAATGCCGCACGGAACACCCGCAAAATTGTGTTCGGCAAGTTGGCACAATCGAGCTAACTCCGGCAGCGATCGTTTTGAGCTGACCAACTTTTGCACCAACAGTGCGACGGCGATCTCCAAAGAAGCACTACTGGAAAGGCCGGCGCCAATGGGTAGGTTGGAATGTACTACCAAGTCAACCGGAGGAATGACGCATCCCAGTTGCAAGAATCCTGCGCAGACTCCGCGTAGATAACGACTCCAGCCTTCATTTGCAATCGGCGCGGGCGTCAACTCCAGCGTGGCGAATTCGGCTGTGTGCGACGAGTAACACTTCCATACACTGTCTGCACGATCGCGATTGATGGCGGCCACCACTGCTGTCTGGCGATCAATTGCAAACGGCAAAACGAAGCCATCGTTGTAGTCTGTATGTTCGCCGATCAAGTTGACTCGGCCCGGTGCAAGAGAAATCCATTCCGGCTGAGCGCTAAAGCGATCGCGAAAAATCGCCAACGCATCAACGGCCAGTTTTCGCGCTCCAACAGATAGTGCAGCGGTTTCCAGTTGCGGTATCGCACATGGATTGTGTGAATCCATTAGCCACTTTTGAACAATAAAGAAAAAAGACTCTTGGTTCAAAGAGTAGCCGATCGCCGCTACAAAATCGAGAGTCGTCACAACGACCGAGGCGTCGTACCTGAATAAGCTGCCGGAATTGAAAACCGCGCTCGATTCTCCAATTGAAAATCACTTTGGGAATGCCGTGTGGGGTCGAAATGGCCGCCGGAATCGGCTTCGATCGCAGAACTCAGTTTTTTGGCTCTTCGACATTAATATGCAAGAAGTTTTTCATGCGGCTGAGCACGCCTTTGCTTTTCTTGCCTTCTTCGACTCGCCGGGTGAGTTCCTTTTCTCGTTGACTTATGATTGCTGCTTTTTGTTCGATTTGTGCACGCTCGTGGCTGATCTTCGCCCGTTGGATCGAAAGCTCAATTTCGGTTTCTCGGAGCATTTCTTGCAAACGTTGTTTGAGAGCAGTGATTTCGTTGATATCTTCGGTCGTTACCCCCGGCATGTTTTCGAGGTCCATCAGGGAACGATCGATCGCAGCGGTCGAATTAATAACTGCTTCTACCGCTTCGGGTGTTTTAGTTTCGTCCTCGATGGCGTTGAGCATCTTTGACCGCTCGGCCTCCCAGTTGCTTAAGAAGGCCGTGGTCGACAAGCCGGTAGAACCGTGCAATTCACCGTCCTCGTTCGCTTGCGATTCACCTACGGATTTTAGATCCGCGAAAGCTGGTTGGGCCGTCGCCGTCGTTTGGTTGCGCAGCGCTTGCTCCCATTGGGGCAGGCAGTTTGACAGGTCGGTTACCTTTTGCTCGATTGCCTGTAATCGTCGTTCAAAGTCCTGCAATCGATATTCATTGGAGTTGCCCTCTTCTTCCACTTTTTCTGCTTCGGGTTGAAATTGGTCCAACTGACGCAGGCTATCGAGCAATTTGTTCAAGTCGACTTGCTCGGGCGCTTCAACATTTCGCTTTGCGCTTTGGCGTGGTTTTCTATTCGATCCCATAACTGAATGACCTAATCCTGGGGCTTGTGTCAATGAGTGACCAAGCGCACCCGTGTGAAAAATTTTCGGCCTAGATTTTAGACCCAGTATTATTTAGGTCGCGATTCAGGCTCCCGCAAGGAAATAATTAAAGCTTGCTAGTTGCCAAAAAAAGTCTGAGCGAATAATTTGGCGGGGCTCCGAACAAAACGTTACAATCGGAGAATCACAAACGAAACTCATAACTGGACCGGTTCCGAATGTCACTTGATGTGCCAAAACGCCCATTTGCACACCTTCACTGTCATAGCCATTACAGCCTGCTGGATGGGGCCAGTTCGATCAGCCGCTTGATCCAAAGAACCAAAGACCACGGGATGAATGCGCTGGCGATCACCGATCACGGCAATCTGCACGGTGCACTGGAGTTCTACAAAAAAGCGAAAGAAGCCGGCATCAATCCGATCATCGGTTACGAAGCCTACATCACTTCTGGAAGCCGTTTTACGCGCCGAAGTGAGTCACGCGAACAGACCTATCACCTGACGTTGCTGTGCCAAAATAAAACCGGATTCAAAAACCTGGTACGACTCGCCTCGGCCGCCAGCCTTGAAGGCTTTTATTTTAAACCACGCATCGACAAGGAACTGCTGGAGCAGTACAGCGAAGGACTCATCTGCCTCAGCGGATGTGTCAGTGGCGAGTTGAGTCAACGACTGTTGGCCGCGCAACCCAATGGGATGGAAGATTATTTGCGAGCCGCGGGTGAGGTCGCCAGTTGGTTCCAAAACATCTTTCGCGATCGGTATTTTATCGAGATCATGAATAACGGGGTCGACGTTCAGCGGATCGCTCTGGAGGGCTCAGTGGATCTCGCTCGTCGCATGGGTTTGCCGCTGGTGGCAACCAGCGATTGCCATTATGTCGACCCCGAAGATGCCGATGCTCAGGACGTCATGCTATGCATCAACACCGGCCACATTCGCACCGACGCCAAACGAATGCGGATGGACGGTCAACAATACTTTCTGCGCAAGCCAGAAGAAATGTACGCCAAGTTTCCTGGTCTGGACGATGCGGTCGCCCGTTCACAAACCATCGCAGACTCAGTAGATATCGATTTGGATCTCGGGAAAAGGCACTTCCCGGTCTTCAAACTTCCTCCAGAGACGACGCCCGAAGTGAAACTGCGCGAGTTGTGTTTTCAAGGCTTGCACGAACGCTACGGCGACAATCCGGAAATGTGCTTAAATGGCAAATTGGCCGAAGTTCTCGTCAACCGCATGGAACGCGAACTGGACGTGATCAATAAATTGGGCTTTGCGAATTATTTTTTGATCTGCTGGGACTTCGTGAACTACGCGCGGTCGATCAAGGTACCGGCGACCGCTCGTGGCAGCGGGGTCGGTGCCCTCGTGTGCTACTCACTGTATCTCAGCCACGTCTGTCCGATTAGATACGGCTTGCTGTTTGAACGATTCCTGGACGAGAATCGTTTGGAAGCTCCCGATATCGATATCGACTTTTGTCAGGAACGACGCGGCGAAATCATCCGTTATGTGAAGGAAAAATACGGCGAAGAAAACGTCGCGCAGATCGGCACCTTTAATACCATGGCCGCCAAAGCCTCGATCAAGGACGTCGGCCGCGCACTGAACTTCCCCTTGGCCCGCGTGAACCAAATCACGGCCTTGGTTCCGACTCGACCAGGGATCACAATTGAAAACGCGCTCGAAGAAGTCGACGAATTGCGCAACCTGTACAAAACGGATGGCGAAGTTCGCGAAATCATCGACTATGCCAAGAAACTGGAAGGGCTCGCGCGTAATATCGGTACCCATGCCGCCGCTGTTGTGATCGGCGATAAACCCTTGATCGAATACGTTCCGCTCTGCCGTGTTTCCGGAAAAGACGATTTGATCACGCAATGGGCAATGGCGGATGTCGAGGCTGCCGGCTTGCTGAAGATGGACTTCCTCGGCTTGCGAAACTTGACGATCCTCAGCAACGTCGTCGACATTATCGAGCAGACGCGGGGCGAAACTGTCGACCCCATGCAATTCCCGCTAGACGACAAAAAAACGTTTGCCCTGTTGCAACGTGGCGAAACGAAAGGGATCTTCCAATTGGAAAGCGGCGGTATTCGCGACCTGCTGCAAAAGATGAAGCCCGACCATTTCCGCGACATCATCGCCACCAACGCCCTGTATCGACCGGGACCTCTGGAAGGCGGGATGGTTCAACAATATGTCGAAGTAAAAAACGGCCGCCGCAATGCCGAGTACTTGCACCCCGTTCTAAAAGACATCACCGAAGAAACCCACGGCGTCATGGTCTACCAGGAACAGGTGATGCAGATTATCAACCGCCTCGGTCAGATTCCACTGGCGGCCGCCTACACTTGCATCAAGGCGATCTCCAAGAAAAAAGAAAAAACCATCGCGCAGAACTACGACCAGTTTCTGGCTGGCGCGATGGCGCAAGGCATGAAAAAGAGTGACGTTGCGACGTTATGGGGCATGATTCTCAAGTTTGCGGGCTACGGATTTAACAAAAGCCATTCCACTGCCTACGCACTTGTCTCCTACCAAACAGCTTACCTCAAAGCCCACTATCCGGTCGAGTTCATGGCCGCGCTGCTGACGGGCGACATTCCCGGACGGAACTTTTCCCGCAAGGACTCGCTGGTTGAGCATATTGAAGATTGCCGACGGATGAACATTGAGGTCGTGCCGCCCTGTGTCAACAAATCCAACACGTCCTTTACAGCTCTCGACAACAAAATTTACTTTGCCCTCTCGGCGATCAAAGGCTGCGGCGGTTCGGCTGCCGATGCGATTATCTTCGAACGCAAGAAAAATGGACCTTTCAAAAACCTGTTTGATTTTTGCGAACGGGTCGAAACCAGCTTGTGCAACCGCGCTGCGATCGAAACGTTGATCAAGGCCGGGGCCATGGACTGCTTTGGTTGCAAGCGGTCCCAACTCCTCTCCGGCCTCGACCGCGCCCTCCAAGCGGGTGTCGCGGCTCAATGCGATCGACGATCCGGGCAATTGAACTTGTTTGGCGGAGACGATGCTGACGACGGAGCGGCCGAAGCAATTCAACTATTGCCCGACATGCCGGAACTCGATGAGCGAGAACGTTTGTCGGCCGAAAAGGAAGTCCTCGGTTTCTACCTCACCAGCCACCCACTGTCACAATACATGGAGCGGCTGAAGAAATGTTGCCAGTTGACAACCGCCGACATCGCCAATTGCAAGGATCGCCAAAAGGTCGTCGTCGGCGGTATGATCGCCTCCATTAAATTCTCTAACGTTTCGAAAGTCCGCGAGGCAGGAGCCCCCACTCGGTATGCCATGTTCGATCTCGAAGATATCGACGGCGCCATCCGCTGCATTCAATGGCCGACCCAATTTGCCACGCATGGACAATACGTGGTACCTGACTCAGTTGTGGTCATTCAGGCCACCGTCGACCGCCGCGGAGGCGATGAAGCCAATCTAATTGTCGAAAAAATTGTCCCGCTCGAGCAACTGTCGGATACGCTTACCCAGGGGCTCGTCGTGACCATTAATGAAGCGCGCCACGGGGAGAAAGGGCTGAAAGATGTTTACGAAATCTTGCGCGGTTATCCCGGCAAACGTCGTTTGGAACTTAAACTGGTTCTGGACGATGGCTCGGAGGTCAAGCTTCTCTCGGACGTCAAAGTTGACGTGACCAAAGACCTCTGCTCCCGCTTGGAACAATACTTGGGCTCAGGAACAATCGAAATGCTGGTCGGCAATGCCGCATTTTAGTCTCGCGTTCGAACACATCCGGATTCCCATGCCCCCTCGAAGCTGTAAACACTTGCTGATTTTGCTGGCACTGCTTGTCCTCGGCTGTGAGATTCCGCCAGTACGCCCCTCGGCAAGGCTGGAGTTTTGCCCCTCGGTCACCGGTCGCATCACTCTCAATGGCGAACCCTTGGAAAATGCCCGCGTGCTCTTTGTCCCGTTGGCTTACGCGGTCGATGAACATCAACTCATCCCCTTGGCTTTTGGAATCACCGATGAAGACGGAAGATACAAATTGAGTCACCAGATCGGCAAACAAAGTGCACCGGGCGCGGCATTTGGAGTACATTCCGTTTTGATTAGTAAACCCGTTGATCCACTCGCTGCGAACGATCCACCTTTGGGAACAGAGGCCGGAGCCGACAAACCTGCCGGAGCCGACAAACCTGTTGGTCCTGGCGTCGTTAGAGTTACCATCCATAAGGATCTGATTCCAGAACGGTACAACTTGAAGACAACCCTGCGAGCCAAGATCACTTCGACCGTCACTCAGGAATTTAATTTCGAGCTTGAAAAAAAGCTACCATAACAAAAAAGCTACCGTAACAACGACGGTTGCAACTCGTTGGTAATTGGCGGAGGAACGGGGCTCGATTCCAATGTCAGCATGGGTATGGGCATGAGGTAATTGCCTGCGCTTTGCAACTCAGCGTTACTGCAGCCAGACAAATAAAATTGTCTGGGCTCCTCGCGAGAAAGGCACAGCCCCAGAAACCGGTCGCCACTCACAAAACGGATTGGGCTGACCACGCGGTGCGAACGAACTCCCTTGGAATCCAGGTACTCGAATTCGATGACCCAATCGTCGGTGTTCTGCAACGCCTGACGTAAAACCTGTCGAGTCCGTAAATTTTCTCTCTTAGCGTCCGTTACAAAATGGCTCATGAACTACTCGTCGTACGGTATGGGAATTGATTGTTTGATTTGGCTTCCGAATTATCAGCCGGACACTGACACGTTTGGTCATCCGCCAAGAAATTGCTGCGCAGGCTCGACTTTCGGCGTTGTTCACTGGCTGTTTATCAAGCGCCATTGCGGCATAATGGGCGTTTTTATGGAACCCCAAGGAAATCTCGATGCAAAAAGAAGAGTTGGCCCGCCTCGCCGTCGAGTTGCTGTCGCAAGCACGTATCGCCACACTCGCAACTAATTCGCAAGTCTGCGTGGGGTATCCGTTTGCAAGCATGGTCGAGTTGGCAGTCGACAACAGCGGTTTGCCACTTTTACTCCTGAGCGGTTTGGCAATGCACTCCAAGAATCTTCGCGACGATCCTCGTGCAAGCCTTTTGGTAACTGCGACCAGTGAGTCGAATTCTGTGTCCCTGGCTCGCGCTACATTTGTGGGCGAATGCCAGCCGGCAGACGACTCCAGTCAAAAAAAGCTGAAGGAGCAGTTCTTGGCAGCAAATCCGCAATCCAAACAGTGGGCAGGGTTCGGCGATTTCCAAATCTTTGAATTGCGTTTGGAGTCGATCTATGTCATCGCAGGATTTGGTGGCATGGGTTGGATCCAGCCCAAAGGCTATCAAGAGCAATTTTTTGCCAAAGGGTCGGCATGAATCACGAGTTGACGAAGACGGCCAGTTCATTTCATTACGAAGGCCCCGGGGCGGCCTGGGTCTGTTTGTTGATGGGCTGGATTGGCCTGACTTGCCTTCAATACACGATCGAGTTTGGCCCTCCGATTAAATTGAATCGGCATTCGGAAAACGAATTCTTGGCGGAAAACGCTCATCGCCTCTTGGAGCAGTTTTTCCTGGAATCTAAACCACATCCGGTCGACAGCGAGGCTCTCGGTATCCTGCGCAACCAGCTCATCAACCAATTGAATGATTGGGGATACGATGTCGAGATCCAGGAAACGGAGGCCCTGACGCGCATGTATTTGCCGCCGGGAGAAGAAAAGAGGGTGTCGCTCAGTAACATCATCTTCCGTTTGAATGGAACGGCCCCTGATGCGGCGGCTAATACTATTTTGCTTCTGTCGCATTACGACTCGACTCCCTTGGGACCAGGAGTCTCCGACGATGCCGTGGGTTTTGCGGTGTGGCTGCAAATCGCCCGACAACTAAAGCAAGGTCCACCGCCGCGAAACAATATCGTGTTCCTGATTACGGACGGCGAAGAAGCGGGTTTACTTGGCGCAAAAAAATTCGTTGAAGAGCATCCGCTTGCCAACGAGGTCGCCTTGGTCGTCAACCTCGAAGCTCGCGGAACGAGCGGCCGCAGTTTGATGTTTCAAACAAGCCCACAAAATCGCTGGCTCATTTCGCTCATGGGCAAGGCACTGTCGCGCCCGGCAACTTCCTCATTGTTCCAGGAAATCTACAAGCGACTTCCTAATGACACGGACTTCACGATATTTCTGCTAAAGAACAAACTAGGATACAACTTTGCCTACATTGGTGACGCACAGAACTATCACACTCCCAACGACAACCTCGTGAATTCCAGCTTTCGCAGCCTCGCTCATCACGGCCGCAACGTTTGGGAATTGACGAATGCTTTGGCGAACCAACCGCTGGAATTAAGCGAGCAGGGTGATGCAGTTTATTTTGATCTGTGTGGCCGTTGGCTGATTTGGTGGCCCGCGGATTGGACGATTCCGATTGCAGGGGTGTCGTTATTGTTGGCGGCGTTTGGTTGTCTGGCGCTGCGGCCCTCGTTGCTTGCCGAACAGCAACGCGTTACAGGCATTTGGACATCGCCCGTCGCTTTTTCAGTTTCGGCGTGCCTGGGACTCTGTGTGTTGGTCGTCGCCCTGAATTATGGCCTTCTTTTTGAAAAAGCCACGCAGGTTCAATTTCCCAAATCCGGTTTTGGATTCGCTGGTGGTCTTTGGGGCGCGGGCATCGCGATCGCCTTGGCAATTTCCACCTGCTTTCATGTTGAGCCGCGCCGCATGTTCGCCATGATTGTGGTGCTCTGGAATCTGGCCGCAGTAGCCTCTTCGATATTTTTTGTGGGCGCGAGCTACCTGTTTGTCGTGCCTGCCGTTTGCGGATCGTTTCTGTTGTTGATGACGCGTTGCTGGCGGCGCAAGGAATTGGACTTGAGTGCCGCCGTCGCGTTTTCGATGGTTGTCGCCGTGATGTGGCTGACGATTGAGATTTTGTTTTACGAAGCGTTGGGGACCCGCAGTTTTTGGTTGATTGCGCCCAAGGCCACGATTGCGGCAACCACCTGGCTGCCCATCCTCGGAGAAATGGACAAAAAAGTCGGCCGTGCCCTAGCCCTCATCGCCGCCCTCGCCGCCATCATCCTGCTCGTGACGGGAGTCGCGACGAATCGACTCGTCTAGAATTCCGTCGCTCAGTAGCTAGACGTCGAAACCGAAAGACTGGATTTCTCCAATAAAAGGACCTATCTTGGTCGCCGCTCACCGGAACGTCCGCACCCTAGAAGAAGCATTTTTAGGTCGGTGCTTTTAGATCGGCCTCACACGACTACAAAGTTTTTCTTTGGCAAACCAGCTGATAAACATAAGCCAATCTTATCGCAAAAATCTAGTTGACATTTTCAAAAAAAGTCGGGAATATGATTGTGCAAATTCCCACTTGACCTGCCTGCGTTTTCCCGAGTTTTCGTATGGCTCTAGTGACTTCAGATTTATTCTTGTTGCCTCAGCGAGGCCACCTGTCATTTTGGTCGACGATTATTTTTTCGTTTTCGATTTTCCAAAATGTAGTCGCTATGCCTCAGGCCATTCGCCCTGTTGAAGAGACTAATCAGTTGCCTGCGGGTGCTGAAGAACACGCGGCACCAAAAGGCGAAATCGATATTCTTGATTTCATTCCCGGCGGAAACGTCTATCAAATCGGTTCCGCGAGGCAAGGATACCGTGCAGAGTTCTTGCCCGACTTTGGGCACGAAGGTATTCGATTGATTGATCTCCGAATGCTGTCCTTTGTCGAGGTACAGGAAGAACTTGAAGTTACCAATACGGAATTAGATCGGTTGCAATCGTTGTTTGCCGAGTGTCACGAATTTGATTCCGTATGGAAATTCGAACTCGCCTGTAAATGTGCGCCACTTCGCGCCGAGGCCTATGCGGGCACGGCCGAACTAAGGCGGCGAATCAACGACGAACAAGAAGTCCTCAAAAAATTGACAGAAGACCAAGCGACACGATTGCGGCAATTAGAGCGGCGGTTTGCATGTATGGCTTTGGTAGAAATGCCTGGCGACGTTGGGAAGAAATTTTTCGAGCAGTTCGGAATTGACTCGAAAGCCGGACGACAGATTAAGACCCTGTTGCGAGAGGAAATGGAGGCAATCGCGGCTGAGAACAAAGTTTGGGAGGACAATGAATTAAGCAAGAAATTGGAGGAACTCTTTGATCCAGCCCATTTCGAACTGTTGAAAGAAGTTGCTGACGGCGGGCGATTCTTTTCTCCTCAGCCGCTTTTGCGATCGGCGCAAATGGCCCCCTTTTTTCGCTATGCCGAAATTGAGAAATTTGAGAAAATCGAAGAACGGAAATCGGACGAGGATTTGCGCTTTGAACTAGTGAGGCCACTCATCATGGGCAACGGTCGTTTAGTTTCTTTCGATGACTATTACGATCGGAGCAAACTTAGCTTTGGAATTTCCAAATGGCAGCGCCTAGTATTGCTCATGAAGGATTCGAAATCGGATTGGTTTTCGTTGATCGACGACCAGTTAAATTCGATCAGCCAGCTGGTCGTCACTCATGAACCCACGGAAGGTGCGATTAGCTACCAGTTTGAAGGGGAGCAAAAAATCATTGACCATAATAAAAATGCGCCTGTGGAAATCCAGACGAGTGCCAAGGCCTACCGCGATTTCAATTCGGAGAGTTTTCTCCTTCAGAAAGAAATTGATGACCATATTCGGCGCACCATCAAGCAATCCATGACCCCGCGACAATTGGACATGCTGCAATTTGCCGTTGGAGCCACTCAATTTGCTCAGGTTGGTCTATATGTCGTGTTAAGTGAAAACCTGTTAGGAAATGAATTCTCGCTTTCTGCCGATCAACAACGACGTTTGCGGATATTAATTCAGAAAAGGCGAGCGCACGAGATCGAGCGAATTAATGAATTGGAAGAGAAGATATTGAAACTCGTGAGCCCTGATCAGAAATCGCATTTCGGCCAAACCTTTGGCGATACGACAACTTTGTTTCCTTCGTTTTTTTGTAATCTGGCAAGTGTTTTGCCAGGGGAATAGGCACGTTTGGATGACTTTTTTGAGTTTAAGGAGAATGGAAATGTTTGAGAAATTAGTGGGTTTTTCCGCAATCCTGATCGTCTGCTGTCTTAATCTGGTTCAACCGGTTGGCCCGACTGGGGCAAAATCGACTCGCGGCGGTCAATCTGGTCAGACGTTACAGCCTCTCTATCCTATAGATTCACAACCCAACAGTCCTAACGGGCCAACCTACTGTAATGCTTTAGAAGTGTTTGACAATGGCGCAAAATGTTCTGGTACTCCGGTAGCCTGTAATAAGACTCCGAGGCAATCAGCTTTGTATGGCAATCCGGGTTCCGAACGCATTAACAAGATTCACATTCAAAACAATTTGAATTATTGTGGCGACATTAATTGCGTTGGAAATCATTTTGAACTTTCTCCCAAAAACCCCTGCACCCATGCAGCAACTCCCGACCCTCTGCCGAATTGGCCGATTGTTGGCTCTCAAAAGCCGGTCCAATGACATCGCATCGATCTTCGGAAAACGGAAATGGCTCTCATTGTGACAATTTTTATTGTATTTAGCTCGGTGTTGGGAATTATTCCTTACGAGTTGCACTCACAAGAGCGAGCGCAAGTTTTCACCAGACCAGATCCGGCAATTGAACGGAAAATCGCCGAGTCGATTAGAGAAATGTCCGACTCGGCAAACGGCTACTTGGTGGAAGCAACCGCTACAAGTGAGGAATGGTATTCCGGCAAGGAAAAATGGACTACCAAAACCAATGGGATAATCATTACCGATTCTCACGGAAAACGTCGCCATCTGGACTTGGATCATGAAATGAATTCGTTGGGAGTTCGTCGGTCGTCGTACAAGCAATCGAGTCTTTTTGAAGAAGGAAACTCAGCCTTCAATTACAAGATTTTGCGGCTCAGTTCCGACAATCGAGAGCGGCACATGGTAATGGGTTTCAAAAAGTCGTTTGGAACCGGGGATCTATTCTATGCAAATCTCGGATACGCCTTGGGTGTATGTGAAAGCGAAAGCAAGACGTTTGGCGAGTTGTTTGATCCCTCGACATGCCTGGTTGCTAACGATCAAGCGTCCGGAACAGTCATCGTAAGAATGCCATCAGTCGGCTTCTGCACGAGTGAGATTGAAATCGATAACAAGGATTTCTTGATTAGATCCATAAAAATTACCAAAGAGGCTGACGACAGATCTAGCCATCATGGAAGCTCGAAACTGAGTGAAAATGAAATCTCACCAAATGAAAGTACGCTTCGGTCTAGTGTCAAATTGAGGAACTTTGTTTATACCAACCGTTTGCTCGACGCAGTCGATATCAGTCAATTGGTAACCGGAAGCAAGGGCACCTCGTGGACTGGGATAACTCATGCGTCGATTACGCGACGCGAACCGCTGGGCGACCGGGAAATTCCAGGATTGATTCCGAAAGGAGTGTCCATCCACCATCCTCGTGACATTCATGTATTTGACGACCCAAACATACGCTATACGATGGATCGGTCGGGCAATGTAAGAAAGGCAGTTGACCCCCGGTCGTTTGAGAAAGTTTTCGGCCCGGACGACTCGGTCGATGATCAAACCGGTTGGCAACCAACGGACAAAAAAGACGACCATCTGCTGCCCGAATTCTACCTTCGAGGACAAGAAACCCGTGCTCATTGCGGCATCTATTGTGTGATGGCCGCGCTCGCCAAGATGAAGGTTGCCTTTTCGGCGAACAAACTACTTGACTCGAAATTTGTAGGCTCTCCGCAGGGGAGCAGCGCTCAAGAGTTGATCGATGCCTTGGCCTCGCACGGTGTCGACTCGGTGTTTGTAGAAAACGTAACGGTCAATAGTTTGAGACGAGCAACTAAGCCGATCATTCTTTTGTTAGAAAAGGGACTTGGTGAACGGACCAATCATTGGATTTTGTTTTTGGGAGACGATGAGGGGCGGGCAAGGGTGATCGACGCGCCGCGACCTGTTGAATCGCTGGATTACAAGACGCTGTTGGCGCGCTGGAAGGGCAAGGCGTTGATGGTTGGCGAAACGTCGGTCTCGCGGGGATGGCAACTTTCCGCAGCGATGGAGAAAGCTGCCATTCTGGTTGTTCCTCTAGCCATCGCCTTTGGGCTATGCCTCATTGCCAAAAAAACGGAGACAACCGCATTGCCTTCGCTGACGATTGGCGTGAAGTTGATTTGTGTCCTTCTGACGTCCTCGGCTCTCGCAGGAGCTTACCACGTCACGACGATTCGTGGATTGTTGGGAAGTGATTCCGCGCTGTTGTTTATGAAGAAGTCGAATTCCAACAACAACGACTATTACCAAATGTCCAAAAGCGAACTGGAGCAACATTTGCAGGTCGGAGATGTCATTTTGGTAGACGCACGCATTCCAGCGGCTTTTAATCAAGGGCATATCGAGGGAGCGATTAATTTTCCTGTCGATGCGACCTTGGGCGAGCTGGAGGCTTGTATTAGAGGGTTGGAGGAGGAGACTAAAAGGGGCTCATTGCCAGGGAAAAAGTCGCATATCGTCGTTTATTGCCAAAGCGATCAATGCGATTGGGATTCAGTCGTGGCAGGGTCCATTCGAAAAATTGGCTATCGAAATGTTTCGCTATTCAATGACGGATGGACGGCATGGACAAACTAGCGATACTGGGAAACAAAACAACTGGGCAATGGGTTCGATTCTTGTTGTGCGCGGTCGTTGGAAGCGTTTTGATCTATAGCGCCTTGGAACACCTTTTGAATCCCTATCAGTTCGTCAACAGCATTTCCAACTATTCGATCGTACCTGATTCATGGGGCTATTGGATTGCGTTTTTTTTGCCGAGCTTGCAAGTCATGACGGGAGTTTTGGTGTTTACACGTTCGTGCAGGTTAGAAGCCTTGATTATCAGCACAGTTTTGTTTGCTGTTTTTTCGACGGCACAAACCACTGCTTTTTTTCGTGGCTTGGACATCGAATGCGGATGCTTTGGCAGCCGCAGTGCCTCTGTGGGAGTTACCAGCGTCAGTTTCGTTGTTTCACTCCTTTTCATTTCAGCACTGCTCCTCAGGTATTCCGTGTTGGACAAAACCACAAGTCATGTGGTTCTGCTTCTTGAACCGCAAAAACGATAACGAAATTTTTTGAACAAACAATTTCGCAGATCACCCGCGCTAGAGTCTTGCTCAGGTGGGACTCCAATTCCCCACGAATTGAAACGCCTTTCAGCGGCTCTAACTCAACATGAACCGGAAAAACGTCGAAGTTTGATCAAACGAACGACATCTAATTGCGAATGTGCTTTTCAAGAAAAACCGCCAAGTGCATTGGAGCGTCAAAAATCAACGAAATACATTCTGTAGTTTGGCGATCATGTTGCCCTCGTTGGCCAAAGAATATCGATACGATTATCCAACATGATGCGAAAACAACCATCCGTTGCTGGCGAAGCAAGAAACTTTTCGGAAACTTGCTGTCCGGCCCGCTCCAACCGGCAGGTAGCTTCAATCCATGTCTGGCCTTCCAACGGTCAAACCTGAAGTTTGCGTCGTTTTGAAATTGTTGTTGACATGGATATTTGCTTCCAAAGCCTGACGAAGCGGGTCTTCATTCTTAGGGCAAAACCCTAAATGAAAATGACGCCGCCATCCTTCGGCGAATTTGAATTTTCCCGACATGCGGCCACATTCAGCATCCAAATCCTGAAGCGTCTTCAAATACGAGTCTTGCCCTTGGCTGACATCGAGCCAATTCCTTTGGCTCGCATGCAGTTCCAGCATCGCCACTTTTTTGTTGATCACGCTCGTGACGTCGACAAAAAATTCGGGTTCTACCCGGCGGCCCAACGGGTCATGGTGCGAATAGGGCTGCGCGTGATAGACCGTAACATTTCCCGAAATGGGATCGCGCGGCGGTAATACGGGAAAATTGCGCATTCCGCGGGCGAATGCCGCCGTCACGGCCAAGCGGCATACATTGGTGTGATCTTCCATGTAGTCCGTGGGCGAATGGGTTAACAAAATTTCTGGATCAACATCGCGAACAATCGACGCGACTTTGGCTAAGGTCGCTTGGTCGTAAAAGATGGCCAAGTCATCGCAAATGCTTTCGTGAAACGCCGCTCCCAAAAAATTTGCGGCAGCAATCGCCTCCGAACGCCTTTGTTGAATAATTTCCTGCTTGCCAAGTTCGCTTGTCCCACAGCTTCCGTTGGCAACATTCAGGTAGTGGACGTTGTAGCCTTTGTTTTTCAATAACATCAGCGTCCCGGACATGAGGAACTCGATGTCGTCTGGATGAGCGGCAATCGCTAACACGTTCGGCATTTTGGACTCAACTCGTTTTGAACGTTTTCAATGCACCTCGATATCGCAGGCACCAATGCCACCGCGAAAATAATTGAACTGGACGTTGGGATGATCGGCCAGCAGCGACATGGGAATGGCACTATCGGGAAGTCTTTTGGAAATCATTAATGCCGTCAATCGTTGCCCAAAGGCATTATCGTGAGTGCCCGCGTGCCAAATTGAAACCTTGGCGGCTTGCCAGGTTTCTACCGGTCCCACAGTAACTGCGTGCGTGGGAATATTCGAAAGAACTCCGCCTCCGGAAGTTCGTGCATTTTGAATCATGGTGATCGGGTGCAGTTCGACTACTCGTGTACCAAGGCGCCGATACTCCTCGGGCGTGGGCGGTTGATCCAGATACTGGCCTTGTCGGCGGACCGGATCATTGAACGCCCAGTGTTTTACTTCGCCTTGACCACCTTGCATGATGGCGCATTTGGCCATCGTCCACGAGCGAACGTAGTCGGTAACATCGGCCTTCGGGAAATGGATGTTGGCTTCGGGCATCCTCAAATCGGGTCGAATGCGATTGAAAAGTAATTCGCGATCGGCTCGGGCAAAGCTGAGTGAAAAATCCTCGGGAACTTCCCGATCACCGATGACCCATTCGTCCATTCCCCAAAAATGGGCATGGGTCAAATCAATCTCGAGTTCATTTACCAAGCGAGCCACGAGCGGCAGCTGCTCCGTCGGCCCGATCGGACCACAAATCCCAACCGGTTGGTCCGGCGTTGCCTCGCGCCATGCTTCGATGTATTCCAAGGCTTCGGCCAAGTAGAATTCCTGGAGAGTATCGAAAATCCGCACGGCAAATCCGTCGCGAGAAAGTTTACCCAAGTCGTCTGCTGTCAGCCGCGCGGCGTCGTTCAGGATAGCCCGATCGAGGGTTGTATAGTCCCACCAGTCGGACGCCACCATACTTCGCGGCCGCATTGCTTTTCTTTCTAAACTGCTATTCCCGCGCTTCGATACCATTGTCAATATTCGACCATTGCGAGACAGGCCGGTCAAGTTGACCGGCATTCCGGACTTACTCGTTTCCAATCAGAAAACGCACGGCCAACGAGGGTTTCAAATCTGATTCGCAACAACTGTTGTTTGAAAAAGCAGTTCTGGAATTCCAACGGTTGTTCTTAAGCACTTTATTGGAAAGGACTCTTTCACTCTCTGGATTCAACAGCAAGGGAGCGTGGACGACGGAGATCTAAAGTCGCCTTGGCCACAGCCAGCGAAATTGGTTAGAAAATTTCACCGCATTGGAAACGGAGGACGAACTCAACGCCTCAAGAAATGGTATGGTTCGGTAGTCGCCGTATGGGGACAGGCCCACTAAAGTTGCAAGTGTTTCCCAGTATGGAAATACGGGCACCTTCCAACTGTTGGTCGGATTAAAGGTGAGCGAAACACACCGGGCGACCGTACTCGTGCGAGTTCCACACATCCTACAAAATCCAACTTTTGTGGGGGATTTCGTGGTGTCCGGCAACATGAAGTGTTGTGGCGGATTGCAAGCCGAAAGGGCTGGTATGGAGACCCGAATGGGATATCCACTGCGCGCGAAAACCAGACTTTGAATCCACCCGCCACAAACCCAACCGACCTAAATCGACATGGGCTCGACCAGTCCGAACTGGCCGTTTCGTACGTTAGGCTTCATTTGCCAAAAAGACGAGGAAGAAACCTTGGTCATCAATTTCGTCTTCGTCCGTATTCCACACAGTGGCTGAGATGCTTCGTTTATTATCACCGGGAGTAGCCGGAATATGAATGGTGAAGTTTCCTCGACCATCCAGATCAGACGATGTTGCTGACGCACCTTCGTAGAGTCGAACGTCGAGATTGACAATAATACTGTCGTAGACGCCCAGACTGGCAAAAACATCCATCTCAAGTCGGACTTCGCCGCCGCAACGTCCTTCAAAATACATTACCTTGCGGTGTCCTATGTCCACACCCGCAAAGTGTGAGCCTAAGTCAAGTGTCATGATTTCATCGGCCCCCGGCCATTCAGAATCTCTGAGCGTCATCGTGCCAGTGAAATGCAGAGTTCGCCGTCCAGCAGTACGGAAAGGAGAGTCCTTTGCGGGTGGCTTGTACTGTTCGCGTAGTAGTCCGGGAAAAGCACGATTGCTTTGAACCATTTCAGAAAAATGTCTCATGGAATTCCTTTTTTTGGCAGCAGATTGAATGATGATTTGATACCGGCAAAGTAGCGACGCAGCTAGGTTAATGGATTGTTTTCATGAACACAAGATTTCGCAGGTGCGCTTTAAATCGTAAAAGCGAATTCGGTGAAAGGAATTTGCCTGTTTGCTAAAAGAAAACGTGGCATTTGGGGGGCTTGGGTTCCGCGCCTGACCCGCCTGACCCCATGGCGATGCCGGGTGATTCCCAAAATTCGAGGCGATGAAACAAAGTGGACGCTCCACCTGTTCAAATTATACTAATTTCCGCGTCTATATTTTTTCTCTGTTGAGAGGTACCGCGATGATTCGAAGTCAAGTTACTGGAGTTTTCTGTTTCACTTTGGGATTGTTGTTGTTTGGGTTCTGTGAAACTGGAAATGCGCAAATCCTTTTCGGTAAATTAAGAGGCATTTTGCGCGGCCCGAACTGCTGCCCGCAACGTTGCAACCCATGCCCGACTCAAGTCTGCCCGCCCTGTGTCGATCCCTGCGGTCAACGGAACCAGACGATGCTCCTTCCCACAACAAAACAGGAGGCGTGTGAGGCATGCTGCAGATCCCTGCACAGTACTGAACCACAATATGGTAATTGTGTAGATGCCTGTACATCTCTATTGGGCACCTCGCAATATGCATATTGTAAATGCTATCAAACGCCATTCGGATGGGTCTGCAATCAGCACTTCCCTAACATTTACTATTGTTGTCCTCCAACTCGGAGGTTTCGATTATTTTGCCGATGATGCATGACGCAAAAACGAATTCAATCTATGGGTTTCACGATACGAAATCCGATATTGATTTCTGTTGTCCAGAGTGACACAGGCATCAGAGACGCAAAGGCAACATCAGGTTCATCGGAGCCGAAGTTAGCGATGGCACGTTGCTGGCTGATTGATACGGGACCATCGATTGTTAGCAGAATCAACTCATCCGCATTGCCATTGACGTCAAACAATCCAAAAAAGTTTGGCAGCTTGGTGGCAATCGGATGGGGAGTCTTGTAATTGTTCCAATTGCTGCCAGCGTACCATTCATGCCGGCTGAGTAATTCGACTGCACCTGGGATTTCAATTGGAAAACTCTTTGTTCCAAGTCCGAACCGACATTGACGCATTTCGATGCTTGCCGGCAACCGGAATCCATTGGCTTGAGGGTTGAACTTCCAAACATTGATATGTTCCAAAAATTCTCGAATAGCTGGGATTCTTTCGGCCGTATCCTTCAACCAACCCGATTTGGTGTCATACTTTTCCCCAATGGATTCTTCAAAGCAGGGTGTCAAGTTGTTTTGCTTGGACAGCCAGTTGCAGAAGGCCATTGCTTGAACGAGGTTCACGTTTGTGACTGGAGCTTGATTTTCGCCGTTCGGAACCCAAGGAGTCAAGAAATGCCTTTTGTTTTCGGGAAGACTGGCAAAGGCTGAAAACATTTGGTTAGAGATCTCTGTTTTGGAGGCCCAGAACGCGATGGTATCAAGTCCATCGGTTTCGGTCGTCGTGGGACCGACCGAATCTCGTAAAGGATTAAAGGCCGGAAAGACTTCAGGCTGGATCAAAACCAGATCAATATCATCCATTCCGCAGCTTAACCGTTTCCAACGCGCGTTGGCCGGAAGCCGTTCCGATTGTTTTAAGTCGCGAACGCCCAGTTTTTTAGTTAGCAGATATTCGCAACTGGAATGAATGCCGGACGCTGGCGACAACTCAAAATACGATTTCGCCAAATCGATCAGGCGATTGCGGTCAGGACTAGCAATCCGATCCAGATCGTATTGGCTGATGGCATTAAAGAGCAATGATAACTCATCATGTCGGCCTAGATTGGCCAGGTTGGTCTCGAGGTAGCCGAGATAATTTTCGAGCGGACAGCGACTCTCCCAAATCGCAATTTCCAAAGCCGCGCGTTGGGTCAAATCTGACTGCAAACTCAGGCAGGATTCAAATTCTTTGGGATCGCCGAGATGAAACAAAAGAATAGCTAAACGAGAACGTAGAGTTGGATCTTCCGTGGACTCCAATCGTGCGACCAGACCCGGCCTAACCTCATTGGCATACTTTGATGCTGCTAGAAAGAGATTGTTCCATTGAGTTACCGGGATCTTGTCGATCGAATCCAAAATCGGCTTCAGCGTTTGATAATCGTCAGACAAAGTTGCCAAGCTGAGTTGGAGTTGCAATTGCTGGTTTGGCAACAATCCGTCAGCGGACAATTGACTTTTGATTTCCGCGATTGCTCGAGGTTTCTCATGCTCCAGCGACGCCAATGTAGGCGGTACTCCATCAGGTGAGACCAACAGCAATTGCTGAATCCCCGCAGCGACCAGTTTTTGGCGAGAGTTTAGATTGTTCATCAAAAACAAAGAGCCAATGGCGGCGGCGACCGTCAACAAGAGAAGACCGCGAATAGACTGTTGTCTCAAAGAACGGAAAAAGAAGTTTCGCTCCGTGGTCTTCATCGACTTCAATTTGACATGTCGCTGGTATTGGATGAACTCCAGGAAGGTTGGCAAATTTCTGTCGTCATGCGATTTGGCCCATTCAGAACTCTGGGCTTTAAATCTCAACAACGCTCGACCGGTCGGTGATCGACGGAGATCTCTTTGCAACCAATTTCGAACGGAAGGAACCAGGAAATCATGGCTCAATTGATAATAGGTAATTCGCTTGCCAGAATCAGATGAATTATCGAGATCCGGATCGGTGGGAGTAATGAGCCTCAATTGTCGGTCGAGAACGTCCAAGACTTTGGCGAATTCCGCCGATTCTTCCGGCAGTTCCGCCGCCTTGGCCAATTCCTGGTTGGATTGGAAATGTCCTTTTATTTCCGCGCCCGATTCTGGCAAGAGATTATTGAGCACCAACTTTAGTTTTGGCAGGTGAATTCTCAAGGCAGGATTCGTTGATTTTGCGTGCAGCGTTTGCTCCAAAAACAGCGTTCCAATTTCCTGAACATCGCCTAATTCGTTCAGAACATCGATCGACCACGTTCTGAATTTGACCGTTTCGGCAAAAAGAGCGAGGCGGACGCAAATGATTTTGTCCTGGTCGGCTATTTGTTGAACCACTCCGTCGAGGAATTTTACTTGGTCGGGTGCCAGATTACCGTCTGCTGGCAGGCGACCGTAGGCCTGCCCGAACATTATAAGAACGTTTCGCGCATGCTCTCTATCAAACAAATCGACGGCCGCAAAATTTCGGTATTCTTCCAATGGCAACTCGAGTTCCTGAAAGAAACGCGAAACGGCCATCCAGAAATCATCACGAGCCAATATCAGCGTCTGAACAGTTCGGCCATCGCAGTGCCGTAGTGCTTCAACCAATTGATTCTTCCAATCGATATCGTTGACCTGCAGCCATTGCTCAAATTGGTCGAACACCAACAGGACCTTGTCTCCGGGGGCGAGCCAATTGCCACGCCGCAATTGCTCCAAGACTTGAGGCAAAGGCAAATCACGAGGAATTTCCGGAAAGTGTTTTCGCAATCCGGCGTGTAACCGCGCCTCGGTATCCAACTGTGTTGCTTCGACATATACCGTTCGTATATGAGAGGACAGTCGCGGTAAAATTCCGGCCCGTACTAATGAGGACTTTCCGCACCCGCTTGGGCCAAAGATCAACCCCACCGGAAATGAATCTTCGATGTTGCTCGACTCCAAACGATTTTTCCAAAATCGGATTGACTCCGGTAGGCCTTCACGATCACGCGGCCCCGGCAGTAGCCGGAGAAAGAACTGTTGGTCTCGAGCGTCAAACGCAACCAGCCCTTTCGGAATGACCGTTTCCAAATCAGATTCACCCGTTCGCGTGGAGAGATTGCGTTTGGTTGTTGGTGTCAATCCGCCCACTTCGTGAACACCAACCGGGGACATCAGTTCCATGGAATTCAATGCTGGTTGACCAAGCCAATCCCGAAGGTCCATAGCCAGATCACTGGCCGTGCTGTAGCGATCGATCATCTTTTTCGCCAAGCACTTCAAACAAATCCTTTCGAGTTCAAATGGAATGGCCGGATTTAGTTGTCGCAAGGGACGCGGCTGGCATTGAGTGATTTGTTCACGAATCAAATCCAATTCCTTGCCGCGAAACGGCAGTTCGCCTACAAGCATCCTGTAAAGGAGAATTCCCAAAGCCCAAATATCCGAACGACCGTCCATGCGGTGTGTTTCACCGCGGATTTGTTCGGGCGACATGTAGGTCAATGTTCCAGCGATTTCACCGGCCACACTATTTTGTTGACTTTGATGCAACGCCAGTCCAAAGTCGGCAACCCGCGGTCGCCCTTGGGAATCGAGAAGGATATTAGCAGGCTTGAGATCGCGATGGATGATTTTCTTTTGATGGGCATAGGAAACTGAGTCTGCAACACTTGCAATTAGAGTTGCTGTTTCGGCGAAAGAAAACGAGCGGCATTTGAGCGCTGCCCCTAAATCGCCCCCAGAGAAAAACTGTTGGACGATGTAGGGCTGCCCGCGAAAAACTCCAACATGATGGACAGTAACGATGCCCGGATGGTCAAGTGTGGCTACTTTTCGTGCCTCGTCCAAAAAGCACTTCAACGCCTCTTGATTACTGAATTTGTCCAATCGTGGCAATTTCAAAACGACTTCGCGTTTTAACAATGCGTCCCGCGCGAGAACAACACACCCAAATCCCCCCATCCCTAATTCGCGAATCACATGATAGTTGTCGATTTGATCAGGATACGATTCGTCTTTGGTACGGTGAATGGACTCGGATCGCGTTAAACAATTTTCGTCGACAGAGTTCGAATCTGCATTATGATTTTCCTCAAGAATCAGGTTGATGCACTTGAGCGCGCCTGGATCATCGGTTGCCATCCTTTCCTGAACATCTGCGGGCGTCATACCCAGACGATGGCGGAGCATCGTCCCGATTAGCTCTTTCAGAAAATACGACCAACCTTGGCGAGGTACTTTTCTCAAAAATGTGTCCACGCCTCGCCATTCATCCGCAATCATTTTTTTTGCGGCTTCGTCGCAAACGCTGTCAATTTGCCCTCTCAGTTCCGGAGAAAGCTGCTCACTCCAATCATTCAATAGAATCCTCCTGCATCGAGTTTTGCTTCAACCTTAGGCGATCATCGTCGATTGAATTCAAGTGTGTGCGGGACGCGCGAATTCCTGTTCGAACCGTTGACGGTGAACCCCAGCTCGCCCAAACCGCGTTTTGCATGGCAGGCACGTCCAATGAATTCAAGTGCCAATGAATTCAGGTGCCGTTCACCTACCTACATTGTCCAAAAAAATGCGGCCAACACCGATTCCCGACGAGATCGAAGCCGATATCGCGATCGAAACCGCCAATTCCTCCGCGAGGACTGATGGCAGACTCTAGTCCTGCGTCTGAATAGCGATGGCGCTGTTTTGGGTTCGGCTGGTGATGTCATTTTTCTCCCCGGCCTGTCACGCCCATGCTATGTCCATTTTCTAAGTCGGATAGTCACTTTTGCAAGCGTTTATGGTGGGAAATCACAATAAATTAGCCAAAAAAACAGCTTGGCTGAAAACAACAACTCCATGATCGTGATTAAGCGGTTTAATGCGGCATCGAATACTCGAAAACGATGAGCCGTCGGGTCCCGCGATAAAAGGCAATTAACTTTTTTCGCCGCTCAACCCATGGCTCGATCTCGCACGCCTAACTGATGCAGCGCCGTGATTAGGTAGTCGATTTGTTTGGTGGTGATGTACAGGTGGCAAGAGACGCGGATGAACCAACGGTTGCCAAAGTGGATGATTGGCGTTTCAATTTGAAACTTTTGCCAGAGCTGGTTTTGCAGTTGTGACCAGTCGCCCGCGGGGAGCGGGACATGAGCCATCGTGCCGTACCAATTGTCCTTGCGAATTCCCAACGGCGACTGTCCAGTCAGCTCAACCAGCCGGTCTTCTGCATACGTTGCCAACCAAAAGGCTCGCATGCGAAAATCATCAAGTCCGATCGACTCCATAAAATCAATGGCGGTCGGCACACTCAGGAAGCCGCTGGGATCTCGCGTGGCTTGCCAAGTGAATTCTTCATGCCAACGTTCGGGCACCGCCGGGAGCAACCGTCCCCAACTTTTGACCAAAGGCTGCATGATTGCGTGTTGACGTGGATGCGCGTAGACGAAACCGGTCCCCAGCGGCGCGCAGAGCCATTTGTGACAGCTCGCCACATAGAAATCACAATCGAGCGAGTCGAGATGCAACGGGACGTGGGCCGGCGCATGCGGGCCATCGATGCAAACGGCGATGCCTCGTTCGCGAAACGCCGGAATGAGCTGCTCGATCGGCCAGATCAAAGCAGTGGGACTGGTGATGTGGCTGAGAATCACGAGCCTCGTCTTCGCAGTCGTGGCAGCCAACAGAGCTGCCAACATTTGATCGGCCGACTCGAATCGTTCGGGCATCTGAGCCGAGACGACTTTCGCTCGAAATTTGGCGACTCGTCGTTGCCAAATCCGTTCGACAGCACCGTATTCGTGGTTGTTCAGGAGGACCTCGTCCCCTTCCTGCAGTGGAAAACTCTCAGCCACTACGTTCATCGCGTACGTGGCATTTTCTACAAACACAAAATTCGTCCTGGTTGTGCCGAGAAAGTGTGCGGCCCGGTCGCGCGCCTCATTCATCGCCGGTTCCAACCGACGAACGTAAAAGTCCATGGGCTGGGCGTCCAACTCGTCGATCCAGCGCCGCCGAGTTTCCCGGACAATACGCGGCGAAGGCCCAAAAGACCCGTGATTCAAGTAGTTGGAGCCCGGCTGAATATTCCATTCGCTGGCCACTTCTTGCCAGTCTTCGCATCGATCGGGACGTCGGTTTTTCATTTGTTGTGTTGTGGGTTTGACAAACTTAAGATGCTGCTGCTGTTTTGCACACGACTGCTTGGTTGTTGTGCACCGCCTGCTGCCAGTTACTACCCTATTGAGTTGTAACGGGGCCAATTCGCGCCAAAAAAAATTTCGGCGTGCGGCATGGCACTTGCCATAGCGTCGGCTTTCGCCGGTTGTCGGCGATGCTCAGCATAACTAATCCATCGATCGCTGCCAGCGAGTCAAACGGCCGAGTGTTCTGGCGATCGAAAAAAGAAAAGGTAACGAATGACTCCCAAGGAAATACTAGCGCTTTGTCGTGAAAAGAGTGTCAAAGCAGTTGATTTACGGTTCATGGATTTTATTGGAACTTGGCAGCACACAACCATTCCCGTTCGCCAACTGACTGAAGACACGTTTACTGACGGTCAGGGCTTTGATGGCTCCAGCATTCGCGGCTGGCAACAAATCAACGAAAGCGACATGTTGCTCGTTCCCGATCCGACGACCGCCTTCCTCGATCCGTTCACCGAGTTGGCAACCCTCGTCATGATTTGCGACGTCCAAGACCCGCTAACGCGCGAGGACTACAGCCGCGACCCGCGAAACATTGCTCGAAAATCAATTGCCTATCTGAAACAAACGGGCATCGCCGACATCGCGTTCTTTGGCCCAGAAGCCGAATTCTTCATTTTCGACGACATTCGCTTCGATCAAAACGCTCATTCGGGTTTCTTTTACATCGACAGCGTGGAGGCCGAATGGAACCGAGGCCGCGAAGAATTTCCTAACTTGGGCTACAAGATTCGCCACAAAGAAGGCTACTTCCCCTGTGCACCCACCGACAAGCAAATGGACTTGCGCAACGAAATGATGCAAACGATGATCGACGTCGGGATCGAAGTCGAAACGCAGCATCACGAGGTCGCCACGGCAGGCCAAGCCGAAATCGACATGAAGTTCAACGAGATGATCAAGATGGCTGACCAATTGATGATGTACAAATACATCGTCAAAAATGTCGCCTACAAACACAATAAAACCGTGACGTTCATGCCCAAGCCGATTTACGGTGACAACGGCTCAGGGATGCACGTGCACTTCTCTTTGTGGAAGAGTGGTAAACCGCTGTTCGCGGGTGATGGCTACGCAGGCCTCAGCCAAATGGCCCTTTATGCAATCGGCGGCATTCTCAAACATGCACCGGCAATCCTGGCGTTTTCGAATCCGACGACGAATAGCTACAAGCGTCTGGTGCCGGGCTATGAGGCGCCGGTAAATTTGGCTTACTCGCAGCGAAACCGGTCCGCTTCGTGCCGCATTCCGATGTATAGCAACAACCCCAAGTCGAAACGGATTGAATTCCGCTGCCCCGACCCGAGTTGCAATCCGTACCTCGCGTTCTCTGCGATCATGATGGCGGGACTGGATGGAATCCAGAATAAGATCGACCCAGGTTCACCCTTGGACAAAGACATTTACGACCTGCCACCCGAAGAGGCCGCGCTGGTCGACAAGACTCCGGCTTCTCTCGAAGCGGCGCTCGAAGCCTTGGAGAAAGACCACGAGTTTCTTCTTCGCGGCGATGTGTTCACGAAAGACGTCATTGAAACGTGGATCAAGTACAAACGAATCAAGGAAGTGGACGCCATGCGTTTGCGCCCACATCCCTACGAGTTCTGCCTGTACTACGACGTGTAGTGTTCGATAGAACAGTTGGTGGAAACAGCACGGCTCGATGAGCCGTGTTTTTTTGTCGATTGAATTTTTTGTTGGAGAATTGTTGGAGGAGGCGCTACCGACAGATTGTCCCTAACGGGACGGGAAACCGAGCAATCCGTCCTGTGCGATCCGTCAATCTTGTGGTCCTCCCAGCAGGTAGCTTATTACTGGCCGGTAATTTGTGTTGCCCCGTAATTCGTCTATTCGAAAACTGGGACCGAATGCGGGAGGGCCAACTGCCACGGCACGTTGGCAAACCCTGGCGGCGGCTCAATAATGGGGCTGATCGAAAACTTCACAACGAAAGAATGGGATTATCATGCCGAAATGGGCGTTGCTTTTTGGGGCGTTATTGGTTGCGATCGGTTTGATGGGTTACTTGGGGGCCGATGCATCAGCAAGATCAGCGGCGGACGTTGCGACCACCGCAGGGTCCAGTGAAACGGCTTCGCCGGCCAGCAATAAGACGGCTCTCATTCCGGCTTTGGTCGGAATAGTGTTGGTAATGTGTGGCACGATTGGGTTGCTGCCAGATGCTCGAAAACATGCCATGCATGTCGCCGCTGGAGTGGCGTTACTGGGATTTCTTGCCGCTGCCGGGAGAATCGCCATGACGTTTGGAAAACTGCTCCAGGGCGATATTTCGCGAGCGTCTTATTTCTTGATCGCGATGGCACTGGTGTGCGGCGCGTATGTTTTCCTCTCGGTCCAGTCGTTTCGCAGTGCGCGACGGGCAAGGGAGCAAGCCCAAGCAGGCAGCTGACCCAGGTAATTACTTTTTGGCCGATTCCCGCTTGGCTTTGGAGTTTTTGGAGTTATTCCGCGCCACGACTTTGGCGGGGCCACCCTTTTGCTTGGCAGCCTGTCGCTCAAGGGCGGCCAATCGCATTTGGATGTTGTGCAGCGTGTGGATGATGTAAACGTGGGTTTTCTTCGCGTCGATGCCGACAGGGCTATCTGCGTTTTGGATGTATTCGGCGATCGTTTCGTAGTCTTTTTTTGGAATTTCCATGAATGGCCTCTAGGAACGAGTTGGCGTCAATCGTGGGCAGAATCTTTGTTTCCGGGTGCTCGACCGAGAAGACGTTTTTGGTCCGGCTCTCGGTGGACTCTCTGTGCTGCCTGTGCCCAGTTTAACGACAGACTCAGAAAAGGCGCATGCCTGCCCCAACAAACGCCGAAAACGACTGTCTTGTCCCCAGTTTTTTACTCAGTTTGCTGTTCAAATCGAGCCGATTCGATATAAGATGTAGTGTCCCCTTGGCGAACGGGGTGCGTTCATGGTCGGCGCTTTTTCGCTGGGGATTCAAGGAGCAGGGGGTCATCTTTCTCGGGAGTACAGCACGGGCTAGTGCCTTCGTGCAGTTTTCCAGACCTTCACTTGGATAGGTTCGTCATTCCGCAGAGATTCCCTAGACCGTTCGAGTGGTGCAATGTCAGCCAATAATAATGGATTCGTCGCCGTCCTCATCAAGGCCGGAATCGTCAGTCAAGACCAAGTCAACGATGCCGAGAACTTGGCCAAACAAACCAATGTCGCACTCCCCCAATCGCTGATCAAGTTGGGCTATGCGACCGAAGCGGAAGTGATGAAGGCCCAGGCCAAAGTCCACCGCGTCAATTACGTGGATCTCGACAAGATTTCGATTTCCGAACGCGTTATCGAACTCATGCCCGAATCGGTCGCTCGCGAAAATGTGGTGTTGCCTTTGGCACTCGACGACAATCGTCTGCTCGTGGCCCTGAGCAACCCGGCAGACATTGAAACACTCGATAAATTGCGGTTTATTCTCAATCGCGACATCGCGATTTCACTCGCACCGCGTTCAAAAATTTTGGAATACATCAATCAACTCTATGGTCAGGTCGAAGGTGAATCGGCTGACTCGATCTTACAGGAATTCACCGATACCGCTATCGACTTCACTGAAACTGAAGACGATGTGACTCGGGCCAAAAGCGAAGCGACCGACGAGTCCAGTGCGCCAATCGTGCGGCTCGTGAATTTGATGATCACCGAAGCCGTTCAGTTGCGGGCCTCGGACATCCATATCGAACCCTTCGAAGACCGAGTTCGGATTCGCTATCGAATCGACGGAATTCTGCACGAACGAGACACACTCCCCAAACGACAGTCGGGTGCCATCATCTCCCGCGTGAAGATTCTGGCCAAGATCGACATCTCCGAACGGCGTCGCCCACAGGACGGTCGAATCAAGGTGACCGTGGGTGAAAAAGAGCTGGATCTACGGGTCAGCATTATTCCGACCAACCACGGCCAGTCCGTGGTCATGCGGTTGCTGGACAAAGACAACATTAAGGTGGGGGTCCGCCAATTGGGTTTCTCAGAGGAAACCTTCCGCCAGTTCAACAATTTGATCCGGCGACCCAACGGTATCATTTTGGTGACAGGTCCGACCGGCTCCGGTAAGACCACCACCCTCTATGCCGCTCTAAACCAACTTAACCGCCCAGACCGCAAAATCATTACCGCCGAGGACCCCGTCGAATACTATCTTCCGGGAATCAATCAGGTTGAGGTCAAACACTCCATTGGGCTCGACTTCGCCCGCATTATCCGGTCCATGTTGCGTCAGGCCCCCAACATCATCTTGGTTGGCGAGATGCGTGACGCCGAGACCGTTTCAATGGGAATCCAAGCCAGTTTAACTGGACACTTGGTTTTCAGTACACTACACACGAACGATGCGCCCAGTGCTGTGACCCGAATGGTCGATATGGGGGTCCCGGGCTACTTAGTTGCCAGCTCGGTCATCGCGATCCTTGCTCAGCGATTGGTTCGCACCATTTGTCCGAAATGCCGAGCACGATTCACCCCCCCAAAATCAGTAATGGAAGACGCGGGCCTGACAGAAGAGCAGATTGCAAGCGCGACGTTCATGAAAGGCAAAGGCTGCAATTCTTGTCAAAAGACGGGTTACAAGGGCCGTTTAGGGATTTACGAGTTGATGTTGATTGACGGCAGGACTCGCGAGATGATTTTCAAGAATGCGTCGGCGACTCACTTGCGGAAGAATGCGATCAACAAGGGCATGAAAACGCTTTTCAAAGATGGATTGTTGAAAGTCATGAAGGGCGTGACGACCTTCGACGAGGTCTACCGAGTGGCCAAACGAACCGAACAGGACTTTGAGAATTGATTCGGCCTCGCAAAAAAACGGCAAATTGGTGGCGATACTATGGTGTAGGGCGGCTCGGAATTGGAAATTCTCGTGAATAACCGGGATTTGTTTGGACGAGTGGTTCCTCTGCGACAACAATGAATTCAACGAAAACGATGAATTCAACGAACTATTTGAGCTGAATCCGCCATTTTGAGCGGGTCGAGCTTTGGAATCAGGTGAAAAATGGCAACCGTACTCATTGATAAACTGCTGGAGGCTTGCGTGAAGCAAGGTGCCAGTGACATCCACATCACGGTCGGTCAACCGCCGGTTTTCCGTTTGCACGGTCGGCTCCGCCGTTTGGAAACGAAGGTACTGGAGCCTGAAGACACCGTTTCGTTGATGAAAAGCATCTCGCCTGAACGCTGTCAACGGGAATTGCAGGAAGCCGGCAGTTCGGACTTTGGTTTCGCGTATGCTGACAAAGCCCGTTTCCGCGTTTCGATCTTTAAACAGCGCGGCAACATCGCGATGGTGATGCGGCAGATTCCCAACGAAATGCTGCCGCCTGAGATTCTGGGGGTTCCGGAAGTCTTCACCCGACTTTGTATGCGGCCGCGCGGATTGATTTTGGTCACCGGGCCAACTGGTTCGGGAAAAAGTACAACGTTGGCGTCGCTGATCAATTACATCAATGAACGGGTCGACCATCACATCATCACGATTGAAGACCCGATCGAATTTTTTCATTACCACAAGAAATCCACGGTCAATCAACGTGAAGTCCACGTCGACGTGCCGAGTTTCTCGGAAGCCATTCGTCGCGCGTTGCGGCAAGACCCGGACGTGATCCTCGTCGGTGAAATGCGAGACTTGGAAACGATCGAGGCGGCGATTTCGGCTGCGGAAACCGGGCACATTGTGTTTGGCACCTTGCACACCAACAGTGCCCAGGGAACCGTCAACCGAATTATTGACGCCTTCCCTGGAAACCTGCAGGACCAAATTCGAACACAGTTGTCGACCTCGTTGATTGGCGTTTTGGCTCAAACGTTGTTGCCGCGAATTGGCGGAGGTCGCGTTGCGGCTTTCGAATCGCTGGTAGTGACTTCTGCGGTGGCGAACTTGATTCGCGAGAATAAGACCTTCCGTATCAATTCGGCGATTCAAACGGGGGGCAAGTACGGGATGTTCTTGATGGACGAATGTCTCTATCGATTGTGGATGGAAGAAAAAGTTGAAGTTGATGACATCTTGGCGAAGGCCCATGATCCGGATGCGCTTGCAAAGAAAATCGCTACGGTTCGTCGTCAAATGGCGTCGGGCATGTCGATCGATCCCAACCAAGGTGGTGGACCCGAAGGCGGCGGCGGTGGTCATTAGTCCTGGCGTTTGAGATTTCCTTACATCGTTTTTTGGCACCAATCAGTTAGCGAAAGATTCGACGATGGCTGTCCGTAGAATGGGTCAAATTCTGGTCGACTTGGGCTTCATCACTGACGAACAGTTGGAGATGTTGGTCGAGGAACAGAACCAGAATCCGGGGCAAAAAATCGGCAAAATCGCGGAAGAAATGGGCCTCGTCAGCGAGGACCAAATCGTCCAGGCGCTCGGCGAACAATTCAGTTTGCCCACCGTCGATTTGGAAGGCGTCGTGCCGCCCGATGATGCACGCGCGGCGCTGACCAACACCATGATTCAGCTTTATCGTGTGATCCCACTGCAATTGAAGGACAACGTCCTGACGCTGGCCACTTGCGATCCGCAAAACCTCTCGATGCAAGACGAATTGCGTCGCTTTCTAGGCTTTGAAATCCGCTTGCTCGTCGCCGCACAGACGCAAGTCACAAAACATGTCGATAAGTACTTCAATGAAGAAACCGAAAGCATTGAGAAGATCATTGCCGAACTTCAAAAAGATAACGAGCTGAAGCAGGCCAGCGAGAAACTTTCTGGTTCCGGCCCGATTAACTTGAGCGACGTTTCCGAGCTGGTGGAAAGTGCTCCTGTTCGCAAACTTCTGAACATGGTGTTACTGCTCGCGATTAAGGACCATGCCAGCGACATTCACTTCGAGCCGTTCGAGGAAGAGTTTCGAATTCGCATCAAGGCCGACGGTGTGCTCTACGAAATGGTTCCGCCGCCGCGGCATCTGGCGTTTGCGATCACCTCGCGCGTCAAGGTGATGGCGAATCTGGACATTGCCGAACGCCGCTTGCCGCAAGACGGTCGTATCGAACTCAGCATCGGTGGTCACCCCGTCGACTTGCGGGTGAGCGTGCTCCCCACGATGTTCGGCGAAAGCGTTGTCTGCCGAGTCCTCGACCGGTCGGTTGTTTCGCTGGACTTGGGAAACGTGGGCATGGATGAGGAAACGATGACCAGCTTCCGCAAGGTCATGGGGAAGCCCAACGGAATCATTTTGGTGACCGGGCCGACGGGCTCCGGTAAAACAACAACACTCTACTCGGCGCTGAGCGAGCTCAACAGCATTGAAGACAAACTGATTACGACCGAAGATCCCGTGGAATACGACATTGACGGAATCATTCAAATTCCGATCGATCATGACATCGGAGTTACCTTTGCCAGTTGTTTGCGGGCAATTTTGCGACAGGACCCGGACAAGATCCTCGTTGGGGAAATTCGAGACCTGGAAACGGCCGAAATTGCGATTCAGGCCTCGCTCACCGGACACACCGTATTCAGTACGCTGCACACCAATGACGCCCCAAGTACCGTGACACGTTTGAAGGACATGGGCGTCCCGTCCTTCCTCATCACTGCGACGGTTGAAGCGATTCTGGCTCAGCGACTGGTTCGTCGCATTTGCCCGGAATGCCGCGAACCGGTGGAGGTCACCGACGACATCCTCACTGACCTGCAGATGACCCGTGAACAGCTGGGGAACCGCAAGTTTTTCCGGGGGGCCGGATGTGGCACTTGTCATAACACCGGCTACAAAGGCCGCGTGGGTCTGTTCGAGTTGATGATTCTGGACGATGAACTCCGTGATTTGATCATGGAAAACTCGTCCGCCGACGTTTTGCGGGAATGTGCGAAGGGTAAGGGAATGCGCATGTTGCGCGATGCGGGCATGCAGTTCGCCTTCGAGGGGAAGACGTCTATCGAAGAGGTAATCCGGGAAACGATCCAAGAGGCCTAGCCGGAACATCAATGTTCGGCCAATCGGCCGACCAAGGCTCGATGCCCACAATTTGATGCCCACAATTTGATACAAAATTTCCGAAAAAATCAGGAGGAAAGGTTTTCGCCCGACTCACCAATTTCGGCTTAGACCCACCGAACCCCAAAAAATACAGGCTTTTCTGGCAAATTCAGCATTGTACCGATGAAACCCCAAAATTAGACTTTTTTTTGACTACTCATTTTACCCGACGAACAATCCCAACACTAAATCAGAAAGTGTCGAAACACGGCCCGTATTGCTGGCAACCGTTTTCCACTCTTTCGCCGCCTAGGTTGGAATACCCCCCCAAAAGGTTTGAGCTATGCCTACTTTTCAATTTGAAGCGATGGACCCACAGGGTCAAGAAATCCGCGACGTAATTGAAGCCCAAACACAAGACGAAGCCCAAGCGACGATTCGCTCCATGGGTTACTTCGTTACGAAAATCTCGGCCCAACGAACTACGGCTCAAGCCGCGCACAAGGGGAGCAAACGCAAGACGTTCGCTATTGGCGGTGCCGGCGTGAAGAAAATGGTGACATTTACCCGCCAGCTCTCAATTCTTCAGGACGCGGGTCTGCCAATTCTCCGCAGTCTGCAGATTTTGGAAGACCAATCCACTCCCGGTGCCTTGAAAAACGCCCTCATCGATGTTTGCGATGAAATTCAGGGTGGTGCCTCGCTGTCGGAAGCCCTGTCGAAATCGCCCAAGGTATTCGACCGCCTGTATGTGAACATGATTAAGGCCGGTGAAGCCGGCGGATCTCTTGAAGTAATTCTTCGACGCTTGGCGGAGTTCAAGGAACGGACCGCGTCCCTTCGCAACAAAGTCATCGGGGCTTTGATTTACCCGGTCGTGATCATCATGGTGACGATCTTGATCTTGACCTTCATCATGATCTTCATCATTCCAGAATTCCAAAAGATGTTCGAGGAGTTCCAGTTGAAACTCCCGGCGATCACGGAACTGTTGATGGCGATTTCCGATCGCTGCGTGAAACTGTGGTTCTTGTTCCCACTCGTGCCGATTGTGGCCATCCTGTTCGTCTCGCTGATTTGTAAATTCAAGGCCGGGCGGATGGGGTTCCATCTGTATTTGTTGAAGTTGCCGGTCTTCGGCAAGATTATTGAGAAAAGCAACCTCGCCCGAACAACGCGCACGCTGGGTGCTCTCGTCGCCAGCGGTGTACCGATCCTGGAAGGCCTGTCGATCACCCGCGAAACATCGGGCAATGCGATGTACGAAAAAGTTTACCTCCGTGTCAACGATGCAATTCGGGATGGCGATACCATCGCGCGGCCGATGAAGGCCGAATCGACGCCGAAGTTTCATCCGGTGGCCATGTTCTTCTTCATGCTGACGTTGGCACTTCCGCCACTCGCCGTTTTGTTTATCAAGCCAGATTATTGGATGTACGTGGCCTACGCCTGCGCGATTTTGGGCTTTATTGGTTTCGCTTTTTACTTCCTCAAATACAAGAAACCGGTGATCGAGGACTTGGTGATCAACATGGTCGAGGTCGGCGAAGAAACCGGCGAACTCGACGTGATGTTGTACAAGGTAGCCGATTACTACGAAGAAGAAGTTCAGACGTTGACCGACGGGATGATCAAGTTGATCGAACCGGCGATGATTATTTTCCTCGGTTTGGTCGTGCTCTTTATCGTGGCGGCCCTGTTCTTGCCTCTGATGTCAATCATCGGTGGTTTGAGCGGCGGCGGCAAGAAATAAAGGGAAACGCGGACAGCGGCTCGTGCAGGCGAATGCCGTCTGCTGAAGGCAGGTTGCAGCGAGGGCAGAAGCGACGATCCTACAAAACAACAGACACTCGAATCATGCGGCAACATTAATCGAGTCAGTTGACAGAAACACAGAAATTTGGGAGGGGAATCACCCCATGTTAACGCAGTTCAAAACAGCCCGTCGTGGTTTCACGTTGATCGAATTGTTGGTGACGATCAGCATCATTGCCATTCTCGCCAGTCTCGGGACATGGGGCGCCATGCGGGCCTACATCCGCGCCCAGGAATTCCGAATCGAACATGAGAATTCCCAAATCGCCGCAGCACTGGAATCGTTCAAGACTGCCTATGGGACTTATCCGCCTAATCCAGGTACGCTCAACGATTTTATTCCGTTCCTTAACCGGATTTCGCCGAACCATGGTGAATTTGCCATCGTTTCCGGAACAACTCGCCGGATTGATATTTGGTGGACGAACGTGGGGCAATACTTGAATGCCGAAACTTCATTGGCATTCTGGCTCTCGGGCATTGCCAAAAACAAACAGTTTCCACTCACCTGGGTTGATGACAACGACACCCCCGCTAATGCCGCTGACGATGTGGTTCGGGCACTTACAGGTTATAACGGCCCTGTATTCAAAGGCACCGGAACTCAAGTAAACGTCGAGCGAGATGTCCGATACGAATTCAAGCAATTACTAAAATGGCGAACAAACGCGGCCATTGCCAACGTTAGCACGGCGTCTAGCGCGGCTCCAGAGTTTGTGGGGGTTGCCGGTTCTGGGGTAGCCTACCCCAATGTTGCGGCCGTTTCACAAACCTCTGGCCGATACGAACCCTATGTCTATTTCTTGACTAGCGCATTGCCCGCTCCGTTGGCAAACAGTGCGGCAACGACATTACAAACCTCGACTAATGTTCCCAAACGCGACGTTTATTTGGTGCAAGGCCTTGTTACCGTCGGACCCTATTGGTTTTACAACACTTCAACCAGCTCCAATGAGTATTACGCGAAGGAAAAGTTTCAGTTGTTTTCACCTGGTATTGACGGGATTTTTTCCGCAACGAGTCACACCTCTGGAAATTTGAGCGCTGCAACCACACTTCGTTTTGAGCGAGACAACATGGCTAACGTCGCCGAGGGTCGTTTGGAAAAGTTGGTTCAATAGCAATTCGTAAATGATGGTAAAGGCTAATTGAGATTTGAGAGCAGGAGGGCAAGCATCGCGTTGGTAGACGAATCGTGAGGCAATGCGATCGGCCATCCAACCACTGAATTGAAGAAAGTAATCACATGAACATCCCGAACCACTGTCTCTCAACGTCGCGTCGACGAGCCTTCACGCTCATCGAGTTGTTGATGGTGATCAGCATCATTGCCGTTCTCAGCTCACTGGCCGTGGGCCTGTTGCTCAGCGCCCGTGACGACGCCTCCGCCGCTCGCACTCGCTCCATCATCACTCGTTGCCGCGCGGTCTTGAATGCACGCTTGGAAAATTACGAGGCGAGAAACATGCCGTTTCGTTACGAAGACGTGTTGCCATTGGTCACGGTCGCGGAAAAGAAACGGTGCTATGACAATACAATCATCGAGTGGCTGTTGGTTGAAATGCCTGCCGTATTGGCTGACTTTGATGGCACCAACGTCTTTCCACGGAAACCCCCATACAACGGCTATCCGGGATATGTAAGCGCACTGACCAATCGACTTACCTCCATGCATCAGGCCAATCTGGATTATCTCACTCGGTATGGTGGTTCGGCAAATTTCACCAATTTTGCCCAAGCCAAGCTTTTGTACATGATCCTTTACAACACCTGGGATGGAGATAATCGCGGAACACATTTCCTGCAACCGTCTGAAGTGAAAATCGACAACGGAATTCCTTATGTTGTCGATGCTTTTGGAGACGAGTTCGATTTTCAAATCGGTTACCGGCCGAATGCCACTGGACCACTGATCCCGCTTTCGACTGCCCATCTCGCACAATCGTTTCCTTTGGAAGACGTTGAGATTGTTATTACTTCGAAGAATTTGAAATAGCTGCCATGAAAAAAATCGCATTCATTGAACATCGCGACCGCACTAGACGTGGCTTTACGATTGTGGAACTCCTCGTCGTGATCGCCATTTTGGCGATTATGGCTGCGATCCTGATTCCGCAAGTGCGGGTCTTCAACAAGGAACGCGGGATTCGCGAGACGGCGCGGGCCGTTGGCTCGGCACTTAACGAAGCCTCTTTGCGAGCGAGAGAAACTGGGTTTGGCGGAATGGCTTTCGTTCGAAATCCGAACTTCTTTCGCTATGGTTCAAAGGCTGGTTCGAACGTGAACCCAATTTTTTACGTTTCAAACCAAATGTACCAACTGCGGAAGTTCCCTTCGTATTCTGGACAACAGCAGAATCCAACCAATCCGCCGACTGGTGCGGTTATCCAAACAACCAGCGGCGCGGGTCAGTTCGAAGCTGTTATTCCTTATCCAATTGATACGGCAACTCGCAATCGAATCGTGAATATGGATTGGCGAAAAATTGAGCTGGAAGGCAGAGATTACGAAGTACTCAGCTATCAAGTAGCGGAACCAGGCCTTCCGACGCATTTCCGTGTTCAGTGTCGAAGACAAGGAGGCGCAGCGTATGACTTGTCCCAGCCGCCCGGAGCGAATGGATCTGCCACCGCTACACCACGATTTGAAGTCGATTTCACAATTGAGTTTATTCCCGCCCTCCGGTCGGGCACTTTGGTCACGTTGCCGCCAGGTTATCACCTCGACTTAAACTATTCCGGGCCACTGGATGTTGGCATTGGTGGCGGGGTTGATGCGGAAACCTATACCTGGTCGAACTTTGGACTCAATGTCGACCAAATTCCCGGCGGTGGATCCGTTCCCGACATCAAACCCAACACCTACCCGGTTGCCGTCACGTTCAATATCAACGGCGGGGTCGATCAGATTTACAACAATGGTGCTTGGGGTGGAATTTATTACTCTAATGAAATGGTTTATTTCTGCATCACCGAAGATAGCCAGCGGTACACTTACGATCTCAATTCCGCGACGACAAATTTCTGGCCGAAGAGCTCATTGGAGGCCCCGCCGACGACACTACTCAACGACCCCAACGTGTTGTGGGTTCAATTGAATTGCCTGACGGGGAAGGCCTCGGTAGTCGAGTCGATTCCTCCGACAACCCTGCTCAACACGGCGTTGCCGAACATCGAGTTGGTTCGAATTTTGGAATCACGGGGCATCGCGGTTAAGGGAGTCAACGCGGCCCAATAGTCGCCCAAAAAAAGATGAAAGCAATTCGCATGAAAACGAAACAACGTAATGGCTTGACGGTCATTGAAGTCCTCACCGCGATCATCGTGGCGCTGATCGGCGTGGCGGGAGTGATGGTGATGATTCCGTTCGCGGTAGAGCAGGCCAAGATCGGTTTCGATCAGGAAACCTCCTATCGCATGGGCGCCAATTTAGCGAACGAATTTGAAATCAAGGGCTTTACCAATACGAACCGTTGGACGATCACCGGTCCACCTGTCTCCAATCGAACAGCCAGAAACTATGTAATTGATCCAATTGGCGTTGGTGATCGTGCCTCGCAAGGCTTGCTTGGCGAAGGCTTGTTTCCGTTCGTAAGCGACACTGACTCCGACGGTATTCCCGATGTTTTGGAACCATTGGGCTTGCTCCCAAATGTTACCGCCGACCAGACGGTGTTTATTGAACGAGTTAGCCTTGCGAGCAATATCGCTCCCAACAATCCCTTGGATTTGGAACTGGCACGGCACCATATGACTTGGCGAGACGACTTGCAAGTCATTGAACCGACAATACCATCGCCCGGTTATGTGTCACCGGATTTGGCTCCGCCGCGACAAGTTTTCGATAAAGGCGGCGCGACCGATGTCCGTCGTCAGGCATTGGGAGAAATGTCGGTCATGGTAGTAACCGTACCTGCCGACATTGTCCAAACGACACTGAACAATCCACCGCCCGGAATTAATTACGACTATCCGACGGTCGATCCTAATTCAGATGCCCGTGACCTGGTCCGTGAATTTCGCGATTACTTTGTGGTCTCGAAAAACCGGCCGCGAATCGTCGGGAATCCAGCGACACAAAATCAAGCGTTTGATCGGATGTATCAGGTCGACCATCCCGTAACGGCGGCCAACTATCCGCTTCTTCCAAATGGCGCCCGCCTGCGAATGGCACATGGCGGTGGGACGCTGATCTTTCGGGAAGACGTGGGCGGATTGCAAGCAGCAAACAATCGCTCCACGCAACGAAGCGAAATCCGGCGGGGCGATTGGGTTGCGCTAACGAACGTGACCTTCAACTACACCAGCAACCGTTACGTCCAACAAATCAATTTCTACCAAGTTGATGATGCCTCGTATGTGACCGCGGCTACTAATTATTGGCAAGTGACCTTGCGTGGACCCGATTTTGACTTTGGCTGGCAGTATGTCGACTCAGCGACAGCGACAGATCCTCAAGTTTACGCGAACTTTGGGCAATTTGTGGCGGGCCCGAGTACCAACTCGACATCGGCAGCAGTTCCCTCCCGGACCTATGCGATTCACTTGCCGGATGTGTGGGCGGTGTTTGAGAAGACGTATCGAAAATAGAGAATTCAAAACGACGATTCATGAGGCAAAGTGAACGTTGGAATGAACATAACCAACTGATTGATTTGCAATCAGGGAGGCCTAGGACCATGAGAACTATGATGTTGAAAAAAACGAATTCAAATCGACGCGGCGTGACCCTGCTGTTTGTCTTGACCTTGATCGTTTTGTTCCTGTTGATGGGCGCATCGTTTGTGCTGATCGCCAACCAGTTCCGCCGCTCGGCAGTGGTGCTGGGCCGGATCAAAGTTCGTCGGGACGATGCCCGGACTCTCGTCAACCGCGCCTTCTACGACGTCTTTCGCGGCCCCAGCCTGGACGACGCCCGCTCCCCCCTCCGCGGCCACTCGATCCTCGAGGACATGTACGGTTACGGAATAGAATCCATCGTTTCGGCTGCTGCATTTTCGAGCACTTCCGGAAACCAGCTTTTGAATATGACTTTGGACGCGGACAATACAACGCCGGAACATCAATACCGAAATCTCTTGAATTTGACGTTTGGAAATTTTGAAGACTACAGCGGGGTGTATGACGGTCAAATTCTGACGTTTGTCACTGGACCAGCGGCTGGTGTCTCCTGCCGCATCGTCGCTTATACAGTTGGGGATGATCCATCCAATACTTTTCCAAGAGATTTACTGCGCGGGTTCACGATCGTGCCCGCTTGGAACGATCAAGCGACAGCGTCGCTGTTATCTACACCCGCTCAATTGGTTGGTTCTCGCGTCATCATCAACGGTCGTCCATTCACCGGAACAGGTGCGGGCACGTATTCAGCGAACACTGCTATTTACAACCCTGCCCGTGGCAACAACGCCTCTTTACCTAATCGAGTTGGCGAGCGACGAAACGATTTGATTTCGGCAGCGGGCTATTTTGGTCAAGTCGGTTCAACATTTGGAAACCCCCGCGCTCCTAACGAAGACTATGACAGTTGGGGTTACGACGACATGTTTCTGGGTGGCTACATGCCGGCGGCGGTGCCACCGCTTGGCCCAGTCATCCCGAGCTTTGCACGAGTGGCGCTGGAGAGCGCGAATGGCTGGAACCCTCGCTCCGTTTTTCGTGCGTTCAACCGTGGTGCTGCAGCAGCTCTTGAAGTTGACAACGACGGGATGAACGGGAATGACAGCTATTGGATGGACGTTGGACTTCCCATTCAAACCGATTCGAAGGGTCGTGTTTACAAACCATTGGTGGCCTATTACATCGTCGACATGGACGGTCGCCTGAATGTGAATGCACATGGGAATTTGGCGCAGCTTCCTGCAAACGGACTGTTCAAGACCAACTTGAATTTGCTTGAGCCGACGTTTGGTTTAGGAGCCACCGTGACCTCATTCAACGCCGGGCTGGGATTCGGTACTCCCGAAATCAACTTCTTGGCTGCGATCACTCCGGGAGAATACACACAATTGTTGACGGGCAATGGGACGCTGTTGGGACGCTATGGCTCCAATGGTTTGCCGGGCGACAACACGCGCGACCTAGCCAGTCAGTACAAATTATTTGGCCATCCTTTGACCTCGACGGGGAATCTGTTCGGGTCCAACATGGACGTGCATGGCAGGTTTGGATTTGGAACATCCAATTTTTGGATTCCAGGGCTTTCCGTGGATCCGTATGGAATTTCTGCTGGCAATGCGAATTTACCGGTGGGATTTCCCGTGGCCGATTTTCTATCGTCAACCCTGACCGATGAAATATCCAATAGCGCCTATGAATTCGATTTTGGCACGGCGCCGTTTTCTACGGCCACTCGGGATGCGCCGTTTACTTCGGATGAGCTGGAAGGGTACTTAAGGCGCACCGATCCAGATTCGGCAGCATTACCTGATCGATTGCGACGATTTCTGGCGACAACCGATGTCCGTCAGATAATTACGACGGACAGCTTCGAGGTTCCTGTTCCGCCAACCCATTTGGTCAACAAACTTCATAGTATTCTGATTGCCGCAATGCCCACGGGAACGCCTGCGGAAATTCAAGCAGTCGATACGCAAATCCGGCTGATGTTGGCTCCGGAAATTCGTCGCGGATTGCGGATGGACATCAATCGGCCATTCGGCAATGGCCTCGACGATGGCGTGACCAACTCGGCCAATGGTCAATACGCCGGGACCGTCGACGAACCGGGAGAACAATTTGTTGGCGAGAATTACGACGATTCCTATGGTCGCACGATTCCGTTTGATTCAAACAACGATGGGATTGCCGGCGGCAACGCAGAATTGTTGTCACGTCAGGTTTTCGCCCGCCATTTATACGTGTTAACTCTACTCGTCACTCAATGGGTTGACCGCGATGGTGACGGGATTGTGGATACGGCAGACTGGTACGACTACAACGGAAGTGGCGGATTGCCAAATCTTCAGGACTTGTATGATTATCGCCGTGACGTGGCGCAATGGGCCATCAACGTGGCGGATTTTCGTGATCCAGATTCCATCATGACGCCCTTTGAGTTTGATCTCAATCCTTGGGACGGATGGAGTGTTGACGGGATTATTGGACCACCTTCGGTTGACGACGGTGTTCCATTGCGCGGGTTGGTTTGGGGCGCGGAACATCCGGAGTTGTTGATAACGGAAACAAATGCTAATCATTTCCGAGCGACCGAAGACCTCCCGAACGATAGTTCGGGAATCGCGAATCACACCTATTCCGGCGGAGCTGGTACGGACTCGAATTTAGACAATCGTTATGTTCCAAATGTAAGTGGCTTCATCGAACTTCGAAACTGTCGCAACTTATCAAATGACGCGACGGTCAATGGCAACAATCAGGTGCTTCCCGCCGAGCTGTACAACGCCAACGGCCTTGACCTGCAACGAATGTCGTTAGATGGGACGTCACCGGTCTGGCGAATTGCGATTCGCGAACGATATACAGGAGATGCTACTCCCGATGAAAACTCGGACGATTTCAATGCAGGGGGAATGCCCGACCCGTTGGTCAGCAATTCCGCCGAGTTGAAAAGAATATATTTTGTCGAACCTGCTGTGGTGGTTGACAGTGGTCCCAAGGTCTATTTTCCGCTGCAACCGAATGCCAATCCCATGGTTTTGCCGGCACTCCCAATCGGTGAATTCGCGGTCATTGGAGGCGGAATTCCCGATGGTGGCCGCTTTGATTCCTATTTTGGAATCCGCACGACTCCTAATTGGTTCGACGAGTTGAATGATACTCGCAGAGTCTCCCTGAATCCGGATACGACCTTTGCCAACAATTCGGTAGAGCTTCGGTTTTGGAATTCTGGAACGTCGGCATGGCAAACGCAACAGCGCCGCGCAGTCGCTGTGCCGATCAGTAAAGCCGACCCGAATTACGAAGGCGGCCTTCGTCCGTTCGGAATTACCGATCCACTAGGCGGCTACTCGTCATTGATTACTTCAAACCCGAACTTAACGATTCGAAAAGTACGCAATGGCGGAGGAACGAGTACATCCGCCGGTTTCGAGTTTTTTGACAATGGGGCCAATCAACCCTATCCCCTTGACTTGCCAGCAGACGCTAACGACGCCGCCGGTACGCCACGACCTACTTGGTCAAATTTGTATACCAATGGGATGGGTGTGTTTCCAGTCGGTGCTGACGCATTGACCCCTGCGGGAATTCGAGATGACGGTCTTTGCCGCAATCATAGTGTCGTGCTCCTGCAACGGTTGGCCAATCCATTGCTACCATTTGATGCGCAAGCGAACCCCTACATCACGGTGGATGCTGAAGGTTTGGATGTTAATATTCAAAACGGTTTTTCAAATTTGAATGAGCCAGACGCCATTGGAAGTTTGCCCGCCATCTTTGCCACGCTGGAGCGAGGCTCGAACAACAAAAGCCTGTTCAATCGTGAAAGTGTCTTTTGGAAATCAAACAACGATGGCCGATACAGGGCTCAAGCCGCACCTGTTTTCAATCCTATCGAGTTGGATACTCGCGCCGTTGGCGATTCTCACTTTGTTTCATTGAACCTTTTCAATTCCCTCGGGCAGGTGGATGTTGTCGACCGTTATGATCGAACAACAGGGTTTCCAAATCCTCCGACAAACACCATCGCATATCCTTGGCTGAATTGGAACAATCGCCCATTTATCAGTCAGCAGGAATTAGTGACTGTTCCTTATGGTAACGCGCTCGACATGCTCGGCAATTTCGACACGATCGAAACCGGGCGCAATGCGTACAACGGAACAAGCTCTGGATCCGTCCTCAACTCAGCATTACCGTTGATCGCTGGGCAATTCGGTCATTTGTTTGGATTCCATACCGATGCCTATTCCAGAAACACTGCGGTAAGCGGAGCGCCGAGTTTGCACAAGATTCTTGATTATCTGGAGGTTCCCTCCAGATTTGTCGGTATCGAAAAATACTTCAACCCGGCAGTTTTTTCAGCTGGCGGTACAGGAACAACCGAAGTCTTTTTGGGAATGAACGCGCCATTCAACGCCCTGTCAAACTACCGCTATCCCGGAAAGATCAATCTCAATACGATCTCCGACCAACGAGTCTATAACGCATTGATGGGAAATTATGCCGGGGTTGTCGCTTATGGACAGTTCGATGCGTCTCGACGAGCGGGGGCGGGATCTGGTGTTCCAACCGATTTTCCAAATGTATTTAGAGCAAGTGAATTTGCAAACATGATTTCGCCAAACGTGGGCGTTCCCAATGCAGCGGACACCACACTGTTCCGGCGCGTTCTACCTGCCAACGATACTCCGTTGTTGGAATGGCGACCTGCTGTTTTACCAGCACCGCCACATAACGATCCAACTCGAAGCGCCCATTTCCGTTACGAGATGCGGCAGCGGTTGGGGAATTTGGTGACGACGCGGTCGAGTGTGTTCGCGATCTGGATTACGGTGGGCTTCTTTGAAGTCGATCCGGTAACGGGCAATCCGATTGCGACGGGCGAGCTGGAAGACCAGGAAGGCCGACGGCAACGCTATCGTGGTTTCTTCATTGTTGATCGTTCGATCCCGGTGGCCTGCGAGCCGGGAGAAAATCACAACGTCGATCGCGCGGTGCTGACCGAGTCAATTTGGGAAGAAAACAATTAGACGGTAAGGTTGCTGAAAACGGACACCCCACAACCTATACATGGGTGTCGAGAGAAGAAGGCAACGGATCTCGTCTTTTGCGAATTTGGGCAATTGTCAACCGCTTTGCTGTCGCTTGCGTTTTCAACTAGCGCTGAGGATAATCTGAGGGTGGTGGGGCCAACTGAGGGGCCTCGCTTCCCTTTTTTATTGACTCGCACAAGTGAGAGTGGCATGTCTGCGACGTTGACCGAACAACAAAAAAAACAAATCGCCCAAGCCGAAGAGATCCTTTTTTCGGGGCCCGAAAAGGAAGGCTTTGCCAAGGAATTATTCTTCGGGCGCTTTCGCGTCGACTCGGTGATTCCCTACCCGGAGTTGTCTGCCGAGAGCAAAAAAGCGGGCGACGAAAAAGTTGCCGAAGTCAAACAATTCTGCCTCGATCATATCGATCCCGCGCAGATTGATCGCGACGCGCGGATTCCCGATTCGGTCATCCGCGGCTTGGGAGAAATTGGTGTCTTGGGCATGACCGTGGGCCGCGAGTTCGGCGGCCTCGGGATGTCGCAATTCAACTACTGCCGAGTGATGGAGGTCATCGGGGCACATTGCGGTTCGACAGCCGTGTTTGTTAACGCGCACCATTCGATTGGCTTGCGGGCTCTCGAACTGTTTGGCACTGAAGCCCAAAAGGAGTACATGCGGCCGCTGATGACGGGCGAGAAGATTGCGGCGTTTGCACTCACGGAACCGCAAGCCGGTTCCGACGCCGGCAATGTGCGCACGCGAGCGACACCCACCGAAGACGGGAAGGCCTTCCTGGTGAACGGCGAAAAACGCTGGATCACCAACGGCGGGATCGCCGATGTCCTGACGTTGATGGCGCGAACGCCGGACCCCTCGGATCCAGACGGGAAGATCACAGCATTTGTCGTGACTCCCGACATGCCGGGCTTCCAGGTCGTCGAGGAACGGATGGAAAAGACGGGGATCCGCGGAACGGCCACCGGACGATTGCAATTCACCGACATGCGTGTGCCGAAAGAAAACATTCTGGGCTCGCTGGGCAAGGGCTTGCGGATGGCCCTCACAGTGCTCGACTACGGCCGCACGACTTTTGGCGCGAGTTGCACGGGGGCGGCAAAATTCTGTCTTGAACGAATGGTGCATCGGGCCATCACGCGCCGCCAATTCGGGAAGACCTTGGGCGAATTCGAGTTGGTGAAGAAGAAGATAGCCGAGGCCGCCGCCGATATCTACGCAATGGAGAGCGCCACCTATCACACCGCCGCGCTCATCGACAGCGGGGCCGAGGACTACATGATTGAGACCGCGATGATCAAAGTTTTTGCGAGCGATCAGTTGTGGCGAATCACGAACGATTGCCTCCAGATTTGGGGGGGAGCCGGATTCTTCACGGACCAACCGTTCGAGCGTTTGATGCGCGACGCGCGGCTGAACATGATCGGCGAGGGGGCCAACGATGTGCTGCGTTGCTTTATCGCGGCGGTTGGCTTACGGCACCTGGGCATGGACATGTTGAAACTGACCAAGAAGCCCTGGAACGCTTACAAGTTATTGAAAACCCCGCCACCGATTCCAATCAAGCACGAACATTTGCGATTCCATGCGCGACACCTTGCCAAACAAATTGCCCGTTTCGCTTGGGCCTGTAAGATGAGCCTGGTTAAATATGGCCAACAGATCATCGATCAGCAAAACGTACAGGCGCGGATCGGCGATATCGCGACGGAGTTGTTCATGTCAAGTTGCGTTTATTCTCGCTTGAATAATTTGTTGCTCAACGGAACCATTCCCGACTCGGCGAAGAAGCACGAGATTTCCACCGGCATGTATTATTTGCGGCTCGCCGAGATCCGAAACGAAAGTCGATTTCAGGAGTTGCGGGTAAACCTTGACAATGATGCGAACGAAGTTGCCAATCATTGGCTAAAACGTTCGTTTGAACATGACTGGGTGCTGAAGCAGAAGGTAGAGAAGAACCCCGAGGCCTAAGGAAAAATGCTCCCGTTCGCCATGCCGACGGCTTGTCCTTGCGGGGTAACGCTGTCGCGGATTCTTCGTATGTAGTACCAGCACGAAGCGCAAGCGAGTGAGTTACCTGAATACCAGCACGAAGCGCAAGCGAGTGAGTTGCCTGACTCACTCGCCTTCTCGCTCCGGGGTAACGTTTGCCGCGGTTTTTTAACACTTGATTCCAGCACGAAGCGCAAGCGAGGGAATTACCGGACTCACTCGCCTTCTCGCTCCGGGGTAACGTTTGCCGCGGTTTTTTAACACTTGATTCCAGCACGAAGCGCAAGCGAGGGAATTACCGGACTCGCTTGCGCTTCTAGCTTGTGGCGCATTGCAGAAATCGGTGCCGACGGGAGTGGCGGATTTGTTCTGCGCTGTTACGGCTGTTTGTCGGCGCCCGAGAGTTTTTTCCACACGTCTGATTTGACCAGGAACGCGGGGCGACGTTCCAGCGATTTGCTGGCCAGCGGACCGGTGGTCGCGCGACCCGTGGTGGGATCCCAAGTCGACTGGCTGTCTTGATCCACAATTAATTGGTCGGAGATGGTGAACCGCAAGGCCTTCCCCTCGACTTGATTGCGGAAGGCATGCACCGTCGATGTCTTTGGATCAAACATCAAAACGATCGTTGATTGGTTGGTCACCACCACGCCTTTGTTTTTCAAATCCAGGTAGGCGACTTTTGTTGCTTGTGTCCCGTCGCTAACGACAACAACAAATTCCGCGCCTTTGTTCGACGGTTCAACCGCGACCTTTACCGCCGCTGGGTTTGCTTCGGAGGGTCGATCAATAACCTTGGTTGCAGGAACGGCAGCCTGCCAATTCTTCCAAGTCGTCAGCGTGATCGGCAAAAGCGTAAGGGATTTACCCGCATGTTGGCCTCGGATTCCGAGGGTGGCCAGGGGTGACCACAGCGAACCTGTCGACTCGTCAACCACGACGATGGAATCCATCCAGCGTTCGCGGAGCATGGTGAAACGTGAGTCGACGCTGCGAGTAAACGCCAACGCCGTGAAACTCTCAGCATCCCAAACAACAGCGACCTTGGTCGTGCCGATTTGATCGTTGATCAGTCGTCCGTTGGAACTGAAATATTCGAGCGGAAAGGCAACGGCTTTTTCGCCAACTTGCAGGCCGATCACGAAGCTATCCAGAGCGATGGAGTTGGTTTCCTTCAGGCGGGTCGCGTCAACGTAAGGCTCGAGATCTGGGGTTGCGGGAATGCTTGAGACGTCAAGGTCTTTCGTTGACTGCTTCGTCGTTGACGTTGTTCCAGTGTCCACCGTAGGCATGCTGGGTTGAACCTCGGCCTCGGCTTGCGAGCCTACAGAAACGCTGGGTTTCGTCCGTTGCTTTTGTTTGGCCTTTTCCGCTACAGTCGGTGGGGGTTCGAGCAGAAAAGTGGCCGCGATCGCTGCAACGAGAACACCAATGATGGCCAGAGGAATCCAATACTTCACAAAAATTCTCCACAACAGTGTCACTGTTATGTGACGAAGAGTGCGACGAAAAAGTTCATTAAACGTCGGTATGAGCAGAAGATCAAGATCGGCAAATGGTCTTCTTTGGGTGAACGAATTCCGCCTGACGCGGTAGAGTAAGTATCAAAGGTCTCGGCGAGAATTGTTGCCGACAACGTACTTTTGCAGAAAACGTGCTCCATCTAGAATGAACCAGTGTTTCGATTGGACTTTGCACTGCAATTTAAGGGTCGGATAGCCTTGGAAACAGATATTAAGACGAACCAGCCAGAATCCTGGTATTACCGGCATGAATTCATGTTGCGTCGTTTGCATTCCTTGAGCGGGCTAATTCCAGTCGGTTTGTACATGGTCGTGCATTTGACGGTGAATGCCTCGATTTGGAATGGGACGGAGGCCTTCCAAGCCTTTGTGTTTCAGATTCATTCCTTGGGGGCAATTTTGCCGCTCGTGGAATGGGTTTTCATTTTCCTGCCGATCTTGTTTCATGCGGCACTTGGTTTCGTGTTCATGTTCGGTGCCAAATATAACTCCAACCGTTATCCAACCGTGCGGAATTATCGGTATGTGGCGCAGCGGGTGACCGGAATGATTGCGTTTGTGTTTATCTTCTGGCATGTTTTTCACATGAACGGGCTGATTCATACCGAGTGGTTTCGGGAAACGATTGCCGACCCGATTGGTCTCGCGCAGTTTCGTCCTTACAACGCTGCTTCTACGGCGGCACGAGCCCTGCAATCACCACTCGTATCGATCTTTTATTTGATCGGGGTTTGGGCCTGCGTTTATCACTTCGCCAATGGCTTGTGGACAATGGGAATTACTTGGGGGGTGTGGGTCTCGCCCAAGGCTCAGCAACGAGCAAGCAACATTTGTTTGGGAATTGGCCTGGTCGTGGCCGTTATCGGCACCAGTGCCGTGGTCGGTTTCTGGGGCGTAGACGCCGAAAAGGCGGAGGCTCGCGAAAATGAAATTTATGAGCGTCGTGTCGAGGACGGAACAGTCCTGGCTGACGAGCATAAACGCACCAGTCATGACCACAAGCCAGCGAAATAAGATTGCACAGCCACTCAAACGCGTCGAATTATCCACCTAAAATCAAATAAGCAAATCAATGAGTAAACAGCGTGTCGTTGTCGTCGGGGGCGGATTGGCTGGCCTTTCCTGCACCATGAAGCTTTGTGAGTTGGGAATCGCCGTCGATCTAATTAGCCTTGTTCCTGTGAAACGTTCGCACAGCGTTTGTGCGCAAGGTGGCATTAACAGTTGCAACGACCAAACCCGCCAGTTGGGCGATTCCGAGTGGTTGCACTTGGACGACACGGTTTATGGGGGCGATTTTTTGCAACACCAACCGCCCGTCAAAGAGATGGCGATTTGGGGTCCAAAAATCATTGACATGATGGACCGTATCGGCGTTCCCTTCAATCGAACCGGCGAAGGGTTTATCGATCGGCGACGATTCGGCGGCACCCTGTTCAAACGAACGGCATTTGCTGGCGCGACGACGGGCCAACAATTGCTGTATGCTCTCGACGAACAAGTCCGCCGCTGGGAAACCGAAGGACTCGTTCGCAAGTTCGAATATTGGGATTTCTTGGGGCCCATTTTGGATGCCGATGGAGTGTGCCGAGGCATGGTCGGCCAAGACTTGCAGTCCATGAAAATCCGGTCCTTTCCGGCTGATGCGGTGGTGATTGCAACGGGTGGTCCGGGATTGATCTACGGTCGCTCAACGATGTCGGTGATGTGTACTGGTTCGGCGGCGAGCCGTTGTTTCCAAGCCGGAGCTAAATACGCCAACGCCGAATTTATTCAAGTCCATCCGACGGCAATACCGGGAGCCGATAAATTGCGGTTAATGAGCGAATCGGCTCGGGGTGAAGGGGGTCGCGTTTGGGTTCCACGCACTCCCCAAGACTCCCGTGCCCCGCAATCCATTCCCGAAACGGATCGTTTTTACTTTTTGGAAGAACGCTATCCGAAGTATGGCAACTTGGTACCGCGCGACATTGCCACTCGCGAAATCTTTGACATTTGCGTGAATGAAGGCTTGAGCGTCGAGAAAGATCGCTTGTGCGTCTACCTCGACCTGACCCACATTCCGAAGGCGGAGCTCGACCGTAAGCTAGGCGGCATCTTGGATATCTACCAAAAGTTCCAAGGTGTCGACCCGCGGACAAATCCGATGAAAATCTTCCCCGCCGTACACTATTCGATGGGAGGGCTGTGGGCCGATTACGAACGTCACACGGACGGCGGCTTGGTCGTGGGAAATCCCCGCAATCAGCAAACCAACATTCCCGGCCTGTATGCGATTGGTGAATGCGACTACCAATATCACGGCGCCAATCGGTTGGGCGCGAATTCGTTGTTGAGCTGTATTTTCAGCGGCTTGATCACGGCTCCCGGCCTTGAAACGCTGCTTAAGTCCTCGAAACTTTCGGCCGCCGAAGAATCTGCGACGCTGTTTGACGACGCGGCACGTCATCATCAAAAACGACATGATGATCTATTGGCGAAAACGGGGGGCACAGAGAACCCGTACCTGATCCATCGAGAATTGGGTGATGTGATGACCAAAGCCGCAACGGTTGTCCGACGCAACGAGCAGCTCGCGGCAGCCTACGAAACGGTTTCGGAACTTCACGACCGCGCAAAAAACTGCAGCTTGTCAGATACTGGAAATTGGACCAACCAGAACGTAGTCTTTACCAAGGGATTGCTCGACATGTTCCCGCTGGCCAAGACAATTCTCAAGGGTGCCTTGCAGCGCGACGAATGCCGGGGCGCGCACTTCAAACCGGATTTCGCCATGCCGCCGCTGAAGTCCGACTCGGCCGAAGGCCGCCGCCTAGAGGCCGAGAAATGGTGCGACGCCTTTGAAGAAAACACAAACAAGTGGTTGAAATCGACCATTGCAGTTTTGGATGGCGATCACCCCAAGTTGTCGTACGAAGATGTCGACACCTCGATTATCCCTCCGCGACCTCGCCTGTATGGTCTCGTCGGAGCTGAAGAGATCGACAAAGTTTGGAAAGAACGCGCAAAAAAACGCGAGCAGGCCAAGAGCCACTAGACAAACTCCATCAATTCACATCATTTCCATCGAGTTACTGGCATGATCAAAGACGCATACGGACAAACCATCAGCACCTTCAAAGTGAATGTTTTGCGGCAAAAAAACCCTGAAACCGCCGCCTATTGGGAAGTGTTCAATGTCGAGTATGAATCCGACATGAACGTCATCAGCGTCCTGCAAAAGATCGCGGCGATGTCGAAGACTTCTTCCGGCAAGGCGACGACTCCCGTCGCCTGGGACTGCGGTTGCCTCGAAGAGGTCTGCGGTTCGTGCACGATGGTGATCAACGGTCGTGTCCGGCAAAGCTGTTCGGCACTGGTCGATCGCCTCTTGGAAGAAAACCGTGAAATTTCGCTGGAACCGATGTCCAAGTTCCCCGTGATTCGCGACCTTGTCGTTGATCGTTCACGACTATTCCACAACCTCACACGTGTGAAGGCCTGGGTTCCGGTGGACACGTACTCCGATATGGGGCCCGGTCCAAAGCAACCGCGTGAACAGCAGGAAGAAAATTACCCTCTCAGTGAATGCATGAGTTGTGGTTGTTGTCTTGAGGCTTGTCCGCAGTTCAAGAAAGTCGACGTGGTCCGCAACCCGAATGAGTCGGCCGAACAGGTCGCGGCTCGACAAAAGGAGGCATTCGATATGGCCTTCATTGGTCCCCATGCAATTAGCCAGGCGATGTTGTTCAACAATCATCCGACTGGCAAAAACATGGAAAGCGATCGACTCGAGGCCTTGACCGAACCGGGAGGAATCCAGATTTGCGGGAACGCGCAAAACTGCGTGACCGTCTGCCCGAAACACATCCCGTTGACGACCTCGATTGCGCGAGCCGGACGGGCAGTGACGCTGCATAAACTCAAGAAGTGGTTTGGGCGATAGAACCAAAACCAAACACCGGACCGAGTCTCGACATGGCCGAAGATTTCCTCGCTGCGCCGCCGCCGACAAATTGGGGTCTTTCGACTCTCACTTACGCCCTTGATAGCAAGCCCGTGCTTTGGAGATTAAGATAGGGCGGTGTCCTAACTGCAATGCGACCGCACCGCATCATGCATAACGTTAGCGTCTTTGAGTGAGAGCGTTCCAACCCGATGCAGTTACATTTCCTTGGTACAACCGGATATCACCCGAATCGCCTTCGCGATACGGCGTGTTTCATGATTCCTGAACACGGGATCATTCTCGATGCGGGTACCGGGATTTTTCGGGCACGCGACTTAATTCAAACCCCCACCTTGCAGATTTTCCTGACACATACCCATTTGGATCATGTCGTCGGGTTGACCTATTTGCTCGACGTTCTATACCAGAAGTCATTGAAATCCGTGACCGTTTACGTCGACCCATCCAAGCGAGCGGCGATCGAAAATCATTTGTTCAATGAACAGATTTTTCCGGTTCGGCCCGTATTTGAATTTGCGGATTTGGGTACTGGAGCCATCGCATTGCCGGGGCAGGGGACGCTGACTTCCTTTCCGCTGCAACATCCCGGCGGCTGTTTAGGTTTTCGCTTGGACTGGCCCCAGTCAAGTTTGGCCTATGTGACTGATACCACGGCCGACCTCAAGGCGGACTACGTTCAAAAGATCAAAGGTGTAAAAACGTTAATCCATGAATGTTATTTCCCGGACGGTTGCGAAGAACATGCAACGCTGACGGGCCACAGTTGCCTGACGCCGGTGGCTCAAGTAGCCAAAGCCAGCGGTGCGAAGAAAACGTATCTAGTGCACCTTTCGCCGCTGGACGAAAGCGAGTCATTTCTGGACCTTAAATCCGTCTCATCCCTTTGTTCCACTTTGGAAATTCCCGAGGACGGCCAAGTAGTTAATTTGTAGTCTGGCGGGGACCGTCTAAGTCCCCACTAGTCCGCAAGAGCTGTTGCCTGTTGGCGAATGTCGCTCTGGAGCTGGCGTTAACGGAAAATGTTCAGCGACCACCGCATGGAATTCGTCAACAGTCGTGACGTTAGCCACCAACGAGCGAAAGTTACGAGCCCCAGGACGACCTTGGGCATAGCAACAAGCGTATTTTCGCATCAAAACGGTTCCTTTTTCTTCGCCAAACCGATCGACGATCAAGGTGTAATGTCGGAGCATACAATCTCGTTGTTGCTCGAGTGTTGGGTCTGCGGGCACGGGTTGACCACGGAGCGCGGCTGCCGCTTGGGCGAACAACCAAGGCCGACCGAGTGAAGCTCGCGCGATCATGACCGCATCAACGTCATAGCGTTGGAATGCCTCGACGACGCGTTGTGCCGAATCGAGATCACCATTGCCAATCAAAGGGATCTTCTTCAGGTGAGGCTTGATGGCCGAGATGCGATCCCAGTCTGCCTCGCCGCGAAACATATCGGCTGCCGTTCGACCGTGCACCGTGAGTGCCGAGGCGCCAGCTCCCTCCACCACTTGAGCAATGTCAATGGCGTTGATCCGGTCACGGGTGCAACCAAGTCGAATCTTGGCGGTCACCGGTGTAGGCGCACACGCGGCAACGACTCGTTCGATGATTTGGCCCATGCGTTCGGGATAACTGAGCAAGTACGAACCGCTATGAGCCTTTTCGGTCACTTGACGGACGGGGCAGCCAAAGTTGATATCCACAACAGAGACCTGGTACTCTTCCACCAATCGCTGGCCTACACGGGCCATCGTGTCCGGGTCGTTGTCCCAGATTTGCACCGCCAGCGGACGGGCCTCCTCGGGAACGCCCCACAACCGGTCAGGGTTTTCAGCCCGTTCATTCATCCAAACGAAACCACGGGCGTTGACCATTTCGGTTGCTTGCAAACCGACACCACCGTATTCGCGCACGACCTGCCGGAAGGCGTAGTTGGTAAAACCGGCCATCGGCGCCTGGAGAATGGGCGGGTCAATCACTAACGGTCCGATTTGAATCGCCGGGGCCAGTTGTGTGTTGGGTTCGAAAGGGGAGATCGTGCTCATTCCTTTATCATCGAAAACGACTAGCCTTGCGCCAAGCATCGATTCATAAACGGACAGATTTGTTACAGTGGCCCGCGTCGATACCAACTCGCCAAAGCGGCCGTCATTCGTTAAATTAGGGCCTTCCAAAAAAGTCACTTTCGCACGCAAAACGAGCCACTTTCATGCAAAAAATCAAAGTTGCCAATCCGGTTGTCGAACTCGATGGCGATGAAATGACCCGGATTATCTGGGCCTTCATCAAGGAAAAACTAATCCTGCCCTATCTCGAACTGGACATTAAGTACTTTGATTTGGGCATCGAATACCGGGACCAGACCAACGACCAGGTCACGATCGACTGTGCGGAAGCGATTAAGAAGTACAACGTCGGCATCAAGTGTGCGACGATCACACCGGACGAAGCCCGCGTTAAGGAATTCAATCTCAAGCAAATGTGGAAATCGCCGAACGGCACCATCCGCAACATCTTGGATGGGACCGTGTTCCGCGAGCCGATTATCATTCGCAATATTCCACGCTTGGTTCCGCATTGGACGAAGCCGATTTGCATCGGACGCCATGCCTTTGGCGATCAATATCGCGCCACGGATTTTGTTGTGCCTGGAAAGGGCAAGTTAACGATTTCCTTCGATGGAGAGAACGGCGAGAAGATTTCGCACGAAGTGTTCAACTTCAAAGGGAGCGGCGTGGCCCTCGCCATGTACAACACGGACGAATCCATCCGGGGCTTTGCCCGTTCTTGCTTCAATATGGCGTTGCAGAAGAAATGGCCCTTATACCTCTCGACCAAGAACACGATTTTGAAAAAGTATGATGGTCGCTTCAAGGATATTTTCGAAGAGACTTTCCAGTCAGAATTCAAAACCAAGTTCGATGGCGAAAAGTTGACTTACGAACATCGTCTTATCGACGACATGGTTGCAGCGTGCCTCAAGTGGGACGGTGGCTTCGTGTGGGCCTGCAAGAACTACGACGGAGACGTCCAATCCGACACGGTCGCTCAAGGATTCGGGTCGCTCGGATTGATGACATCGGTATTGGTAACGCCGGACGGAAAAACGATGGAGGCCGAAGCCGCCCACGGGACCGTCACACGACACTATCGCATGCATCAGCAGGGCAAGCCGACTTCGACGAATCCAATCGCATCGATCTTCGCCTGGACGCGCGGGTTGGCGCACCGTGCGCGGCTCGACAACAACGCAGCGCTGCTCAAGTTCTGCGAAACGCTGGAAAATGTTTGCGTGCAAACCGTAGAGTCTGGCAAAATGACCAAAGACCTCGCGGCCTGCATTCACGGCGAGAACGTCAAACCCGAACATTACTTGACCACCCAAGACTTCCTCGCCGCGATTAACGACGGTTTGCGCAATTCGATGGCATCAGCCTAATTGCACCGCGCAGCTTGAAGTAACTCCAGGCATCGGAGATTTGCGCATAGCAGGCCAAGTTGCCTTGGAAAAAGACTTAATTGTTCTGGTGCATGGATTCGGGGCCAAGGGGGCTGCGATGTGGCTGGTGGGCCGCCGACTTCGAGCCGCCGGCTTTCGCGTCGTCAATTGGAAATACTTTTCCTGGTTTGATTCCATTGAAAATCATTCCAGACGATTCAGCGATTTTCTCGGGACGACACTGGTTGGCGAACGCCGGTTCCATATCGTAGCGCACAGCATGGGATCAATTATTGTTCGCGCCTCGTTGAATCGCGCACGCCTTTTAAACTTGGGGAGGCTAGTACTTCTCGCACCGCCCAACGGTGGCTCGCCGGTGGCGAGAATTGCGTCAATTTTTGTTGGCTGGATCGTCCAACCCTCGCGAGAACTGTCTGATCGGACGAAAAGCTTTGTGAACCGATTGCCGAGTTCTCGGGAATTTGAGATCGGCATCATTGCGGCGAAGTATGATCTTTTGGTGCCACCCCAAAAAACTCACCTTCCTGGCCAAACGCAGCACGCAACGTTGTTTGCAACTCACAATTCGCTGTTGTTGTCCGGTGTGGCATGCAAGATGATCACGAGTTTTTTACGAACGGGCGACTTTTATGCCAAAAAACGTTTAGACCGCTGAGAAAACGGGGCAGAGAGAGCCCGAGATTTATGCCTTCCGCGCACCTCTCGGAGGAGAAACTTGATTCAGCTCTTGATTGACTCATTGGTCTGGCTAACCATCGGAATAATTCAAGCCACAGTCGGGGTCATGTGGCCGAGCGATGATCTGTCCATCCGCCGTTTGCAGAGATCTTGCGGCGTGACTCTCGCTGACCTCAATTAGGTGCACGGTGCGCGATCTCTAGCCCAACGTCGAGGTCTTCGAATTAGGTCAACGGCTTTGCAGATCTAAAGGACGTGCCGTGACGGTCACGTCGAGAACCAAGGGCTGACCATTGCGAAGGATTTCCATACTCACGTTTTTATTGGGCGGTGTCACGCCAATGAGATTGTAGACTTGGTTGTAGTCGTTAATCGGTTCGCCATTCCAAGAACGAATCACATCGTTTACTCGCAATCCCGCGCGCTCTGCTGGCGAATTCGGCGTCACTCTAAATACCAAAGCTCCGTTCAAATCATTCAACTTCAAAGCTGAAATTTTGTCTTGCGGGACGATCGACGGTACGAATCCCAAGAAGCCCCGTTGGACTTCACCATTCTTGCGAATTTGAACACTGACAAACTCGGCAATCGAACTGGGGACGGCGAAGCTGATACCCATGTACGATTCCCCAAGAATCGACGTGTTAATCCCGATAACTTTGCCATTGGCATCGACCAGAGGACCACCACTGTTGCCAGGATTTACGGCGGCATCGGTTTGAATAAGTTCTTGGAAGTTCCGGAACGTTCTCGTTCGTTCATCAAAAGTCAACCGATTTTTGCCGCTGACAATACCAGACGTTACCGTTTGTGTGAAACCAAAGGGACTACCAATTGCCCAAACAATGGAACCCACTGCGAGTTCATGACTGTTGCCCCATTCGGCTGGAATTAGGCCTTGGGCATTGATTTTCAGAACTGCTAAATCCGTTTCGTCATCTTCGCCGATCAGAGTAGCTTCATATTCGTGGCGATCATGCAATGTCACTCGGATCAAACTGGAATCTTCGATCACGTGTCGGTTGGTAACAATGTAGCCGTCTGCCGAAATGATGACCCCCGAGCCTTGGCCATGCCCATCGGATTTTCGGCAATCCACGCTCACGACACTGGGTTTGATTTTTTGGGCGACCATTTGGTAAGCAAACGAGACGCTGGTTAATGGAGTTTCCCGGAGTGCCATTTTTGCGATTTCGTATTCCGCCATCGCTTTGCCACGGCTGACAGAGTACTGGTAACGCTCGGCGACGATTGGACCGAGTTGCCAAAGGCCCAAAACGAAGGCACCGCAACAGAAGATCCAGAAAATCTGGCTGGACAAACTAGCACCGCGTTCAACCCGAGCCAAATGTTCTACGGGTGGAAGGGATGGCCCATTGGGAGCTGGCGTATTGGCTATTGGCTGAGGTTCTTCGCGGTTTAACAAATCGCCGTCGCTAGAGTTGTTCAACATAAGCGGAACTCGTTTCAATTCATTTTCTAAGTCGGCTGGGTGAGCTTGGCCCACCAGCGAAGCCGGACTCGTCTTCGAATTCTACTTTCCTTTGTGATTATTGACTAGTTTTTTCTGTATTTGGCCAATTCTCGTAGGATGGCGGCCTCCAGACGCAGATCAGGGCGGGCGAGTACTCGCGATTCCGCCAATTTTCGGCATTTGGTAACAGCGTGGTGTCAAAATCGTTGGGAGTTTCGGCCACAACCACGCTGCCGGCGGGTGCCAATTCAATGAATTGAGCGAGAATTCCCATGACGTCTTTAGTCCGTTGGCGATAAAGCCCATACGGGGGGCAGCAAAAGACGACCCAAGGTTCGGTCGGCCATTTCTTCGAATCCTTAAAAAACTGGCGAACCCAGAAGAATGTATCTGACGTACCAACGATGGCTGGCAGATTGTCCGCTAGCGACGCTAGGTTCTGTCGAATGATCTTGGCGGTCGGAAAATGCCGCTCGACGAAGACTGCTTGGCTCGCACCGCGACTCAAGGCCTCAATTCCCACTGCTCCCGTCCCTGCGAACAAATCGAAGGCACATCGACCCGGCAGGAAGGCGCCGATCAAATTGAAGAGCGACTCGCGAATACTGTCCTTCATTGGACGGGTGCGCAAGTCGCCGGAGTAATCGATTTGTCGACCACGAAAAGTTCCGCCAACAATTCTCAGCTTGCTGGTGGACATTCCCGAGCTGGATCCGAAGTGCGTATTGCGATCGTTTGGTGAAACAGTCATGAGTTTAATGAATGGGTAGAAGGCATGAAGAGAATACAGGCTCCGCGCAACGTCAAAACCGTGTTTCAGCAGTCCCCCAAATGGTGCCTTTCGGGTATCATACAGGTTGGAAATGGATCATACAAACGCAGCCCCCTTTTTGCCCGCCGGCGAAACGACATGACGATGGCCAATAATGTTCGTAAAACAGCTCAGACGACACGTTTCGTCGCAAGTTTTTCAGCCGCCATCGGTGTTTGGCTGGCCGCCATAACGATGGGATTGGCCTTTTTTTCGTTTTCGGCGTCTGCTCAACAGCCAAAGCCGGACGCGGCTACATTGCAGGCAGAGATCGACAAACTATTTCAAGAGTGGCGCGAGTTGTTGAAGGTCGCGGCCCAACACAAAATCGACTATCTCGAACAGGACCGCGCACAAAGCGTCGCGAACCGAAAAAAATTCGAGACGGCCTTTGACAACGCTCTTCGCAAGAAGATGGAGATCGAAAACAAGCTCATCGAAAAACTGGATATCGTTGACAAGCCGGATGAGACTCTGCTGCGAATGGTTAAGTCGATCGCCCAAGACCTTTTCATACAGGAGCGGATGGAGCGCTGTTATCACATCTCGAAAAAGTTGCTTCAGTTTACTCCAGACGACGATGACGTCCTGCTACTTTGGGGTGGCTCCGCTTTGGTCACGAATCGATTTGATGAAGCGGAAAAATTTCGCTTGGAGTTGGGCTCGTTGATTTCAGGTCTGCCGGAAAATATCCGCTACCTCTATGAAAGTGATTTGACTGAACTGCGCACCCAGTTTGCCAAGGAACAGGAAAAACGCGATGCCGAGGCGAAGGCAAACGACCTGCCCCGCGTCCTTATTAGAACCACGAAGGGCGACATCGTGGTCGAGCTCTTTGAAAACGAAGCTCCGAATACGGTTGGCAATTTCATCTTTCTGGTCGAGACCGGGTATTACAATCGCGAGCTGCCTTTCCACCGGGTCATCAGCGGATTCGTTGCTCAAGGCGCTGAGGACAAAACCGGACAGCCGTATTACACGATTTTTGACGAGCATGGCAGTCCTAACGATCGACCACACTTCACTTACACGTTGGCGATGGCTCGAATGGAGCAAGCAAATACGGCAGCCGCTGAGTTTTACATCACCTTTTGTCCACTGCTCGGATTGAATCAGCGATACACAACGTTTGGACGTGTGATCGAGGGGTTCGACGTTGTGGATTGCCTGAACCGCACCGCCAAGAGGGACAAAGACGGTCAAGAAAAACCGGTAAAAGACGTTGTGACGGATAAGATTCTACTCGCTAAGGTCCTGCGGAAGCGGCCACACGAATATCGGCCCAAGATTTTCAACCAATCCCAGCCTCTGCCTGGCTTGGATGCCAAAGCTGCTCCGCCTGCACAACCACCCGACAGCAAAACGACACCCGACAACAAAACGACACCCGACAGCAAAACGAACGACAAGTAGTCTCCCATGAAACCACAAACCCATTTGTTGCATTCGATCCTCTTGGCTGGATTGTTTTCAATTTTGGCCAATGGCTCCTTTGGATTCCAGGATGACCCACCTCCCCAACAGCCATCGGCTGCGTCGATAGGGGTCGAAGACAAGACAGGTGTCGAAGACAAGACCGCGCTGGATAATTATTTGGTATTGAAAAAACAAATTGCCGACAACAAGTCCAGAATTACGCAACTGTTGATCAAAACACCGACCGCCAAATCCGATTTGCAGAAAAAGGCGCTGGCTGAAATTGATGAAATCAGAAAAAACGTGGCGGAGTGGGAAAGCCAATTGAGCGACTTGGTCATTGATGCCTATTGTGCCGCGCCCGATAGCAATCGCGAATTGGCTCAGGAAATGAATCGCCGACTCAGGGTTTTCATGGGCGAGGACCAATTAGGTGGAAACTTCAATCCCCGAAAAGCTCTGGAATTGGTTGAGAAAATTCACGCATCTGGATCTCGCAACCCGCAAATCATGATGATCGGCTGCCAAGCGGCCTACGCTTCGCTGGAATTCCCTCTCTGCGATAAATACTTGCAGGCCATGCAAGAGGGGGGGGCCAAGCTCAGCGAGTCCTACCAGCAAAATCTTGTTCGGGCCAAGCAGGCTTGGGAAATCGAGCAAGGGTTCTTGGCCAAAGATGCGAATCTACCCGTGGTCGTAATCGAAACCTCCATGGGCAAGATCACAGTCGAGCTGTTTGAAGATCAGGCCCCCCACGCAGTCAACAATTTTGTGGCACTGTGTGAATCCGGATATTTCAAGAATCAACCGTTTTTCTTCGTCAAATCGGGGCAGGTCGCAATGACCGGTTGCCCGACCGGTGATGGAAAAGGCAACGCGGGTTACTTCATTCCCGATGAGTCTAATCGGTCTGACGCACGGCGACATTCGGTCGGTTCACTCAGCATGATTCACGATCGCCCCGGCGAAGATTCCTCACAGTTTGCAATCTCCAGTCAGGCGACGCCCGATCGAGATGGTAAATTCACCGTCTTTGGGCGTGTCATTGATGGGATGGAGATAGTCTTTAAAATGCCCAACTTCAACCCGGCGATGAGGGCCGGTAGAGAACCGGTGCGCATCGTCACAACGAACGTGTTGCAAAAAAAGAGTCATCCGTACGACGTATTGGAAAAGATCGAAATCAAGTCGGCTGGCGATTCCTCGTCAACAAAAACAGATCCCCCAAGCAATCTTGTGGACAAAAAGAAATAGGAGCTTTCTGGTAATGAGTTGGATTAAGAAATTTGAATACCGCGTGGTCGCTGCACTGCTTGGAATCGCGACGCTGTGGGGGAATGCCGCGATTGGCTTCGCTCAAGAGCAAGCCTCTCCGGCAACCAAGATTGCCGCCGACCAAAAGGCCACCGCAAACGCGCAGGTCGTCGCCCCCAAATCCTACGAACAATTGCTCGATGACTGGAAAACCATCGACACCCAAATGAAGGAAAAACAAGCGGAGTTCGACAAGACTGACGAAATTGTGCCGCGCGACAACTTGCGACGCGAATTCGCCGACTTGGTAAAAAAATCCAATGATCTTTTGGAACTCCTGCGCGAGTCGGCAATCGCAAAGATCGAAGCGGACGGACCCGTGCCCGCAGTCGTCAACACGCTCATGGGTATTTTGGTCAATGACGCCGGCAATGGACGCGATGATGTCGTGCTGAAAGCCGCCGATCGACTCATCGCCAAAAAAGTTGATCCGCGAAATTGGGAGGTTGCCTCCAACATCTCTTACCTGTCGATTGCTGGCAAGGAAATTTTCGAAGAAATCATCCACCGTCAACGTGAAGCTGAGCAAGGCGATTTACCCCGCGCTAAAATCGTCACCAACCGTGGGGAAATCATCGTTGAACTTTATGAAAACGAGGCTCCCAACACGGTTGCCAACTTCATTGGTTTGGCCAAAGCGGGCTTTTACAATAATCTGAAGTTTCACCGCGTGATCGATGGTTTCATGGCGCAAGCGGGTTCTCCTAAAGGTGACGGCACCGATGGACCGGGCTACACGATCGAAGACGAATGCCGCGTTCCCGAGTTTCGCCGCCACTTTACGGGCGTACTGAGCATGGCCAAAACTTCGTTGCCGGACTCCGGCGGCTCGCAATTCTTTATCACCTTCAGTCGCGGGATAAATGTTCAAGGGTTGGATGGAAAGCACACGGTTTTTGGGCGCGTTATTTCGGGAAACGAGGTCTTGGGACGGCTTACTCGAACCCACGAAGTTTTGGGCCGCGGCGAGCAGCAGATCCCCAACGTCGAAGTTGACAAAATCACTTCCATTGAAATTATTCGTGACCGCGGTCATGGTTATGAGACCAAGAAACGAATGGATAAAGAAGCCCAAAAGGACGAAGCTCCAAAACCCGACGAGAAAAAAAGCTCGGAAACCGACCCACCTGTGACCGATGAAAAGAAAGATGCCGACAAAAACGACGCTGTCCCAGAGAAAAAAGACGGTCAAACGCCAGTCAACGTCTAAGAAAGCGGCACAACAACTGCGTGCGGATTTTGTCAGGCGGCGGCTTGAGGACCTTTATCCCGCGCCGCCAATTCCGCTCGATCACAACGACCCGTTCACCTTGCTGATCGCAGTTTTGCTCAGTGCACAATGCACCGACGTGCGAGTGAATCAGGTAACGCCTCAGCTATTTGCCCTCGGTCCGACGCCGGCAAAAATGGCCCGGCTGTCGGTCGAGAAGATCCGCGAGGTCATTAGACCCTGCGGACTGAGTCCGCAAAAATCAAAAGCGATTTCCGAGTTATCCCAGATCCTGCTGGAGAAGTTTGGTGGACGAGTCCCCGACAATTTTGAACACTTGGAACAACTCCCGGGTGTCGGGCACAAGACCGCCAGTGTGGTCATGGCTCAGGCCTTCGGTGTTCCCGCATTTCCAGTCGATACTCATATTCACCGCCTCGCCCAACGTTGGGAATTGACGGGTGGCAGAAATGTGAAGGAAACCGAAGCGGATTTAAAGTCCCTGTTTCCGCCCGAATCGTGGAACCGATTGCATTTGCAGATCATTTACTATGGGCGAGAACATTGCACGGCCAGGACTTGCAACGGCACAATTTGCGAAATCTGCCGGGTGCTTTTCCCAAACCGAACGAAACCTGTTGCCACTCGCAAATAATTTGTGGGCGGCGAGCACGATCAAGCGTGAGAACAAACGTCGAAGGTCTTCAATGCGGCAAAGGTGTTTTGAACTTCGTGAACCCGCAAGATCTGGACGCCGCGTGCCGCGAGAAACAAACTGACGCCCAACGTTCCCGCGTCCCGGTCGGTATTTTGGTCGCCCAAAATTTTGCCAATGAATCCTTTGCGGGAGTGGCCTATCAGGATCGGCACATTCAAATCCAAAAAACGATCCGCTTGGCGAATCAACTCCAAGTTATGTTCATGCGTCTTGCCAAAGCCGATTCCCGGATCGAGACAAATCCTTTGCGGTACGATTCCAGCAGCCAGTAAAAAATCGCGGCGCTGCTGCAAATACTTGTGAATCTCCTGCACACAATTCTTGTACTGCGGGTTGTCTTGCATGGTTTGCGGGGTTCCTTGCATGTGCATTGCACAAACGCCGCAATTCGATTCTTTTGCGACAGTGATCATTTGCGGATCTCGAGTCAGACCTGACACGTCGTTGATGATCTGCGCGCCTGCATCGATGGCTGCGCGGGCGACTTTCGCTGAGGAAGTATCTATGGACAATGGTACGTTGGATTGCAGTGCGAGGCCTTGGATAACAGGAATGACGCGACGAATTTGCTCCTCCGGCGGCACTGCCTGACTGTAGGGTCGTGTACTTTCGCCGCCGATGTCGAGGATTGCAGCGCCGTGGTCGACGAGACGTAATCCGTGTTCAATGGCTCGGCCCGCATCCAGCCAGTTGCCGCCGTCGGAAAAACTGTCGGGGGTGACGTTTACAATTGCCATCAGCGCGGGGACCCCGCCAAAGTCGAGCTTGGTTCGGCTGAGTTGCCACGTGAGGGTGCGTGCGGGATTCGTCATCTAGATCCCAAATCAATTGGCTTAAAGAGCGGTAAATGGCGGTAGTAAACTTCGAGAATACAGACTGCCATCGAAGTTACAAAAATTCGCTCGCCCTGCTGGCCCCATTCAAAATCGTCGGGATTCCAACTGCCTGGGTGGCGTCCATTGGTTTGCTGCATACTGATCACGAGATCGCGCGTTGCGTTGTTCCACTTTTCCCATTCGGCTCCCCCGTAATGGTGCAATGCTTGTGTGCCGTAATACCAGTAGTAGATATTCGCGTCGCTTTCCCGTGGCAGGTGCTTCCGCAGTAGCCATTTGACGGCATACATCATCCGCGGATCATCGCGAGTCCAACCCAGATACATCCGGCACAAGATTCCCTCTGCCGTCATTGCTGGTGTGAATTCGCCGTCGTTGGGTTGATATCGGTACAGGGCACCGTTGGGAACTTGGCTGGAGGTCGAAACGGTATCGAGGTAGTAATCCGCAAGGCGCAACGTGTCTTTGTTAATGGCCACACCGAGGCTGGCCGCCCGAGCACTTTGCAACGCCATTAGTTGCCAACCGAAAACACTCGTGTCGCCCGGTTGTTTGGGTTCATAACGCCAACCGCCGGCTTTATGCTGCGCGTTCTCGATGAAGCGAATTGCGTTCTGCGCAGGTTCACGAAATCTTTCATCTCCAGTCATGGCCAAGGCTTCGCAAAGGCAAATGGTCGCCTGACCATGTGCATACATACCGGCCTGACCGGGGAAGTTGGCGCGGAGGTCGCCATTGGCCTTCTGGTTTTTCATCAACCATGCCAGGCCGCGCGTGACTGTCGATTTGTAGATCCCGTATTCATGAGTTTGTCCAGCGCCCAGAAAGGGCAAGAGCGCGAGGCTTGTGGCTGCTGAATCGCCGCGATTGCGCGGGTTCTTATGATCGTCGTAATTCGCTAGACTCCAACTGCCGTCATTATTTTGAACCGACGCCAGCCACCGCAAGCCGCGCGATACCGCGGCCTCGGACAGCGTCGTGCCCCCTTCCTTCTCAATCATTTCCCGTCGAAGGCGAGGGTCCCGCGCCGCAAAGGTCGCAGGGGAGGATGTGTTTCCCGCGAGCTTTTGCTTCACCCCCGCGAGTTCTGGCAAATCTGCGACGGGCTGAGGATCAATCGTTAGGGATTGTGCATCGCGGCGGGCCGCATCAAGCGACGTCTCTTTGGTAGAATCTGCGTCGTCATTCCCTTCCGGCAACAAATCATCCGCCAATTGTCGATCCAAATTTTCTAAAGTGATCACGCCGCCTTCTGTTCGCGAACGATCAAGAAATGTGGACATCACCAGCGAAATGGAATCTTGTGCTTCCTGCCGGTAAACGAACAGGGCCATCACCAAGATCAAAAACAAGTGCAATAGAAAGCTGATAAACCAGGCCGGCAATGAATTCAGAAAGTTGGCAAGCATTTGAGTTGCCGTAACCGGTCGCGTCAAACGCTCAAGTTCTGATAGACGCGATTCTGCAGCGGGCGTTGCAGCCTCCGCAAAATCAAAAGTTGGCTGGCGTCGCGGCTTTGGAATTTCGATATCATTCAAACTACCGAACGGCTTCTTCTGCTCGGGGGCGGGCGAAGAGGATCTCTGTCCAACCAGGGCCTGTAGCGTTTCCAGTGTTTCTTCATTCAATGAAATAGAACAGCCACAACGCCAACAATCTCCCAAGCCTAGCCACAGCCTGACCGTCATCGGAGCAGCGCAATCGGGGCATTTGCACAATAGCGAGTTACCAACAAGTTTGAATTCACGGCCCTGTATTACGATGCTGTGGGAGGCCGTCTCTCTCGGGTCATCGACGACTCGGGTCGCGGTCGCAGGCATCGCCGGGGAAATTGAATCGATCGCCAATCGTCGCTGAGAATTCGCGCGCAACGGCTCGACCAAATTGTCGACGTGCAATTCGAACGAGCGTTCTTGAACGGAGTTGAGATCGTGTTGTTGACCGCGATTCATAAAATCAGTCGTCTATCCGAAAGAGGTAACGGAAACTGATTGTACAACGAGCGATTGAACCGCTCACATTTTTTCGTAAATCGATCCAATGCCCGTCGCTGTCCGAGATGCCGTTACTCGACAAAATCTTTGGAATTTGAATAGGGCTCGGACCAAAAAATCATACTTTCTCCGACAACCCAAAAGGACCGGGTTTGGCCGCTACATCATTGCCGCAACTGCCTGCACTCCAACGGTTTACGATTGCAGATTTGGCGGACCTGCCAATTGTAGAAAAGTGGGCTTTCGGGTAAAATTTGGGCTTGAGAAATGGGATCGAATACCCCGCCAAAACTTGGCGAAACGTCATGGGATTTTCGATCCGAAATGGACCGTCCTCTGGTTCGTTTATGGTCGTCGGCGATCGACGGTTTTGTATTTTGAGTTTCGCTTTCTCGACCAATCCTTCTGTGTTCTTTGGTTTCGGCCTGCAAGGAAATAACTTTGTCAACTGATTCGAATTCCGGAAATAAAAACGGCAACAGTAACGATGATGGCACGAACAGCAATGAAGTATTTATCGAGATGCCGATCGAGGATGAACTAAAGAATAGTTACCTCGTTTACGCCATGAGCGTTATCGTTTCTCGCGCGTTGCCCGATGTGCGGGACGGATTGAAACCCTCGCAGCGACGCATCTTGGTCGCGATGAACGACCTCAACCTCACGCCGGGATCGGCTCGCGTGAAATGTGCGAAGATTTCCGGCGACACCAGCGGTAACTATCACCCGCACGGGGAAAGCATCGTGTACCCCACGCTAGTGCGTATGGCGCAGGAATGGAACATGCGCTGCGTGCTCATCGACAAACAGGGTAATTTTGGGTCGATCGCTGGTTTGCCACCCGCGGCGATGCGGTACACGGAAGCGAGACTAAGCCCGTTTGCGGCAATGATCTTGGAGGACTTGAAACTCGACACGGTCGATTACATTCCTACTTACGACGAGCGACGAACGGAGCCCACCGTCTTGCCGAGCCGGTTCCCGAACTTGTTGGTGAATGGGGCCAGCGGTATCGCCGTCAGTATGGCCACGTCAATTCCGCCGCACAACTTGGGTGAAGTCTGTGATGCGCTGATCAAACTCATTGAAGATCCAGATGTTTCCATCGACGAAATCATGGACGTGTTACCAGGCCCAGACTTCCCGACTGGGGGAATCATCTGCGGTAGGTCGGGAATTCGCCGAGCGTACCTGACTGGCCGCAGCACGATTGTCGTTCGCGCCCGGTGCGAAATTGAAGAAGGCAAAAAAGGCCGCAGCCGAATCGTTGTTTCAGAAATTCCTTACCAACAGGTCCGGGACAACGTTGTCGAAAAAATCGCCAACCTGGTGAAGACCGACAAGATCAAGGGAATTACCGGCATTCGCGATTTGAGCGATTTGAAAGAGCCCGTCAAACTGCTGATCGACTTGCGCAGCGATGCTGATCCGAATGTTATTTTGAATCAACTTTATCAATTCTCGCCGCTGCAAACTTCGTTCTCGATGATTTTTCTGGCGCTCGTCGATGGGAAGCCACGTGAGCTCACCATCAAACAGATGCTGGAGGAGTTCATTCGACATCGAGTAACGGTGATCCGTCGCCGCACGCAATTCCTGCTCGCGCGTGCTCGAAAGCAAAAGCACACGATCGAAGGTCTGATGTTGGCGCTGGCTGACATCGATCGCATCATCAAGGTGATTCGCCAATCCAAAACCCAAGCAGAGGCGAAACAGGGGCTGCTCGATATTGAATGCCCTGCTGCAATGCTGGAAAGGGCATTGGGCAACGACGGCTTCCAACTCTTCCAACAAGAGCGCGGAGCTTTGGATGTCTACCATTTGACGCCGGTTCAAGCCGACGCAATTTTGAAAATGACGTTGGGCCAATTGGTCAATCTTGAGCAAGAACGCCTGGCAGAGCAACACGCTGGTTTGCTGGAGGAAATCAAGGAGTACCTGCGAATCCTCTCGGACGACAAAAACATCTTGGCGATGATCAAGAATGAACTCGAAGAAATCCGCAACAAGTACGCAGACGATCGCCGCACCGTGATCAGTGCTGAAGAAATCAATGAGGTTGTCGACGAGGACCTCATCGAGGAAGAAAACATGGTGGTTTCGATCAGCCATCGCGGCTACATCAAACGGACGCCTGTCAGCACCTACCGTGCCCAGCGACGCGGCGGGAAGGGAATCAAAGGTGCCAAGAGCGAAGAAGAAGATCCCATCGAGCATGTTTTTGCAGCCAGCACGCACGATTACTTATTGTTCTTTACGACCAAGGGTCGAGTGCATTGGCGTAAAGTCCACATGCTGCCCCAGTTAGCTCGCGAATCCCGCGGCCGGGCTTTGATCAACTTGATTCAAATGGAAGAAGGCGAACAAGTCGCCGAATGCCTGGCGATCCGCGACTTCTCCTCAGAAGATCAATATTTGGTGATGGCCACCCGTAAAGGACTGGTAAAGAAGACGCCGATCCGAGCGTATGGTCGTCCACGAAACGGCGGCATCATCGCCTTGAAACTGCGCGAGGACGATGAACTGATTGATGTCGTCGTCGTGAACAAGGGACAGGGTATCGTGCTTTCGACCGCCAAGGGTATGGCCATCCGCTTTGACGAGTCCGACGCACGTCCGATGGGACGAAACACCAGCGGGGTGAAGGGAATCAATCTCTCCGAAGGCGATCAACTTGTCGGGATGGTCGTGGCCGAACCTGAGGCCACGCTGTTGACGGTTTGCGAAAATGGGTACGGTAAGCGAACAAATTTCGGCCCGCAAACGATCGAAGAAGCCGAGGAAGACGATGTCTCCAGTTCCGCTCGCTATCGCGTACAACGACGCGGGGGCAAAGGCGTTCGCGATATCAAGACCACGGAACGCAATGGCAAGGTCGTCAGCATTCTGCCCGTCACCGACGATGAACAGATTCTCCTAATGACCACTCGCGGGAAAATCCAACGGATCAAATGCAAGGACATCAAGGTCATCGGTCGCAACACTCAGGGCGTACGCATCATGTCGATGGACGAAGGCGACTCCCTCGTTGCCGCCGTCAAGGTCCCACCGGGTGAAGACGATGGGCTGGATGACGAGGCCTTGGCGATCGACGTCACTCCGACTAGCGATACGGAAGTTTCTCCGCAACGACCAGACGTAGTGGATGACGTAAACGGAGATGAAGAAGCTGACGAGTAATTGGTCTCTTCGTCAGCCAAGGAGAAAACTGCTCGTGTGAAAACGGACGAAGGGAGTGCGCGTTTGCACTAGCCCCAGTAGGGCTTGTGGTAAACGACAGCCCGAAAGATTCGCTCGAAAAATCGAGCGGCTAAAATTTTTGCGGCAAGGGGACTTTGATTGGCTAATCCACGGGGAAGCCGCGTTTGCGGAGGAGGGCGCGGGTGTCGACGTCGCGGCCGCGAAACAGACGGAATCCCTCGGCCGCGTCTATCGTATCGCCAATCGAGAACACATAGTCGTGGAGTTTCTTACACGTTTCCGGGTTGAAGAATCCTCCGGCTTCGATAAAAGCCTCGGCGGCATCGGCCGTGAGCGTGTCCGACCAGAGATAGCTGTAATAGCCTGCCGAATAACCATCATCGGCAAACAGATGCGAGAATTGCGGAATCCGATGCCGCATTATCATTTCCCTGGGCATCCCCAATTCAGCCAATGCCTTTCGTTCGAACTCTGCTGGATCGATTTTTACGTCGGTTATCAAGTGCATTTTCATATCCAGAATTGCGCTTGAGAGATACTCCACCGTGGAAAATCCTTGATTGAAAGTCGCGGCCTCTTCAATCTTTTTCACAATCGCCGCAGGCATCGCCGCTCCGGTTTTGAAATGCACGGCAAATTTGGCGAGCACTTCCGGCGTCGTTAACCAGTGTTCATTGACTTGCGAGGGAAACTCGACGTAATCGCGAGCGACATTTGTACCGGCCTGCGACGGACATTGAACTTTTGACAAAAGGCCGTGTAAGGCGTGTCCGAATTCATGAAACAGCGTGACCGCATCATCCCAGGAAATTAGGACCGGTTCTCCAGGTCGGCCTTTAATAAAATTTGAGTTGTTCGAAACGATCGGTGTAATCCACTCCTTTAGGTTCTCTTGCGTGCGATATTCGGTCATCCAAGCGCCACTTCTTTTTCCCGCGCGGGCAAAAGGATCGAAGTACCACAGGCCAACGTGTTTGCCATTCGCATCCAGGACTTCCCAAACGGTCACGTCCGGATGAAAGACCGGAATTCCCTGAACAGGCTTGAATCGCAAGCCGTAGACTTCCTGTGCACACCAGTGCATGGCATCCCGCAGTTTGTCGAGTTGCAGATAGGGTTTCACTTCATTGAAATCCAAATCATATTTGGCCTTTCGGACTTTTTCGGCATAAAACCGATAGTCCCACGGTTCGATGACGATCTTGTGGCCGGCAGCGTCGGCAATTTTTTGCATATCGGCAACTTCCTCATTGACGCGCGCGACTGCTTTCGGCCAGACCTTCATCATCAGGTCCATAGCAGCCGCTGGAGTCTTGGCCATTTGGGGTTCAAGCCGCCAATGAGCATGCGACTGAAAGCCGAGGAGTTTGGCCCGTTCGGCCCGCAAACTCAAGATCTCGGTGACGATTTTCTTGTTGTCATACTTGTCGTTGTTGTCGCCACGATTGGCGAAAATGCGCCAGACTTTTTCCCGGAGTACTCGATTTTCGGCGTACGTCAGGAAGGGCTCGACAGACGAACGAGTGTTGGTGATGGCCCAAGTGCCCGTTTCCTTGGAGCCTTTGGCCTTCGCGTCGATGGCCGCTTGAGCCATCGCGCCAACCAGGCTTTCTGGCAAACCCGCGAGGCCTGCCTTGTCGGAAATAAACGTCACGTAGATTTCCTCGTCCGCCAAAACGTTTTGGCTGAATTCGGCAAACAGACTTGCGAGCCGTTGATTGATCGCCGACAAACGTTGCTTCTGTTCGGAGTTTAAACGTGCACCTCTGCGGGCATAAGACTTATATTTGTCGTCCAGTAACCGTTGTTCGGCATGAGTAAGTTTCTGTTTGGCATCGCTTTCATACAGCTGAGAAATGCGTGCGAACAGCCGTTCGTTTTGCACAATGCTGTCCTCGTATTCGGCCAACATGGGCATCACGATTTTTTGAATTTCCGGCAGCGGCCCGACATTGAGGTTGGATTCATGAACGAAAAACATTGCTTGAACTCGCGTCAACGTGCGGGCCGCTTGCTCCATCGCCAGCATCGTATTTTCGAAGGTTGGAGGATCTGTGTTGTCGGCAATTTGTGAAACGTCGGCCTTAGCCATCTCAATCGCGGTCGCGATCGCGTCGACGAATTCCTCAGGTTTGACTTTGTCCCAAGGAGGAACACCGCCATACGGTCCGGTCCAGGGCTTCAACAGTTCGGATTGGTTTGTGGTGGCGTTAGGCAAGCGAATTACTCCTGGTTTTTCTTTTTCGATTTGGGCGGGCAACGTCGCGGCGAAGACCATCAGCATTGAACCCACGAAGAGTCGAGCCGCCTGCAGCGGGGCTCTGAAGATAGATTTTCTTTTACCTTCAGTAAATACTGTTGCGCGCATTGTGCGTCCTCAATGAACAACCTCGACTCGTTGGCAGACGAATCGTATTTTAGACGCCCCAAAGGCACAAAAGAACAAGGGGCGGGTTAGCAACTTATCCGGTGGCGACCGGGGTCTCAATTAAGTACTTCGCGGCGCAGCAAGGGCATTGAGCATGGTCGGCGAGTCATCGGATGACAGATTCAGCACCAAAGCCTCTTGCAAGCGAGCGATTGCGGGCACAATTGAGTTGTCATCTGCGCAATCACGATGAGTTTCCATGATCGAGCGAAATCGGTTGGCTTGGACGCGGAAGGCCTCGATGACAGCTGGTTCGAACTGTGAGCCGGATTCCTTGCAGATGATTTCGCAGCTCTTTTCGTGGCTAAACGGCTCTTTATACGGACGTCGACTCGTAAGCGCGTCATAGACATCTGCAACAGCGACGATGCGTGCAGAGAGCGGAATATCTTCACCAGAAACTCCGTCCGGGTAACCTTTACCATCCCATCGCTCGTGATGGTACTGGCAAATTTCGCTGGCCATCTGCAAAAAATCGTCACTGCCGATGCGGGCCTTGATTGCTTCCAGACATTCATGCCCAATCAGTGGATGAAACTGCATGATCTTGCGTTCTAAATCGGTGAGACGACCCGGTTTTAGCAGGACAGCATCGGGGATCCCAACCTTGCCGATGTCGTGAAGCGAAGAGGCCAACGCAATGTCTTCGATGAACTTTTCGTCAATTTCGGAATAAGTTGATTGTAATTCGGTTGCCAAGGCAACAACGTAATGCCGAATTCGATCCAAGTGATCACCCGTGTCGTTGTCTCGCGACTCGGCTAGCTTCGCCAAACCGAAGATAATTCCATTCTTTGTTTTTTCCAGTTCGCCCGTCCTTTTTTCAACCATCGACTGTAGTTGATCGTGAAAGCGGACGAGTTGAACTTCAAACTTTTGCATGATCGACGTCGTCAAGAAGATCGTGACAAACCCTAAGCACAAGACACTTGTAAAACAAACGTTTTTTGCTCCGTTCATCCACAAGGAAAATTCAGCCGTTGCCCGTTGCGCGTCAACTCCCACGACGATCGCTCGCGTTCCTGCGAGTCGATATGCCGTGACGAAGTAATCGACTTGCCCGATCTTCAGATATCCGCGAATGTCTTGAGCGGCTGGGTTACGAAGCCAGCTCAATAATTGCAGCGATCGACGTTTTGCAATGTCCATTAATTCCAGTTGCTGGAAATCGAAAGCGGTTGGCGTCTGGTGCTCAATCGCGGAAGGAACCGGACAGCGAATCATCTCCGCGCGCTCATAGTCGACCAGGAACAGGTTGGATTGATCAAAGTCCTCGATTTTTCCCCACAATTCACCCAATAAACCCGCTTGACGCTCAAGTTCCAAGAATTGATTAGCTTCTTCTGGGATTTTCCTCAACAGCGTTCTTGCAAGTCGACCGCTCTCGGTCGTCGAACGATCGCACAATAGCGAGACAACGCGGCGTTCAAAATTAGTGGTTGCCCAAATGGCCATCGACATGGCTACAACTAGTTGCAGCCCACAAATCAGCACGACGATCAACCAACGTTTTGTTAAATTCATCTATTCAATGGCTTGGTCAAGTGAATCAAATTGGCCAGCAGACCGGTACAATCAATAGAGAAACTGTAGGTCACGTATTATTGGGCTAACGAATTTGATGCTATTCTCAGAAAAAACTGCCTTGGGCCGCAGGTGCCACAACCGTCACAATCGGATTCAGGACCTATCGCGCATATGAAAATCGCCGTTTGTAACGAATTGTTCGAGAATGTAACGTGGGCAGGCGTGTGCCAGAGAGCTGCTCGATTTGGCTATTCAGGGATAGAGATTGCACCCTTTACCTTGGGAGACTCTCCGACGGACTTCCCGGCATCCGTGGTCTCGGAGTGGAAACGGATTGCGGAAGACAACGGTCTTGAAATCATCGGCTTGCATTGGTTGTTGGCGAAGACAAGCGGCTATCACTTAACTGCCGAGGATTCTGGAACACGAAAGCGAACGGCGAAATATTTGGGCGAACTCGTTGAGTTGTGTCGAGAACTCGGTGGGAGTTTGATGGTTTTTGGCTCACCGCAACAGCGCTCGTTTTCCGCTGGAGAAACTCACGCAGTCGCCAGCGAACGGGCGAGAGAAGTCATTGAAATGACCTTGCCAGCCTTGGAAAAAAATCAGGTTCGATTGGCATTGGAACCACTCGGGCCTGCAGAAACAAATTTCTGGAACACGGCAGAGGAGACGAGCGAGTTTATCGAGCGAATCGGCTCAACTCAGGTGAAGTTGCATTTGGATGTCAAAGCGATGGCGAGTGAAAAAAAACCGATTGCCGCTGTCATTCGCTCGTCAGCTCGGCACCTCATTCATTTTCACGCTAACGATCCCAATCGACTTGGACCGGGTATGGGTCATGTCAGCTACGAAGACATTATTACCGCGCTCAAGGAAATCGGTTATTGTGGCTGGCTAAGTGTCGAAGTTTTTGACTTTTCGCCAGGAGCAGATTTCATTGCTACGGCCAGCATTCAATACTTGCAACGACAACTCGAAATGCAAGGTCTTTCGCCGCGCTAACGTTTCCTGAAAAAACAGATCGTGATTACTTCGACAGCTTCTTCAATTGAATGTCTTTGAATTGAACTTTCATCGGTGGTCCAACATGAATCTGAAACGCTAGGATGCCTTCCTTGGCTGCCTTGGGACCATTATCGGTCAAATCTACGGTGACGAAATCGTTTATCGTTTGTGTGATGTGATTGCCTTTGGCGACGATTGTGAATTCATTCCATTGACTTTCGTCGACTTTTTCTGCGAATGCCTTGCCATCACAGGTTTCGCCAACTTCTTTCGCCTTGCCGTCTGCAGCGAATTCGACTTTTTTGCCGCGTTCGCAAAGTATGCCTCGCATGCGTTCTTCATACAGGATTCCGGTGTAACGTTTTCCCGCGTCAATGTCGGCCTGATAACCACCAACACGAAAATCGCCAAGATCCTCGCTGCGATACTGGATACCCGAGTTTCCGTTTTCAATTCTGAATTTCAATTTGAGTTCAAAGTCACCGATCTTGCCGCCTTGCCAAATCAAAAAAGAATTTGCTGCGAGTTTAGTTTCACTGGTTGTCGTACCGGTAATCGCTCCTTCGGCGACGGTCCACAGCCCGTCCGCACCCTTCCACCCCTCCAGCGTCTTACCGTCAAACAAACTGGTCCATTCATGAGTTTCTGCTTTTTTTTCTGCGTTTTGAGGAGCAGCGAAGGCAACTCCCGCATGTGTCATCTGCAACATCGAAACCGTTACACAAAACAAGAAGAGGTATTTGCGCGACATAGGTTTCCGTTTTCAGTTGAACCGCATTGAGTAATGGAACGACACGAATCCGGCGACTATTATAGCTGCTCGCCGGAATGAATGTGCGGTCCCAATCTGCCCCGGGCAGCAAAATTATTGCCGCGAAAACAGAGCCTTTCGCAGCTCTTGTTCAAAACTAGTGCTACTGTCAATCACGGACTGAAATTCTTCCTTGGTGAGGATAAAGCAAGCGACGTCGGTCTTGGCACGCACGGTCGCATTTCGCGGTTGTTGTTTGATTAAGGAAACTTCGCCGAAGAAGGCGCCTTTACCCAGAGTATTCACCCAGTTGCCGTCGATCTCGATGTCAACTTCGCCCTTGCCGATGACGAAGAAATCTTGTCCTGTATCCCCCTGGCGAATAATTTCTTCGCCCGCGGAGTATTTACGCAAGTCCATTTTGTCGGCGACTTCGGATATGGCAGGTGGCGTAAGACTGCGAAAGATTGCGAACTCGTTCAAAATCCGGCACATCGTCGCGTTGCGTTTCACTAGTACGTCGGAACGTATATGACCGTCAACCATGCTGACAATCCGATCCGCCACGTCAAGAATACGATTGTCATGGGTCACGATGAGAATCGTGCAACCGTTGTTTCGCGCCATCTCTTGGAACATGGTCACGACCTCGCGCCCGGATTCGGCATCCAGAGCCGCCGTGGGTTCGTCCGCCAGAATCAGGCGAGGCTGGTGAATGACACCCCGAGCGATTGCGACCCGTTGTTTTTGACCCCCGGACAGCGAATTGGGTTTGTAGTTGATTCGATGGCCAAGGCCCAATCGCTTCAAGGTGGCTTCGATGCGCGGCTGGGCCGTTTTAGGATCGATCCCCTGGAGTTCGGTCGACATGCCTACGTTTTGTGCCGCCGTTAGCGACTCAAACAGATTATGAGCTTGAAAAATGAAGCCTATTTTCTTGCGAAGCTCCGTCGTTGCCTCGTGAGCAATCCCCCGCAACTCCTCGCCCAAGACCCTCATGCTTCCCTGCTGAACACTTCGCAGAGTACCGATCAGCGTGAGGAGTGTGGTTTTGCCGGAACCTGACGGCCCCGTCATGATCACGATTTCGCCCCGTCTAATTCGCAAGACGTTATCAAACAGCACCTGCTTCTTCGTTTCGCCTTCGCCGTAAAAATGGCTAACATTGCGTGCGTTAATGCTGAGTTCAGCAGGATCGGGGTCCCAACTTGCGATGAGCTCGTCGAGGTTGATCTCGTTGTTGATTACGGCTTCATCTTGAGGCACTTGGTTTTCCTTAAAACAAACTCGCTGGATCAGCCGCCAACAGTTTCCGCAGAGCCAATAAACCAGACACCACACACATCAGAATCGTCAAGGCAAAAATGGACAAGATTCGGTCCCAGGTCAAGCGCATCAAGAGCCCGGTCATGTTCGAATTGAACCAAAACAGTAACCACGATACCATCAGCCCAGGCAAAAATCCGAAGAGCGACAAATAGATCGATTGACGAACCACGAGACCAATAAAGTACCCGTCGCGATAGCCCATCGCTCTGAGGGTTGCGAATTCGCTGAGGTGTTCGGTAATGTCATTCGCCAATATTTGGTAGCAAATAATCACCCCCACTGCGAATCCCATCATGGCACCAATCGTAAAGATAATTCCGATGGGAGTGCTTCGCGACCAGAAGCCAATTTCGTGATCGATGAATGCCTGCTTGGTCATCACTCGGATTTGACTACCCAATTGTTTTTCCAGAAGCGGAGCCACTTTATTTGGATTTTCGCCAGGGGCCACTTTCACGATTCCCAGATCGACAACAGCACGCGGATCTGGGTTTCGATAGCCAAAGTAATTTGCAAAATTATCCAGCGACATGATCAAATTTCCCTCATGCGCGAAATCTGTGCCCAATCGGAACAGGCCCACGATTTCAATCTCCTTTTTCGCCAATTCTCCAACTTGAACTGCCGGCGCTGTGGGACTCAAGTCGAAACCGAAGGTCTTGTGACTTAACCGATCCATCAACGCCGTTCCCGGTCGGGTCAGTTTTGTAAGCTGTGGAATAATTTGGCGTTCTTCGTCCCGCAATATTGGTCTGCTCAAATCCCACGCGAGCACTCGGATCGGGCGCGCTCGACCACCCTCCACTCGCAATCGCGCCGTCAGATTTTCGATGTAGAGGGGAATGACCGAGGCGATTTGGCGATTGGATGTCGCCACGTCTATGGCCTCGCGCGGGAAGCGGACTTCATTACTCAAGGCAAACCGGGTGGGATTAAACAGAATCAAATCGGCGTCCAACACCCGAACGACTTCTACCGTACTGTCGAAAAGAGCATGGCGAAAGCCGCGTTGCTGAAACATTAACATGACGGCAAACGCGATTCCCGCTGTGGCCAGCACCAAACGACGTCGGTCGTGAGTAAGGTTTTTCCAAGCAAGTGGCGTGCTCAGGGACATGGTAAGCCTTAAAACAATTCAGCCGGAGCGACTTGCCAAAGTTTTTTCAGGGCTAGAGTTCCAGAAATAGAACACATGCTTAAGGTCAATACCCAAACAAAACCAATTCGCCCCCAAGTCATCTGAATTGGGATATTCGCCATCCAACTGGTGAAGCTGTACAGAACAAATGACAAAACCAGCGTCGGTAAAAACGAAAACAATGCGAGGTACAGTGCCTGTTTAAAGACAACCGATGCCAAGAAAACATTGGAATATCCCATCGCCCGCATCGTGGCATATTCGTGGATACGGTTGGCGACATCATTGCCCAATACCATATAAACGATGAGAGCACCTACCCCGAAAGAAATCAAGACTCCCAAGTTGAAGATAAAACCAATCGGTGTCTCTCCTAACCATCGCTTGAGCTCTCGCTGGATCGATTCATCGCGAGTCAACACATCGGCTGTCGGGTGACCTGAATTTTCTAGTCGCTGGCTAATTTGCAGAATCATCTTTTCCGGATCAACTCTTGCCTGCAACTTGACGAGACCAAACGAAACTTGCGTCGGCGATGCGAGAGGAATCAATCGATGAAAGCCTTGCTGATTGACAATCACCGCTCCATTGGCTGCCAATCCCGCTCCCATCTCGAACAATCCGTCAATGCGAATTTGTCGATCAGAGACTTCCGATTGAACTCCAATGTCCGCCGAAGAAAATCGGATTCGATCCTTTGGGCCGAATTCGCGGTTGGACCGTTGATCGATCAAGACGGACTCAACCGAGGTAAGCCGGGCGAAATCTTGATCAACTTGTGGATTCCCAAAAGGCGAATTGGTCGGATCGATTCCGATCAACAAAATCCCGCGGGTTTCCAACGTGTCGGGATTGCGCCATTTTGCAACGGAAACATTCAATTGATTGGTCGAGGCAACGCCCGCCATGCCGGCGACATCCTCCAAGGTACTCAAGGGGATTTTCCCGGAATCCATGAAGTGCAAATAATCGGGCGAGCGAATCAGAATGTCATAGTCCAACTTGCTGTAGATATTTGTTGCCGTATTTTCGACGGCACCGCGAAAGCCCAACTGCATGAAAATGAGCAAGATTGCCGTCCCGATACCTGCCAGCGATAACACCGTTTTCTTGGGGTTGTTGAGAATGTTCGACAGAGCCAGATTGATGCGCATGGTTATTTTGGTTCGGCGACAAACGGCACCGCGGGGCTGGCGGTTGGTGATTCAATTTCCACGGTGACTTGCAAATTGACGAGCGCGCTGGCGGCTTCCACGTCAGCAGCGTCGATTTCAATCCGCACTTCGACAGTACGTCGATCTACCATCGCCAATGGACTAGGATTGGGCAACGTACTGTTGCCGACGAGCCGCCCAATTTGGCGTACGGTACCATACAAAGTCCTGGGCAGCGCTGGATGGGTGATCTTTGCCCGAAGTCCAATGGCTACGCGGGGAATCATTTGATCCACGATCTCCGCATTGCATTCCATGTGCGACAGGTCGCCGATTTGCATCAAAGGTGTTGTGGATACGGACTCTCCAGGCTTAACAAATATTTTCAGCACGATGCCAGAAATAGGCGCCAAGATCCGTGCGTTGGTGACTTGAGTTTCCGCCAACTGCTTGGTCAATTTCGCCGCGCGATTGTCAACAGATAACTTCTTTAGAATGGCCAAGTCCTTTTCCGCAGCGACTTCGCTTTGCAGCGCAATCTCGACGGCCATTTTCGCGCCTTCCATCGCAGCAGCTTGTTTGCGGCGGGAATTATCGAACTCGGCTTCCGCCCTTTTGATCGCCAATTGTTGTTCAGCCAATTGGGCGCGAGAAACGTACAAACTCGTTTGGGGATCGCGGGCCAATTGATTAAGGCGGTTCAATTTCTCCCTGGCCTGCTCAAGTTGTTGCTCCGGAACGCTGAAATCGCTCGCCGCTTGAGCCTGTTCCAGGTTTAACTGGGCCGAGCGAACATTGCTGCTCGCGAGGAGCAAATTGTTTTCAGCAACGAGAGTCTTATGTTCCAAGTCTTTTTCGGCTGAATCGGATTGCGCGTCCGTGAGTTGCGATTGCATAACGAGGCTTTCGAGAGCCTGTAACGTTGCCAATTCTGACTCTTGCGCGACGACTCCGTCGTTCTCGTTGACCAACAACGCGGCGATGCGTTGACCGAGAGGAGCCACGACATTGTAAATTCCGCCCTTGGGCAACAAGCGACCTTGTGCAAAGACTGGCGGTTGTGCAATCTGTTCGGTCTCGGAGCGTGTTGCGGCAGGTTTTTCGCCCAACGGCCATTGCCACGTTGAAAACAGCCAGCCAGCCGCGAACGCGGCGACGACTATTGCTAACGCGAAAATTAATGGAGCAGGTTTCATTACAACTGACGAAACTCAATTAGACGTCAACCAGATCAAGTTTTGACGCCGGACTGGTCGAGAACAGGTCGAACTTCATCATAATCGGCTGGAATCGCTTTGTTGTTCCAATTGTGGCGAACATTCCATTTTATAGCGGTTGGGCGGCTAAAATCTGCCGATTTTTGCGGCTTCCATGCGCTCAGGTTTACGGGAGTCGTACAACCGATCAAACCCTTGCTTGACGTCCTTATTTCGCGCTTCGAAAATGATCGGCAGCGATCATCGTTTTTTCTCCATGAAAGGTCATTGCATGAATCGATACAGCATCGACGAATTCGTTTCGCATTCCCAACAAAAAGATCACGGACAGGGCGAATTCGAATTGGAAACCGAACGTATTCTGGAAGTCAACTTGAACGGTGCCGTGTGGACCAAAATGGGTTCGATGATCTCCTATCGCGGTCAAATCAAATTTGTGCGCGAGGGAATTCTCGAGCGAGGCCTCGGTAATCTCTTGAAGAAATCATTGACCGGAGAAGGTACCCGCCTCACGAAAGCCGAAGGACGAGGACAGTTGTATCTGGCCGACCAAGGCAAAAAAATCATCATTTTGCGTCTTAACAATGAATCAATTTTCGTTAACGGTAACGATTTGCTCGCGTTTCAAATGTCCGTGAATTATCAAATCAAAATGATGCGAAAGATCACCGGGATGCTGGCTGGCGGCTTGTTCAACGTCCATTTGCAGGGAACCGGTCTCGTCGCTTTTACTTCACACTATGACCCGATAACCCTCCTGGTTACTCCGGACAATCCCGTGACCACTGATCCGAATGCGACGATCGCTTGGTCGGGCTCCCTGGAACCTCAATTCAAAACCGACGTTTCCTTGAAAACCTTCTTCGGACGTGGCAGCGGCGAGTCGATCCAAATGCACTTTGCCGGAAATGGATTTGTTGTGGTCCAGCCATTCGAAGAAGTTTATCTGCAGGCAGGTGCTTAAAGCCCTCGCTAATTCAGGACCGAAGTGAAAAATATTTTGCAGGACATTATCGCGCAAAAGCAAATTGAAGTCGCGCGGGCGAAACAGCGTGTCGACATCGACGAGTGCCGTTCTCTCGCTCGACATTCGCCGCCGACACGCGACTTTTGTGCAGCGATTCGCGGCGCGAGTGATATTGCCCTAATCGCCGAAGTCAAAAAAGCCAGTCCGTCGCAAGGCGTCATTCGCGCCGACTTCGAGCCAGTCTCGCTTGCTCGAACGTACGCCCAGGCTGGTGCCCATTGCCTGAGCGTTTTGACCGATGAGTCTTTTTTCCAAGGCCATCTTCATTACCTGCGATTGATTCGGGCTGCCGTTGATTTGCCAATTCTTCGCAAGGACTTCGTCATCGACGAATATCAGGTGATCGAGGCCCGGGCGGCCGGAGCCGATGCGGTGCTGTTGATCGCCGAATGTCTCTCGCGCGATGAACTTCACCAGCTCCACGAGTCGATTTTGACATGGCAAATGACACCGTTGGTTGAACTCTATGACGAAAAGAATTTGGAAGCCGTTTTGTCCTGCCAGCCGCGACTGGTGGGCGTTAACAATCGAAATCTCAACTCGTTTCAAGTCGATTTGCAGCATTCCATTCGACTGCGGAAAAAAATCCCCCAAGAAATTTTGTTCGTCAGCGAAAGCGGTATCGCAAGCGCTCGCGACGTTGCTGAGTTGAAGGCGAATGGAGTCGATGCGATGCTGGTAGGGGAATCGCTCATGAGGCAGCCCGATTTGGCAGTCGCCGTGCAAAAACTGCTGGGCGGCTAGTCGGTTAATTCCCTGACGCTGCCAGCTCGGCGGTCTGCTCTGGCCAATCCCTGAAATTGTCTTTCAGCATTCCGCCAAATCTGTTCAAATAGGAATTGATGTTCTCGATCATTTTCTCTGCAGAGACTCGTTATGACGGACACCATCGAAAAAATCAAAGTCGTCAATAGCTCCTTGCGCACGGCGATGATCGGAATCGTTCTGACCGTTGTGGGTTATAGCGGTTGCCTCGGCTATTCGCAATTCATTCGTCCCGGTCAGGAAGCTCAAAAAAGATTAGCAGAACTGCAGGAGGAATTTGAGGTCCAAAAAGTTGCCCTGCTGGAATCGAAAAAGCTTGCGCAAAAATTGCAGACTTCCTTGAAGCTTTTGAAAGTCGACCGCCGCCTCGCCAACATCCGCGTCAAGACGAAAGGCGTCGACGAAACGACTGGGCAACCGTTTCTGGATGTCGATTACTGGGAGGTGAGTCAAAGCGGCGACGTAGCGATCGGAAACGTGCGACCCTTTCGCTTGAAAGGCGACAAGCTGTACGTCGACTGTTGGGTCGTCCAGTTCGAAGACAAGTATGTCGAAAACGCGGACTCTCTCCGAAGCGCATCACTGTGTGTCATGAAGAGCATTTGGGGTGACCTGGACGGGCCAAACCAGGGCCATTCGTTGGACCCGGATGCCACCGGGGAAATTCCGGTCGTCTACCAAAGTGAGAATGGTGTCAACGAATTCGAGCAAAAAATCTGGACAGATTTCTGGGGTGTTTCCAACGATCCCGTGAAACAGAAGGAAATGGGGATCCGCGCCAGCCACGGCCAAGTAAACTACATGAAGGTCGAACAGGGAAAGACCTATCAAGTTGAAGTGCGCGCCAGCGGTGGCGCGTCGATTCGCACTCTGGAAAATTGATCGTGGGAAAATTGATCGTGTTTCCCTTTCGCATGACGAGCGTCGAGAAGTATCATCTCTTCGATGACTCTCCCGAGTTTCCCAACAATTTCTTCGCCCGATTTACTTTCGCCGGTACTCTAAATCGCGAATTATTGACGGCATCTTACCGAGCGGCAGTTGAGCGACACGTGCGAGGCAAGGCAATCGCGCAGCGCTTGGGAAGTCAATGGAATTGGGTCGAATTGCCCGATCGCATTCCGGAAATTGAATTTCACGGACAACCTGAGATTCCCTTTGAGCCGCTAGACCTACAGCGAACGCCCGGGTACCAAGCCAAATGCTATCTCGGGTCCGGCACTACCCAAGTCACCATGCAAGTCCATCACGCACTCACCGATGGACTTGGCGGATTGGGATTCGTGCGTGATTGGATGTTGATCTATGACAACCTGTTTCATGGACGACCAGTCGATTCCGGCTTGGGGAAAATCGATCGGAAGCTGCTGTCGAAGCGGAATCAAATTGGTCTCGCCAGTTGGGGTTATCTAAAAAATTTGTGGCGGCAGCCAATTGCCCTGTTCGGCGTCGCCAAGTTTATCGGTCGGCGTTTTCAAACATTGTCCCCCAAAGACCCCGCCAGTCGACAATTGGCAAATTTCCCGCAAGCTGTCAGCACGACAATCAATCGGGAAACGGTTTTGTCGTTGAAACCAAAACTAACGGCCAGTCGAGTGACGCTCAACGATTTTTTGTTGGCGACCTTGTTTGCGACCTTGCGGGACTTCAGCACGGCAACAAACACCCGTGCCTGTTGGCGAGTCATTGTACCGATCAGCATTCGACAGCGCTGGGAGCGTTCCATGCCGGTGGCCAATCGCACGACGCTCGTTCAACTTGATCGTTTCGCCCACGAAACAAACAATTTGCTCGGACTGGCACAAGGCATTCATTTCGAATTGGGAGTCATCCGCAGCTGGATGCTGGATCGAATGTTCTTGATTGCAATTCGCTTGATGTCGGTGTCGAATTCGTGGTTGGTCCGAAATGCAGGAACGGGGAAGCCGCGAGCGACTACTTTGTTGACTAATCTGGGAAAGCCATTTGTTCGCTCGGGGCTTCCTTCATCGGGCGGGCGAGTCATGGTTGGCGATGCCATCATTGTGTCTGCCGAGTTGTTGCCGCCGATTCGAGCACATTTGCCTCTCAGTTTTTCGGCTGTCCAGTACGCTGGCGATTTGCGAATTACGGCGCATGTCGATACGCGTTTTCTTTCGCTGCCAGATGCCGAGTTGTTCCTGCAAAAATGGCGCGATCAGTTGCTGTCACTTCTTTGATTGAGCCTTCGCGATTTTCTCGCGTGCTCGTGCCACGCTGTCTGGATATTTTTCAACGTTGCGACTCAGGGCGAGTTCAACATCCTCTTCCATCAATCCCAAGTCACCGAGGGCCTTCAGGCATGCCTTGATGGTTTCCTCATCGATCACGCCGAGCACCGGCTTCTCGGAGACTTCGAGTGTCTTGAGCACCACCGTCAGCGTGCTGTGGCCAGAAATATTGGCCATCGCAGAGATGGCGGCCGCCCGCCGAGCAAAGGCGTCTTTGTCGTTCACTTCTAAAATGTCCGGCTCTGTCGGAGCGACGGGTGGATTGTCGGGAGCCAACAGTTTCGCGCGATAGGCCACAAATTGAAGGTATTCCAAACCAGCCTCATCCATTTTGGCGTAGGCATTGAAAAACGGACCGGGGTTACGTTCGACACGTGCCAAAACCTCGCGGAAATCGGGCGACGCCAACGTGTTAAAAATGGATCGGATCGACCCTTCACTAATTTCTGAAATCTCCACAAACGTGAGAAACAAATCGTTCTTGGCTTTGCCATCCTGACATGCCGTCGCGAGGTTGATCACGTTGGCAGCCGCCGGACTCCCGTATTTGCCCAAGGACTTTAGTTTGTCGCAACCTTTCACAATTTCTACGGGGCGACTGATGTCGATTAGATAGAGGCTGTCGCGGATCACTTTTTCCGCGTTGGCTCTCTTCTTGTTGGAGTCGATGGTCATTCGCACGAACTCTTGATCTTCCGCCGAAAGATCCGTCATTTGGATTTCGACCTCGTCATTGACATCAAGTTTTTGGACGTAAACTCGGCCGTTCAACAGCTTTTTGAACACTCCGTTGGCCAATAACTCGCCTTGCGAATTTTTGAATTCATGTGGCTCCGAAAAAATTCTGGGGTTCCGCAATGCCAGTCCTACTTGGCCGAACCCCAAATTGGCTGGTAAGAAAACGAGATACGCCACGGAAAAGAAAATGACTGTAACGAGCTTCATCAATACACCTGTCGAACTATATTTCATGCACGCAAATTCAACCACTAATCATAGCTGGTTGGCAGCTATTATCAAAATTGACGCAAGCTGGTTTTGACCCCAACCTGCCTTTCGTCGAGTCCCTGCATGCGGGTAATTTTCCACGCCCCATCGCGGACTTCGACTGAAAATTGTGCTTCGTATTGGTTGGTGCGCTGGTGAATGTGGCCCCAATGTTCGACGGTGCCGACCAGGTTCCACTTGCACCGGTACTCGAAACCCAGATTCTCGCCGGAACCAGCCTCGCGATCTTTTTGCCCTTCCAGAAGTTCCACTTGATCGATCTTGGCGATTGCGCCACCCTGGTCCTGCATCTGCAGACGCTGATGGATTTGCAGGTACAACTCGCGCAAAAGTTGGCCGTCGACACTCTTCGAAAGTGCATCGTAGACGTCCGATTCATCGTGGTAATCGAAAGCCCGGAAAATATTTTGGTGCAAACGGGAAAAAATGCTACTGGCATCTTCAGCAGTCAGAATCTCGCTTGGCCAGGGAGCAACCTCACGGGCCAAGTACGCGGTGCCCGCAATGAGCAAACCAAACGCAATCACCGCCACTCGCTTGCGACCCAAGCCGACCAGGAACACGACACAACCGATAATAGTCAAAAGGATTGCAGCCAACGAGAATCGGCGGGGCAAGCGATCGATGGCCACGTTGGTGATCTCAGGCAAAGGAGGTCGGGCCGGACTCTTCCAGGAAAACGTATTGTTGGCCAGAAACGTCGAGAACTGAGTCTTGTCAACTTTGTCAAACGCGAACACGATCGAGTCGACGGTCTTGATCGCGTCGTTGAACAGGTTCCAGTGGACTTCAACCGCTTGTGGTGGCGCCTTTGCCTTATAGGACATGATGACGCCAATTCGACCGTTGGCCATGCTTATCTTGCGACGTTCGGCTTGAATAGCGAAATCGCGGAGATCGAGTCCATAGAAATCGATGCGATCAAACACGGGCTGGACCTTGATCCCATCGATGTCGACGTCATTGTCGACCGCAAAAAAGGTCTTGATTTTTTCGCGCGCGGCATCCTGCTCCGCAATGTCGAGGAAACTCGGCTCGGCTCGCTCGAAATCGATCATCGTTGCCAGGCTCGCCAGCGGAATCAAGATCTCGTGGCGGACCTCGAAATTGGTAATGTAAATGAACGAATAAACACTGCTGTAACTGGTGATGCCCAGCGTTTGTTCCCGTTGCTTGTCGAACCACGCCTTCCAGTCGCTTTCCGAAGCATCGGAAGGCAATACGGGGTTGTTCCAGTCAAAACGAAAGGTCTCGGGAGACTCGGGCTTCATCATGTGCATGTAGGGAACATCGGACCCGGCCTGCTTCATCAAGATTTTGAACTCGCTGGGGAATAGATAGCCTTCTCCCAACATCCGTTGTTTGATCGTCAAAAATTCAGGCGGTGTTTCAAAGGTGTATTCGAATTGGAATCCACAAAACAGGTTCATCAACTGGCCTTGTTTGATTTCGCCGCCTTCGGGAATGAGGGGGGGCAACACCTCAACGATTTGCGCCACGAGTTTCTCACCAGCCGAATTGATGATATCGATTCGATCAGCCAGAAATTTCGCGTGGTCTTGGGTTGCCTCGGCAAGCTCCTGGGAGTCGTAACTCCCATCCGCCTCGGGCGACACGCCTTGCAAGAGTTCCAAATCGTCCGCGAAACACTTCAGCTTCATGATCATACGGTGGCGTTGCACGTAGATTTCGGCTTCGACAATCGACACCGGATGTCGCTCGGCTGCGGCAAAGAGCCTACTTGCAGAATTGCAGCTACCGACTGAGCGTTTTCCAATGCCCGTAGCAGTTGGCTGCCATACGGCGAGGAAACATAAAAAGATCAAGAATCTGAAACGCGTCACAACTACTCCTTTGGCCGCAAGTTTAGTCACAATTATAGCCGCAATTCCCTCGGACTACAGTTACGAAACTGCGGCGGGCGGCGGACTAAAACCAACACCGCGAACACAAACACCGCAGCAGTTATCCTGCTTGGATCATGCCCCGATTGCAGGAATTCGATTTTTTTGTGACATTCGACGCAAACGTTCGCCGTATCCGCTCGAACAGAAATTCAATTAACCCGTTGAGAAAGCCCAGCGCACGATGCATTTACTTGCCGATATCCGATATCGCTTTTCCAAATCCCTGACCCGTTTGGGGGTCAATGCTGCCGAATATGTGGGAATGATTCGGCCCGCGCAGGACGCCAAGTTTGGCGACTACCAAGCGAATTTTGCGATGACGTTGGCGAAGCCGCTCGGCAAGCCGCCTCGTGACGTCGCCAACGAACTCATAAAAATGACGCCGCTCACCGACCTCTGTTCGCAAGTCGATATTGCGGGCCCTGGTTTTATCAACCTGCGAATCGATGATGAACTGCTTAAGCGACAACTGATTCTAGCTCTGCAAAGCGATCGCCTCGCCGTCGAGCCGACCGCTGACAAAAAGACAATGGTCATCGACTTCTCATCGCCGAACGTTGCCAAACCGATGCACGTGGGACACATTCGCTCCACAGTCATTGGCGACGCCCTGTCGCGAGTGGCGCGGTTTGTCGGACATCAAGTGATCACTGACAATCACCTGGGCGATTGGGGCACCCAGTTTGGCATGATCATTTATGGGTACAAAAATTTTCGCGACGAAGCCGCTTACAAAAAATCGCCTATCCAACAGTTGGGGTCGCTCTATCGACTCGTTCGCCAGCTTTCCGACTACTACGACGCACTGAAAAAATTGCCCGAGCATGAGCAGCAACAAAAGGATTTCAGCGCCCAATTGGCAAAACTCCAAGCTACTCCAGAACCGGCGGACAAAGGCGAAAAGAAACAACTACAAAAAGACCAGCAACGATTGACGAAAAAGCTGGAAGAACTGAAGGAAGAAATCGACGCCACGCGGGGCAAGATTTCCAAAGTCGACCACGATCCGCAATTGAAACAGTTGGCGGCCGCGCATTCGGCGATCAATCAACGTGTCTTGGAAGAGACTGCGAAATTGCACGCGGGCGACGCAGAAAATCTGCGGTTGTGGAACGAGTTTCTGCCCTATTGCAGCGATGATATCAACCGGATTTATGACCGTCTGGGAGTGGACTTTGACCACGTCTTGGGCGAGAGTTTCTACCATGATCAATTGGGCGCGGTCGTTGATGATTTCACCAAGAAAAAATTGGCGACAAACAGCGATGGGGCCATGTGTGTGTTCATGGATGGCTTTGATGCCCCGATGCTGATTCAAAAAAGCGATGGGGCCTACCTCTATGCCACTTCGGACTTGGCAACGATCAAGTATCGCGCGGAACAGTGGCGACCCGACATCGTGCTGTACGTCGTCGATCACCGACAGCATGAACATTTTGACAAGTTATTCGCCGCAGCTGCGAAATGGGGCTACACAACAATCGACTTGCGACACGTCAGCTTCGGCACTGTTCTGGGTGAAGACGGACGCCCTTTCAAAACTCGGGCAGGCGACACGGTGGGGTTGGAAGGATTGCTAGACGAAGCCGAGCGAAAGGCTCAGGGAGTTTTGCTCTCGATCCAAAAGGAACCCGCAGACCCGCTGTCATCTGACGAAATCGAACATATTTCCAAAGTAATAGGAATTGGCGCCCTGAAGTTCGCCGACCTTTCGCAAAACCGGTCTTCCGACTACACGTTCAGCTACGACAAGATGCTGGAGCTCAAAGGCTACACGGCGACCTACCTGCAATATTTGTATGCCCGCGTTCAGGGAATTTATCGCAAGGACAACGTGGACATCAGCCGGTACCGCAGCCAGCCCCGCCCCGTTGTTTTCGCGCACGAACTGGAGCGGCAATTGGCCCTGCAGTTGTTACGATTTGCGGAGACGCTGGACGAGGTCTTGGTGGATTACCGACCAAATATCCTCGCGCAATACCTGTTCGATCTAACCCAGACATTTTTCCGATTCTACGACCAGTGTCAGGTGCTGACGGCCGAAACCGAGGCCTTGCGGGACAGTCGTTTGCAACTGTGCGATCTTACCGCCCGCACGATCAAGCAGGGCCTTGAGTTACTGGGAATTGGCGTTGTCGAAAAAATGTAACACCGAATGCCCGATTCTTTGAAACATAAGACGGATTGACCGATTCCATGGCGACAAAAGCGATAAAGAAAACCGTTTTGGCTAATTGGTTGAATCGTTTCCATTGCGGGGACGCCGCGGAGCTTGCGCCACAGCTTCCAGTGTCCAGCGTGGATTGCGTGATCACCAGTCCTCCCTACTTCCGCCAACGGGATTACGGGAACGAACGACAGCTGGGTCACGAGGCGACTCCCCAGATTTACATCGAGCGGCTTGTGTCGCTGTTCGCCGCAATTCAACCGGCCCTGAAGGCAACCGGTTCTATTTGGGTCGTGATGGGCGACAAGTATTTGGACAACCAACTTTTGGGCATGCCGTGGCGGTTCGCGCTGGCGATGCAAGACTCCGGTTGGCTCCTGCGCAGCGATTGCATTTGGCAAAAGCCAAATGCGATGCCTTCCGCTGTAAAAACTCGCCCCACGACCGATCATGAATACATTTTTTTCTTTAGCAAAAGCGCGGACTATTTTTACGATGCCGATGCGGTTCGCGAACCGCATGTCACCTTTTCAGAAAACTCGAAAATGCGGGGCGGCCGTAAGCACTTTGGCAAACGGGGAGGCACGCCAGAGCAGGGGAAGAACTCGGGGAGTGCCAACCTGCACGATGGCCGCTGGGACCAAGCCTTTCATCCGAAAGGTCGCAACAAACGAACGGTCTGGTCGATTCCACTGTCGAAATTTCGGGGAGCTCATTTCGCCGTTTTTCCCGAATCGCTTGTCGAAACATGCTTGCTCGCAACATGTCCGCCCGAGGGCGTGGTGCTCGATCCCTTTTCCGGTTCGGGCACGACCGCAACTGTCGCCGCGCGCCATCATCGCGACTTCATTGCTTTCGATTGTTCGGCCGCGTATTGCCGCCTCGCCGCCAAGCGATTGAAGGCTGCGAGAGAATGTGAGACGAATAATCAGCACTAATAAATTCGTTTATTGAAATCGGTACGGCGCAAATTGTCCGGTGGATTTGTCGTCCGGTGGATTTAACAAAGTTCTAGAGATACCGGGCGGCTTGCGCCGCTCCGCTTGTTTTCTTAATACACGCTCTTAGTTCCAACCGTGCGACTTACGAACATCCAGCATGAGCTTGAGAATCGTGTTCCACGTTTGGGGCTTCATCAACGTAGCGTTGGAAAACATGCAACCATCCCAACAGATGTGCTGAATGCCACGTGACTGGGCGTCCTTCAGCCAATGTCCCGAGGCTGCGACTACATCAAGCTTTCCATTCGGATCGTCCGCCGGACAATGCCGTCCGGTCTTGTCGTGAGAGCCTGAACCGTGCACGCTGCCATCGTTCTGAGCCACATGGAAATCGATTGTCCACGGCCGCAATGCATCCGTCATTTGTCGATAGGCGGCATCAAATTGGGCCTGCGTATAACCCGGTTGAAGCAATGCGTTTTCCGGTGAGTTATAACCCAACAAATAAAGGTAAGTGTGAGCGAGGTCCGCTTGAAAACCCACCGTCTCGGGCATGTTGACCATCTGCAGCAGGTTCAACATATCGCGCCAACTGTGCATGCCGCCCCAGCAGATTTCGCCTTCCGCAGCGAGTCGTTCGCCGTGAGCTTTAGCCACCACAGCTGCCTTACGAAACGTATCGGCGATTTGCTCTTGGTTGGCCTTGGCATCAACCGCCCAGTCGTGAGGACTGCAGGCGGAGTCGATTCGGATAATGCCGTACTTGCGCACTCCGTGTTCGCGGAGTTTAACGGCAATGCGCGCCGCCTTTTCAACGGCTTCCACGAATTTAACGCGTTTGGCAGCATCGCCAATCGCACATCCTTCAAACCAGATTGGAGCGACAACGCTGCCCACCGCAAAACCATAGCCCGCGATTTTGTCAGCCAGCCGTTTCAAGTCGTCATCGCTGATATCGATGCTGACATGGGGATCATACAAAAACAGGTCCACGCCATCGAATTTCTCTCCATCGACTTCCGCAGCGGCGGTCATCCGCAGCATCGTGTCGAGGTCAATCGCCGGTTCCTCCGCACTCGGCCCCTTGCCAACCAGTCCGGGCCACATGGCGTTATGCAATTTTGGTTTTGAAAAACTCATGGCTGTTCCTGTAAGGTGGAAATGTCGGTGTTGTCAGTTTGAAGATCGAGTTGGATTTGGTTCGTTATTTCCCTTTGGCATGATCGCCAACGTCGGGAAATTGTTGAAAGACATCGGGTCCGAAATAGCGAAGTCCGACGAGCGGCTCAGAGCCTGTATTCGTGACCTTCACACCACGAGTCGCTGCCTCGTGTGTAATGAACACCTCGTCTTCGGTCAGTTCACCGAATCGAATCAGCGTCGGCGTTTGCAATCGCAGTTTGCCGATCGTTCCGGTGCCGGAAACGGTGATCCAGCCGCTGGACCCTGGGTCTTTAACAACACAAGTCGCGCCGGGATCGAGCGTTATTTCTTTCGCGCTAAAAAGCTGATGCGAATCTACGCGACCATAAACCACCCAGCGGTCGACCCATCCGGGCCCCTCGTCGGAGGGCAGCGGTTCGATGTAGTTGTTCTTCTTGAAGTTTGGATCGACATTCTTTTCCCAATCGAGTTGGCCAATGATGAAGTCGAAATCTTGATGTTTGTCCGGAGGCATGTCCTTGGTCAACAACGACCAGGGAACATAGCGACCTTCGACAATGTTTTGGAACATCGAGAATACATCGCTGCCCCATTGCGGCTCGTAGGTGCACAGTGAACCAGGAGCGTGCAAGACGCCGGGTGGAATGAGCCAACCCGTTCCGCGCTGCAGCTTGTATGCCTTCGACAATTCCAGAATTCGGTTATCCCCCACGCTCCAATTTTCCAGGCATTTGCGCAAATCACCTTTTTTCGTTCCTGGCTCGAGGCCCATGAACGTAAATGGAAAATGGTTATCGCAGTTGTTGTATTGGGGCGGGAAATAATAGGCCTCCGGCTTGCCTTCGCGCCCGACCAGCTTCGCATTCGCATCGCTTTGATGCATGTGATGCGGGATCGGGCCCATGTTGTCGAAGAATTTTGAATAGACCGGCCAGCGTTTGTAGCGATTCCACATTGCCGAACCGATCAACGCGGTGCCTTTTTCGGCGACGGCATCCCGCAACAGGAATTGTTGATCTTCAAATCGGCAAAAGCTGAGGCCCTCATGCCACTGACGGTTTTCGTTAGCGGCCTCAGTCGTACTGGCGAACCACCGTTCATCGATCCCACCCCGTTCCGAGCCGAGGGCATAATAGTCATCGGGGTGCAGCCGAATTCGCTTGCCAGGATGCAGGAAACTGCGTGGTACCCAAGTCGGGGTCAGTCGCAACAACCCCTCGCCGGCTTCGAGCGCTCGGTCGAGCACCCCTCCCACATTGTCCGCCTTGATCTGTTTTAGCTGTTTGCTCATGGGTTTGGTCTTTGGAAAATTGGTTGGGCAGTCGGTGTCATCGGGAAGAAAACGCCCGTTTCCGTTCAGCCGCTGCAAATGGGTTGTTGATAGTTCGTCAGGTTACACGTCAATTGAGGTTATTTTTTACGAGCTTTTGCCTCTCGGTTCAAGCCGCGGTAGCCATTCGACGACTTTCCGGCGCTAACTTGCAGGAACCGACAACGCTGCGAAAATGAGCAACTTAAGCCCGACATTTATTTCGAGAGTCAGCCATGAGCCGTCAAACATTCAACTTCTTCACTCGCGATCAAACAACTCCGATTTCGCCGCTGAACATGGATGTTGGACCGTTTTCTCTCGACTTCAAGCAATTGCACTCGGGGCGTTCTGCCGGGATTTGGCAACTCGATGTCGCCTGCGGAAATTTTCGCGCGAGTTTTTTGCCGACGCGCGGGATGAGTGTTGAAGATGTTCACATTGGCGATTTTCGCTTCGGCTGGAGGTCACCTGTGCGCGGCCCCGTGCACCCCAGCTATGTGCCGATTGCCGAGCCAAGTGGGCTTGGGTTTCTGGACGGATTTACAGAATTGCTCGTCCGCTGCGGCTTGACCAATAACGGTGCCCCGCAGTTTGGCGCGAACGGACAACTCGAATTAGCACTCCATGGTCGGATCGGGAACCTACCAGCTCAGAATTTACAGGCGCATGTTGAAGGATCTGTTTTGGAAATTGTCGCCGAGGTTGACGAAATCCGATTCCACTTTGAGAAATGGCGTTTGACGACGCAATACCGGATGACCGCCGGCCAGGCGTCGATCGAAGTCATCGATACAGTGACGAATCTATCGGGTCAGCTTCGTGATTTTCAAATTCTTTACCACTTCAATTTGGGAGAGCCCTTGCTCGAGCCAGGCGGAAAGATCGAGGCACCGCTCCACGAAATTAGTCCGCGGAACCCAAACACGGCCGCCGACCTGGAACGCTGGAGCGAAATCGATGCCCCTCGGCCTGACGATCCTGAAATCGTGGTGCTCACGACACCCAAAGGTGACGAACACGGCCAAACCTTGTCGTTGCTGACAAATCGTCAACGGACGGCAGCGGCAGCTATTGAATGCAACCTTCGAGAACTGCCCTATCTGACCTTTTGGAAGAACTTTCGTGATCCTCACGACGGCTATGTCATTGGTCTAGAACCCGCCACAAATTACCCCAATCCCAAACGGTTCGAGGCCCAGCACAACCGCACACGAAAATTGAAACCAGGCGAATCAACAGCGTTCCACTGGGCGATGCACTTTGCCAACACGAAAGAGGACGTCCAGAGCCTCCGTGCGCAAATTCAGAAAATCCAAGGTTCAGACGCACCCAAGATCTCCCCTGAACCGAATCCCGCCACGTCGTCGGCCGCGATCAATCACAGCTAGATCGGTTCGCTAAAGCCGAACGTATTCCGAACGGAAGGCCTGAAGGGCTGCAATAAACGACACGATCGCCAACAAGAGGCAAATTCCGCCGATGATCATGAGGGCCTTTACATTGAAATCCAGTCCCAAGACTCGGATTAAAATCAACCCCAACAAGAACGGGACCAAATTGGCGATCGATCCCAACATCTGAGCGGCCTTGGGGTCGCGGATCATTAGCGACAGAATCGAGTTGGCAGCGATCACCCAAGAGGCCGAACTCAGTGTGAACAGGAACATCACGACGGTGAACCAATATTCTTCCGAAGACCCCCACGATGAACCGACCCACAGTAACACGACAACGCGCGACACCAGGGTTGTGACAAACAACAAAACCGTCACCGCAAACATGAACCACAACCACTTGCCCACAAACAGGCACACCGGCCGCAACGGTGACGAAAGCACCGCTTGCAACGTGTAATGAACTCGCTCCGAATAAAACGACTCGGCGGAAATAATCCCCGCGAAGAAAATACAAATCAAGAATCCGGACAAGTCAATAAAGTTGCTGAAAGAGGCAAACCGACTGATATCACCCGTCAACAACGCGATGGGAATCGCAACGCCGCCAATGATCGCCAGCGCCGCGAAGGTAGCCAGTTGGATCGATAGCGAACCCGAAAAGGCTCGATAATGCCGCCAAAATACAATTGAAATGTCAGTCCACATGACTCTCTCGATTTATTTATCGAGTTCCAGGTAAATGTCTTCCAGCGGGACTGGCGTTTCCGCCAATCCCATCGGCCGCATTTCGTTCCCTTGAAACGTTGGGGGAATTCGAATCAAGGCGGCATCGCCCAGCACGTCTTGTTCTTCGCGGACCAATTCCATTCCTGCAGGGAGCGAACCGATGAAGCTCTTCAAGGCTTCCGTACTTCCGTGGAATCTTTTCAAACGAGCCTGCGAATAAAACCCGGCGATCGTTCCGCTGTACAAAATTTTTCCTCGTCGCAACAACGTCACGTGGGAGGCCACACGTTGAACCTCCGCCAAGTCCTGACTGGCGATCAAAAAAGCGGTGTTTTGGCTGCGACAACGATCGATTGCATCACGAATTTTGCCGCGCGATTGCACATCAAGGCCCGCCGTCGGCTCATCGAGAACGACGAGTTGCGGTTGGTGTTGCAACGCGCGAATGATCGACAACTTGCGCTTCATCCCCGCCGACCACTTGCCAACCCGCTCGTGGCGACGATCGTACAGGCCGACGCTGGACAATAACTCTTCGGCTCGGTTACGCCATGTTTGATGATGGAGGCGATGAATCCGCGAAAAGAGCTCCAAATTCTCCATCGCCGAAATGTCCTCGTACAAGGCATCTTGCTCGAACAGCACGCCGACTTTCTCGCGAGTCTTCCGTCCCCCGCGAGTCTTCCAAGTATCAAGGCCAGAGACCATCGCTGATCCCGATGTCGTGCGGATAAGGCCGAGAATGATGCGGATTAACGTGGTCTTGCCGGCACCGTTGTGTCCGAGCAACACGTGAACTTGGCCACCCCCGACATCAAAGGAAACGTCGCTCAAAGCCTGGACGTTTCGGAACGCACGCGAGACTTTACGAATCGACAATATCGAAGGTTGTTCCGCCATTTTTCCGCCGTTTTGCCTTTGGTCGCCTACCCGTATTCCGAAATCATCAAAACAGAGTATTAGCGCGAATCCCCTCACTCTCCAGTTAGAATGATACACCAACCGCTGCTGCTGCGAAGCCAACATGGACCCAGAAAACCAATTCGGACAGCCGATCGAGGTTTAGTCGTCAATTCCGTATTTTTTCCGCAGTTGCTCGATCACCTGCAGGCGATGATTCAAAAAATGTGCCGGGATGTCGAATTCGGGATCGTCGGTGTGGATGATATCCACTTGTATCTTTTTCTGCACCGCCTTTTCCAAATCGCCGAGCGACAATGGATAATCGACTGGCACGACAAAGCGAATCGTCTTGAGCTGATTCACTTGAGGCAACGCCTGAAGAAACGGCGCGATATCGACCAAAGGCGAATCGCCGACGATCGTCAACGTTTCCAACTTTTGAAGTTTCCTGAGTTCCGTGAGAAGAGACATCACCGCTGGCCCATTTTTCAGGGCCTCGTTCCCGATCTGCAACGATTTGAGATTGGGCATCGCCTGTAAAAACTTGAAGTCTGCGAATAAGCACTTTTGGCTCAGGTACAACGACTCCAGTTTCGAAAAGGTGAAACTTCCTGCCGGCGCGGCCCAAGTAAACTCAATTGGTCGATCTGTTTTTTCCAACGATCCTGCAAATCGATCATTTCGTTTGCTCGTCAGGCCAAGCCAATAGGCGTCCGCCGATAGTGACTTCAGCTCTGGCACCAAAGCGGGATCAATCCACTTCAGATAGCTCGCATCGGGAACGAACAAGTGAGTCGCCTTTTCATACAGAAAATGATGGTGCTCCAACTCGTTTTTCGTAAACACTTTTTCGGGCAACATCAATAGATCAAGACCACGACCGTTATGCTTGAGTCCACGAGTTGCCCAGACCTGATCAAACATGGCAATTGGATCTTGCACTTCGGCTGGGACAACAACTGGCGGAAAGTCCAGGCCGATGCGAGTCCCAATCGAAAACAGCAAGAGACTCTTGCCTTCTTCCACAAACGTCCGTTCATTCACCGGAATAATCATTTGCGAATCGGGAAGCGCGCGAAAATGAGTTGGGAACGTGCTCCTTTTTTCAACTCGAACATTTTTGACAGTCTTCGAAACCTCCAACAGCCGCTCCCAATCTGCGTCGTTGAGTTGACAGCCAACGATCGTAATTCCGTTCAGAAGTTGCCATCTGTTTCCAACGTCGGGCAGGCAGTTCCAGTTCTCGGCAGTGTTTAATACACCGGCAACTTGCCCTTCTTTGAAGGAATGCAGCTCGATTCGACGAAATTGGATCGAGTCCGCTTTCTTCTGCGGTTCGACCACAATTGGCCCGAAAATCTGCGTCCACATCGAGTCATTAATCAATGCGTGCAACTGACTCGAATTGGCTCGGGTTGTCACTTGGAGCCCAGTTTTTCGCTCTCCCAAGATGATCCACGGATTCTTCAATTCTAAATCCTTGGCGTCGATTTCAGGTCGCAGCCCAACGAGATTCACGCCCAAAAGTCCGGCCTCTCCCAACCGCAATCTGCGCAGATAGTCGTTGCTCGCATTTTCCGGGATAACGATTTTGGGCATGTTTGCGTTGCCGGAATTGAGGCAGCCACCCCAGTGCAAGGTGCGCGCTATGTACGCTTTTTTATAGGAACCTTTAGTTAACCAATCTGTAGGCCAGCCTGACTTGCTTGATTCGACAAGAATGATGAGATCAAAAATCGTCAAGAACACTATCGGCAAAAGCGAGACAACCACCAGCACTACCCACATAGGCCGAAAGATGCGCGACAAACGTGTAGTTTGAATGGGAGCCTGCCGACCCGCAGCGTACAGCGGTAAAAAAATTAAACTCATCGCCGCAACTAACCACATGCCCAAGTCGATGACCGCCCAACCATAGTACGAAAAGTCGGAAGAATAAATGAAAGCGAGCACGGCCAAACTCATATGAGTCAGCGCAACCGCCCACCATCCAGATTTTGCCCGCACGGCAATTCCCAATGGGACCACCAGGAAACCCAAGGCGATCAGAAAATCGCAGCAGGCCCCCAAGGGACCGCTTTTCGGCAACGAGAATAATTGAACGCTGTTGAGGGCCAAAAGCCAACAAACGGCAACTACCGCCAACAGCGGCAAAAACAAGAGCGTCCCGTAGTCAGGCCGCCCAATCAGCCGTTGCCACGATGGTTTCGTCTCAATATACGCGAGTCCTGCGGGGAGCGCCGCCGCCAAAAAACTGACAACCGCCAACAAAAGAAATCGCCAAAATTCCCCGACAACGGCAGGCCAAACTTCGGCAAGATTCCAGAACAGATACAAGCTGTGGCCAATCGCCAAGAGCCCGACGAAACCGCCAGCGATCAGGATCCACCGTTCCGCTGTCGAAAATCGTCCGGCAAACAAACACGTGAAGTAAACGACAACAGCCCAATTGCCGTACGAGAATCGCGGCTCGTTATTGTGCAGCTGTATGTAGTTGTAAAACACAACCACGGCGCAAACCAACCAAAAACCGCCAAGCGACAAAGCCAACCAGCCGAAACGAGACGGCGTACAGGCTGCATTCACCTGCCGAAAAATCTTTCCTAGTCGTGTCGGCTTCGCCCGCCGCAGCCGCCCGCCCGGTTCCGTCTGTTTTTCGTCTTCGCCAAAAAACCAGGCTTCGTCCATCGCATCACGCCCAAAAACTTGTTGATGGCTGTTTAGGAACATTGTAGTCTATGACCACGGCATCGTACTACTTCTTGGTACGCCGCAGACGTTGCTCGCCAATACTTAGCGTCGCGCAACGCAAGCTGCGTTTCAAACCAAAGAACCCAATTGAAAAGTCGTTGAGGGAGATGCGTATCGATGCGCGTACAGGCTGATCATTCTATGGGTGACCTCGAATTTGAAGTTGCGTTTCCGTTTTGATCTTGGTTGACAACTTTCGATTGGGAAACCGTGTTCATCAAGGTTGTGAAAAGTGACTGGTTTCTCGAATTGGCATCCATTTTTACCGAAAGTAAAAAAATTTGAAGATTTTGTTTCGTTTGAGCGGACTTGCGCTATGTAAATAGGGAACGGGAAAGGTCCCGTTTAGTCACAAAATCAGCCAAAAAGGTCAATGATGTCAAACCAATCTTCAGAATCAAATTCAACCTTAATGTGCATCCTCAGCTATTTCGGAATCTTTGCCCTCATTCCGTATTTTGCACAAAAGGACAACGCCTATCTAAATTGGCATTCCCGACAAGGGCTGATCATTACGGCAATTGCGATCGTGGTTTCCTTTGGCTTGGCTGTTCTTTCCCTTATCCCGGCGGTTGGTTGGATTGCCGGAATGGCAAGCATGCTTTTCTCGATATCGGTTTTGGCTCTTTGCGTGTTCTGCATGATTCAAGCTTGTAACGGAAAAAAGTGGGTGGTGCCCATGCTTTCCGCATTTGTGAAACAGTCTTAAGCGTTTTCGCGGAGGGTAAAGTTAGTGTGTGCAAGCAAGTCAAATTTCGTTGGTGTGTTGCATCGGTGAACGACTTGACAAGAGATTTCAATATGCCAATAGAAACGCGACTTGCGAAACACTCCGCCTCACCAGCCGAATTCATGCATCTGCTTTCGAGCGCGATCGCTCAAAGCAAATCGTCCAGCAGTCCCTGCTCGCGCATTCGTTTGCGAAGTCGGCTAAGTTTGACTCGCAAAACATCGGGATCAAGCCCTAGCAATTGAGCAATCTCAACAGTGCTATGGCCATGCAATCGCAATTCGATGAGGCTTTTCTCAACAGAATCGACTTTGGCCAACCACTGCGAGAGCAGTTCACGTGTGGCGACTTCGTCCGACACGGGATGGCGATTAACCTGCAAAGAAAGGAGAGAATCAACTAGGTTTTCCATTGACTCCTCATGTCCAGACATTCGCTGCTGTCGCTTCAAGTGGCGCCAATGCTTAGCAGCCTTTCGCTGTACGATTGTGACTGCCAGTGCGATCAGTTTCTGTGGAGACGAAATGTCAAAGCGATCTCCTCTCAACCCGATCAGCAGACTTCGGTGTACTGATTGCATGAGGTCGATCGTATCGAGATGTGGTCTCAATGCTGGCCCCAGGCGGTTTCGTGCGACAATACGAAGTTCGGGTTCATATTGCTCAATCAGGCGCTGCATTGCAGCTTCATCGCCGCTTCGCGCCGCCGTCAACAACAGATCAAAATCGGAAACTTCTGACATGGGCGGACGAACTTGAATTCTTACTTTGGAAACAGCATAGTATACTGGAACAAATTCAATTTGACATTCCTAAGTTGTCGCTAAACTCGATGAACCTGCGGCCCAAATCCAACGACCCAGAACACCAGTTACGACATGCTCGTGAACGAGTCGAACTTCTCGTAAAACAAGGAGAAGAGAATGCTGCCTCGATTGTACTGGGCGAAAATAGTGCTTTAGCAAATGATGAAGAATCCGTACTGGAAATCATCTATGCCGAATTTCTTGCACTGGAATCTTGCGGCGTTCGGCCCGAATCCAGTCGCTGGCTAGATCGATTTCCAGCGCACCGATCTCGGTTAGAACGATTGTTGAAATTGCACGACTTTCTTTCGACGGATCAGCCTGTTTCGACAGACGGCCAGTCCGAAGTTGGATCGTTGAGTAGACACTCGCATCGCGACCGGGTGCCTGAACAGGATGTTGCCGTTCAACCATTCGCCAGGTACGAGTTACTGAATGAAATCGGCCGCGGCGGAATGGGAATTGTTTACCGTGCCCGACAGCAAGGCCTTGGGCGTATTGTTGCGGTGAAAGTACTACGTTCGATTGAGATTCATTCCAAGGTTCGTTTTCGCTTTCAGAAAGAAGCGGAAACAGTCGCTTCCTTGCAACACCCGAACATTGTTCAGGTAATTGAAATCTCGCTGGAAGCCGGCAAGGAATTCCTCTCGATGGAGTACCTGGGGGGTGGTTCGCTGGAAGCGAAATTGCGGGATAAGAAATGGTCGAACCATGAAATTGCAGTTTTGATTCAAACTCTGGCCGAGGCAGTTCACTATGCTCACGAGCGAGGAATTATTCATCGCGATTTGAAACCAGCCAACGTTATTTTCACGACAGAACTTACACCAAAGATCGTTGATTTTGGCTTGGCGAAAAAGATTCAAGACGACCTGAAAGCTACCGTTACAGAGGCGGTATTGGGCACTCCCTGCTACATGTCCCCCGAACAGGCGGCGGGTAATGAAACTCCGATCGGAGTTTCAACTGATGTTTATTCGCTGGGAGTTATTCTCTATCAAATGCTGACCGGGCGTTTGCCTTTTGAAGGCAAAACGGCGATCGAAACTCTGCGATGGATTTTGGATCGGGATTGCGATCCACCTTCACGGTATGCACAGGTGCCTCGTGACCTGGAAACCATCTGCTTGAAGTGCCTGTCAAAATCTCCTGGTGCGCGGTATGACACGGCGCAAGAGCTCGCTGACGATCTTGCTCGATTCCTGGACCACTCGCCGATTCGAGCGCGCCGGGCAAGCTGGCTTGAACGAATGAACCGAAGGATCCGGCGTCACCCGCAAGTGGCAATTCTGGCCGCATCGATCATCGTCGTCTCAATTGGCGCGTCGACAGTGCTCTTTTATCAGAACAGAACTGTCGACCAGCTTTCGCGAGAGAATGCGCAACGCGTGAAATCGGAAGCCAAACTGCGGGAACAGGTCACCCGCGTCGAAGGAGCCTATGAGGCCAGCCTTGAAAAAGCCAGATCATCGGTCAAGGAATGGACGCAACTCGGACTACGACTCGACAGTGAACCGGGCATGGACGGACTGCGTCGCAAGGCATTTGAGGATGCCATTGCTCACTATGATCAGTTTCTTTCGGCTGGCGAAGTGGAAGATACGATTCGCTTCGAGGCGGCTGTCGCGGCGATTCGAGCTGCCCATTTCCATGCCGATCTTGGAGAATATGGAATTGCTGAATCCGAATTGCGTAAGGCTGAGAAATGGCTCGAACCGGTCCCGGTCGATCTGAAACTAAAATGGAATCAGGCCGACATTCAAATTTCTTTGGCGAATATTTTGCGACGAGTGGATCGCTGGGAGGAATCATATCAAGCCTATCATAATGCGATCAAGATTGTCGGCGAGCTTTTGGAAGTAGATCCAAACAACACCGGTTACTTGATTCGCCAATCAAATGCACTAGTCAACTTTTGTGTTGTTCTCAAGTATCAAGGCAAATTGGATCAGGGCTTGAACACGTATGTTCAAGCCCTGCGATTGAGTACAAAAGCCGCAGCAATTCGTGCCAAACAGACACTTCCTGATTTTCTTTCTCGAGATGCGATCGTGGGAAAACACGAAATCCATTCGGCGTTGGACCAAGTGATCGGCTATTTGGCAAAACTTTGCTGTTCTTTGCAGGAGCAGGATCCCACTCTTCTCGTTGCCCTGGCCAAAGAAAACTACTTACCCGAAATCGCCCTGTGTCTCGACGATGCAGGCCAGATCCTCGAGTCGCAATTGCAAATGGTTCAAGCCGAGTTGTCCATTCGAGAAGCCATTCGGCTCCGCAAACTCTCGCGAAGCCTCGCGCAGGAAAATCGGCGAATCGATCAGTTTCTGGCTCGCAGTGAAACGAACCTCGGAAAATTGCTTTTTGCCTGTGAGCGTTTTGAAGAGGCTCGTGGGAATCTCGACGAGGCCGATCAAATCTACTCAAAACTGGTGGAGGACTTTCCTGAGCGAACCGACTGCCGAACGGAATGGGCCCATTGTTTGATGTCGATCGCCCGGTGTAACCGCGCAAAACTGGATTGGCAACAGGCCGCAAAGTATTCTGGCATGGCTGTTGAACAACTCAAGGTTGTCGCCGAGCAATCCGAATCACCCGCCATTGAGGACAACGTCGGAAGTTCCATGCTGCTTCATTCGCACTTCTTGAAAAAGGCGGGGGATGAAGTGCGAGCAAAACTTGAACTTCAGAATGCACTCAAGCTGACCCAGAATCGTTTTCGCTCATGCAACGGACACGCGTGGATGCTTGCTCTGGAGGGTCAATTGTCTGACGATGACAAAGACCTTGCCCTTCAGCTTTCAGAAACTGCAACGAATTTATCCCCTAATTCGGGCTATGTCTGGAACACTCGTGCACTCGCATTGGCCCGAGCTGAGCGATGGAGCGAAAGCTTGGAGGCCATCGAACGAGCTATCGACCTCGGAAACGGCGGTACACCTTCTGATTGGTATATTAAGTCTATGGCCTTAGCTGGGAGCGGTGACCTCGAAGCGGCTCAACACTGGTTTTCAAAGGCTGATTCATTGAGGTCAGCAAATGGAAACAACCCATCCGAGTTGACGCGCCTGGCGAAGTTGGCGGAACAGATGATGCGCCACGGCAAATAATTAACAACCGAAACTCCGGTAGGAGTACGCGTTCCATATCCGTAACGTAACCCCATCGATGCAAATGAAGCCAACCCTGTCTCTTTCGCAAAAAGCTGATGTTCTCAACGTCCTTGGAAGCAAAGTCGCCATTCTTTTGCATGGTCGGGACACAAACCGGTCACTGTGCATTGTTGAAGTTCATGATGAGCCGGGATCGGGGCCACCTCCACACATCCATTCACGAGAAGACGAAACTTTCTATGTTCTCGAGGGAGAGTATGAGTTCACGCTTGGCGGAGAGCACTGACGCTTACGAAAGGAGTAACCGTTTTTGCTCCACGCCAGATTCCGCACAGTTTTCGATGCGTTGGCCAGGTTCCCGGGCGGCTTCTGGTTACCATGACGCCCGCCGGGTTCGAAGGATTCTTTGAAGCTGTCGGTGCGTTGAGTCCGCGGGAACAACAGCCGCCCAGAGTCATCGAACTTGGACAAATGTATGGACTGAAGTTTCTTTTACCCGATGGTACCTAGCAGTTCGTTTGGTGGTCAACCTTGCAGTACTGGCAATTCTACCACGCGCTCGCCCAGCCATTCATTTTTATCACAGACTCAATTGGTTTTCTTCACAAGAGTTTCCTTGCATTACTGAATCAGAACAGCCTCAAAACGTCTTGAAAGTTCTTATCGAACATGACACCCCAGGTTGAGTCTGCCGTCGCGTCAACTTTCATGTCAAACTTTTGCGATCCGGTCCCGATTGTCACCTGAATATTGACAGAACCTGGCTCTACGATAACTTTCGTTGCGTCCTTAGGCTTCTGTCCTTCAGAGGGCGATACCTGATAAATATTGCCCGCAATAGTCATTTGAACCTTCGAATCGGACATGTTGCCGAGTACCAACATCGCCTTACCCGCAGGAGGTAGCATCTCATCAACTTTGGCTGCCATTAGATCGCGAATCTGCAATTCAATCTTGCACGCCTCGTCAATCGACTCAAGCTTCAACTCCAACTCTTGCTCATTGGTTCTATACTGCTTGAAGCCATTGGCGGAATTGCCTGTTTCCCTCCACGCGTTTGTCTCAAGCTGTTCTGCATAGAAAGCTTGAACTGTCGCGATTGGGGCTTTGATTGTTGCTTCGATTTTCTTGTTGTATCTGCTGCCTTCCGAAGAGAAGTTGCTGCAGCCTTCTGGGAGCAAGCATTCCTTACTTGCATCTACAACCAGTTTTATCGAATCGGAGGAGTTTCGTGTGGCCCCATCGACCTGAACGACTGGTTGGTTCAGTTCTGCTGCAAACTCGATTGTGTCTTCGCTGCCGACCCAGATCGGGCTTGTCGTCACAATTTTGCCAGCGATCTTGCCCTGGTAATAGGAGAGCGTTGATTCGACCTTATCTGTACCGATTCCCATCGACAGTTTCCCAATATTTGCATCAATTGACACACCATATTCCTTGATTTGGAAGCACAACAAGTATGTTGCATCTTTTGAAAACTGCCATCCGTATACTGGCTTTCCTTCTTCCAGCAACTCTCGCTTCAACATCTCGACATCGATCGGACTATCGCTGAAGATCACGCACTTTGTGGGGCCATCATACTCGTTGACCACATAACATGCTGCGTGCATGAGTTCATAGGATTTGCCTGCGAACTTCAGCTTGCAAGTGGCTTTGTCAATCGACCGAATTTCAGCAGGCGGGGCAGACTCATCTTCAGGAACATCAAATGGGTCCCAAGCCGGCTGTTCTTGGTCAGAAGAGTCGACACGATCAGCTGATTCGTCCGATTCCAGTTTTTCGGTCAACTTCTGGGCCATTGCTTGAAGTGCTTCCAATTCCTTGGGCGAACTCGCAGGTGAGTTGATCGAGCTCATGGCCTTGGAGAGTTCTGCCTGAATCGCCGAGTCGATCTGCCCATGGAATTTGTCGAAGGAAGCGTCTTTTGTGGGCGGAGTATTTTCTGGTTGAGTTGTGTTCTCACCACTTGCGCTCAATTCAGCTTCTGGTTGTTTTTTCTTCGGAGCTGATGCAAAACTTTCAAGCGATCCGAAGTACTTTCCGCCAGATTCAACCAGGCGTGCTACGACGTATGCTCCCGAGTTCACGTGGATTGGCACCAGATGTTCTTCACCAGTTTCAAACTTCTCGGTTTGTCCAATCTTCCAGCCATATTTTTGGCTATTGGCTCTCAACAACGACACAAATTCGGCGCGAGAGTTATTGGCACCAAATGTGGCTCGTCTTGTGGTCGGGTCGAACTTTAACTCTTGGGTTGCGCCAGTCGTCGGAATATCAAAGGACATCACAGACTCGGCTTGGTAGAAAACGGTGGTTTTTCCGCTGGGATCTTGCGGGCTCTTCATGACACCGACATGCAATCGACAAGCTTCCTTTCGAAAGTGCAGATCGCGATAGTGAGGGACTTCGTTTGGCGATTGCTGATATTCACTCAAACGCTGCCATCCATTCGCTGTAAATTTCTGGAGCAACGCATCGGCTGATTCGGAAATGCTGCTACGGGAGTTGTACGCTACATTCACGGGATTCGACCGAGTTTGATCAACTTCGGCATCCGGTAGTTTCGGCAGTGACCGAACGTCAATATTGCCAAGATTGGCGAGCATGATTCCTAGTTCAGCGGGCTCACTGCCGGAATACAAGGTGACGCGAAGGCAATAGCCCAATTTTTCAAACAAGCGATCGACATACTTGTCTGTCCCAGGAGTCAACGGAGGTATCTCCTTCCAACCGCGAGACTCTAGCAGTTCCTTGTAGAAAGAATCGGCTTCAGTTAGTGTTCCCTGGCCTGTATAGTTGAGGTACGTTGCACCGCTTTCAAGTTCAGGACCGTTCTTCTCATTCAGTCGCGGCATTTCCAGCAAGTTAACTAAAGCGATTGCTTCTATAGCCGTTGAAGGTCTGGCTTGAACTTTCGAACTCTCGTCGTTCGCGCTATTGGTAACTGGAACCGACGACTCAAAGTCTTTTGCTTTGACTTGCGCCCCGGGCGAAGAATCAGTCAAGGACACATTTGAAGCCGATTGCACTTCCCGTGTCGATGAGTTGAATGGCGTGGCAGCTGTCCTTGCATTCGGACTCCGTAAAGCGGTTTCGTTGTGAGTTTGGGAGCTACACCCCGTACCGGCGAGGGAACACGTAGCGATCAAGAATAGTAATTTGGTCGGTGATATCATGGGATTTCGATTTTTTTGGTTGAGTGTGGAGCTGATTCAGGAATATGTTCCGAGAAAATGAAAACGAAACAATAAAATGAGAGAGGATCGAAAATTCTCGTTCGTTCTCCGAACGAGGTGAAAGTGCCAAGTCAGGGCGCATTCCTCCGAAGGGGCGGGATCAAGTGCGCTTGCGCTACACGGAATCAATATTTCCAGGAGCAAACAAACTTCGCAAAGCCAAATTCAGAAAGAGCAAGAAAAATAGGCAACTAAATACTGCCGGAATTTGCGAAGCGCTGCCCTGATAAAGTGCCGTTCCGAGTGGATTGTCTGACGCCCTGACATCAAGAAACGCGTAAACAAAATGAAACAACAGAAAGAGCCTGGGTAATCGCCTCATTAATCGCCGTTCATTTGCTAAGGCACCTAAGGTGATCTGAATAGCTCCCAAAAAAGTCATGTGGAGCAAAACCCATGACATCGCATCAATGTAGTGCGGAGAGTCTAAGACCAACTCTGGTATGCCAAATTGGGACATGAGTTGCCTCGGCCCTTGGAGAAAAGTAAGGGCTCCGAATAACACTTCCATTCCTCCGACGAAGACAAACGTCATCCGAAACCACGTTTCATAAGTCCATCGATTTGGCTCAAGCGGAGAGACCATTGACATAGAAAATTTCCTAAAGAATCGCACGAATTTCCAAGAATTAATCGGCTACACGGTGCATCTGTTTCTCTTGACCGTTCACTGTTTTGCAACGCAAATGTTATCTAACGCTGCCACTGCGATAGATGAGCCAAGCGCTCGTGACCGCGACGGCTACACAAGGGGCGAAAAAAAGGAGGTGACCAAGTTCAATTCGAGATTTTGGGAAGATAACGATCACAATCAAGCTGCAGACGGCAAGAAGGCAGAGGCATAAAGAACCCGTTCGTTGAAGTGCCGAAACGAAGCCCATTGCGATCAGAAAGACCCAGAGCAACGGAGCAACATAGATGCCCCAACCAAAGTAAACGTAGAAGTTATTCCAGGCTGTTTCCAGAATGTCCATCATTCCTTTCGAGCTGGCCATCTGCGCGACGAATATAAAGAACAAAGCAAGTGCAACGTACGGCAATACGACGATAGCGCAAATGGAATGTAGGATCGCGTGCATTTAAAACATCAAGTCTGGCTTTTGGTGTAAAAGTGTCGGAAACTGCACCAGACAATGGACATGCGGAGTTCAACTAAAGTAGCATGGTCTGTGAGTCTTGAGGAATTCGAACTCGCAAATAGAAGTCTTGGAATTACAACTCTAGTCTGGCGGACAAGGTGATCATGGTTTGAGAAACCGGAAACGAAACAAAAAAATTTCTAAGATCTTGTGATCGCGCACATATGAAGCTTGCAAATATGGAAAAACCCCGGCAGATTGCCGCAAATCGCAGTTCTAATCTAATTGAGCTTTCCCACTTTAGTCCGATTTCGCATTCGCGACGAACAGCTATCGCAACCTTTATTCTGCTTGCGAGTTGCGTCAGACATCTGTTGATTGGTGCGTAATTGTCGGCACAGGATGCCGTGAAGTTTAACGCCGAAGAAGTCAATAGGGAGCAGATCAACCTCGCTGGCCAACCGTTGTCGTCGAGCGGTTAGCCTTGGACTTTGTCCGAAACCCAACTCACAACGTCGGCGATCGGCAAACGGATTTGTTCGAGGGTATCGCGATCGCGGATGGTGACGGTTTGATCTTGTAACGATTGGCCGTCGACGGTGATGCAATAAGGCGTGCCGGCTTCGTCCTGCCGGCGGTAGCGGCGACCCACCGCGGCTTTCTCGTCGTAAAACACGTTGAAACGCTTTTTGAGCGCCAGATAAATGTCTTTGGCCATCTCCGGCATCCCGTCCTTCTTCACCAGCGGCAACACCGCGGCCTTGATCGGCGCGATTCGCGGATGGAATTTCAGTACGGTCCGAATCTGCATTTTGCCGTCTTCGTCTGGAGCCTGATCCTCGTGGTAGGCCTCGCAGATGAAGGCCAACGTGGCGCGATCGGCACCCGCCGAAGGCTCAATGACATGCGGCGTGTATTTTTCGTTAGTGAGATCGTCGCGATAACTCAGGTCCTTGCCGCTGCCGCGCCATTTCGGTTTGCCGTCGGGACCAAGCTGCACCTCAAGCGGGCGTTTCGACTCGTCGAGTTTGCCTTCCATATGGCTCCGCAAGTCGAAGTCACCGCGATGGGCAATTCCCTCCAACTCACCGTAATCGCCCGCGGCCAAAAACGGGAACGCGTATTCGATGTCGGCCGTTCCGGTAGAGTAATGCGAAAGTTCCTCGGCATGATGCTCGCGAAGTCGCAGCCGCTCGGGCGAAACTCCCATATCGAGATACCACTTCATCCGGCGATCGCGCCAATAGCGGTACCATGCTTCCGATTCATTGGGATGGCAGAAGAACTCGACCTCCATCTGCTCAAACTCTCGCGAGCGAAACGTAAAATTCCGCGGCGTGATTTCATTGCGAAAACTCTTGCCCATCTGAGCGACGCCGAGCGGCAGACGAAAGCGCGTGCTGTCGATCACGTTCTTAAAGTTCACGAAAATTCCCTGCGCCGTTTCCGGACGGAGAAAGGCCGCATCGTCCTCGCCACCCAGCGCACCCACCGTGGTCTTGAACATCAGATTGAATTCGCGCGGTGGCGTCAGCGTTCCCAACGACTTGGCGTCGGGACCAAGCACCTCATCAAAATTCGTCACCGCCGCCAGACTGAGAGTTTCGGCTTCCCAAGTCAGTTCGTCCATGCTTTTGGCACGAAGGTTGAAGAACTTCATCGCCTGCCGTTCCATTTGTGGCAACTCTTCATCGCCAGCCTGGGCGGTAATGAAGGCCCGTTTTCCTTTCGCGCTACCCCAGCGTCCCACGACCTGATCTTGACGGTAGCGCTTCTTCGACTCGCGACAATCGACCATATAGTCGTGAAACAAATCGTAATGCCCCGAGCACTTCCAGATTTGCGGGTGCATGATGATCGTCGTGTCGATACCCGTCATGCTGAACGGACCGGGAGCTCCCGGCAATTTGCTGAGGTCGTCGTGGCGGAGAACCATGTCTTGCCACCAAGCCTCTTTCACATTCCGTTTCAGTTCCACACCCAGCGGACCGTAATCCCAAAAGCCGTTGAGCCCGCCGTAAATTTCGCTGGACTGAAAGAGAAAACCTCGCCGTTTGCAGAGCGAAACGATTTGATCCATGTTGGGCATGAGGAAGCCTTGAGAAGTAACTTTGAAACCGCCGGGAAAACATACGAGTTTAACGTGTAACCGCCAAAACGGTCTACCGCAGTAAGGGCAATGAAGAATCGCTTACCAACGAAAAAACTTGGCAATCGCTCGGAGAGAATTGTTAATTGGCTTGATATCATTCAATTCGTCGTCATTGATTCGTTTCGCTATGAAAACGAAAGCCAAGACGGCACCCACGGCGCCCAAAATCGTGCCTGGAATTAGCAGCAGCATCATGTACGGCAATTGCAATTGCGATTCAAAGAGCAGGCTTGACCAAGTGACCGTCGAACAAATTCCACCACACGCAAATTGCCAAAGCAAGCAATCCGAGAGATGCGAATCCAGCCCACATGTAATTAACTTTTGCTTTTTCGCCGCTTTGAACGAATTTGTTCTCGTTTCGGAATACGCAAATCCAGAGTATCGAGGCAACGATCACACACGGAATCGTGAATATGAAAAAAAGTGACGCCGCAGAAAGAAGTCCTGCTATTGCTATTGCAATAAGCGGACCATATTGAGGTTTGTTGCGATTCTTAGATCGGTCATTGGCGTTATGTGGCGACTCAAAATGGTTTTCTTTTTCCTCCTTTGGCGACATTTTCGTATTCCTTGAGATTTATTTCGAAGGAGACTTTTGAATCGCTGGAGCCCGGTGAGCGCCCATTCCGACTCGCGGCGTTTCAATTTCAAAGCCGGATTTGCCAGAGCTCCAGGTCAAGTTCCGGAACCCGCGGGACATGATCGATGCGGGCACAGAATTCAATGTCAGCATGATAGCCAAGTTTCAGCAGGTTGCGTCCACCAGCCCCAGAGGCCAACTCATCCGCGAGCGACCGGCCCGACCGCAGGCTCTCTGTCACACTTTTCCAGTACCCCAAGGCGACCGTCGCTTGATCACCCAACCGCCAATGCTCGCGAGTCTGTAGCAAGCGCTCGACGAGAGCTCCCCCAAACAAAATGTCTTCGCTGGTAACGCGACGATTCGTGCCCGAGCACATGATCGTTACCTGGTCGGCATTCTGGAGCGCGTTGGCCACGACGGAGAGATTGACGAAAGCCCCCACATAGACGCGTTCTGCGGGTCGACAATGGGCCAGGGCAACGGTTCCGTTGGTGGTGCATAAAACCAACTTTTTGCCGGCGATTATTTCTGGGGTAAACTCCAGCGGCGAGTTGCCTTGGTCAAAGCCGTTAATGATGACGCCACCTCGTTCACCACCCAGCACAACCGGTGGTGGAAGTTCCGTCTTGAGCCGCAACGCGTCAGCAATCTCTGCCGTGGGCACAATACAAACCGCACCACGATCGAGCGCTGTCACAATCGTCGTCGACGCCCGCAAGACATCCGTCACACAAACTTGACTCCCGCGCAAATCCTCCGGTTCAATCATCTGCGGCAAAAAAGCAACGTTCAAGCGTCGGTTCATCATGCAAAAAAGCCCTAAATCACCCGGAATCAAGACGCGTTCTCTACAATGGCAGAAGGTTAATGTATCTTGAAGGATTCGGTTTTTGAAAGGGCCCACAGGCGATTCCGAAAAACATTCCTGAAATACTGAATTGATTACATGACCGTCGACAAATCGGATGAACGCGTAAAAAAAATGTTTGGCGAAATCGCGCCAAACTATGATCGCATGAATCGTGTTCTGTCCATGAATATCGATGTCTACTGGCGGTGGCGGACGACGAAAATCGTCAGACCCAATCGCATCGATCCGATTTTGGATTGCTGTAGCGGCACGGGCGATCTGGCGTTTGCCTGGGAACGAGCTGCCAATTTTCAAGTGCCGGTGATTGCGGCCGACTTCTGCCCGGAAATGCTGGCGTTCGGTTCGGCCAAACGTGTAGCCCACCGCAACAGTAAAGTTCAATTCGTCCAAGCCGATACACAGCACCTCCCGTTTGCGGCAGATCAATTTCAAGTCGTCTCGGCGGCCTTTGGCTTGCGGAATGTGGCTGACACCGAGGCTGGACTGCGTGAGATGACTCGCGTTTGTAAACCCGGTGGGCGTGTGGCAATTCTGGAATTTTCGATGCCGCGGCATCAGCCAATCCGCGGTCTGTACAGTTGGTATTTCAAAAACATTTTGCCCCGCATCGGGCAGGCCTTTGCACGCAACAAGTTCGATGCTTACAACTACTTACCCAGTAGCGTTCAAGAATTTCCTTCGTACGAGAAACTTACCGCGTTGATGACCGGTTGCGGCTTGCGCGAGGCGAGTTTCTACCCGTTGACCTTCGGCATTGCAACCTTGTATGTAGGTGTTAAATGAGCTTGCCAATCGTCGTCGGAATCACGGGAGCTAGTGGCGTCGTCTACGGCCAGCGGTTGGTTGAGGTCTTGTTACAGCTCGGGCACACAATTCACCTTTCGATAAGCACTTCGGGCCAACAAGTATTGAAACACGAACGGATGTCGATGGTCGACCTCAACGCGTTCCAGATCGAAGACTTGGTTCCTGGCGCTCGACCGCGGATTGGCCAGTTGATTTACCATCACTACCAAAACTTCATGACCCCGATCGCCAGTGGCTCGTTCAAGACTCGGGCGATGGTGATTTGCCCGTGTAGCGGCAGCACGTTAAGTGGTATTGCCACCGCGAGCAGCGGGAATTTGATCCAACGCGCGGCCGATGTCCATCTGAAGGAACGTCGGCCACTGATCTTGGTGCCTCGAGAGACACCTTTATCGCTTCTCCAGATCGAAAACTTGCACAAGGTCACCCTGGCCGGTGCAACCGTCCTGCCAGCTTCGCCAGGTTTTTACCACGGTGCGGAAAGGGTCGAGCAACTTGTCGATTTCGTCGTTGCTCGAATCCTGGACCAACTCGGCATCGATCAGCTGTTGATGAAACAATGGGGCGCCGATTAAGGCATCTGCCGAGGGCAATGGAGCGGCGGCTCAACGATCCGATTAATCGGCGAGGCGACGAAAGCAGGAACTGAAACGATCTGGACAGTACAGAAAAGTTGCTTATGAACGGATGGACCAACTTTCGTCAAATCTTGGAGATGATTCGTTTCAGCCATACGATCTTCGCGTTGCCGTTTGCGTTGCTGGCGGCAATCATGGCCTGGGTCGCGCCGTCGGCAACACCCGTCACGTTTCGCTGGTTGCATCTGTTGGGCATTTTGCTCGCGATGGTCGGTGCACGGAGTGCGGCAATGGCCTTTAATCGTCTGGCGGATCGACGAATTGATGCGGAGAATCCCCGCACTGCGTCGCGGCACTTGCCAGCCGGAAAACTCTCGACGTCATCCGTCTGGTTGTTTACGATTGCGTCCATTGCTCTCTACCTGCTCGGTGCGGGACTTTTTTGGCCGAACTTTTTGCCCTTAGTGATTGCGCTCCCGGTCTTGGCGGTATTGCTATTGTACAGTTACACGAAACGATTTACCGCGCTGGCTCATTTTTGGTTGGGAGTCGCACTAATGCTGGCTCCGGTTTGTGCGTGGATCGCGATTCGAGGCTTGCAGGTGATTGCCGACCCGAGTGACCTGACCCCAGCCGTGCTCCTGGGACTGGCCGTTTTGTTTTGGGTTGCCGGATTCGACATGATCTACGCATGCCAAGATTTTGAGTTCGATCGCCAAGCCGGCCTCAATAGTATTCCGGTTTTGCTGGGAGTCGCCGGTGCATTGCGTTTGGCGGCAGTCTGTCATGCTGTGATGGTTTTTTTCCTGATGTTAATGCCCGTTTCGCATTGGATCGGCGGGCCAAATTTGAGGCTGTCATGGGTATACTGGCTGGGAGTCACCATGATTACTGGCCTTTTGATTTTCGAACATCGAATCGTTCGCCCAAACGATCTGAGTCGCGTAAATCAAGCCTTTTTTCAAATCAACTCGGTGGTTAGCATAGGATTGTTACTCGTTACCGCTGTCGACCTGTTTTTGAATTGAGCCCGTGCCGTGTGGCAGGGAAATAGATGACGTTTTTACAAGACTATAAATCCATGATTCATACCGTAAGTCCCCAACTCAAATCCATCCGCGAGAAAATCGAAGCGGGAGAGCGGCTCTCCATGGACGAGGGTTTGCTAATGTACCAACCCGAAATTCCGTTGAACGATTTGGGGCAATTGGCGAATTTGGTCCGCGAACGAATCAACGGTAACGCAGGCTATTACAACATCAACACGCACCTGAACGCTACCAACGTTTGTGTTTACCGCTGCATTTTCTGCGCTTTTCGCTCTGATTTACGGAGCGCCAAAAGCTACGTCATGAACGACGATCAGATTCTGGAGCGCGGACGAGAAGCGGTTGAAAACGGCTGCACGGAAATGCATATCGTCGGCGGCCTGCACCATCAGAAGAAATTCGAATGGTACAAAAACATTCTGCAAATACTACACGATGCCTATCCTGCATTACACCTCAAAGGCTGGACGGCGGTTGAGCTTAACTGGTTCGAATTCTTGACCAAGCAATCTACCGAATGGGTTTTGCGCGAACTCCTGGATGCTGGACTGGGAAGCTTGCCGGGCGGCGGAGCAGAAATCTTTCACCCCGAAGTCCGCGACAAGATCTGCGAACACAAGGCCGACGGCACCAACTGGATCAATATTCACCGCACGGCGCATCGCCTGGGAATCAGAAGCAATTGCACGATGTTGTATGGCCATGTCGAAGATCCGTTTCACCGAATCGATCATTTGATTCGTTTGCGTGAACTGCAAGATGAGACGGGCGGATTTCAGACCTTCATTCCGCTGGCCTTTCATCCAGAAAACACCGGGCTATCTCACATTCCGAAACCGAGCGCAGCGATGGACCTGAGAACCATGGCCATCAGTCGTCTGATGCTCGACAACATCCCGCACATGAAGGCCTACTGGATCATGCTCGGAATCGGTACGGCACAAGCGGCCCTGTCTTACGGCGCCGATGATATTGATGGCACGGTGCGACATGAACTCATCTACCACGACGCAGGAGCGACAACCCCCGAGTTCCTTTCGGTCGAGCGGATGGAGCAACTGATTCGTGAGGCGGGTCGCGATCCGATCGAACGCGATACGCTTTATCGCCGCGTTATCCGAGATCCAGTCGATCGATCAAAATGGTCGGTGGGTTCGCAGGTCGACGTTGCGGGCGTCCGCTAAATCGCTGGGCAACCGGGGTTGGCACAAGATTTCCACTTTGCCGCAGTTCCCGGCGCAGCCCATGCGCTGCCGGCAGACAAACGAAGAGCGGCCAACCATCGCCCCCTCGATAGTGGCTTCCCAAGCAAGTCTCAACTAGACTGATGCAAGACTTTGGCCCACGATTGAGTCGCCTCGAAAGAAGAGAATTGTAGGGGGACTTTGATCCGCTGATGGCCGACAACCTATTTGCATCAAACTCGTTTTGAAAAGGCAACAAATGAGCCGACTTGCTCCGCTCCTCTGCAGCGCATTGTTTTGTGCCGCGATTGTGTTGGTTCCTTCGCGGACTTATGGCGACATTACGGTCGCCAGACTTTTTTCAGACCACATGGTGCTGCAGCAATTGGCGCAGGTCACAATTTGGGGAACAGCGAACCCCAACGAGAAGGTCATTATTTCTTTCAACGGTCAGAACACAACCGTCACGGCCAGCGCCACTGGAAAATGGGAGGGATTACTCGACACGCCTTCGGCCGGCGGACCGTACACCATTGAAATTCGCGCGGAGGCTGGTGAACCAAAAATTGTTTTGGCAGATGTCATGGTCGGCGAGGTTTGGATCTGCTCCGGACAGTCCAACATGGAATGGCCGATCGAAAAAGCCGACTCGCCCGAACGTGAAATCGCTGGCGCAAAAGACTATCCCAACATTCGTCTTTTTAACGTCAACCACAACGCAGCTGTCGAACCGATAACCGACCTGGTGAATGCAAAGGGCTGGGACGTCTGCAATCCAGAATCCATTCGACTTTTTTCTGCAACGGCCTATTTTTTCGGCCGTCGTTTAAATCAAGAACTCAAGATCCCAATTGGACTTGTGAAAACGACTTGGGGCGGCACGCCGGCTGAGGCTTGGACCTCTCGCGGAGCTTTGGAATCGGCCTCAAAATTGAAACCTTTGCTGGATCATTGGGCAAAAGATGGTAATGCCGGTAACCCGAACCGACCTTCAAGCCTCTACAACGGAATGATTTCACCGCTCAAGGGTCTCAAATTCCGAGGCGCTATTTGGTACCAAGGCGAATCGAACGCAAAACGCGCCGCCCAGTACCGTACGATCTTCCCACTGATGATTGAAGATTGGCGAAAACAACTGGCCGGGGGAGAAGATTTTCCCTTTTTCTTCGTGCAAATTGCGCCATTTCGGTATCAGAACAACAATATTGACGCCCTCGCCGAACTTTGGGACTCGCAAACGTACACCTATCGCATGGTGCCCAAAACAGGGATGGTCGTGACGACTGACATTGCAGAACTGGCGGACATTCATCCCCGCAACAAGCAGGACGTCGGAGCTAGGCTTGCCGGATGGGCCTTGGCTGGTTGTTACAAAGACAAACTGAACGAAGCTAATCGGCAACTCGTTCCCAGTGGTCCGATTTACCGGTCCAAAGAAATTCGTGGCAAAGAGATTCGCCTCAACTTTGATTTTGTGGCCAAGGGACTTGTGGCCAAGGATAATGGCGAGCTCAATTGGTTTACGATTTGCGGAGCGGACAAGAAATTTGTTCCGGCAAAAGCAAAAATCGACGGAGAACAGGTCGTTGTCTGGGCGGGCGAGATCGCTGAGCCACAAGAGGTTCGCTTCGCCTGGAATGATTCGGCCGTTCCCAACTTGTTTAATTCGGAAGGCTTGCCCGCTTCGCCCTTTCGCACGGATAGCTTTCCGCTTCTTTCGGAAGGCGAAGATTTCTAGGATCGACGCTACCTCGCGATTGGCAGCGATGGATCACCAAACAGCACAAATTTCATTCCTTGAAAAAAGATGCTTGGTGGATACCAGTCGGCGGTTGGTTTGAGTTCCGAAAGTTTTTCGGCCTTGGCGTAATACTCGATCATGCCGCAATAGGCAGTACCCAACAGCATTGGAGTGGACTCGGCGGACCCCGTGCTACGGCCAAAGCCTTGCAACAGGCCCAGCGCGCAGGGCTGGGCACCGGTGGTGCAGCCGAAATAGGCCACTGCTCCGTCTGGCCCGCCAACGACAAGTTGTGTGCCGATGCTTGAGACTGTAAATTTCTCGGGTTGAATTGGGGCAGGGGCCGGTGGTGGAGCGGTGAACGATTCTCCGGAATTGGTACCAGGGTGTTCGACTCCCCTATTGTCAACGTATGCCTGGTAGGGCCCCAGCGGCGCAAACACTGCCGTGTCGCATCCAGCCGACAGAATGATCGGCAGCCGATCCCGATTGGAAACGCCGGAAATTTGCGGCCAAGTGACACATTGATGCCATCCATTGACCTCGCCATGCCCCGCGTGAAAGATCAATGCTGCACCGTCCAGCAAGACTCGTTCGACCTGTGCCGCGTCGGGTTTTTCAGTTTTGTCATTGCGATGAGCGTCGGTAAAGTATCGTTTTTCAATGCGCCAGTCTTTAAGATCTTGCGCTATTAAATCGAGATTACTGCGACTATCAATCCAGCCGCCCACAGAGAAGAACGCCGCACGTTTGGCAGCAGGATGCCGGCCGTTGCTGACGCGCCTTTCGTAGTCCAATGATTTGGCGATCACGACCCGGAGCTGTTCCACCGTCCGAATCGGCCAGCGTCCGACCCCAATTTCTGCCCGATAGTCAATGGCATCGAAGTTGATCGGGTCGATCTTGTTTTTTTCCCCGCGTACTTCGCCGAAGTACTGAGCGTGAAAGTCGTTTGCCGCTCCATTCCAGCTTTCGAAAGAACCATCGCTCTTGGCCAAATCCGCGTAGTACAAATCGCTGGGATAAAATGCGTAGTCGAATGCCGCAGGAGTCACACGATCCAAAACCATGTACCGTACGGGTGTCGTTGCGGCATCGCCAACGACCAACAAATGATCGAGCGACTTCTGTCGCCACAATTCATAGAGATAGCGTTTGATCTTCTCGGGTTCATCCGCACCTGGATGTTGTTCGACGAGCTCTTCCCAAGCGACCACCTGACCTTGGACCCTTTCGGCTCGTTGCTCCAGATAATCTCGCAGTTCGGCTTGCCACACTTTCGGGGTCACGATTACCAATTTTGTTTTTGATGGTTCTTCGGCGCCACCTGCATTTGGCAAAAGTGAAAGAACCAGCAACCACCAAAATTCAATCGGTTTCATGTTTTTTCCAAGAAATTGGCTTCATCCGGTCGGAGAACCTATGAAGCAAGAAGACGCCCCAAACTCACTCCCCGAACGTCCAAATGAGGTTTTTCCTCGTTCATTAATTCGGCGATTAATTTTCCGGTTACCGCCCCTAAGGACAAGCCGAGCATGTTGTGACCGGCTGCCAGCCAAGTGTTGGTGAGGTTGGGAACGCGATCGATAAATGGCTTGCTATCCCAAGTCATTGGGCGCCAGCCAAACCATTTTTCCTGAATCGGTTCGGTATAGGGTTCACGCAAATAGATCTCTGCCGAGTCCTTTAACAACTTCAGCCTCCGTTCATTGATGCTGTCGTCGTATCCGGAAAACTCCATCGTCGAACCAATTCGGTATCCTGAATGCATGGGTGTAATCGCTACACGATGCTCTTCAAAGATCAATGGATACTTTGGACAAACCGACGGGCGGGGCATCGTTAACGAATAGCCCTTGCCAGGTTGAATGGGAATCTTAATTCCCAGATGTTTGTTCAAGAATGGCGTCAGCGCTCCAGTCGCGACCACAAATTGATCGCCCGTGATCTCGCCATCTTTTGTCTGGACAGCTTTGACTCGCTCTCCCTCGCGAACAAAGCCCGTCATTTCAGCGTTTTCAATTATCGTCACTCCGCGCGAGGTGAGTCGGTCCCGCAAGGACTGCATTAATCGATCGGGCCGGACATGAGCATCGCAATCAAAATACCACGCCCCCCCCAACCCCTCGCGCAGTGCCGGTTCGAACTCTAAGAGCTTTTTCGCTTCGATCGGCGCGGCAGACACTCCAAACCGACTCCGCGTCAATTCATTGGTATGGCCATACTCGGCAAATTCATGTTCGTGCTGGTAAACGAACAGCAGGCCCACCTTCTGCCACTCACAATCCAGCCGTTCGCCTTCGATCAGTTCCTGATAGAGCTGCCGGGAAGATTGCAATAGCGAATGCAAAACTCCGGCGGCTTCCAGCATATCCCGTTCGTTGCACCGACCGGCAAACTTAAGGAGCCAACTCCACATTGATAAACTCAGTGTCGGCCGAATGTAAAAGGGCGAATTGCTGCTGGCCATCGATTTGAGCGACTTCCACACCACACCCGGCGCGGTGAGTGGCAATACATGGCTCGGGCTGATGTAGCCGCAATTGCTCTTGGAACATGCGGCACCAAAACGATCGCGGTCGATGATCGTGACGTGATGACCCGACTGGGAAAGGTACCAGGCACACATCGCTCCAATAATGCCGCCGCCGACGACAACCGTTTGACCCGACCTCATTGATTGATTCCCGTTCTAAATGGATCGTTGGAATCGAACCTCAATAGCGTCTCTCCGCAAATGAACGCGCTGCCTTTAATGCTGGGCAAAATCTGATCCCCTTGCCGTTCGTAGCTGGCCTCGAAAATACTGTCGACAATGCTGGCCTGCCGCCAGATTTGTCCCGGGGCCAATTTTCCATCGGCTGCCAAGCACGCCAACTTCGCACTCGTGCCTGTTCCGCAAGGCGAACGATCATAGGCTCCCCCCGGACACCTCACGTAATTCCGCGAATCGGCACTGGCGTCCGCTGGGGGACCAAACAACTCAATGTGATCCACACGGTGTCCATCGGTTCCCGTAACGCCCTCGCGATCGAGAGCGCGCTGGACCTGGGCCGTAAACGCTTGCAGGCGGTTCAAATTATCGAAGGCCACACGCTCGCGGTGTTCCTTCACCAAATAAAACCAATTCCCACCCCAAGCCACGTCACCCACAACCTCTCCGAATCCATCTACCGCGACGCGTACATTTTCCCGGTAGCGAAAACAAGGAACATTCCGCACGGTAACGTGGTTCGCATCATGAATGATAGTCCTAATCTTTCCCACCGGCGTTTCAATGAAATGTTCCCCGAGATCAATTTTTCCCAAGTCCAACAGCGTGACCATTAACCCGATCGTGCCATGACCACACATTCCCAGGTAACTTTCATTGTTAAAGTAGATCACTCCGAACGAACAACTGGGATCGGTTGCTTCCAACGGCAATGCACCGACCATCACATCCGAGCCACGCGGCTCCAGGATTACCGCCTTACGAAAATGATCAAAGGAAAGGCGAAAACGTTCGCGCCGCTCGATTATCGACCCAGACCCGAGATTCGGTCCATTTTCTACTACCACACGTGTCGGCTCACCACCTGTGTGAGAATCGACAACCCGTACAAATTCAGGCACGTTTTTAGAATGGCTCATCGAGTATTTCCCTTGGCTTAAATGTTGCCTTGAGTCCAATTACCGTCGATGAAACGCCATAAAGTCCCCGTTGGATTTTGGTTTCGCAGTGTTGCCGGCAGATGTTCCTCGCGAACACCATCGAAACATTCCAAATTGGAAAATCGCCGAACGCATGCGGGAAAACCAACCGCCGTAAAGCCTGCGTGGCCCGTACTGGGGTAAGGGCCGCCATGATTCATCGCTGCGGTTACCAAGACACCCGTCGGCATTTTGTCGTCGTTCAGTCTCCCGACTTTTTGACGCAATTGTGTCGCGATTCGTTTGTATGCGGCTTCGTCGGAACGATTTGAAGCAGCGCTAAAAATCGTGCCAGTCAAATTCCCTTCCAACCGACCGATGATCTCCACGACTTGGTCCAGATCATGAGCCAATACAAACAATGAAGCATTCCCAAACATTTCGGTTTGAAAGGCCAACGGGTCTTCCAAAAATCTTCCGCCCGGCACAACCAACAATGTGTTCTCATAAGAAAAACCTGGATGGTTGGTTCGCATGCCACCCGCGACTGTCTGAGCGCCGCTCTTCACCAAGTGTTGAACGTTTTCGGTCAAGGATTTGAGAACACCCTCCGTCAGTAACACTCCCGCCGGCACGTCGCGGAATTTCGCGGCGACTTTGACGACAAACCCATCAGTTTCCGGACCGGCAACCAAAATAACCAAACCCGGGTTGGTGCAAAACTGGCCGGTTGCCATCAAACAACTGCTACAGAATTTTTCGACAATGTCGTCGGCTCGCTCCGCAATCGCTCCCGGAAGAATCACTACAGGATTAACGCTGCTCATTTCCAAATAAGATGGCTTGCCGGCAGAGTCACAAGCCGCCTTGAGCGCCAGTCCCGCGCGACGGCTCCCGGTAAACCCAGTCGCTGCCATACGATCGTCGGCTACCATCCGCAGTCCATCTTCGTGGCTCATTTGATACATGAGTTGTAGGGTTCCGGCCGGCAGCTTCGACTCAGCGAGAGCTTGGGCGCACAACTCGGCCATTAGACGTGTCGTTGTCGGATGTGCCGGATGGGCTTTGGCAATCACAGGATTTCCTGCCGCGAGAGCCGACGCAAAATCTCCACCAGCGATTGAGTTGTACGCAAAAGGAAAATTATTGGGGCCAAACACGATCACCGGACCGATCGCCCCGTGTTGCGAGCGGATGTTGTTTTTCGAATCAATCGTCGGCAACGCCCAACCGCCGTCCGCCGCCGCGTCCGCCGCTTGCCGCAGTTGATTCGTAGTGCGCGGCAATTCAACGTCCTTGAGCCGTGGACTAACTGGCAAACCCGTTTCCACCGCCGCGATTTCTGCTAACTGCTGGGCATGTGACTCAAGCTTGTTGGCGTAAGACCGTAGAAATTTTGCGATTTCGATTCGAGGCGTTTCTAACAACTGCCCAAAGGCTGTCGCTGCAGTTTCCAGCGCACGGTCACAGTCATCCCAATTGCTGACAGGGTACAAATCGGGAAGTCGTTCACCTGTTCTGGGATTGGTTGCCGAATAGGTTGCTCCACGCGAAGACGCGGGTTCCCACTTTCCCCCTAACCAAATCGGATGCACCATGAGCAATTTTCTCTTTTCAATTAATCAACTTCGGCAAAAATAGAATCGCAGCGACCACGACCGACAGGATGCTGGCGAGCAGCACCGCACCTGCCGCTATGTCGAGCGATCTTTCGACGAGTTGATTATATTGACCCGTGACGGCCCGACTCAACGACTCAATTGCCGCATTCAGCAATTCGGCAGACAGCACAAGCGCGATGCAGAGCACCAGCATACACCATTCCACCGTGGAAAGTTTAAGCAGCCAGGCCACGCTGCACACGGCCCCCGCCGCGAGCAAATGCAAGAGAAAGCCCTTATCGATAAACATTGACCTGCCGCGAATACCCCAAACGATACCGCGAAATGCACGGGCAAATTTTTCAACCCAGTTGCGGTGATGAAATTCCTTGGCGTCTGACATCGGACTTACTCCAACCAACGACTACCGGCAGGACCAATCGCCACGTTGCCGGGTCGGAAAATCCGCGGACGATTCAAGAATCGTGGCTCGACACCAAACTGGATGCCAACATTATTGCGACTTAAGTCGGCATTTGCACCCACGCGCCAGAGGAACGACTCACCGATATAAATCAAATTGACTGCGTTGCCGATCGTTCCCGTTTCGCCAAAGTCCACAGACGTGTTCGCCCGTACGCCCCATTTGTCGCTCATGCGATAGTCGACGGACGCGTTGATGATATTGCTGCTGATGGGTCCCTCGATCGAGCGGAATCCAAGATACAAACTGCCGTTTTCTGGGCGCCCTAAATGAAAGCCAACGCTCGCCGTGCGCAGGCCTTGGGAAAAGAAATCAGCATAGCCATCGGACACCAGACTCAATCGATCACCGAGGTACCAGCGGAAGTTGTAATTAAATACCCCCCAGTCTTGTCCAAAATTATCTCGAGTTGCCATCGGGAATAACGTCACGTGGGTGTTAAACGTAATCCAATCGATAATGCGTTCCTGCCCCGGCATCCCCCGCTTCGTTTGCCAACGCTGGTTCGCGCCAAACCGCACGATTGCCAGATCGTCCGCGATTTCCGCAGACGGCGCGGCAACCCAATTTTGCATGCCGCTGCGCAACGCGAAGTATCGTTCATCAAACTGCAAGGGAACATTGCCGCCCGGCAAAATTCCAAACGTGTTAAACGCAAGGCGATGTCGAAAATGTTCTTGGGCATCGTCGTCCAAGGGATCGTACAGCGGCAGCTCATCCATGTTTTGCGAGGCATCGGCGAAAAACATTTCCGATTCCAGAGTCACCTTGTGCGCCAGCCCGTGTACATTCCATAACGTACTTTGCACGGTCGGGTCGACCTTCCAAAATGGCAAACTCGAGCGCAAGCCGATTTGTCCGTAGCCCCGCACTAAATCGCTTTGGCTCAAATCCTGTTGCCAATAGGTCATATCACCCAACAGATAAGGGACAACTTTGACCGGCCCCAATTGGAACGGCGCATCCAGTTCGTGACGCGTTCCCATCCGCACACCTGTGGCCTTGGGCGTCTCCCAAGCCAAGTAGTCGAACGGCGCCAAATCGGTTGGATCCAGCGGAGCAGTCGCCGAACGAAAGCGGCCATAGCCAATGTGCGAATGAGCATGCCACACAACACGATCGTTCAATAGCGGTTGCCCAAAGACAAAGTGGTCGGCACGTGGCAACCACGAGGTCTGCGTGAAGAATTCATTGAACTGATAATTTGCCAGCACGTTGAACGACTGGGTTCCTACGTTGCGCTCCAGCCACGCACCCGTCGTGTAATCCTTCTCCATGTCCCAACGTCGCTCGTAGAACTGTTCGAGGAAGTTACGATCGGAGAGATAACCGACTTCTGCGCGCAATGAATAGCCGGGTGCAAACCGATTGCGATGGCGCAACAAAATGTTGCCCCGCGTTTCTTCCTCGGGCACCAGATTAAACCGATTTCGACCCAACTGATCGAGGCCCTTGTCCCTGATGAACCAACTACGATAATAACCTTCCGCACGACCCGGCAACCCAAACAGGCTTTGGCGTGAGTAGTCGAGCTCGCTACCTAAACCGAGGCCCCGTTCGCTCATGTAATCGACAATCCCCAACCAGCGGGTATTTTCCGGGCGGTTGCGAATGCCCAATAGTTGAAACATGTTCCAGGCCGTATGGGCCTGATAACCGAAAATGTTGTCATTGCCGAATCGAATTTGCTCGAGGTATACAGCGGGATCACTCAGGTTCGTCCGGCTTCGGGGCCAATAAAAAACTGGGCGGTCCGACATGTACAGAAAATTATTGCGGCTCTCGGCAATGTATTCGTCTTCACCCTCTAGTTGTCCCGTCTGCGGATCAAACATCGGCACGCCGGCAGCGTTGACGGCGCTGGACGGTTGCCGCGTCACCTGAATCGAATCACTTTGCAACCAGTAGCGGGGCACACCCATGCGACTCGACGTGAAGGCCGCTCCGTGAGCCTGAAGCGTATTTTGATCCACTTGTTCAATCACTTTGGCTTTCAACCGGACCAGACCGTTGTAGCGAGCAACGGGGGTTAGCATATCGGCGTTCAAGATCGTGCCGCGGAAGCGACTTGCATCAAAGTACATCTGATCGGCAAAGATTGTTCGCGTGCCTTTGCTGAAAACAACGTTGCCTTCCAAATACAGTTCCCAGGTCGCCGAGCCGTCGTACTGAGTGGTTTGCCAGCCGACAATGTTGTCTGCTAAGACGACCACCGAGCGGCCACCATCATCCCGCAATGCCCCAGCCGCGGCGATTTCTGGATCGTCGATCGACACCCGCACGCCACCTGTGCCAATATAGATTCGCTCGTTTGGGTTGGCCTTGTTGGTCTCAATTCGCATGTTGAAGTCGACGGTAGAATCGCGCGCCGTGATGTCCACGTTGGTCCCACGCGTGCGCGGAATTCCGCGGAGCGATTGGCCGGCCGGTTCGGCCTGCGGATTCGGTTCGGCGGCCGGTCGGAAGGATTCGATGGCGTCGGGTGCCGGAGGATCGATCGTCCGAATCTCCCCGGTCAGCGGATTGATGACCTGTTGTGGCGCGGCGCCCTGCTGAACTTGCGGGACGGCAACAGGCGGGTTGCCGGGCTCCTGAAATTGCGCGAGCTGGACGGTACTTGATGGGCCCTCAAGAATGGCCGCCTCGGCACGGGCAAAAAGTTCCGGCGGGTTGGCAGGATCAACGGCTTTGGCATCAACCGGAATTTCAACTTGAACGTCCGTATACATTCGGCCCAACCAGCTCGAGTCAACGATTCGATTCGCCGATTGGTCGCCAGTCGATAACGCCGGCAGCATGACCTCCACTAATCCTTCGGCAAAGATGATCGCCTTGTATTTAGGGGGCTGTGGAGTTGGAGAATCGAGGCTAAGAACAGCTTCGCTTTTCTTAATTAGGACTACTGCTTCGTTAGCGGTCGCCTGCATTTCACCTTGCGAGATCGAAACATCGCCACCTAGGTAGATCACATCGTAGGACCCTTGTTTCCAAGTCCCAGATCGTTTTGCTGACAACTTGATAGGATGAGAAACGGCTGGAGGCTCGTAGGCGATTTCTTGGGCATCGAGTGGTGTCTGAAAAACTAACGAGGCAATTATCGTTAACAGGCAACAAGCGATTCTTTGAAGCGCAGCGCGCAGGCAATGCCTGCTGCCTGGAGGACATCGAAATGTCGCGCTCTCGATCAAGTTTTTTCTTTCGCCGGTCGATGAAATGATTACCGGTTGGTCCGCACCCAGCGCAGCTTCGCCGAATCTCTAAAAATTGGTGGCGGAGTATAGAAACAGCCCGCCCAGCAAGCAAGCCAGAAAGCAATCCGCTAATCTGCGGAAAAGAGGCGGTTTCCAAGATTCGAAACGGGATCAACGATTTGCTAGCATCGAAAAAGGAGAATCACAAAATTATCCCTGGGCTGTAGCGTGTAATGGTTCCGCTTTCGCTATTTCGCTTGTTGATCCAATATTCGACGCAGGTTTAATGAGAATGATTCGTCGAGCGGCAGACGCTCACCTTGTAAGTCCACTCGACTTCGCGACTTAAGTTCCTCAAACGTTTCGCCTGGGCGACCAATTAGGTGATTTTCAAATGCGAGGCGATCAGAGAATCCGGAAAATACCATCCGCAGACTTCCTGTGTCCAGAGGGTCGCGACGTATTTGGTTGACGTGAAACGCAATATTGTTGGTGCAGTTGTTGTATAGCGTGTGATAAAACTCGGGCCGGTATTGTAGTCCCTCAATTCGCGCTGCAACCTTGCCGAAGAAATCCTGCAACTGAGTCGGTTCGGCGTTGACCAAATACAAGTACACGCGATCGCCCGGGCGATCAACGATCCTCTTCCCCAGCAAGTCCAGTTCATCGCCCACCACGTACATGAGTTCGTAGTTGCGAAAGATTCCAGTCAAGAGGCCAAACTGTTCATTTCGCTCGCAGCGAACTTCGATGCTTACTGCGAAAAACCGACTCTTTTCGTCCGGTTTAGTCGAGTTCGGATCCGGATGGATTTCGAAACACAACATGGTATGTGCGATAAATTCGGCTTCGACAAAATACTGAACGACAAACCAGCTTCGACGAATCTGCTGTAAATTGAATTCAAATTGTCGATAGGTTTCTCGCATCGGAATCGAGCGGCTGTAGCGGAAATCACGGAAGTGGTTGATCGTTAACTTTTGCCGTCCGTCAGTGAAATGGATATCAGGCAACAGCGATTGTTCGACAACCCAGTCACGATCATTACGCGGTTTCAATGTCCACAGACAAGTTGCAGCCGTCAACCAAACACAACCGGTTGCCGCGAGCATCGAACGCCAACTGATTCGCCAATTCCAAAAAACGAAAGCGACTCCCGCAGCACCCAGGGCCGTTGCTCCCAACCGCCAGCCGCCCCATATTGGCGAGTAAACGAACACGCCGATCGCCCACGCTATCAACAGAACTTCCAACACGAGCAGCAGCCACCACCCTAAACGGTGTCTGAAACAAGTTATTTGTACGGCAAAGCGCGTCGACACAATGGCAATTCTAATTCAGGTGTTGGAAGAAATATTCAAATTACAGAATAAGGTTTGCGAAATCCTGTTGGAAATGGCGGTGGCTGATTTTGAGAAGTTGCCGGCCGTCCAACTTCCGAAAATTGCGGATCCGGTTGAAATAATTCCACTTCTTTTGCCGCAAGACGCCGAATGCTGGAAAGCAATCTCGATAGCCGCGCCAACTGCGATCTTGCATTCCATTTACGCGATTCAACGGAAACTCATCGTTTCCAACTAATTGCTTCCAGTAGAGCGAAAATTGAATTAGACTATGGTTTTCGGTCGCGGCGGCGATCGCCAGAAGGCTAATTGTGTTTTGTAGTTCGCGAATTAAGGCTTGATTGAAAACCATAAAAGCGGGACGGCATGACACAGAATCCCGAAAACGACGGAGTCGGTCCTGATTTTGACCGCTTGTTGGCCGAGGCTCGGGAGGGTTCTCCTGAGGCGCGGAATGAATTATTTTCTCAGGTCCAGCGTTATCTGGCCTTTATCGCCAACCAGCACCACCACGCTCAACTTTCCGCTAAAGCGGGCGCTTCTGATATCGTGCAACAAACGATGCTCCACGCCGCTGAGGAGTTTGAATCGTTTCGGGGCAATTCTGCGGAACAGTTTCGCGGATGGTTGCGGCAAATTCTGGTCAATGAAGCTCGAGGACTGAGTCGTCGCTTCGGTGCCCAACGCCGAAACGCTTCCCAAGAAGTCGAAATCACGTCAGGAGACTCCTCCATGGCAACGCCCTTCGATTTGGCCGACAGTGTGCTCACGCCATCGGGGGAAGTTATGGCCAAGGAAAATTTCGCCGGAGTTCAGAATATTTTGGAAAAACTTCCGCCAGAAATGCGTCAGGTAGTGCAATTGCGAAATTGGGAGCAATTGCAATTCAATGAGATTGCCGCGCAAATGGGAATTTCCCTGAGTCAGGCAGCCAAGCTCTGGTACAACGCCCTAATCGAACTCCAAAGGCTGCATTCGGACATGGAAAATGAGTGACACCGTCGATCAACCTAATCCACCAGATCCAGACTGGAATGATTTGACCGACGAAGAAATCCTACAACGGCTCGAACAAATGAGCTCGGCCTCGGAGGAAAAGCACGTCGGCGGTTCCGCGGAAAAAGCCCGTGCCGGTCTGGAAATCCTGCGTCAAGCAGTCGAAGGGCAAAATCAGACAGGCAATGAAGCTAGCCTGCTGGAAGACGTCTTCGGTTCCAAGCTCGCCAATGACCCAGGGCTACGACGGCGTCTTCGTTCCTGGCTCAGTCCAAAACCCGGCACTCTCCTTGCTGGCCGTTTCAAGCTGATTGAGCGAATTGGCGAAGGAGGCATGGGCTCCGTCTGGGTGGGCGAGCAACTGGAACCGGTACGTCGCCGCGTCGCGATCAAACTCCTGAAGCCCGGCATGGACTCTCGACAGATTCTGGCCCGCTTTGATGCCGAACGCCAAGCGTTGGCGGCGATGGACCATCCTAACATCGCTCGCATTCTGGATGGTGGGATCACCGATACCCATACGCCGTACTTCGTGATGGAACTCGTCAATGGAGCCAGCCTGACAAAATTTTGCGACGATGCCCGCTTGGGAATTCGCGAGCGATTGGAGTTGTTCACGCAGATCAGCCAAGGCGTTCAACATGCTCACCAGAAAGGGATTATCCACCGCGACCTCAAACCAACAAATATTCTCGTCACGGTCATTGATGGTCGGCCTTTTCCCAAAATCATCGACTTTGGTTTGGCCAAGGCGGTGGGTGAGCAACCCGGTCGTTCTTCTTCACTGGCGACCAATTTCGGCGCAGTCGTTGGAACATTCGAGTACATGTCGCCGGAACAAGCGGGTTACAGTGGTCAGGACGTGGACACCAGAACTGATGTCTATTCGCTTGGCGTGATCTTATACGAGTTGTTGACGGGCCTGCGCCCCTTCGATTCCCAACGATTACAAGAGGCGGCCCTCGGCGAAATGTTGCGGATCATCAAGGAAGAAGATCCAACTCGTCCTTCGGTGCGCCTTTCTTCTTCGGACTCGGCCCCCTCGAGCGCGGCCCTCCGGCAAACGGAGCCAAAGTCGCTGGCCGGTCTTCTGCGGAACGAGTTGGATTGGATCGTGATGAAGGCGCTGGAAAAAGACCGTAATCGCCGCTACGAGACGGCAAACGGTCTGGCCGCAGACGTACAGCGTTATCTCGCAGGAGAGCCTGTTTTGGCTCATCCCCCCAGCAGTGCCTACCGACTGCAAAAGTTTTTGCGGCGAAATCGCGCAAGTGTGCTCGCTGCTGGACTCGTGACCGTTGCTCTTTTCGCCGGGCTTGTAACGACCCTCTGGCAGGCACAAATCGCCCGCCAAGAAGCAGCCCGCGCGGACAACCGCGCCGAAGCGGCAGAATCCGCCGAGAAAGAACAACGGCGGCTCGCCGCCTCCGAAGCCGAGTTGCGTCGCGCAGCCCAAAGGCAAAAAGAACTCGCCGAAAAATCCGCATCCGCCGAAAAAGCCCGCGCGGTTGAACTCGAACGCGTTGCCTCATTCCAAAGTCAAATGTTGAGCGGAATCGATGTGTCGGCCGCCGGCAAGCAGTTGGGCGAGAACCTTCATCAACGTTTGGAGAAGGCACTGATCGCCAAAGCTATTGACGCGAACGAACAAAAAATCCGGCTCGCGGCCTTTGCCAAAGAGCTCGAACTCGCCAACATGACCGACACGGCAATCGACATGATCGATTTCAACGTGGTTCGTCCGGCAATCAAGGCGCTCGAACCGATGCGGCAAGACCAACCGGCAACGGATGCGACGCTGCGAAATGGATTGTCGCAAGTCTACCGTAACATTGGCCGCTACGTGGATGCCATCCAGTTGCAGGAAGAAACCGTTGTGGCCCGCCGCAAACTATTGGGAAATGATCATCGTGACACGATCGACTCCATTAATTTGCTGGGGTTGTTGTATCAGGAGGCCGGGCAATGGGCGAAAGCTGAACCCCTCGCTCGAGAAGCCCTGGACCAAAATCTCCGTTTGCAAGGCGCCGACCACCGCGACACCCTGACAGCTCAAAATAATCTTGGACTCTTGCTCCGGGCGATGGGCAAAGGCCCCGAAGCAGAGCAACTTTTTCGAACGGCCGTTGAACGCGCTCGAGAGGTCCTCGGTCAGGAAGACCTGGATACGATTTCTTTTATCGCCAACTTAGGGTTACTCTTGGCCGAACAACGGCGTTACGCCGACGCGGAACCTCTGGCACGTGAAGTTTTGGAAAAGCGTCGTCGCTTGCAAGGCAATGAGCATCGCGACACCTTAATGGCCATCAACAACTTGGGATTTTTTCTGAACGAGATCGGCAAAACAGAAGAATGTGAGCAACTGTTGCGAGAGGGGCTGGAAAAAAGCCGCAGATTACTCGGCGAGGATAATCCTCAAACCTTGTCGGCAATCTATAACTTTGGCGCATTGCTGTTTCGCACCAAGAAATTTGCGGAAGCCGAGCCGGTGTTGCGCGAGACCGTAGAAAAGTATAAGCAGGTCTTTGGGCCGGATCACGCGAACACCCTATTTGTCGCCAATAGTCTGGCCAACTTGTTGACTGCACAAGACAAATTGGAAGAGGCCGGGTCCGTTCGCCGCGATGTCCTGGATCGCAGTCGGCAGGCCCTAGGCCCTGACCATGATCGGACCTTGGCGGCAATGAATGCGATGGCCTCGCTGTTGGAGAAGCAGACGCGATACACCGACGCCGAATCGATTCGCCTGGATGCTCTCGAACGCCATCGTCGTTTGCGCGGTGCCGACCACACCAACACTCTCGCCGCCACGATAGCCTATGGCACCACATTACAATTAACCGACAAGTTCACTGCGGCCGAATCCTATTTCCGCGAGGCGCTGGCAATCAGTGAGCGGACAAAAGGTGCGGGACACCCGAATACAGCCGTCGCTCGCCGTTTGGTTGCCGAAAATTTGCTGGGACAGAAACGTTTCGCCGATTCGGAAACGGAGATCCTTGCTGCCGAACTAGTCCTTTCCACACATGCTGAATCGACACCCGAACGCCATCGCGCCGCTCTGGAAACGCTCATCAAGCTCTACGACGCCTGGGAAGCCGCCGAACCGGATCAAGGTCACGCAGCCAAAGCCAGTCCGTGGCGCGAAAAACTCGCATTGTTGCCGTCGCCCAACAACAAGTAATTCAAAAAAGAAGGTGCATTCCTGAGGGCTACTTTTTGCCTTCTTTCAGCAACATGTCGAGCGCCTTTTGAATGCGGGCAGGGTTGGCGTTACGGAATTGAATGATTTCAACTTGCTCCCCAGGTTCCGTTTCAACGGCATCGTCAAGTTGCTGAATCACGCTGCGAACTTGATCGCGCAGCTGCGGCGGTGCCATAACGATCAGGGAATTGGTGATCGTATCGACTCCCAGCGTCAACAGCGGGCCCGAAGTTGCGGCGTTGACTTGTTGCAGCATGGTCGCTAGCTCGGGGGCGATACCTTCAGGAATCGATACCTGTTTTCGGCCACCGCCGGAACTGAGTTGAGTGCGATAAATGTTGTTGAGGATTGTCAAAACGCGACCGGCATCAGTATTGCGAACAGGAACAATCACGGGTTGATTGATTGATTTCGCGTCGGAAATATCAGGTGAATCCAATGTCTTCAACAGACTGGCGACAACTTCGCGATCGGGCCGACTACCGTGAACAATAATGACGTTCAGGCGATCATCCGAAGTGATGATGGTAGGTGTTCCGCCCGTACCCCGTTTCGCGGTCGTGAGGTCTTTGAAAAGTTGATTGAGCAAATCAGCCATATCTTCTGCTCCCGCGTTGCGCAACGCGAAGATCTGAAAATTTTTGCTGCTTCCCTCGCCCAAACCGCCTCGAGCGATCACGGCGAGAATTTGTTCGAGTTGATTCAAGGCTTCCACATCGGAAGAAGCGATGATCAGTCGACCGTTTTCGGGAACGATGATCACTGGGGGCTTGTCGGCATCTCCTGGAATTTGACGAGCCTTCTGGTCGTCCTGTGGTTCGTCGCCGTCTGGAGCGGAAATCACTGAAACGGGCACAAAATTGGTGGGGTTGTTTTCACGTCCTGACGGCGGCAATTCTCGGGGCAGTTCCTTGTTGGGCAATATGCCCTTGAGCGGATCCGGACGAATCAACCGCAATTCGTTGCGACGAAGTTGCGGCCAAACCTGTTGGAGTTGTTCCCAGATCTGATCGACGTCCTGACCCAAAGGAATCACGCGGAGGGTGTCCTTGCGGACTGCCGTCGGCGATTGGCCGAATTGTTCTTCGCCCAACTTAATGAGCAACGTTTTGGCGTTTTGTAATTGAGTCGGAGTTCCGCGAAAGAGGATCGACTGGTTATCGAAATCGACATCCATCGATGGCGCCGAATTCCTTGGCTCATCTCGAAACAGACTTCTCAGCGAGGCTTCGGCGGCATTTACATCTAATCGTTGCAAACGGAACACCTCAAACGCTTCACCTTCGCCTTTCATTTCTTCGAGCGTCGTCTGAATTTGAGAATGTTGCTCGGGAGAAGCCAAGGCCATGACGCGCTGGCCACTGGCGTCAAAGCTGATTTGCGGCGGAAATGGCTCCTTCTCGAACAACTTGCTCAACGATTCGGCAAACGTTTTGCCATCGCTGCGTGTGAGTGGATACGTCTTCAGCGTGCGGTCACCGTCCGCAGAAAGTTGTTTTTCCGCACTGTCGACCAACGATTTGATCATTTCATGCTGAACCGGTCGAGCAACGGCGATGATCGACCGCGAATCTTTTTCGGCAACCACGCTGACTTGTGTGTCGCTCTTGAACAAGTCGCGAATCGCTTTGGCCAACGATTCGGCTGGTATGCGGGTGACGACGTAACTTCGAAGTTCGGTTGCCCCGGTTTTCGTTCCGACTCCATCGAGAGCAGTAACTGTTTGTGCGACGAGTTCATGTTGCTCGGCCGATGCCGTTGCTACCAGCGCCCGAGTCGTTGTATCGACCGCAAATGTGGCTCCGGGCAACAGCTTTTGCAAGGCGGTTGCTGCGGCCGTCGGGTCGGCTCGCTCGAAAGCGTATACCTTGGACAATAAACCGCGCCGGGAATCACCAGCCCATTGTTCGACAGTGGACTTGATCATCACCTGTTCATCGGGCGAAGCCAGCACCAGAATCGATTTGCCGGTGGCCTCCGCTACAAACGCCCCGCTGGGCACGAGACTCTTCAGTGCCACGGCCAAAGCCGCTGCGTCTCCGCTGGGAATCGGATACACCTGCGAGACCGCAGCGTTCGGCGCGTTGCGATCAATTTGGTCGATCGTTGCCGCTGCAGTCGCCTGGTCCTTTTCGTCGGCTACAACAATCAGCGAACGAGAAAGTTTGTCCGAGCTCACCTTCGCATTGGGCAGCAAGGACGCGAGAGCCTCGGTCGCGACCGTCACATCGGCCCGCGTCAGCCGATAGGCTTGAGCGGTCTTCCCCACCGTCAAAACGTTGCGAAATTCCCCCATCAACTTTTCAATCATCTCATGAACTTGGGGACGCGCTGTAATCACCAGACTATTGGTCGCCGGGTCGGTTGCTACTGCCGCACCGGGCGCCAGTTGGGTCATCAGCGCCTGCCAGTCTTTGGCAGGCATCCCGTTGGCCGGATAAACTTTCGAGACAGGCATCTGCGTAACGCTGTCCAGACTCTTTACCGTCTCTGCTATCAAGTTGTGTTGGCCCGCTGTTGCCGTGGCAGCAAGCGATCGTGACCCAAGATCCACAGCGAAAGTCGCCCCCGGAAGAAGTCGTTGCAGCACCGTCGACGCAGCCGTCGGATCGGCTCGTTCGAAAGCATAAACCTGCGAGCTCAATTTACGGGCGGGGTCCATCGTCCATTGTTCGATCGTGGCCTTGATCGTCGCCTGTTCATCGGCCGTGGCCAGCACCAGAATCGATTTGCCAGTGGCTTCCGCTACAAACGCCCCGCTGGGCACAAGGCTCTTCAGCGCCACGGCCAAAGCCGCTGCGTCTCCGCTGGGAATCGGATACACCTGCGAGACCGCAGCGTTCGGCGCGTTGCGATCAATTTGGTCCAAGGCCTTGGCAACTACCAAATGGTCAACTTCGGAGGCGACCACTAACAGGCTCTTGGTCGTCGTGTCAGCACTCACCTTGCTGTTGGGAACAAGAGCCGTGATGGCTTGCGAGGCAATCGTGAGGTCGGCGCGAGAAACTCGATAGGCATGAATGGTCTTTTCGCCGGTCATCTCGCTCTTGAATTCATCCAATAATCTGCCAATTTGCTCGTGCACAAGACGACGTGCGGTGACCACCATGGCGCCAGATCCTGCATCAATCGCGACGGTCGCCGTCGGTGCAACTTGCGTAATCAAGACCTGCCAATCCTTGGCAACCAATTTCTCCATGGGATAGATCTTGGCGAGCGGTCGGTCCAGTCGCGGCAACTGTTGTTGCAAAGTGGCAATAGACTCTGCCAATTGAGTCTGCACCTCGGCTTCGGCACTAATCACCAGCGAATTGGACTCTGCATCGGGCTTGATCGTCGCCCGTTCCGTCAGTTTTTTTGGCAACGAATCAACCAGCAGCGTCAACGACGTATCGGGAATCGTATATGTCGCAACTTGTTGGGTCGGGCGTTCCGCGACGGCCTTTTGAAAGTCCTCCAGAATTTTTGTTATGTGTTGATGTTCGTCTTCGGTGGCCAAAATCGTAAGCGCCTTGTCGTTGGCCAATTCGATAAAGGTCAACGCGGACAATTGGGCCTGAAGAACGGTCCTCGCCTGGATCAAAGAAACCTTTTGCACTTCGTAGGAGCGATAACTTTTGGGGACCGTGACCATTTGCCGTTCCGCTTCTTCGATCATCTCCTTCAGCCGCGTGTGTTCATCCTCTGTCGCCCAAACGGCAAACGCGTTTGGATCCGTACCCAACATTTTCAGAGTGGGAAGCGCCGCCAAAATAACTGGGCGCACTTGAGATGCCAGTTCGCGTCGGAGTTGATAGGACCTCAATACTAGATTGCGCGTATCGGGCATATCGGTTTCCAACAATGAAATCAATTCGCGAATACGAGCGTGGTCTTTGGCGTTCGCCAATCCAATCAATTGCGTCGTGGTCGCCCCGGCAACCAACTTGGCCTGCGGTACGAGCGGTTGCAGGGCTGAGATTGCTGAATCCCTTCCAGAGCGATCGACACGGTAGACCGAAACCGTGAGCGGGCCCTCGCTCTGCACCATGGCACCGAGTTGCTCAAGCGTTTTGCGGACTAGCTTGTGTTGTTCGCCGCGTGCGAGCACGGTGACTGTCGATGCCGAGGATTGGGGTACTGCAGTCGCATCGGGAAACATTTTGGTCAGCAGGCCCGCTGCGATTTGAGGGTCAAGATTTCCTGTGGGATAGATCTCGACCGCAAGGCTTTTCGGATCATCCGGTGTATTGATTTGTGAGAGCGCCGATTTCAGTTTTTCGTGGTCGGATGGACGGCCCCAGGCAACCAATAGGCCTTGTTCGTCGCTGGCGGAGAGTTGCATTCTCGGCAGGAATTTTTGGAGCATCGGCGCGACTAAGTTTGCCTTCGCGAATTGCAGTCGATAGGACTGCAGCGTGGGGCGTTGATCGCCGGCCGCTTGTGGGTTTTTCGACAGTTCCCGTAACGACTTGTCGATTTCCTTGTGAGTGGTCGCAGAAGCCCAAATAAGCAGGCGCTGTCCCGCAACATCGGGAACGACTTTGGCGTTCTTGAAAACCGCTTGGACAAACTCGGCCATCTGGGCAGGCTCGGCCTCGCCAGTGGAATAGGAAACAACTTCGAAGGGCTCCGTCCCCGCGACCGGTTGACACAACTGGTCGATGATTTGGCGAATCAAGTCGTGTTCAACGTCCGTTGCCATCACGGCCAATTCACCCGGACGTTGTTCGTCCAGGATTTTGACTTGAGCCAAATCCTTGGCCGACGCAGCGACAACAGCGTTCAAACGTGGCCGCAAATCGGGATTAAGGGCGTAGACGCCCAACCGCGGTTTGCCAGGTATCTGCCGCGACGCCAGTTTCTCAATCGTTTCTCGAACGGTCGCGTGGTCGCGGGCTTTAGCCAGGACCGTGACCTGGCGGTTAACGGTGTCGACCGTCATCTTCGCTTCTGGGGCGAGCGGTTGTATGAGCGTGATTGCCTGAGCCGGATCGATGTCCCGCAAGTCAAAAACTTCGTAGCTGGGTTTTTCAGCAGCGGGCATTTCCGCACGCAAACGCTCGAGAGATTGTTTGACCAAATGTTGATCATCGGGAGCAGCCCAAACGACGAGCTTGTCTTTCGTTGTGTTGAGTGAGACGTTGACCGCCGGGTGAAGTTGCTTGAGCATTGCCAGCAACGAGTCGGGCCCTTCCACGTTAACGTCCAGCGAGACTAGCGAAAAAGTCGACGTTGGATCGGGTTCGTTCTTGATTTGTTCGACGATGCCCGCGACAAATTCATGTTGCTGTGGCGTTCCCCAAACAGTCAAGTTAGTGGCTGTGGGATCAGAAACAATTTTGATCGTGGCCAATTCGGTCGTCAACGTTTGGCTGAGAGCTTGGAACCTTGCCTTTTGCGCGGTGCTAAGTTTATAGGTCACGAGCCGGTTGGGCGACGCGACGGTTTGCGTTGCCTGGAATTGTTGAATCAGGGGCTCCAAGATTGATATTTCATTAGCCGATGCAATGACAAACAGCGCATTACTTGCCGCGTCGACCTGGATCTTGGCCCGAGGGGCAAGTGACTGCAAGACAGTGATGAAGTCGGTAGGCGGGACTTTGGAAACCGGAAATGACTTCAACACCAATCCGTCGTTCGTAGCGACACTGCCATCGAGTTGTTTCACCAATTGGCGAATCAAGTTCAATTCAGCGGAACTGGCTCGAACCACCACCGAAGAAGTGGCTGTGTCCACCGTAACCGAAGCTCTTGGGGAGACCGCGAGTGCCATTTGCGAAACGGTCGCAGGATTAGCCCGTTGCAGCCGAAACACTTCGACTTCGCTGGTGGATTCCAGCGAATTCACCACTTGCAGTTTTTGCAGAGTCGATTGCACCTGCTGTTGGTTGGCCTCGGTCGCGAAGACCAGCAGACGCTGGGCGGCGGCGTCGAACGCCACCTTCGCTTGTGGCGTCACGAGCAACAGTTGTTCCAGCAGTTGCTTGCTGTCGACGGTACCGGTCAAGTTATAAATTTGGAGTTTGGGGATTGTTCCCTCGGGTGTCGCCGAAGAAGTGAGTTGTTCCAAATACGATTTGACTATGGCGAGTTGCGTCGGCGGTCCAAAGGCAACCACCTTGCCGGTCGCCACATCACAAGTTACGACTGCCGCCGGAGCTATTAGCTTCAACTGATCGGTCGTAGTCTTGGGGTCGAGCTGACCGAGACCGAATGTTTCGAGAACCGGCAGCTCCGCTGGAGCTGGCTTGCGCGGTTCGGCCGGAGGGGCAATCGCGGCGATCGACTGTATCAGAAGGTTGATGGCGCGGATTTTGCCAACGGTTTCAGTTACCAACAACTGTTTCGAGTTCGGCAAACTGGCGACTTTGCCGTAGCTGCCCAGCATCGGTTTTATTTCGGCCTGGACGACGTCAATAGGTTTGTCACCCAGCGAGAACATCACGCTCACGAGTTCAAACGAGCCTCGTTTATCGAGTTCATCAAGCGTGACCCGAGGCAGGATTTCATCGGGCACCCCGTCCTTGATTTCAACAAGAATCAACAGTTTGTCGCGGCGGACTAACGTGTAACCTTTCGTCAGCAGAATACTGTTGAGCAAGTCGATCGCTTGAGCCGGAGTATATTCGCGGTTGTCGGTGTAGTTGAAAGGGCCGGTTGGGGGCTCGCTCATGACCAGGGACAGATCGGCCTGTTTCGCGAACCAGCGGAGAACATCCTCCCATTTGGGACTGCCGAAGTTGAATTTGAGTTTGCGGAGTTCCGGCAATTGGGCTAGCTTTTGGATCTGCTCGGCATTGAGGAGCCCTTTGATTTTGTTGTTGAAGTCAGTGGCGACTCCGGCACGTTCCGGTTCGGGAGTTGCCACGACTTTTGCCGCCATGTCGGCGATTAATTGGTTGACTTCCGTTCGCTGAATATCGCTGAGTTCGAGAAATTCCGCGATTTCAGGGTGCGCGAGACGGGCAAAGTCAAATTCCTGTGGCAGATCCTGGGCAAATGCCGGGAAAATGCCCCAAACGAACAGCAGGAACGTTTTTGCCAGAAAAGCTGTGCAAGTTGACATTGATTTTGAATACACGAGGAGGTTGATTTCAAGGCGGCGGATCAAACCTCTATTCTACCTTGCCGCTGCAAAAACAGCATGGAAAAGATAAGGGGGAGAATTTTGCCCTTAGGAATTGCGGTTCGCAACGCTGAGGGGCCTTTCTCGAATCTGCTTCACCGGCGGCTGACGAATGGACTGCCCTTGATGAAGAAACGCAATCGCCGCTGAGCCCATTCGGCTGCATAATCAACCCCGATGCGCGGCGCGCTGACAATTCGATGCGCAGCGAAATTCAAAACGTCGACCTGTTCCAGAAAAAGTACGTTGCTTGTCACAAGGTCGAGTCGATCGTGCGATCGATCAATTCCTAACGCTGCGCCTAGCTTGCCAGGTCCATTGCACAAGTCGAATATTTGACGTGCCGCAATCCGATTGCATCGCATCCACTCCAACCCCTCCGTTGGTTCAATTGCCCGAATCAAAACGGCCGTAGGCACATCGATTGAATCGGTGACCACATTGAACAAATGATGAAGTCCATAATTTAGATAGACGTATGCGGTGCCTCCATCAGCAAATATCGTTTCGGTTCGCGAGGTTCGCCTTCCGCCAAACGAATGGGCGGCCTTGTCTTTCACCCCCAAGTAGGCCTCCGTTTCGACAATCAACCCAGCGATGCGTTCGCCTGCGACCTGGCGGACCAAACGTTGGCCTAGCAATTCGCGCGCAACGGTTTGTGGATCGCGTCGAAAAAATCCTCGCTTCAGGCGTTGATGCTTTTTCAAGACGTTTTTCCGGAAGGTGACCAACTACCGAACATCCGAAAGTTTGAAGTGTGGATTCTGAATCAATCCGAAGATATTTCCGAACGGATCAAAAACGGAAGCCACCAGGATTCCACCCCCGACGTCTTTTACTGCATCGTGCAATTCGGCCCCTAATTGTAAAATCCGTTCCAGTTCCTCCTCAATGTTCTCCACACCCCAGAAGACATGTGTGCCGACGTGCCCTGGTTCCGCATCTGGAACCAGTCCCAATTCAAAACCGCCGACTGCAAATCCGACGTAAAACGGTTCGTCGAAATAAGGTGCTGTTTGCAGCACGCCTTGATACCAATCCTTTCCCTGCCTTAAATCAGGGGCGGGATAGACAACCGTTCTCAATCCGCGAATCATTTGCCGTTCCTTTTGCGTGAATATTGTCGTTTACAGTTTACCATTTTCGTTGCCGCTCCCGGCAGTGGAAGATTACACTTAAGACGGTTGCTTGACGAAGGATCGTCCGACTAACATACTGTCGATGGTTCTTGGCGAGTTACTTTTCACGTGACAAGGCGACTGATCTGAGATGCCAAACCTGATTGGATATGCCTATCAAACCGGCACCATCGAATTCGACCGGAAGGACAACCCGTGGGCCTTTCGTCGTCTGGATGATGAAATGAAACATGGACAGGAGAATCGAATTCGTTTCGATCCTGAAGTCGCCCCGGTGCTGATCCAACCCTCCCCGAACGTGAAGGCCGAGACGTTGACGTGGCTGTCGGAAGCCCAAGAAGTCATTCAATCCGCCTCCGTAGTGTATTTGCAACGTACCGAAACGACTTTGAGATTTCGTCTCGCGATTCACAAACTCTCGCCGGAGAAAAGCCTGATCACCATCGGCTCTAATGCTGAGCTCCAGCACTTTGCTGCGGAGCGATTGAACAAGATTCAAAGTCTGTATGCACTTCGCCACGACGGGTTTCAATTTGACCTCGAAAAAGTCGTGGTCCGTGATCGCGACCTCACGCAATCTTTTGGCAATTTGGAGTTGAGCTGCCGAATTCGTCCGCGGACCTCCGACGGTATCGCTTGCCTGGGTTTCGACGCCACGGGTACGAATTCCCATGCTGAGTTGACTCGCTGGCGCGGAACGGTGGAAAACGGTCAAGTTGGTAAATTGTCTTTGGTCGACGAACGAATCCGGCTAAACATCACAAATTACCTGCATCCATTAACGCTCTGTGAAGAATATCATCCGGACACGAAATGTCGTTGGTTTCTGTTTTCGCCAAAGCTGGTCAATTCCTGGCTGGAACGGGCCCGCAAGAAGAATCGTGCTTAATCGGTTCACTTCAAAATAGTGCCTATCTCAAAGGGGTCTGACCCTTTCAGCCTTTCCCGGGGTCTGACCGGTCTGAGCCCTTTTGGGATAGGTTTTTAATCCCGTTGGTTCATTCTGTTCATCAGGCATTTGGCGTGGAAGAAACTGCGAAACCTGGACGAGTACCTGATTTTGTGCATCGCCCACATCAAATTGAGTCGACCACATTCGTCGCTCACAACGCAACGATCTTGGGTGACGTGACGATCGGAGTTGAATCAAGCATTTGGTTCGGTACGGTGATTCGTGGCGATGTCGAACGCATTGCCATTGGCGAGCGGACCAATATTCAAGATTTGTGTTTGCTGCACGCGGATCCCGGTTTTCCCTGTCTGATCGGCGATTGCGTGACGGTTGGGCATGGAGCCATCATTCACGGAGCTATCGTGGAGGATGAAGCTCTCGTCGGGATTCGCGCCGTGGTGCTCAATGGCGCTCGCATCGGGCGGGGGAGCATCGTGGGTGCTGGTGCCTTGGTTCCAGAAAATTTCGAGGTCCCGCCTGATACCCTGGTTGTGGGTGTCCCCGCTCGATTTGTCCGCGCCACAACACTTGCCGACCGCCAACGAGCCAAACAGGCTTGCGAAAATTATGTCGCCGCTGCAAAGAACGTTCGGAACTCGCAGACGTAATACCAATCAAATTGTAGTTTGCTCTTGCTCCGATTGGGTCTACACAGTTTCACCCAACGGCAGGAAAAGTTTTCGCAGACGAGGCGGCGTGGAGCTAATGGCCATCTAGTAGCGGGAACAGATCGTCGACGAAAAAATGACGAAGGAGTTCAGCAACCACGATGGCCGAACGAACCATGCGTTTAAAGGTTTAACAAACTTAGGGCGACTTAGGGGTCGAGCCGCTCGGCTTTTCTGAATTTGAGAACTTGCGGGCTCTTTCCCAAAATTTCTCCCACAGCGCCTTTTCGTCCGAGGAGCATTTCACCAGCTGATCCGCCTTGGAGACACCTAACAAGTCGGGATTGACAAACCAGCTTTTCACAGTGGCCTGAGCTTTCTCTCGCTGCTCCCTTGATCCAGACTCGAACTCCGTTTCCCATCTATCCAATTCGCTGTTTAACCAAGCCAGCGACAGTTGCCGGAGCGTTATTCGCTCATCGTCATCAGGAGTGCCCTGGCCAGGGATTTCGGCACTACCTGCGAGTGCGGCCGCGCATGCCGCACGAAATCAGCTTGGTGATGGGCGGTCGTCAGCCAGGCTAGGATCCGCTTTGAACGCCTCTTCGAACCAGCGCGTCGCCAGTGCACAACGCCCTAAATCCAAGGCCCGATTCGCGAGTTTGAGTTGTTCCTGAGAATTCAGGACCGGGGCACCGGATTCGACAGCCACTAACCTCTGATCCAGAGCATTAAAACTCGAATCGGACGCAGCCAATTCGGTTATTCCAGCGCGAAACTCAGTTTGAATGCTCAAATTAGCTGTCTCTCCCGCGATTCGGCCCAAGTTGAAATAATGAATCCTGAGGAATTTGCGGATTTGAAAATTCTGCGGTTCAATTGCCAAGGCTCGCTTCTGCAATTGAATCGCTTCTTGCAAATGCGTAGTCGCCTCCGCGTAATTGCCGCCACCAATTTCGAGTCGAGCGCAATCGTTCAACACAGCTGCCAAACTTCCAAGTGCGTGAGTTTGTTGCGGTCGACGCCCGACCAACTGCCGCCAAAGATCAGCCGCTTGTTGATAATAGGTAAGGGCCACTGGGACGCCGGCGGTCGCGTCCTCCTGCATGCCTCCAATCGAATGCAAGCACGACGCATGGCCGGCCAAAAGTTCATCGTGTTTTGGATAGGCTTGCGTCAATCGTTCCAATATTTCCCTACCGCGCTGCAGGGCCTCCAAGGCCTCGACGTTACGGTGTGCGGTATAGAGTTGATTGCCGATACTAGAGTAGGTATTCGCAAGGGCCAAGGAATACTCCATGTTATCCGGATAGGATTCGCTGAGCTCTCTTTGGATCCGCAATGCAGCTTGATAGTTTTCGTTGGCTTGGGTGCCGCTTCCCATTTCTTCGTGCAATAGACCCAGATTGAAACACACTGTACCCAATTCGCTTTTTTCGGTCAGCAATTGGGGATCGGCTTTACCGACCCTTTCCAAAATACTGCGCCCCTTTTCAAAGTACGTTATTGCATTTGCAAACTGGCCCTGCCGATGGTCGATTGCTCCTGCGTAGGAATAACCATTCGCCAAACCTATTTGAAACCGAGTGACCGCAGGATTAAGTTCAACCAATCGACTCCATTGCACGATCGACTGCTCCACGCTTTCCTTGGACCGATCAACTTGCCCCATTTGATTGTAAAGGTTGCTCAAATTGAGCAGCAAAGACGCGAGTTCGCTTCGATATTTGGTAACGGTTGGATGTGTGGTTACCAATTGATTCAACACCTCTCGACCATGTGAATAAACACTCAATGCTTCCTGGCTCCGCTGGAGACTGTTTAGCAAGGATCCAGTATTGCGACAACTTTCC
>WBZS01000108.1_pt1 | contig 166928 bp, 154 predicted proteins | sample 5204201 | NCBI WGS metagenome assembly WBZS01 (sample SAMN12344357, study PRJNA552823) | activated sludge metagenome | biome: Activated sludge suspended growth; feature: Nitrification reactor; material: Wastewater; isolation source: activated sludge from nitrification reactor of wastewater... | reverse complement strand
TCCACTCAGGAGCTGCGAGCCCTCAGGGCGGAGAGCCGTGAAAACCCTTGTCATAAGCGTTCAACAAGGCCAGATGCCCCCGGTCGCTCTCGGCGGGGCTCCAGGGTTCGAATCCCCTTAGCTCCACCGACGACGAAGACCCCGGCCAGGCGGCCGGGGTCTTCTGCCGTGTGGGGGGCCCGCTTCGGGCCCGCTACGCGCCGTTCCAGACCCGGCGCGCTTCCGCGGCGGCGGCGCGGCCCTGGCGGCGTCCGGCGTCGCGGGCGGGCGCGCTGCGGGCGGCGTCCAGGACGTCGACGCCGATCGCCCGCAGCGCCGCCAGGTCGGGGCGCAGCAGCAGGTGGCGGGTGCCGGCCGGCAGGGCGGCGAGCTGCCACCGGGGGCGCCGGGCCGGCTCGCGCGCCGCGTGGAACGGGGTCAGGACGAGCAGCCGGTCACAGTCGGCGGCGAACGGCACGTTCGCGGGCGAGCCGCAGCCGCCGTCCAGGTGGGGGACGCCCGCGATCTCGATGGGCGGGAACACGCCCGGCATCGCGCAGGACGCCGCGACGGCCCGGCCCAGATCCACCCCGGACGCCGCGTCGAACGCCACCACCCGACCCGCCGCCGGGTCGTAGGCGGTGACCACCAGCGGGGCGGGCCAGGGGCGTCCGATCAGGTGCTCGGAGATCGCCCGGACGAACACCTCGGCGGACAGCCCGGACGCCACCCTTGGGGACGCGGCGACCTGCCGCAGCCGGCCCACCCGGTCGGGGACGAGTTGGTCCAGCAGGGCGCCGGCGACCATCCGGGCGTCCACGCGGCCGAGGGTGCGCATGCGGGGCAGCCACTCGGCGGCGAGGGCGTCCGGGGGCACCCCGAGGGTGAGCAGGGCGCCGATGATGGCGCCGGCCGAGGTGCCCACGACCTTGTCCGCCGCGGCGACGTCGACGCCGTCGGCGGCCAGGGCGTCCAGGACGCCCGCCTCCCAGGCGATCCCGGTGGTCCCGCCGCCGCCCAGCACCAGGGCGCGCCTCATGTCCGGGACGCCGCCTCGACGTCGGCGTGGAACCGTTCGGCCAACTGGGTGCGCCAGCCGGGGTCGGGGGCGTCCGGCAGGTCGAAGGTGGCGATCACGTTGCGGTCGCGCAGGACGAGCAGGCGCAGCGGGGCGTCGAGGTCGGCGTTCTCCGAGTACTGCCAGGCGACGCCGGCCGCGGTGCCGCGCGCCACCACCGTCAGTTTCGACGAGACGGTGGTCGACAGGGTCTGGAATTCGTCCAGGCAGCCGGTCCAGTCGCGCACGGCGGTCTGGGCGGCGGCCGGGTCGTCCCACAGTTCGGTGCCGAAGGCCTGGATCAGGCTCGCCTCCGGATCGGTGGGCAGGTGGCTGCTCTGGCCGATCAGGTGGGCCTGGGCGTGGCGCCAGTAGGTGGTGCATCGCTCGGCGCCCAGGTAGGAGGCGCGCTGCTGGTCGAGGTCGATCGTGGGCCGGCCGGGGCCGTGGGTGAGGTCCTGCCCCACCCCCGCCAGGGACCCGGACGAGACCAGGCGCTCGTACTGCGCGGCGGTCAGGCCGCGGGGGGCCGTCAGCATCACGACGAGGCCGATCGCCACCGCCAGCACCGCCAACCCCACGGCACCGGCGACGAGCAGGCGCGGGGCGGGGCGTCGGGCAGCCATGACCCCAGTGTCGCGCACCCAAGGGCTAGGTTGGGGCCATGACCGTCGCCGAGAATCTGGCCCTCGTGGAGGCGCGCGTCGCCGCCGCCTGCGCCCGGGCCGGACGCCCCCGCGCCGACGTCCGGCTGCTGCCGGTGAGCAAGACCCATCCGGCTCCGGTGATCCGGGAGGCGTATGCCGCTGGCGTCCGGTGGTTCGCCGAGAACAAGGTGCAGGAGGCGACCGCCAAGGCCGCCGAGCTCGCCGACCTGCCCGATCTGCGGTGGTCGTTCATCGGGCACCTGCAGACCAACAAAGCTCGCGACCTGGCGGCGTTCGCACACGAGTTCCAGGCCCTCGACTCGCTGCGGGTCGCCGAGGCCCTCGACCGGCGCCTGCAGGGGCTCGGCCGCGGGCTCGACGTGCTGATCGAGGTCGACACCTCCGGCGAGGACACCAAGTTCGGGGTGCCCGAGAGCGAGGTGCCGGCCCTGGCCCGCGCCCTGCGCGCGTGCACGGCGCTGCGGCTGCGCGGGCTGATGACGATCGCCGCCCACACGCCCGACCCGGCCGTGGTGGCCGGCTGCTTCGAGCGGCTGGCGAGGCTGCGCGAGCGGCTGCGCGTCGAGGTCGGCGAGGGGGTCGACGAACTGTCGATGGGTATGTCCGGCGACTTCGAGTTGGCCATCGAGCACGGCGCCACCTGTGTGCGGGTCGGGACCGCGGTGTTCGGGGCCCGCGAGTACGGGCCGCAGTAGCCCCCTCGTGGGGTTACCGACCGCGATCATGGATATTCCCCGGATAACGGGTCGCTCGAGCCGATTTGAACGTGCCAATTCACAGTGTTCGGGCTTTATCCATGATCTGGGTCCGAGACCCCCCGTCACAGCACATGCGGGAAGCCCTCCGGCGGCCCGCCTGGGCCGTCCTCCGTGCCGATCATGGATATTCCCCGGATAACGGGTGGTTCGAGCCGATTTGAACGTGCAAATTCCTAGTGTTCGTGGAATATCCATGATGTCGGCGTGAGCCGCCCCCTCAGAGCACCTGCGGGAAGCCCTCCGGTAGCCCGGCGGGGCGCTCTCCGTGCCGGTCGGCGTACCAGCGCGCGTAGGCGCTCACCGCGGCGGGCAGGGTGGCGAACAGCCGGTCGGCGGGGATGTCGTCGAGCAGTCCGGACGCCTCGAGATCGACCTGCAGGTCGTGCTTGACCCGGGCCAGCGCGAACTCGATGCCGCGGCGGCGCAGCACGACGTGCAGTTCGGCGAGGGTGTCCACCGAGGTCAGGTCGACCTCGACATTCGCCTCCGCGTTGAGGACGAACCATTCGACCGGCGTGGGGGCCTCGTCGATCGCGCGCAGGGCGCGGGTCAGGAAGTTGGCCGCATTGGCGAACACCAGCGGTGCGTCGTAGCGGTAGACCACGAGGCCGGGCACCTGGGTCGCGGCCGGGTAGTCGTCGACGTCGTGCATGCCGGGCAGCCCCGGCACGTACCCCAGGACGCCGTCGTGCGGCCGTGCGATCCGCCGCACCAGGTTCAGGATCGACAGGCCCACGGCCAGGCCGATCCCGGCGAGCACCCCGAACCACACCACGGCCACGGCGGTCGCGGCGGCCAGCACGAGTTCGCTGCGCCGGAACCGGGCGATGCGCCGGATCTCGGCCACGTCGATCAGCCGGCCCGCCGCGTAGATGATGACCCCGCCCAGGGCGGCCAGCGGGAAGCTGGCCAGCACCGGCCCGGCGACCAGCAGCACCGCGATCACGCCGGCGAGCGCGACGAGCGAGTGCAGTTGCGTCCGCGAGCCCATCGCGTCGCCCAGCACCGTGCGGCTGCTGGACGAACTGGACGGGAAGCCGTGGAAGAACGCCGTGGCGAGGTTCACCAGCCCCAGGGCCAGCAACTCCTGCGCGGGATCCGTGGCCTCGCGGCGCCGGGCCGCGAAGGCCCGCGAGGTCAGCACGTTGTCCGAGTAGCCCACGATCGCGATGCCGGCCGCGATGGGCACCAGCGCCCACACGTCCAGGCCGGGGACCACCGGCAGGGACGGCGCCGGCAGCCCCGAGGGCACCGGCCCGACCACCTTCAAGCCGGACGCCGGTCCGCCCAGCAACTGCGCGCCCGCCGCTGCCGCCAGCATGACCAGCAGCGGCCCCGGCCAGCGCGGACGCCCCCAGTGCAGCGCGATCAGGGCCACCAGCGTGCCGGACGCCAGCGCCAGCGTCGGACCGTGCACCAGGTCGAGCCGGCCCAACAGGGACGCGACCTCCTCGACAGGGTTCGCGCCCTCGACCGGCACCCGGGTCACCGTGCCCAGTTGGCTGGTGATCATCAGCACGGCGATGCCCGTCAGGTAGCCGACGAGCACCGGCTTGCTGAGCAGTTGGGCGAGGAACCCCAGCCGGGCCACCCAGCCGATCAGGCACAGCACGCCCACCGCGATCGCCAGCGCGGCGGCGACGTCCGCGTACCGGCCCGGGCCGGCCACGGCGACCAGCGCGCCGACCCCGGCCGCGGTCATCAGGGCCGTCGTCGACTCGGGGCCGACCGACAGTTGCCGCGACGGGCCGACCAGCGCGTACACCACCAGTGGCGCGCCCATGCCCCACAGGCCCACGACCGCGGGCAGCCCGGCGATCTGGGCGTACGCCATCACCTGCGGGATCAGGTAGGCGCACACCGTGACCCCGGCCAGCAGATCGCCCCGCAGCCAGGCCCGGTCGTAGTGGAGCAGCACGTCGAGCCCCGGCAGGAACCGGCGCCACCCCAGCGCCCCCTCGTTCACGGCCACGCTCCCTCCCTCAACCCCGCGGCCCGTCCCTGCTGAGCAACCTAGCCCCGGGACGCCGACAGCGGGCCCCCGCGCGCCGAAGCGCCGGTGGGCCCGCTGTCGGGGAGTGGTCGGCCGGTGGGGGGGTCAGCCCTCGACCAGCAACACGTGCAGCGTGCGGGGGCCGTGGACGCCCTCGACGCGGCTCAGTTCGATGTCGCTGGTGGCACTGCCGCCGCTGATCCAGGTGATCGGCCGCTGCTGCCGCACCGAGCCCGCGATGCGGGCCACAGCCTCGGGGACGTCGCTGACGACCTGGTCGGCGCCCACGATGCAGACGTGGACGTCGGGCACGAGCGACAGGGCGCGGCGCCCCTGGCCCGGACCGTGGTCCATCATGATCGTGCCCGTCTCGGCGGCCGCCACGGCGCACGTCGTCACGACCGCACCGGTGGCGTCCAACTCGGGACGCGAGAGCGCCGGCTCGTCGCGCGAGACGGCCAGGCCGGCCGCACCCACGGCGTCCACGACGGCGCCGTCGAGGCCCGCCGGCAGCACGGTCGACGTGACGCCGTGGCTGCGGAGCGCCTCGACGACGCGGACGGGCAGGTCGGCGGCCGAGCACCGCTCGAAGCCGGCCCGGTAGTCGACGACGCGGTCCTCGAACTGGTCCAGGACGTCGTCCAGCACCCGCGGCTGCCCGTACGCCCAGGCGATGGGGCTGTCCTGCTCGACGGGGACCGCCGGCACGTCGGCGAGCGCCGTGCGGATGCGGCTGAGGATGGCCTCGCGGGCCTCGGTGCTGCTCACTTCTGGCTCCCGTCCTCGTGATGCGTCCGCGCGTACCAGGCGCGGAAACTCTCGGTCGGTGGAATGGGGACGTCCCGGGCGTTCGTCCACTTGGACAGCGGCCAGGGCAGGGGACCGAACTTGGCGACCCGGCCGTTGAGCGCCTTGCCACCCAGCGATCCGGCCGCCGTGGCGGCCGCCCACAGGCGCGGCGACGCCAGCACCTTGCCGGTCGCGGCCATGATGACCGGCTCGGCGTGCGGGTGCAGCAGCGCCTTGGCGCCCAGGGCGTCCGCGGTGGCCTTCTTGCCCTCGACGACCTTGTGGCGCATGTGCACCAGCAGGTCGGGCAGCGGGATGCGCACCGGGCACACGTCGAAGCAGGCGCCGCACAGGGTGGACGCGTACGGCAGCGAGGCGTCCACGGGGGAGGTCACGCCGCGCAACTGCGGGGTCAGCACCGAGCCGATCGGGCCGGGGTAGACCGAGCCGTAGGCGTGGCCGCCGACCTTCTCGTACACCGGGCACACGTTGATGCAGGCCGAGCAGCGGATGCAGCGCAGCGCCTCGCGGCCCTTCGGGTCGGTCAGCACCTTCGTGCGGCCGTTGTCGATCAGGACCACATGGGTGGTCTGGGGGCCGTCCCCGGGGGTCGGGCCGGTCCACAGCGAGGTGTACGGGTTCATGCGCTCGCCGGTCGACGACCGGGGGAGCAGTTGCAGGAACACCTCGAGGTCCTCGACGGTGGGCACCACCTTCTCGATGCCGACCACCGAGATCAGCGTCTCGGCGAGCGTCAGGCACATGCGGCCGTTGCCCTCGGACTCCACCACCACGAGCGTGCCCGTGTCGGCGACCGCGAAGTTCGCGCCCGAGATCGCCACCTTCGCCCGCAGGAACTTCTCCCGCAGGTGCAGCCGGGCGGCCCCGGCCAGGTGGGCCGGCTCGGAGTCGAGGCCCTCGGGCGCCGGACGGCCGTAGCGCCCCATCTCCTCGATGAAGATCTCGCGCACCTCCGACCGGTTGCGGTGGATCGCGGGCACCAGGATGTGGCTGGGCCGGTCATGACCCAACTGGACGATCAACTCGGCGAGGTCGGTCTCCCAGGCGGCGATGCCGGCCTCCTCGAGCGCCTCGTTCATGTCGATCTCCTGGGTGGCCATCGACTTGACCTTGACGACCTCGCGGGCGTCGCCCTCGGCGTCCCCGAGCGCCTCGTTGACGAGGCCGACGATGATCGCGTTGGCCTCCTCGGCGTCCCGGGCCCAGTGGACCGTCGACCCGGCGGCGGTCAGCGACTCCTCCAATTGGACGAGGTACTGGTCGAGGTGCCGCAGGGTGCGGTTCTTGATGGCCTCGCCGGCCAGGCGCAGGTCCTCCCAGTTGTCCAGTTCGCCGGCGACCTTCGCCCGCTTGGTGCGGATCGTCGTCATCGCGTTGTGCAGGTTCTTGCGCTGGACGGGATTGCCCAACTCGACCTTGGCCTGGACCGGGAACCGCGGCGAGTCGATCAGGTCGCCCGGGGGCGGCGCGGGCGTCCGGCGGGTGTCTTCGAGGTCGGTGTGCCCGTGGCCACGGCGGACGGGCACCTGGCTGTTCTTGCTCATGACGACTCCTCCGTGGACGCCAACACTTCGGCGAGGTGGATGGGGAGGATGCCGGAGTACTGCCGACGCAGCACCCCGGAGATGTTCAACAGGCACAGGTTGTCGCCGGCCACCAGGTACTCGGCCCCCGTGGACGCCACGTTGCGGGCCTTGTCGGCGGCCATCGCCACCGACACATCCGGGTTCTTCAGCGAGAAGGTGCCGCCGAAGCCGCAGCAACGATCGGCGTCCGGCAGGTCACGGATCGTGATGCCGCGGACGGCCTGCAGCAGACGCATCGGCCGGTCGCCGACCTGGGCGACCCGCATCGAGTGGCAGGTCGGGTGGTAGGTGACGACGTGCGGGAAGTACGCGCCGACGTCGGTGACCCCCAGCACGTCGACCAGGAACTCGCTGATGTCGTAGGTCTTGGCGACCACGCCGTCCACGTCCCGGCGCAACCCGGCGTCGCCGGCGTGGTCGGCCAGCAGCTGGTGCTGGTGGCGGACCGCGCCCACGCACGACCCCGACGGGGCCACGATGTAGTCGTAGGAGCCGAACGTCTCGGCGAAGTTCCGCACGATCGGGACGGTCTCGTCGTAGTAGCCCGTGTTGACCAACGGCTGGCCGCAACAGGTCTGCTTCTTGGGGAACACCACCCGGCAGCCCAGACGTTCGAGCAGCTTGGTGGTGGCCATGGGGGCCTGCGGGAACATGACGTCATTGGCGCAGGTCGCGAACAGGGCGACGGTTTTGCCCGCCCCAGGGGCGCCCGCGAACGGACGCCCCTGGGTGGTGGGTGAACTGGTGGGCACGAGAATCCTCCGATGGTGGGGGTCGGGTCAGAACGTCGGGAGCATCCAGGACAGCACCGGCGTCGACTGCAGGCCGATGAGCAGGCACAGGACGACCAGCAGGCCGAGGCTCCAGGGCAGCACCTTGCGGAGGATGTCGGACTCGCGCCCGAGCAGGCCGACCGCGGTGGCGGCGATGGTGAGGTTCTGCGGGCTGACCATCTTGCCGACGACGCCGCCGGCGGTGTTGGCGGCGACGAGCAGCGTCGGGTCGATGCCGGCGGTCTGGCCGGCGGTCTGCTGCAGCGTCGAGAAGAGCGCGTTGGCGGAGGTGTCGGAGCCGGTGACCGCGGTGCCGACCCAGCCGAGGATCGGCGAGAAGAAGGCGAACGCGGCGCCGGTGCCGGCGATGAAGGTGCCGATCGTGATCGTCATGCCGGCGAAGTTCATCACGTAGGCGACCGCGAGCACCGAGGCGATCGTCAGCATCGACCAACGGAGCTTGATGGCGGTGCCCTTGATCTCGCCCCAGAAGTCCTTCATCGAGACCTTGTAGACGAGCGCGACGATGAAGGCGCTGATGAGCAGCATGGTGCCGGGGGACGACAGCCACTGCCAGGTGTAGACGGTGCTCGTGCTGAGCTTGCCGTTGAGGCCGTTCAGGTTGCCGTCCAGGCCGGGCCACTTCACCTTGAGATCCGTGGACGCCAGCCAGGCGGCGACGGCGGGGACGAGCTTGGCCACGGAGAACACCGCGATGACCAGCAGGTAGGGGAACAGGGCCATGGTGATGCGGGCGCCGGTGAGGTGCGTGGGGCGTCCCTTGTCGGCGAACTTGACGTCGGGCAGGGCGGCGCGCTGCTCGGGGGTCATCGCGTCGAGCTCGGCCGTGCGGTCGATGTGCAGGCGCGCGGCGGCTTCGGCGCCGCCCTTGGGCTGCCAGAACCGCAGCATGATCGCGGCGGCGCCCAGGCCGACGAGCGACGAGATGATGTCGGTCAACTCGACGGAGATCCAGGTGGCGCTGACCCACTGGGCGATGGCGAACGAGAAGCCGGTGACCAGGGCGATCGGCCAGCAGTCGCGGACGCCGTGCTTGCCGTCGGCCATGAGGCACAGGAAGAGCGGGACGACCGCGGCGAGGACGGGGGTCTGGTGGCCGACGTAGGCGCCGATCTCGGTGTACGGGATGCCGGTGAGCCGGCCGGCGGTGATGATCGGGATGGCGATGGCGCCGAACGCGACCGGAGCCGTGTTGGCCAGCAGCACGACGGTGGCCGCGCGGAGCGCGGAGAAGCCGACCGCCATGATCATGACGCCGGTGATGGCCACCGGGGCGCCGAAGCCGGCGAGGGCCTCGAGCAGGCCGCCGAAGCAGAAGGCGATCAGCATGGCCTGGACGCGGGGGTCGTCGCTGAGCAGGCCGAAGACGTCGCGCAGGTCTTCGAAGCGGCCCGACACGACGGTGACCTGGTACAGGACGATGGCGGTGAACACGATCCAGACGATCGGGTACAGGCCGAAGACGGCGCCCTGGGTGGCGGACAGCAGCGCCAGGTTGGCCGGCATGCCCCAGGCGAGGATCGCGATGACGATCGCGACGCCCAGGGTGGTCAGGGCGGCGATGTGCGCCTTCCAGCGCAGCACGCCCAGCGTGACGAAGATGGTGACGAGCGGGATGATCCCGACGAGGGCCGAGAGCCACAGGGGGCCCAACGGCGAGATGTTCGGTGTGAAGGGCATGCGTGCTCCTCGCTGAGCAGGTGGTCGATGTGGCCTGACCATTCGATGTCGAGAATGTAGAACGGACGGGTCCCGACGTCAAGGACAATAGTTCCCATGACCGGTCCCGTCACCGAAGAACCGCGAGTTCGCGCCTACGATTCCGTGCTCGCCGCCGTCGAGCAGGGCATCGCCACGGGCAGCCTGCGGGTCGGCGACCGCCTCCCGTCCGAGCGCGACTTCGCCGTCCAACTCGGGGTGAGCCGGGCCTCGGTGCGCGAGGCGATGCGCGTGCTGGAGGCCATGGGGGTCGTCCGCAGCGCCGTCGGTCACGGGCCGGACGGGGGCACCATCCTGACCGTCGGCTCGTCGGAGGCCCTGACCCGGCTGCTGCGGCTGCACATCGGGCTGGCGAATTTCCCGATGCCGGACGTCATCGAGACCCGCGTCATGCTGGAGCGCTGGAGCGGCCGGCTCGCCGCCCAATTCGCCACCCCCGCCGAGATCGCCCGGCTCCGCCAGACGCTGGCGGCGATGGACCGGCCGGGCATCACCCGGGCCGAGTTCAACGAACTCGACACGCTCTTCCACGTGCAGATCGCCGAGGCCGGCCACAACCGGATGGTGGCCGACATGACGACGGCGATCCGCGACGCCATGCGGTGGTGGATCATGCACAGCTTCGAGGAGGTCGACGACTTCGAGGATCTCGCCGACGAACTGCGCGTCTCGCACGCCGCCGTCCTCGAGGCGATCGCCACCCACCGCCCTCTGAAGGCCGCCGAGCGGATCGAGGCCCACATCCGGGCGGCCTACTCCGCCCTGCTGTGGAGCCGCGACCCGGCCTGAGCGGGCGCCGGCCCGCCACCGCAGAACACTGCAGGAGATCCGGGGTCGTCTATCCCCCCGGATCTCCTGCAGTCATGCAGCCGGCGCGCCCTCAAGCCCTCGTGCGAGGGTGCGCGTTCAGCCCTCAGGCCGTGAGCTCGGCGAGCAACTCCAGCACGTGCCGGTAGGTGTGCCCCGTCGCCCGGGACATGCCCAACTCGCACGTGCGGTTGCTCGACAGGTAGGCGTCGTAGGTCTCCCGGTTCACCTCGGACGCCTCGGGCTTCGTCGCGGACGCCGTCAGTTCCGGGTGCAGCATGCCCCGGTCGCCGGCGAACCCGCAGCAGCCCGCGGCGTCCGGCACCACGACCGTCTCCGCGCAGGCCTGCGCGCACGCGATCAGGTGGGGCAGGTCGCCGGCGTGCCGATCCGAGCAGGTCGGGTGCAGCACCGCCGAGCCGACCTTCGCGCGCACCCGCAGGTGCGGCAGCAGGTGTTCCGCGGCGAACGCCACCGAGTCGACGACCCGCACCTTGCGGAAGCGCTCGGCCAACTCGTGCTTGCCGGCGTTGTCGAGGTCGGTCGCCAACTCGTGGAGGCCGTGCGTGCACGAGCTCGCGTCGGTCACCACCGGCACCTCCCCGTCGCGGGTCGCCGCCAGCAGGACGGTCGCGGTGCGCTCGGCCATCGCCCCCAGGCCGTCCGTGAGGCCCTTCGAGCGCCACACGGTGCCGCAGCACAGGCCCTCGATGCCCTCGGGAATCTGAGCCTTGACCCCCGCCCGGTCGCACAGCGCCAGGAAGGCGAAGGGTGCGCCCTGGTGCTTGCCGTCCTTCCCGGGCTTCCCGGACGCCGCGGCCCCGAAGATCTCGTTCAGGCACGACGCGAACAGGACGACCTCGCCGGGCTCGCGGCGGTACGGCGTCTTCCGCGGGACGCCGGCGCCGGGCAGGTCGTCGCCGACGCGGTAGAGCAGGTCGGTCGAGATCAGGTGCCGGCCGGCGTCCGTGATGGCGCTGAGCACCGGCGACGGCACGACGGACGCCACCCCCATGCCCGTCCGCAGCGTGCGCAGGGTCGTGGCCCAGTTCTCGGCGAGCGTCAGCCCCACCTTCTGGGCGAGGGGCGCCTGGCCGTCGCGGCGGAACCGCTTCATCACCTTGCCGGTGTCGATCGAGACCGGGCAGTTGAGCAGGCACAGGGAGTCGACGGCGCACGTCTGCACCGCGTCGTACGAGAAGTCCGCCTCGATCGCGGCGCGACGGGCGGCGTCCGCGCCCTTCATCTCGCGCATGAGGGCGATGCGCTGGCGTGGCGTCGTGGTGACGTCGCGCGACGGGCAGACCGGCTCGCAGTAGCCGCACTCGACGCAGCGGTCGACGGCCTCGTCGACGACCTCGGGCACCTTGAGGTCGCGCAGGTGGAGTTGGGGGTCCTCGGTGATGATGACGCCGGGGTTGAGCACGCCGTTCGGGTCGAACAGGGCCTTGAGTTCGCGCATCACCTGGTAGAGCTCGGCGCCGTACTGCCGCTCGACGAACGGCGCCATGATGCGTCCGGTGCCGTGCTCGGCCTTCAGCGAGCCGTCCGCGGCCAGGATCAGGTCGACCAGTTCGTCGCTGAACTGCTCGTAGGCGCCCAGTTGGCGGGGGTCGCGCAGGTCGGGGTTGATCATGAAGTGCAGGTTGGCGTCCTTGGCGTGGCCGAAGATCACGGCGTCGTCGTAGCCGTAGCGGCTGCACAGCCCCTGGATCTCGCCGACGGTGCCGGTGAGGGCCGGCATCGGCACGACGACGTCCTCGAGCAGGGCCGTCGAGCCCGTGGGCCGGGCCCCGGCGACCGCCGTGTACAGACCCTTGCGGACCAGCCACGACTGGGCGCGCTCCACCGGATCGGTCGAGAAGGCGTACGGCTTGGCCAGGGGGGCCAGCCCGTCCAGCCCGCGGACGATCCGCGACAGGGCGTCCACCCGGTCGGCGAGTTCCTCGCGGGTCTCGCACTGGGCCTCGACCAGCAGCGCGGTGTGGGCGTCCACGTTGAGCCCGACCAGCGCCGGCACGACGGTCGACAGGTTCTGCGCGACGCGCAGGGACGCCGCGTCCATCAGTTCGGCGGTGGCCGCCCCGGCCTGGACCAGCGCGGGGAGGGCGGCCGTGGCGCCGTCGATGCGGTGGAAGACGAGCAGCGAGGTCGACAGCTGCGAGTAGGCCGGGATCGTGCGGAAGGTCGCCGACAGGATGAAGCCCAGCGTGCCCTCGGAGCCGACCATCAGGTGGGCCAGCAGCTGGGCGGGCGTGTCGTGGTCGAGGAACGAGTTGATGGCGTAGCCCATCGTGTTCTTCATCGAGAACTGGTGCCGGATGATCCGCACCGACTCCGGGTTGCCCCGCACCCGGTCCCGCAGCCGCAGCAGGCCGTCGAACAGCTCCGGCTCCGCGGCGCGGAGCCGCGCGTCGGCGTCCGGGGCGGCCGTGTCGATCCGCGTGCCCGACAGCAGGACGACCTCGAGCCCGTCGAGCGTCCGGTAGGTGTTGTTGACGGTGCCGCAGGCCATGCCGGACGAGTTGTTGGCGACGACGCCGCCGATCGTGCAGGCCACCTCGGACGCCGGATCCGGGCCGAGCGCCCGGCCGTAGTGGGCCAGCGCGGTGTTGACGGAGCGGACGGTCGCGCCGGGCTCGCACCGGACGCGGCCGCCGCCGTCGAGCACCTCGACGCCGCGGAAGCCGCGCCGCGTGTCGATCAGGACGCCGTCGGTCTGGGCCTGGCCCGACAGCGAGGTGCCGCCGGAGCGGAACGTCACCGGCACCTGGTGGCGCGCGGCGACCCGCACCGCCTCGGCGACGTCGGACCCGTTGCGGGCGACGACCACGACGCTGGGGTGCAGCAGGTAGTGCGAGGCGTCGTGGGCCATCCGGGCGAGATCGAGGGGCCGATCGGCGACCTGCTCGTGGCCGAGACAGGTGCGCAGTTCCGTCGCGAGGCTCGTGCTCATGCGGCTCTCCTGGGTCAGTCCGAACCGCCGTTGGTTCGGTCTGACCATTATGCGCCGGAGGGCGGGTCTGTCGAGCGGTTCGGCGTCAGTCGGGGCCCTCAGCCGGCCGGGCGGTTGAGGTCGACCATCACGAGGCTGAGGTGACTGGGGGCGTCCGCCACGAGGGCGTGCCGGGCGCCCGGCGCCAGGTAGATGACATCGCCGGGGGCCATGGCGTGCTCGGAGCCGTCGACCGAGAACCGGATCGCGCCGCTCAGCAACTGCACGACCACCGCGCGCGGCGAGCTGTGCTCGGTGAGGAGTTCGCCGGTGTCGAACGCGAAGTAGACCACGCGGACGGCTGCGTTGTTGACGACCACGCGGGAGGTCGTGGCGTCCGGCTGCACATGGAGGGCGTCGAGCAGCCCGAGGTGGGCGCTGGACTGGTCGACGGGGGAGAGTTGCTGGGCCATGGTGGCTCCTCCGGTTGATCGAGGTCATGGGCGTCGAGGGTCGAAGATCCCCAGCGTACCGTCCTGCTGCGAGCGAACGTTGGGGCCGTTGACTCTCTGGGGCTGGGTCGCGCGCGGGCCTGCCGTTCGATGGATCCGGGCAGAAGCCCGTGGCCCTGGACAGAATGTGGCCCTGGACAGAATGTGGCCCTGGACAGAATGTGGCCCTGGACAGAATGTGGCCCTGGACAGAATCCTGCCGTGCGTGCGTGCGTGCGTGCGTCGACGGTCGGCTCGGCAGCCCTTCTCGCCCCCATCCCGCGGCTCCGCCCGCCTCCGGGCAGAAACCAATGGCCTTTGAGAGGGCTTCCCCTCTGTCGCGGTCCCGCGGTCCCGCGGTCCCGCGGTCCCGCGGTCAGGCGCTCGTGCTCGGCTGGTCATTCGTTCGCCCGGGGCTGGCGGAAGCGTTGGTGTCTCCGCGGGGTGCGGGCCGGGTCGACGCGCACGGGTGGCAGCACTTCGGGGATCCCGTCGGCCCCGACCCGGAGTTGCCAGCGGTGGCCGGGCGGTCCGGTGCGGGAGGGTTCGACGAGGTTGTGGTGATGCGGACAGACCAGTGCCGTGTTGGCCAGATCGGTGGCGCCGCCGTCGTACCACGGGACCGCGTGGTGGGCGTGACACACCCCCACCGGGGCCTCGCAGCCGGGGAATACGCAGCCGCGGTCCCGCAGGTTGAGGGCCTGCCGCAACGAGGGGGTGACCAGGCGTTGGGTGCGGCCCAGGTCGAGGATCTCCGACGGTCCACCGAGGACGGCGGGCAGGAGGTCAGCATCACAGGCCAGCCGCCGCAGGTCGCCGGCACTGATGGCCTGCCCGGACGCCAGCACCCCGGCGGCGACACAGCCGGCGTGGAGCCGGTCGTAGCTCATCGTGACGAGGATGCGGGGCCGGTCCCCGGCCAGGGTGGGCGCGAGCGAGGCGTGTTGGTGGTGGGCGACCAGGTTCACCAACGCGTCGGCGCGGCGTTGCGCGGGAGTGAGGGGCTCCACGGCCGGGTCGTGCCGATCCAACGCTGCGCGGTGGTCCCGCTGGGCGTAGGCGTCGATCAACTGGACGAACGGTTCGGCGTCCAGGGTCGGCAACGACCCGCGGATCAGGGTGGAGCCGTGGGCGTCCGAGAAGAACGAGAGCCCCCGGCTCGCCCGCGCCGACCGGGCGTCCCGTTCCAGACGCGTCGCCTCGCGGCGGTCGGCGCCGTCGGGGTCGATCACCTCGACGAGCCGCCGGGTGAGCTGGGCCAGGCCGCGGGCGTCGAACTCCCGGGCGTAGCCGATCATGACCCGTTCGGCGTCCGCGGTCTGCGCGCCGGTCAGGTCGTCGCCCAGGCGGGAGAGCACCCCGCTGATCGCGGTCGCCTGCTCGAACCCCACCCGACCCGACAACGTGGCCTCGGTCAGCGCCGGGAACCGGGTCAGGTCCCGGCCCTGGCCGACGAGCCGGTGGGTCTCGGCGCGAGTGGCGCGTTCGGTGGCCGGCAGCCACGACGTCAACGGCACCCCGGTCGCCCGCTCCACGGCGTGGGACTGCTCCGCCTCCGCCGACAAGGTGACCAGCAGGGCCTGGAGGCGTCCGGTCACCTGCCGCGCGGCGACCACCGAGCCGAGCCGGTCGGCGTCCGAGATCAGAGACCGGTCGGGGTCGATCTGGTCGAGCAGCCCGGCCACGTGGGCCAGCACCTCCCCGACCGGTAACGACGCCCGCGTGCTCTCCATGCCAGAGACGCTACGCACCCCCTCCGACAGTTTCCGCACACAGAACCGCCCCGACGAGCCGAGTTGGTAACAGAATCATAACTATGTACGAAAGGGGGGTGCGATTGGGCGAGGTGCGGGCCCGGAGGACGAGCGGCGCGAGAGCTGTTGTCGCGGCGGGAGCGACGGGGCGCTGGCCAACCGAGGGCACGGCGGGGAGTTGGCCAACCGAGGGCACGGCGGGGCGCTGGCCAACCGAGGGCACGGCGGGGAGTTGGCCAACCGAGGGCACGGCGGGCGCTGTCGAACGGCGGGTGTCCCACAGCCGCTCCGCTTGCCCACAGCCGCTCCCGCTGCAACGGCAGCGGACCGCGGGATCCGGAGCGGACCGCGGGAACCGGAGCGGACCGCGGGAACCGGAGCGGACCGCGGGATCCGGAGCGGACCGCGCGAACCGGAGCGGACCGCGGGAACCGGAGCGGATGGCGCCGAACGGCGACCGCGGCCGACCTCAGGTGGTCAGGAACTTCAGCGTGGGGTCCTTGCCGAACTCGGCGACCTGGGCCAGGTACAACTCGGCGCAGGCGAGGGCGTCCGTGGCGGCCTGGTGGGCGTGGTAGCGGGGCAGGCCGTAGCGGCCGCGGGCGTTCCACAGGCGCAGTTGGCCGCGGCGGGCCTCGTCGTCGAAGCCCGGCGCGACGATGCGGTTCGCCAGCAGCATCGTGTCGACGACCGGGGTGACGAAAGGGGCGCCGAAGAATTCCTGGCAGGCCTTCGACAGGAACTGCACCTCGATGGGGGCGTGGTGGGCGAGCAGCACCCGGCCGGCCAGCGCCCCCAGGGTGGCCGTGAGGGCCTCGACGCGGTCGAGCCCGGCCGCCACCGCGTCGTCGGTCAGGTGGTGCAGGGTCGCCGACTGGCCGACGTCCTCGACGCCGCGCAGCACCATGCTGCGCGCCCCGCCCAGCACGATCTCGGGGCCGTCCACCGGCACGAAGCCGACGCTGAGCACGTGATGGCGGGCCGGGTCGAGCCCCGTCGTCTCGAGGTCGATGGCCAGGAGCCGAAGGGCGGACGCCGCGGTGTCCGGGGCCGGCACGGGCACCGCGTAGTAGTCGGCCAGCGGGCCGCGGGCCGACCGGGCCGCCTTCGCCCGCCCGCGGGCCACCGGGTCGCCGAACAGCGCCATCACGCCCCCCGCTCGCGAAAGCCGTACCCGCAGCCCCGGATGCCCCGCGCCCTCATGACGTGAACTGGGTCTGGTAGACGTGGCCGAGGGCGCCCTGCATCTTGCGGATGATCTCGAAGGCCTCCCGCAGGTGGCGCTTCTCGAAACTGGTCAGCTCGGCGGGGTCGACGTGGTTGTCGGGGGTCACCCCGGCCCGCAGTTGCCGCGCCTGATGGGCGAGCCGCACCTGCAGCAGGAACTCGTAGGCGTCGACCAGGTCCTGGGCGTTCTGGGCCGACAGCGCCCCGGCGGCCGCCGCGGCCGTCAGGCGCTCGCCGGTGTTGACCACGGTGAGGCCCCGTGCCAGCGCCAGCAGCCGCCCGATCTGGACGACCGCCGCGATGCCGCCCGCCTTCAGGTCGAGGGTGTTGCGGTGGTCGCCGGACGCCGAGACCGTGAAATCGCGGAAGAACCCCAGCGGCACCTTCCAGGTCTGCGCCTGGGTGGCCAACTGCTGCAGGAACCGCGGCGACCCGGGGGCGGCGGCCGCCACGGAGGCGGCCAGCCGGCTGTGCAGCGCGTTGTCGCCGTACAAGGGCCGCATGTCGAAGAAGGTCTGCGTGTGGAGCAGAGCCTCGGAGTCGGGGGAGTTGATCCAGCGGGCGAAGTGGACGCCCCAATCGCTGAGCCGCAGCCGCCAGGCCGGGTTGGACGCCATCATGTCGCCGGGGCACCGCGGGTAGCCGCAGGCCTCCAGGCCCGCCACGACCCGCTCGGCGAGGGCGGCGAAATACGCGCCGTGCCCGGACGCCGCGCCGTGCCCGGAGCCGGGGGCGTCCAGGATCGCGCTGTCGTCCAGGATCAGCGCCGAATCCTGGTCGGAGCCCAGGTTCTGCTCCATGCGGCCCTGCGAGCCCAGCGCCACCCAGCAGTACCGCACCGGCGGGGCGCCGAGGTCCTCCTCGGCGAGGTTGAGCAGTCGCCGCACGAGGGCGTCCCCCACGGCCGTGATGACCCGCGCGATGTCCTCGGGCGGGATCTCCTGCCCGACGAGGGTCTCGACGACGTGCGGCAGGCGTTTCGCCGCGGCGACCAGCCCATCGAGGGTGGTCTGCTTCGTGATGTCGCCGACCAGGTAGACGGGGTTGTTCTGCTCCAGCCGCATCAGGTCCCCCGCGGTCACCATGCCGACGGGTCGGCCGTCCTCGACGACCGGCAGGTGGTGGATCCGCCGCTGCGTCATGCCGATCAGCACCTCGAACGCGAGCGCGTCGCCGGTGACCGTGGAGGGGGCGGGCGTCATCAGCGCCGCCACGGGCTCCGTGCAGTCGGTCGCCGTCGCCACGACCCGCCGCAGGTCGCGGTCGGTGAGGATGCCGACGAGCGCGCCCGCGGCGTCCGTCACCAGGATCGCCGAGATGCGGGCGTCCGACATGAGTTGTGCGGCCTGCCTGATGGACGCCGTCGGTGCGATCGTCACCGGCGCGCGCTTGGCGATGTCCGAGACCCGGGTGCGCATGATGGCGGCGCCCGCGTCGTCGACCCGGACCGCGTGGACCGCCGACCGGATGCGGCTCGCCTGCTGCCGCATGAAGAACGCCGAGAACCCCGGGTGGGTGCGCAGCAGGGTGTGGAACAGGTCGCCGGGCATGAGCAGCGTCAGGGTGTCCTCGACGGCGATCATGGTGAACGCCGAAGGCCCGCCCGACAGCACGCTCGACATGCCGAAGCAGGCGCCGTCGTCGGCCCGCTCGACGAGCGCACCGTGGGCGTCCCGGATGTCGACCGCCCCCGAGCGCAGGATGAACATGGTGTCGTTGCGCTGCCCGACGGCGACCAGTGTGCTGCCGCGGCGGAAGTAGCGGGCGGTCAGTCGGGCGGGCAGGGCGTCGAGGGCGTCCGGGGGGAGGTCGGCGAACGGGGCGTGGCCGGCCAGGAAGTCGCGCACCTCGGCGAGTTCGACGGTCATGCCCCCAAGGATCGCCGGTCGCGGGCCGCCGGGGAAGCCCGGGCCCCCGGTTCCGGTCGGGTCGGCGTCCGGCCCGGCCGGGATGGTCGGGTGTCGGGCGGCCCCGGGTTCCGGTTAGGCTGGAGGCCCGTGGGACAGACGCGAACGACCAAGCACGTATTCGTCACGGGGGGCGTCGCCTCCTCCCTCGGGAAGGGCCTGACGGCGTCCAGCCTCGGCTCGCTGCTCGTGGCCCGCGGGCTGCGCGTCACGATGCAGAAACTCGACCCGTACCTGAACGTCGACCCGGGCACCATGAACCCCTTCCAGCACGGCGAGGTGTTCGTCACCGAGGACGGCGCGGAGACCGACCTCGACATCGGCCACTACGAGCGGTTCCTCGACGTCGACCTCACCGCGGACGCCAACGTCACCACCGGCAAGGTGTACTCGAACGTCATCGCGCAGGAACGCCGCGGCGACTTCCTCGGCGAGACCGTGCAGGTGATCCCGCACATCACCAACGCCATCAAGGACGAGATGCTCGGCATGGCCGGCCCGGGCATCGACGTCGTCATCCACGAGATCGGCGGCACGGTCGGCGACATCGAGTCGCTGCCGTTCCTCGAAGCCGCGCGGCAATTGCGCCGGCAGGTCGGGCGCGCGAACGTGCTGTTCGTCCACGTGTCGCTGGTGCCCTACATCGGGCCGTCCGGGGAGATGAAGACCAAGCCCACCCAGCACTCGGTGGCGGCGCTGCGGCAGGTCGGCATCGTGCCGGACGCGATCGTGTGCCGCGCGAACCGGGACGTCCCCGAGGGCATCAAGCGCAAGATCGCCAACGCCTGCGACGTCGACGAGGAGGCCGTGGTGTCCTGCCCGGACGCCCCGTCGATCTACGACATCCCCAAGGTGCTGCACGACGAGGGCCTGGACGCCTACGTGGTGCGCCGGCTCGGGGTCAAGTTCCGCGACGTCCAGTGGCGCGCCTGGAACGACCTGTTGGAGCGGGTGCACCACCCGCGGCACCAGGTGACGGTGGCGCTCGTCGGCAAGTACATCGACCTGCCGGACGCCTATCTGAGCGTGTCCGAGGCGCTGCGGGCCGGCGGGTTCGCGAACTGGGCGAAGGTGACGATCCGCTGGGTGGCGTCCGACACGTGCGCGACGGCCGAGGGGGCGTCCGACCAACTGGCCGGCGTGGACGCCGTGGTGGTGCCGGGCGGGTTCGGGATCCGCGGGGTCGAGGGCAAACTTGGCGCGCTGCGGCACGCCCGCGAGAACGGGATCCCGACGCTGGGGCTCTGCCTGGGGCTGCAGTGCATGGTGATGGAGGTCGGCCGCACCCTGTGCGGACACCCGGACGCGGCGTCCACCGAATTCGACCCGGCCACCACGACGCCGATCATCTCGACGATGGCCGAGCAGGAACGCATCGTGGCCGGCGAGGGCGACCTGGGCGGCACGATGCGGCTCGGGTCGTACCCGGCCCGGCTGACCCCCGGCTCGCTGGTGGCGGAGGCGTACGGGTCGCTGTCGGTCACCGAGCGGCACCGGCACCGCTACGAGGTCAACAACGCCTACCGCGACGAACTCGAGTTCGCCGGGCTGCACATCTCCGGCGCCTCGCCCGACGGGACGCTCGTCGAGTTCGTCGAACTCGACCGCACCCAGCACCCCTTCTACGTGGGGACGCAGGCGCACCCCGAGTACAAGTCGCGGCCCACGCGGCCGCACCCGCTCTTCGCCGCCCTGATCCGGGCGGCGCTGGCGCGCCAGGAGGCGCAACGACTGTTCGGAGAGGGCTGAACCGTGGAACTGGACCTGCCGGTGCTGGCGGCCGACGACATCGCCGACGAGGTGCTCGCGTGGCCGATCGTGGAGCACGCGTCGCTGGGGCGCGGCGTCATCCAGGAGTTCGTGCGCGACCGGGTGCGGACCCCGTCGGGCGAGGTGATGACGCGCGACTACCTGGCCCACACCGGGGCGGTCGGCGTCATCGCGCTCGACGAGGACGAGCGGGTGCTCGTGGTGCGGCAGTACCGGCACCCGGTCGGGTTCCGGCTGCTGGAGCCGCCCGCCGGGCTGCTGGACCTCGACGGCGAACGCTGGCTGGACGCCGCCCAGCGGGAACTGGCCGAGGAGGCCGGGGTCGCGGCGTCCGACTGGCGGGTGCTGGTCGACTACCTGACCTCGCCCGGCTGCCTGCAGGAGTCGCTGCGCATCTACCTCGCGCGCGGGCTCAGCCCCTGCGACCGGCCGGACGGGTTCGTCGCCGACGGGGAGGAGGCCCACATGGACGTCGTGCTCGTCCCTCTGGACGCCCTCGTGGACGCCATCTACGCCGGTCAGGTGCAGAACCCGACGATGGTCGTGGGCGCCCTCAGCGCGTGGGCCGCGCTGCGGACGGGCAGGGTCGGGGGCCTACGGCGTCCGGACGCCCCCTGGGCCGCCCGCGACGCCAAGCACGCCCGGGACGCCGAGTTGGCCCGGCTGCGGACGGGCGGCCGGGAGGACGCCCGGGGGTGAAGTGCCGCGGGATCCCGCGCACCGCGTCGCGGGTGGGGTGCGGGCCGTGCTGCTGACCGAGGCCGTCGCGGCGTTCCTCGACCACCTGACCGTGGAGCGGGGGGCGTCCCCGCACACCGTCGCCGCTTACGGTCGGGACCTGGCCCGGTACGTGGCCTACCTCGCGGGACAAGGGGTTTCGCGGGTGGAGGACGTCACGCCCGGGCTCGTCGCCGGGTTCGCCGGCCACCTGCGGGCGGGGGGTCCGGGGAGTGGGGGTCGGGCCGCACCGGCGGCGTCCAGTGTGGCGCGGGCGGTGGTGGCGGTGCGGTCGTTCCACGGGTTCGTCGCCCTGGACGCCCCCGGCGCCGACAACCCGGCGGCGGGGGTCTCGCCGCCGAAGCAACCGCGCCGGTTGCCGCACGCGCTGCCGCTGGACGCCGTCCAGGCGCTGCTGGCGGCGCCGGATCCGGCGACGGCGTCCGGGCTGCGGGACGCCGCGCTGCTGGAACTGCTCTACGGGACCGGAGCACGGGTCAGCGAGGCCGTCGGCCTCGACGTGGACGACGTGACCGGGGCGCTGGACGACGAGGACGCGGGGCTGCGGCTGTTCGGCAAGGGACGCAAGGAACGGGTGGTGCCGCTGGGGTCCTACGCGCGGGCGGCGCTGGCGGCGTACCTGGTGCGGGGGCGTCCGGTGCTGAGCGCGAAGGCGCGGCGTCCGGGGCCGGGGCTGTTCCTCAACACGCGGGGCGCGCGGCTGTCGCGGCAGTCGGCCTGGCAGGCGGTGCAGACGCACGCCCGCGCCGCGGGGATCGAGGCCGAGGTCGGGCCGCACACGCTGCGGCACTCGTTCGCGACCCACCTGCTGGATGGGGGCGCCGACATCCGGGTCGTGCAGGAGTTGCTCGGGCACGCCTCCGTGACCACGACCCAGGTGTACACGCTGGTCACCGCCGAGCACCTGCGGGAGGTGTTTCTGGCGGCTCATCCGCGGGCGCGCTGATCGGTGTGAAGGTCTGGTAAGAGCTGTGAAAGTCTGTTACGATCTGTGATGCACGGTTGTTGCATCACTTTTCGAGGAGGAACAGATGGCTCTGCGCCTGGGCGTGATCGCCGACGACTTCACCGGCGCCACCGATATCGCCGGCTTTCTGGTGGCCAACGGGCTGGCCACCGTCCAGCTCAACGGCGTCCCGGAGCCGGACCGGATCCCCGACGTGGACGCCGTCGTGGTCAGCCTCAAGAGCCGGTCCATCCCGGCCCCCGAGGCGGTGGAGATGAGCCTCGCGTCGCTCGCGGCGCTGCGGGCGAGGGGAGCTGAGCGCATCCTGTTCAAGTACTGCTCCACGTTCGACTCGACCCCGAAGGGCAACATCGGGCCCGTCACCGACGCCCTGCTGGACGCCCTGGAAGCGGACTTCACCATCGTCTGCCCCGCGCTACCGGTCAACGGCCGCAGCGTCTACCACGGCTACCTGTTCGTGGGCGATGTCCTGCTCAACGAGTCAGGCATGAGGCATCACCCGGTGACCCCGATGACGGACGCCAGCCTGGTGCGCGTGATGGCGGCGCAGAGCAGCGGCCGCGCGGCCAACGTGCCGTGGCCCGTCATCGCCGATGGCCCGGACGCCCTCCGTGCTGCCCTGGACTCCCTGCGGGCCGACGGCGTCCGCTACGCAGTGCTCGACACCATCACCGACGCCGACCTCGACACCATCGGCGCCGCCGTCGCCGATCTGCCGCTCGTCACGGGTGGTTCGGGCCTGGGGGCGGGCCTGGCTCGCGCGCTCACCTCGGCCGAGGGCGCGCCGCACGCCAGGCCCTGGACGCCGGTGGCCGGCCGCGCCGTGCTGCTCTCGGGGTCGTGTTCGGCGATGACGAACGCTCAAGTCGCGGACTACCTGCCGCTCGGGCCCGCGCTGCGGGTCTCGGTGGACGAACTGATCTCCGATGCTGAGGCGTACTCCGCGCGAGTGCTGAACTGGGTGCTCGAGCAGCCGGCAGAGCCCGCCCCCCTTGTCTACGCCACCTCCGGTCCTGACGAGGTGCGCCGACTCCAGGACGCCTACGGTGCGGCCGAGACCGCGGCCGCGATCGAGGGGCTGTTCGGTCGCCTCGCTTCGCAGTTGGCAGCGGCCGGGTTCCGCCGCTTCGTCGTCGCGGGCGGCGAGACCTCGGGGTCCGTCACCACCGCGCTCGGCGTCGACGGCTTCCACGTCGGCCCGCAGATCGCGCCGGGAGTTCCGTGGGTCCGGTCGCTGGACGACTCGCTGGAACTCGCCCTCAAGTCGGGGAACTTCGGTTCCCCGGACTTCTTCAGCCGCGCCCAACAGCGCAGCACCGACCGCTAGCTAGGGAGACCCGTCATGCCCCGTTTCGCCGCCAACCTTTCCATGATGTTCACCGAGGTCGACTTCCTCGACCGGTTCGGCGCGGCCGCCGCCGCCGGCTTCGAGGCCGTCGAGTTCCTCTTCCCCTACGACTACCCGGCAGAGGAGATCAAGGCCCGACTGGACGCCCACGGCCTCCAGGTGGCCCTCTTCAACATGTACCCGGGCGACTGGGCCGCGGGGGAGAAGGGCCTCGCCTCGTTGCCGGGCCGGGAGGAGGAGTTCCGTGCCTCCGTCGACCAGGCGCTCGAGTACGCCCGCGCCCTGGGCTGTCCCAAGCTGCACCTGATGGCAGGGCTGGCGGATCCCGGTTCGGCCGATCACAGGGCCCGCTACGTCGAGCACGTGCGCTACGCCGCCGACCGCGCTGCGGCCGAGGGGCGGCTGATCGTCCTCGAACCGCTCAACCCGTACAACGTCCCCGGCTACTTCCTGCCGAGTGTCGCCCACGTGACCGATCTGCTGGCCGAGATCGACCGACCCAACGTGAAGCTGCAGTTCGACCTGTACCACGCCCAATTGACCGGCGGGGACATCACGCACCAGATCGAGCGGTTGGCCGCTCTCACCGGCCATGTCCAGATCGCCTCGGTGCCCGAGCGGCATGAGCCTGACCGTGGCGAGCTGTACTACCCCTACGTGCTGGCGGTCCTCGACCGGGTCGGGTACGACGGCTGGGTGGGCTGCGAGTACGTCCCGGCCGCCGGCACCCAGGCCGGCCTGGGCTGGCTCGAGGCCTATCGGCAGCGCGCGTGATCCCGGTCGAGCGGCGCCGGGCCATCATGCGGGTCCTGACCCGCGACGGCTCGGCCGCCATCAACGATCTGGCCGAGCAACTCGGCGTCTCCCACATGACGGTGCGCCGGGACATCGGCGTCATGGAAGGGGAGGGCCGGGTGGTGTCGGTCAGCGGCGGAGTCGCCCTGCCGGCCCGGCTCGCCCTCGACCAGCCGCACGCCGACAAGGCCCTGCTGCGGCCCGAGGAGAAGGCGGCGATCGCCCGGTACGCCGCCGGGCTGGTGGGCCCCACGGCACTCGTCTACCTGGACGCCGGGACCACCACGCTCGCGATCGCGCGGGAGTTGGCCGATCGCCCCGACCTGTCGTTCGTCACGAACGACCTGATGATCGCCCTGTTCCTCAGCGAGCGGTCGACCGCTCAGCTCTACCTGGCGGCCGGCTCGGTCGACCGCGCCAACCTGTCGACCGAGGGTGCCCTCGTCGCGGACGCGATCGCGGAGTTCAACATCGACGTCGCCTTCATGTCGACGTCGTCCTTCGATGTCCGCGGACTCTCGGTGCCCTCCGGCGAGAAGCGGATCGTCAAGGAGGCGATCGTGGCGAACGCTACGACGACCTATCTGGCCACCGACAGCTCCAAGTACGGCCGGGTGGCAGCGCTGCGGGCCACCCCACTGTCGCGACTCGACGGGGTGATCACCGACAGCGGTCTCTCCTACTCGGCCAAGGAGTCGCTCCTCGACCGGGGCATCAGCCTCCACATCGCGGACCCCTCAGCCTGAGTGGTCCGTCCCCAGAAAGAAACCAACTCAACGAGAGGTGCATCGATGAAGATCATCGTGACCGGCGGTGCCGGTTTCCTCGGCAGTCGGGTCATCCAGCGGCTCCTGGCAGCCCTTGACGACTCGACGGCCGCCGTCGACTACGACGAGGTCGTTTCTCTCGACCTCGCCCCGTGTCCCGTCGCCGACCCGCGCGTGCGGTCGGTGGTCGGCGACATCTCCGACCCGGGCCTGCTCGCCGAGACCGTCGGAACCGACACCGCCGGCGTGTTCCACCTCGCCGCGGTGCTGAGCGGCGGCTCGGAGGTCGACTTCGACCTTTCGGCCAAGGTGAACGTGGACGGCACCCGGGCACTGCTCGAGGCCTGCCGCGCCGGCGGCACCGTCCCGCGGTTCGTGTTCACCAGCTCCCTCGCCGTCTTCGGCGGTCCGATGCCGGCGCGGGTGCCCGAGAACCAGGCGACCCAGCCCGAGTCCACCTACGGTGCGTTCAAGGCCATCGGCGAACTCCTGGTCAACGAGTACTCGCGCAAGGGCTTCATCGACGGCCGGATCTGCCGCCTCCCCACGATCTCGGTACGCCCCGGCAAGCCGAACTCGGCGGCGTCCTCGTTCGCCAGCGGGATCATCCGCGAACCGCTGAACGGCGTCGGCTCGGAGTGCCCCGTGCCGCTCGATACCCGCATGTGGCTGTCCTCTCCGGACGCCGCCGTCAAGAACCTGCTCCACGCCTTCGCGGTTCCCGCCGCGCAGCTGGGCGGCTGGCGCGTACTCAATGTGCCCGGTGTGTCCGTGACCGTTGGGGAGATGCTGGACGCCCTCACCGAGGTCGGCGGCCCCGAGGCCCGCGCCCGCGTCACCCTCACCGAGGATCCGGCCGTCATGGCCATCGTGTGCTCCTGGCCCGGTGACTTCGAGGTCGATCGCCTGATCGGTCTGGGCTTCGTGCGTGACGAGTCCTTCACATCCGCCGTCCGCCAGTACCGCGACGAATTCGTCCGCTGATCCCCGGAGAAATGACATGAATGCGCTTCTAGAAACACAGGTCGGGGCCTTCGCCATCCCTGGCTTGATCCTCGGCATCGCCATCCTGATCCTGCTCGTGCTGCGCACGAAGGTGCACGCGCTCATCGCGCTCATCATCGCCGCCTCGATCGCCGGCCTGTCGGCCGGCATGGCCCCCGACGCCGCCATCAAGTCCATCACGACCGGCTTCGGCTCCACGCTGTCCACCATCGGCCTCGTCGTGGGCTTCGGCGTCATGATGGGGGCGATCCTGGAGGTGTCCGGCGCCGCCGAGAAGCTGGCCATCTCCATGATCCGGCTGCTCGGCAAGGGTAAGGAGGACTGGGCACTGGCTGGGGCCGGGTACATCATCTCGATCCCGATCTTCGTCGACTCCGCCTTCGTCATCCTGAACCCGCTGGTCAAGGCCCTCGCCAGGAGCTCCGGCCGGTCCATGATCACGCTCGGCATCGCGCTGGCCGGAGGCATGGTCCTGACCCACCACGCCGTCCCGCCGACGCCCGGCCCGCTGGGCGCCGCCGGCATCTACAAGGTCCCGGTGTCCGACATGATCCTGTACGGCATGGTCCTGGTCATCCCGGCCTTCTTCGCCGTCACCCTCTACGCCCGGATCATGGGTCCCCGGATCGAAGCGATGGCCATCGCCCAGGGCGAGCCGATCGACGTCAGTGAGGCCTTCACCGAGTTCAAGACGATGGCCGACGAGCGCGAGAAGCAACTGCCCAGCCTGCTCATGTCGATGCTGCCGATCATCCTGCCGATCCTGCTCATCTTCATCAACACCGGGGTCGCCGCCATCAACACGGCCAACAAGGGCGTCCTCCCCTCCTGGGTCGTGACGGGCTCCAGCTTCATCGGCAACCCCGTCATCGCCGTCGGCCTCGGCCTGCTGGCGGCCATCTACGGCCTGTTCCGGAGCAGGACCCAGCACGACACCATCGCCACCATGGAGAAGGGCCTCGACACCGCCGGCATCATCCTCCTGGTCACCGGCGCCGGAGGCGCCCTGGGTGCGGTGCTGCGCGACTCCGGGGTCGGTCAGTACATCGGCGAGCTCGTCGCGCAGTTGCCGCTGCCCGCGATCATGATCCCGTTCCTGATCGCCACCATGGTCCGCCTCGTGCAGGGCTCCGGCACCGTCGCGATCATCACCTCGGCGTCCCTGTCGGCCCCGATCCTGGCCCAGATCCCCGGCGTGAACATGGTGCTGGCCGCGCAGGCGGCCGCCCTCGGCGCCATGATCTTCAGCTACTTCAATGACTCCCTGTTCTGGGTCGTGAACCGCATGATGGGCGTCAAGAACGTCAAGCTGCAGTTGCTGACGTGGTCGGTGCCCACCACCATCGCCTGGGCGGCGTCCTTCGTGACCGTCCTGGTCGCGGACTTGTTCGTCTGAGCCTGCCTGAACGAAAGGGAACCATGATGACTGAGCAGGAACTGCGTGACCAACTCGTCGCCCTGTCGCTGAGTCTGTTCCAGCGCGGCTATTCGGTGGGCAGCGCGGGCAACATCAGCGCCCGGACGCCTGAGGGTGGCTACCTGATGACCCCCACCAACTCGTCGCTCGGCCGACTGGAAGCGGATCGCCTGTCCCTCCTCGACGCCGACTTCGAACATGTGGGGGGTGACAAGCCGTCCAAGGAGGTGCCGATGCACCGGGCCGTCTACGCGGGCCGGCCGCAGGCCCAGGCCGTGGTGCACTTGCACTCGACGTACGTGACGGCGTTGAGCTGCCTGTGGGAGCCAGGACGGTCCATCATCCCGCCCCTGACGCCCTATTTCGTCATGCGGGTCGGCCGGGAGGCGCCGGTGATCCGGTACTTCAGGCCGGGCAGCGCCGAGGTGGTGGACGAGATCCGCGAGGCGATGGCCTCCTCCCCGGCCGTCATCCTCGCCCACCACGGCAGCCTCGTCACGGGGAAGTCGCTGGTGGATGCGGTCAACGCGGCTGAGGAACTCGAGGCCACCGCCCAGCTCGCGCTGCTCCTGGCCGACAGGTCGCCGCACACGCTCACCCCCGAGCAGGTGGCCGAACTTCTTCCCTAGGCTGCCCCCGGGCGTCAGCCCCAACTCCGGCCCTCTCCCGGTCGCCCACCGTTGCGGTGACGTGCCAGGAGAGGGTCGGCGTCGCGGCGATCCTCGCGGCTCATCCGCGGGCGCGGTAGAGCGATCAGCTGGCCAGTGGAGTTGATTCGGGTTGGTCTGGCAACCCGAATCCGCTCCATTCTCGTGTCGCATCGTGCCGCCCGGCGGTCAAGGCAACCATGCTGGGGGTACACCGAACGATGGGAGTCCGACGTGCCCCGCTTCGCCGCCAACCTCTCGACCCTGTTCACCGAACTGCCGTTTCTCGACCGGTTCGCCGCCGCCTCCGACGCGGGGTTCGAGGCGGTCGAGTTCCAGTATCCGTACGACTACCGGGCGCGCCAGATCCGCGAACGACTGGACGCCTTCGGCCTCAACTGCGTGCTGTTCAACTCGCCGCCCGGCGACTGGGCGACCGGCGAACGGGGCATGGCGTGCGTGGCCGGCCGGGAGGAGGAGTTCCGCGCGGGCGTCGAGAAGGCCCTGTGGTACGCCGACCTGCTGGACTGCCCCACCGTGCACGTCATGGCCGGCATCGGCGACGCGGACGACCCCGAAACCCGGGCCCGGTACGTCGAACACCTGCGGTGGGCCGGCGAGGAGGCGGCCGCGAAGCAGACCCTGCTCGTGATCGAGGCGCTGAACCCGCACGACTTCCCGGGGTACTTCGTCCGCAACGTGCGGACCGCGCTCGCCCTGCTCGCCGAGATCAACCACCCGCAGGTGCGCCTGCAGTTGGACCTCTACCACGCGCAACGCACTGACGGCGACATCACCCGGCTGATCGAGACCCTGGCGCGGCACCTCGGGCACGTTCAGGTGGCCTCGGTGCCCGGACGCCACGAGCCCGACCGCGGCGAACTCAACTACGCGTGGGTGTTCGCGGCGCTCGACCGGGTCGGCTACGGGGGCTGGGTCGGCTGCGAGTACTACCCCGAGCAGGACACCATCTCCGGGCTGCGGTGGCTCGACCGGTACACGACCGCATGGACGTGAGGCCGGCGCGGCCGGGGAGCGGGGCCGGCAGTGCAGGCGGACGCCTCGGACGATCCGGATGGGCGTGGGCGCTCGTCGCCGTGGCGATCATCGTCGGGTGGCTGGTGCTGAACAGCCTGCCGCCGGGGGCGGGGCCTGGCCCGGGGGCTGTTTCGGGGACTGGTCCGGGGGCCCCGTCCATATCGGCGGGGGTCACGCGTTCCCCATCGTCCGGGGCTGCCCGTTCCCCATCGTCCGGATCCGCGAAGGGTGCCGCGGCGGTGGACGCGGCGTCCGGGTTGCGCTGGGTCGCTCTGAGTGAACTGCCGCCCGAGGCGTCCACGACGCTGGCGGCGATCAGGGTGGGGCCGCCGTTCCCGACGCGCAAGGACGGCTCGGTGTTCGGCAACCTCGAGGGGCTGCTGCCCAAGCGGGAGCACGGCTACTACCGGGAGTTCACGGTGCCCACCCCCGGCGAGGACGACCGGGGGGCGCGGCGCATCGTGACGGGGGGGCCGCGGTACGGGGTGGCGAACGGGGAATTCTTCTACACCGGGGACCACTATGAGTCGTTCGAGAGGATCCGCCCGTGAACCGGGGGGAGCACGCGGACAGGGGAGGGACCGTGGACACCGGAGGGTCGGTCGGTGGGGCAGTGTCCGGGGGCGCGGGAGCGTCGCGTCGCCGAGTCGGCAGGGTGACGACGTCGGTGCGTCCGGTCGAGGAGTTGGTCTCTGGGCTGGAGGGGGGTGGTTGGCGCGTCGGCGTGGTGTCGGGGGGCACCTCCAAGAGAGAGGCGTTGGACGCCGTCGCCGCGGCCCTCGCCTTCCCCGGGTACTTCGGACGCAATCTGGACGCCTTGTGGGACTGCCTGACCGACCTCGAGCAGCCGACCGCGCTGGTGTGGGCCGGCTGGGAACCCCTCGCCGTGTTCGCGCCCCGGGACTGGGCGGGCATCGTCTCCGTGCTGCGGGCCCGGGCGGGGGCAGGGGAGGAGGAGCCGCCGTTCGCAGCGGTGTTTTGCGTAGCGTCCGGGTTGGGTGCGGTGTCGATCGACACGGAGGCGGAGCCACCAACGCCCTCAGGCCCGGCGGCCTGAGTTCGGGCGCCGAGGCATCCCGGGAGATCCGCGCTGTTGTCGTGGCGACAATTCATGTACCCGGGTACACCTAATGTCGCCACGACAGGAGCCAGCCCCCTTCACTGTCGAGGGCGACGACCGGGATCAGCTCCGGCGGATGGACTGAAGCTCGCCGACGGGCACCCGTCGCATCGCCGTGAGCGGCATCGGCAGGGTGCCGGAGTAGCCCAACGCTGACCAGGACACCGTCCAGCGGGCGGTGGCGCGCACCAGGTAGGTGCCGGCGGGCAGGGACGGCCGCTGGTAGGTGTGCCCGCACGTCGGCGATGGCACCCCCACCACGGCGGTGCCGCCCGGGTAGGGGGTGGTCGTGGTGCAGGTGACGGGCGTCGAGCCGTCGCCCAGGTCGAACGTCACCGAGTCCCGGGTCGCGGACAGGTCGAACGTGTAGCCGTACGCCGAGAGGGACGCCGCGCGGGCGGCAGGTTCGTCGGTCCAGAGCCACAGGGGATGGCCGACGACGGCCATGTTCCATTCGTTGACCGACGGGTCGGGTCCGATGCGGATCCCTGGGCGAGGCACCGCCAACTGGACCAGCACCCGGGTCACCATCGCCTCGGTCTCGGCGAACGTCGGCGGTGCGGGCGCGGCTCCCGCCGGGGCGGCCGGGGCCGCGGGCGCGGACGCCGCGACGGCCGCCAGGTCCCGCGGGCTCGGACACACGTACTTGACCCCCACCACACACTCCGGGATCACCTCCCCGGCGTGCTCATCCACGAACACCCAGCCATCCCCGTGGTACCCGTACACCGGGTCGTACGGGACCGGAGCAACCGAAGATCCCGTCGAGCCGGATGAACTGCTTGAGCCAGAAGTGGAACCAGAAGAACCGCCCGAGCGCCCATCCGAGCCACCGCCGCCCGTGTCTGACGAGGACGACGGCGGCGTTGAGCCTTGGCCAACGAAGTCTTGGAGCATCCCGACGGTTCCTTCGCTCGCCGAAACGACCGGGGGGCCGTCGTGAGTAACCACCGGCTCAGCAGCCCCAGCTGGGACGCTACTGAAGAGCAACAGTGAGGTTCCGAGAGCGGCCGAGCGAACCAAACTCAGCATGTCGGAACCTTTGCGGAGATCTGCCACCAGATTCTGAGGGTGCCATCCACGCGCTTGAGGTAGTAGATGCTCTGGCGAATGGGGAGATGGCCGAGTTCCTTGCCTTGCCCGAACGCCACGTAGTCGGATCCGTCAACGCAAGTGAGAACAGCCACCTCAGAGCCCTGCGCGAAGGCTCCAGGTGCTGGCCGAACGTAGCGGACTTCCCCATAGCCGCTCGCCGTAACTCCGAGCAGCCCATTGCGCTCCGCACGGTAGCTGTCCATGAACGGTCCTCCCAAGAGCGCCAGGACCTCCGGCGAGGCGTCCTTCCCAGTCACTGCCACTTTCCCGTCCTCTTCGAAGAAGCGGCGGTAGACCTGTTCGGCTTCGGTGTAGAGGGCGGCTTTGGTGGTGAGTTCCTCGAGTTGGGCGGGGGTGCAGGGGGTGGGCGCGGCGCCAGGAGTGCCGGGGCACGTTGAGGGGACCACGGCGCTGGGGCTGCTGACGGGGCCGGTGGCGACGGGACCGGTCGCCACCGGAGCGGTGACGCCAGGGCTCGCGGCGGGACCGGCGCAGCCGGCGAGCGCGCCGAGGGCGACGGCCAGTCCAAGGGCGCGACGCCGGGCGAAGCCGGCCGCGCGACGGGGAACCAGGCCCGGGGCACGACCGGGGAAAGGGACGGCAGGCTGTCTCATGAGCGCTCTCCTGGGGGTGGGAACCCCCGAATCATGACACGCGCCCCGCAGCCTCTCGGGCTTATCCACAGGGCGGTCTACCGATGGTGCGCCTGCGGTGACCCCGTCAGGCGGGCGTCCGGTTCGGTCGCGCGACTCCCCGCCCGGCGTCCGATCGGCCGGCCGAGGGGACCAACGGCGTCCGATGTTTGACCGAACCGCCTGGTCAGCTCACCGATGCGGCGGCCCTGCGGGCGCGGGCGCGACGGGTCTGCAGGACGATGAATGCGGCCAGCGCAGCGACCCCGCCGCCCACGACGACGACCGCCATGACCGGGGAGCGCTCCCAGAGCGTCCCGATGGCGGCGAACCCGGCGAACCCGATGGTCGCGTAGATGAGCGCCCAGGCGAGGCCGCCGATCGCGATGGCGGGCACGTAGTGCCGCAGCTTCATGCGGCCGGCGCCGGCGGCGAGGTTGACCAGCGTCTGCACGCCCACGGTCAGGAAGGACAGCGCCACCGCCGGCGGACCCCACCGGTCGATGCGCTCGGCAGCGCGCCGGTAACGGTCCGACTGCACGAAGTGCCGCCACCGCGTGTGCGCCGTGCCGGCGACGACCGCCCGCCCCACCGCATACGTCGCGGACGCCCGCAGCATCACGATCACGTACAGTCCGGCCACCACGAGCGGGAACGGCGCCCCCCACTGCGTCGGGTCCATGGGCACCTCCGGTCGGTAAGAGCCCCGATCGGGACGCCGAGCCGCCAGTGTAGACGCCGCCCCGCACCTCAATCGAGGCAGAACTCGTTGCCCTCCGGGTCGCGCATCACGATGAACCCGAACGACGTCAGGCTCTTCTCGAACCGTCGCACCCGTTCGGCCCCCAGCGCCACCAGCCGCGCGCACTCGTCCTCCAGCATCGCCATCCGGGTCTCGTAGTTCTGCGCCCCGGCGGCCGCCCGCAGGTCGAGGTGCACCCGGTTCTTGGCCACCTTGCCCTCCGGCACCTTCTGGAAGTACAGCCGGGGCCCCCGCCCGTCCGGGTCGTGCAGGGCCCAAGCGGTGTCTCGCTCGTCGGGCCGCACCCCCACCGCGTCCAGGAAGGCGTCCCACGTCGGGTAGCCCTGCGGCGGCTCGTCCGACACGTACCCCAGCGCCTCCGCCCAGAACCCGGCCAGCCCCTCCGGATCCGCCGCGTCGAACGTCACCTGAAACTCGACTGCCATCCCGTCCCCTTTCGTCACCGCGCACGCTACGCCGCCCCCCCGACAGTTCGGACGCCGCGGGTGCGGCCCGCCCGGTGCCCCGGCGCCGACGGCGTCCACCCCGGGCAGCGGCGGGCCGGCCGGGGAGTGTCGGCGGAACTGGATAGAGTGCCCCGAGGCGTCCGCTGAGCGGCCGGGCGTCGGGGAGGAAGCTGTGACCGACGAACCCCTGTTCAACGCCGAGGTGCCGGACCAGCCCGAACTCGGCCCCACGGGCCGGCCGCTGCCCGATCTGCCCGAGCCCACGCCGCCGGGCGACGGTCCGCGGAACGCCCTGATCATCGCCATGTGCAACCAGAAGGGCGGCGTCGGCAAGACCACGACGACGATCAACCTGGGGGCCGCGCTGGCCGAGACCGGACGCCGCGTGCTCCTGGTCGACTTCGACCCCCAGGGCAGCCTGTCGGTGGGCCTGGGCGTCAACCCGCACACCCTCGACCTCTCGATCTACAACGTCATGCTGGGCCGCAACGTCGACGTGCACGACGTCATCCTCGAGTCGACCACCGACGACCTCGACATCCTGCCCGCCAACATCGACCTCTCGGCCGCCGAGGTGCAGCTGGTGTCCGAGGTGGCCCGCGAGCAGACCCTGCGCCGCGTCCTGACGCCGTTGCGGGCCGAGTACGACGTCATCCTCATCGACTGCGCTCCGTCCCTGGGCCTGCTGACGGTGAACGCGCTGACCGCCGCCGACCGGGTGCTCATGCCGCTCGAACTCGAATTCTTCGCTCTGCGGGGCATCGCCCTGCTCACCGACACCATCGAGAAGGTCCAGGAACGCCTCAACCCCGACCTCAAGGTGCTCGGCATCCTGGGCACCAAGTACGACGGCCGCACCGTCCACTCCCGCGAGGTGTTGGCGCGCGTCCTTGAGGCGTTCGGCGAGCAGGTCTTCCACACGGTGATCCGCCGCACGATCAAATTCCCCGAGACGACGGTCGCCGGCGAGCCGATCACCAGCTACGCCCCCACCTCGGCCGGCGCCGGCGCCTACCGCACCCTCGCCAAGGAGGTGCTCGCCCGGTGCGCCGGCGCGTAGACCTGCCCGGTGCGGCCGAACTGTTCCGGCCCACCGGCGGGGACGCCGAGGCGCCCGCCCCGACACCGACGGGACGCGTCCGCCACGACGAGAAGATCACCGTGTACGTCAGCAGCGAGGAGTTGCTCGCCCTCGAACAACTCCGCCTCACGCTGCGCGCCCGCCACGGCCTGGCCGTCGACCGCGGCCGGATCGTCCGGGCGGCCATCGCGGACGCCGTCGCCGACGTCCACGACCAGGGCGGCTCCGCGCGCCTCGTGCAGCGACTGCTCGATCGGTGACGGACGCCGCGTGTCCACCTTCACCGTCACGCTGACGAACTTCACCGGGCCGTTCGACCTGCTGCTGCAGTTGATCACCCGGCACAAGCTGGACGTTACCGAGGTGGCCCTGTCGAAGGTGACCGACGAGTTCATCGCGCACATCCGGCAGGGCTCGGCGGGGGAGTCCGGCTCCGAGCCCTGGGACCTCGAGCAGACCACCTCCTTCCTCGTCGTCGCCGCCACCCTGCTCGACCTGAAGGCGGCCCGCCTGTTGCCGCACGGCGAGGTCGAGGACCCGGAGGACTACGCCGTCCTCGAAGCCCGCGACCTGCTGTTCGCGCGGCTACTGCAGTACCGGGCGTTCAAGGCGGTCGCTGCCGTGCTGGGTTCCCGGCTCGACGACGAGGGCCGCCGCCACGCCCGGCCCGGCGGCCTCGAGGATCACTTCCGGCGCCTACTGCCCGAGGTCGAGTTGCGCGTCGACCCCGACCGGTTCGCCTGGATCGCGGCCCGCGCCCTCGCCCCCAAGGAACCCCCGTCGATCGACCTGGCGCACCTGCACGCGCCCGCGGTGAGTGTGGCGCAGCAGGCCGACCTCCTCGTCGGACGCCTCCGCCGCTCCGGCACCACGACCTTCCGGGCCCTGATCGCGGACGCCGGCGAGCGCATCGTCGTCGTCGCCCGGTTCCTGGCCCTGCTGGAGTTGGCCCGCGAGCAGGCCGTCGCCTTCGAGCAGTTGACCGCCCTGGGTGAGCTCACCGTCCGCTGGACCGGCCCCACCGACGGCGACGTCGCCATCGGCGGCGACTTCGATGCCCCCCCGGGCGAACCCACCGAAGGGACGACATGAACGCCGACGACGACAGTTCCGCGGACGGGGCCGAGGCGTGGGCCACGGACGGGGCCGAGGTGCCGACCACGGACGGGGCCGCACCCGCGGCGTCCGGGCCGATCGACCCCGCGGCGATCTCGGGCCCCCTGGAGGCGCTGCTGCTCATGGCGACGGAGCCGATGGGCACCGCCGACCTGGCGCAGGCGCTGGACGTGCCGCTGCCGGTCGTCCGGGAGGCGCTCGACGGGCTGCGCCGCTTCTACGACGACACGGGCCGCGGGTTCGAACTGCGCGAGGTGGGCGCGGGGTGGCGCTACTACACGCGCGCCGAGCATCACGAGGTCATCGCGCGCTGGGTGCTGGAGGGCCAGCACGGACGCCTCAGCCAGGCCGCGCTGGAGACCCTCGCCGTGGTGGCCTACCTGCAGCCGGTGGCGCGGTCGCGGGTGTCGGGGGTGCGCGGGGTGAACGTGGACGGGGTCATCCGCACCCTGGTCACGCGGGACCTGATCGAGGAGGCGGGGCGCGATCCCGAGTCGGGGGCGGTGCTGTTCCGGACGACGGACTATTTCTGCGAGCGCCTCGGGCTGACATCTCTGGACGCCCTCCCGCCCCTGGCCCCCCACCTGCCCGAGGCCACCGCCCTCGAGGCGGAACTCGCCGGCTTGGCGGCCCCGGCCCGGCTCCGCGAGGATGACCCCATGCCTGAAACCAGCACCGACCGTGAGGCCGACGAGTGAGCGACGTGTACGACACCGATCCGATCGACACCGATCCGGGCGACGGCGGGCCCGAGGGGATCCGGCTGCAGAAGGTGCTCTCGCAGGCGGGGGTGGCGTCCCGCCGCACCGCCGAGATCATGATCGACGAGGGCCGCATCGAGGTGAACGGCAAGGTCGTCGCCGAGCAGGGCCGCCGCGTCGACCCCGCCCGGGACGTGATCCGCGTCGACGGCGTCCGAGTGCCGCCGCCGCGGCGCCACGCGTACTTCGTGTTCAACAAGCCGCGGGGCGTCGTGTCCACGATGAGCGACGACGAGGGGCGTCCCTGCATCGCCGACTACCTGAAGCGGTACGGCAAGCTGCGCCTCTACCACGTCGGACGCCTCGACACCGACTCCGAGGGCATGCTGCTGCTCACCAACGACGGCGACTTCACGCAGCGCATGACGCACCCCTCCTACGAGCTGCCGAAGACCTACGTGGTCGAGGTGTCGGGCCAGGTCGACCGCAAGATCGCCGACCGGCTCAAGAAGGGCATCACCCTCGAGGACGGCCCGATCAAGGCCGACCGGGTCAAGGTCGGCGTCACGACCGGCAACCGCACCATGGTCACGGTGACGCTGCACTCGGGCCGCAACCGGATCGTCCGCCGCATGTTCGAGCACGTCGGGCACCCGGTGCGCACCCTCGCCCGCGTCCAGATCGGGCCCGTCCGGCTGGGGCAGTTGCGGCCCGGCGACCTGCGCGAGTTGACGCGCGACGAGTTGGGCGCCCTGCTGGACGCTGTCAAGCTCTGACCCGGACGCCGCGGGTGCGCGTCTACGGGCTGGAGACCGAGTACGGCCTGGTCGGGCGCACCCGCGGTCCGGACGGCCGTTGGCGCCGCCTCGCCCCCGACGAGGCCGCGCAGCGGCTGTTCGTGCCGGTGGCCCGCCGGTATGCGGCGACCAGCGTGTTCCTGACGAACGGCGGACGCTTGTACCTCGACGTCGGCAACCACCCCGAGTACGCCACCCCCGAGTGCACGTCGATCGCGGATCTGCTGGTGGCCGAGCGGGCGGGCGACGACCTGCTGGTGGCCCTGGCGGACGAGGCCCGCGCCGCCGAGGACGCCGAGGGCCGCGACACCGAGTTCACCCTGGTCAAGAACAACATCGACTCGTTCGGCAACACCTACGGCAGCCACGAGAACTACCTCGTCGACCGGGACACCGACCCCGGCCACCTCGCCGCGTGGCTCGTGCCGTTCCTGGTCGCGCGGCAGGCGATCGCGGGGGCGGGACGCTGGCGCCGCGGCGCCTTCACGGTGTCGCAGCGGTGCGACGCGCTGGCGGACGTGGTGTCGGCCAACACGACCCGCAGCCGTCCGCTGATCAACACCCGCGACGAGCCGCACGCCGACCCCGGACGCTGGCGGCGCCTCCACGTCATCGCCGGCGACTCGAACCTCGACGAGAGCACGGCCCGGCTCCGGTGGGCGGCGACCGAGTTGGTGCTGCGGCTCGCCGAGACCGGACGCCCCGCGCCCCTCGCCCTCGACGACCCCCTGGCCGCGCTGCGGGCGTGGGGCCGCGATCCGGAGCCCGCCCGCGCCCTGCTCGCCCGCTACGCCGTCCTCGCCGAGGAGGTCATCGGGCCGGGCTCGGGCGACGGACCGGGCTCCGACCTCGGCCCCGACCTGGAGAGCTGGCAGCGCGGCACCGTCACCCCCGAATGGGCGCACAAACGGCGCCTGATCGAGGCCCACCGCGACCGGCACCGCCTCGCGGACGCCGACGCGCGCCTCGACGCCGTGGACCTGCGCTGGCACGTCCTCGGCACCGCCCCCGACGGCCGGCCCGCCGGACTGGCCCGCCTGCTCGAGGCCCGCGGCGAACTGCCGCGGCTCACCGACCCGGACGCCGTGGCCGCCGCCCGCGACCGCGCGCCCGGTCCGGGGCGGGCCCGCCTACGCGGCCGCCTGATCGCGGCGGCCCGGGACCACGGCCGGGACGCCGCCGTCGACTGGGCGTCCGTCACGGTGCACGATCTGCCCGCGACCGTCGCGCTCGACGACCCGTTTTCGGACTCCGATCCCCGCGTGGACGCCCTCGTCGAGGCGATGGCCACCCGGCGGCGGCGGCGTCCGCTGGGCGGCTTCGTGCCCCCGGAGGGGTGAGGCTGGGGCGTCCGGCGGGCGGCTCGGGTGCGGCGACCCGTTGAGCGACGGGTAGCATCGCGGGCGTGCGTTCGAAGCTTGCCGTCCTTGCCTCCTCGGCCCTGGTGGCCCTGACCCTGGCGGGGTGCGGTGGTCCGGCGCCGAGCGCGGCGCCGAGTTCGCAGCCCTCGGCGTCCGCGGAGCCGTCCGCCGACCCCAGCGCGGCGCCCTCCCCGGCGGAGACCACCCGGCCCCCGATCGCCCCCCTCACCACGATCGACGGCATCTCCGTCGACGGCGAATTCGGCAAGGCGCCCGCGATCTCGTTCACGGCCCCCTTCGCCATCGACCAGACGCGCTCGAAGGTGCTCATCGCCGGCAAGGGGGCGCCGCTCACCGAGACCAGCTATGTCGACGTCAACTACCAGGGCGTCAACGGCTACACGGGCGAGACGTTCGACAGCTCCTGGACCCGCGGGCAGAGCGCCCAGTTCTCCCTCGACGGCGTGGTGGCCGGGTTCAAGGCGGGGCTGGTCGGCAAGCACGTGGGCGACCGCGTCCTGATCGTGATGCCGGGCAAGGACGGCTACGACGAGCAGGGTGGCACCGGCGACGGCAAGATCCTGGTCGGGGACACGCTGGTGTTCGTCGTCGACATCCTCGACATCGACTACCAGACCCCGCACGGCGCCACCGTCACCCCAGCGGCGGGGCTGCCCGCGGTCACCGCGGACGCCCAGGGCGTGCCCAGCGTGGCCCTCACCCCGGCGGCGACCCCGCCGGCCGAGACCGTGATCCAGCCGCTGATCGCCGGTTCCAGCAACCGCAAGATCGCGGCCGGCGACGCGATCATGGTGCGCTACCGCATGTGGTCGTGGAAGTCCGGCCAACTGCTCACCGACAAGTTCGGCGACCCGGACACCGGCAAGCTCGCCGAGACGATCCAGTGCTGGCGCGACGGACTCGTCGACCAGCCTCTGGGTTCCCGGCTGCTGCTCATCTGCCCTCCGGCCACCGGGTTCCCCGAGGGCAGCCCCGAGCTGAAGGTCGACAAGGGCGACAGCGTGGTCTTCGTCGTGGACCTCATCTACGCGGCGTCTGCTTCCTGATCGTGGCGTCAGCGTCTTGATCGTGGCGTCAGCGTCTTGATCGTGGCGTCCGCGTCTTGATCGTGGTGTCTTCGTCCTGATTTCGCGGCGCCCAGCGCCCAGGGGGTCTCGAGCGCTACGTCTTTGAGTACTCCTGGTACTCAAAGACGTAGCGTCCGGACGCCCTCGGTCCGGCGGCCGCCGCGGCCCGCTCGACGCGCCCCAACCCAGTGGACCCCCTCGCCCCCGCGGGCGGCCTAGGGTGACGTCGTGAACTTCGAGAAGGTCGTCTTCGGCTTCTTCGTGCTGCTCGCCGCCACGCTGAACTTCGGGTACGTGACCGGCGACATCGGCAACCCGTTGCACCACAACGCCCCCGAGTTATACGCGGCGGTCGTCGTCAACGTGATCGCGACGGTCCTGAAGTTGGGCGACCGCACCCAGATGGGGGCGGTGCACTTGGCGTCCAGTCTGGTGGCGTCGATCCAACTGCTGGCGGCCGCCATCATCTGGACCTGGGAGACCCAGGGCCGGGGCGTCGACCCGCTGGCGGTGAGCGAGCAGCAGATGAGCATGGTGGTCTCCCTGGCGCTGGGCGCGCTGCTCGCCAACGTGGTGTCGGTGGTGCTGCTGGTCATCGAGACCGCGAACTTCCGGCGACGGGCCTGACCGTGGGGCGCGCCCCGGTGCGGCCCCGTTCCCCGCGGACGGTGCTGCGCCGCGTCAACGTGCGACCGCCGCAGGCGGAGGCGTCCACCGACGCGATCTTCATCCTGATGCGGCGCCTGCGCGGGCCGTTGGTGATCCTGCTGCTGCTCTTCGCGGTCGACGTCATCGGGCTGACCCTGATGCCCGGCACGGACGCCGACGGCCAGCCACACCGGCTCACCGTGTTCGACGCCTTCTACTTCATGAGCTACACGGCGACGACGATCGGTTTCGGGGAGACCCCCTACTCGTTCAGCATCGCCCAGCGCATGTGGGTGACGTTCGCCATCTACAACTCGGTGGTGGGGTGGGCGTACGCCATCGGCGTCATCCTGCGGCTGGTCAGCGACCGGGCGTTCCTGGCGGCGGTCGCCCGGCAGCGGTTCGCGCGGCAGGTGCGGCTGCTGCGCGAACCGTTCCTGATCATCGCCGGCTACGGTCACATGGGGCGGTCCGTCGCCGAGACGCTGGACGCCCAGGGTCGCCGCCTCGTGGTGGTCGATCTCGACGATCGGGTGCTCGACCAACTGGCGGGCGGACGCCTGTCGATCGACGTGCCCGGGATCGCCGGCGATGCCCGCGATCCCCGCACCCTGGCGCTGGCCGGCTTGACGCATCCCTTCTGCGAGGGGGTGTTGGCGTTGACCCGGCACGACGCGGTCAACCTCGCCGTCGTGATGTCGGTCAAGTTACTGCGCCCCGAGGTGCCCGTCTACGCGCGCGCCAACACGGCGACCGTGTGCGCCACGATGCGCGACTTCGGCGCCCTGGGTGTCATCAACCCGTTCGACCGCTACGGCGACTATCTGACGCTGCAGTTGCGGCGTCCCGAGACCCATCGGCTGGTGACCTGGCTGCTCGCTCCGTCCGACACTCCGCTGCCGCCGCTGCGGCCCACCCCGCCGGCCGGCCCCTGGGTGGTCGCCGCCGACGACCACTTCGGCGCGGACATCGCCGCCGACCTGCGGTGCTGCGTCGCCGGCGTCGACGGGGTGCGCGGCGACGACGACCTGCCCGACATGGCTCGGTTCGTCGGCCTGATCGCGGGCACCACCGACGAGAACCGCAACCTGGCCCTGGCCGCCCACGCACGGCTGCAGAACCCGGACGTCTTCATCAGCATCCGCGCCCAGACCGACGCGATTCTGCCGTTGCTGGAGGCCTTCGCCCCCGACAGCGTGTTCAGCCCGGGGGGTCTGACGGTGGGTGAGGCGCTGGCCCGCGTCATCACCCCGGACTTCTGGACGTTCTTCCAGCACGCCTTCGACCAGGACGAAGCGTGGTCGCGTGCGCTGCTCGACCGGTTCGTCGCGCGGCAGGGCGAGGGCTCGCCCACGAGCCGCCGGTTCCTGCTGACGGGTCCGGACGCCGCGGGTGCCGTCGCATGGCTGCGGCGGCACCCGCTGCCCGTGGGGGCCCTGCTCGGCGACCCGGCCGACCGCGACCGGCCCCTGGCGCTGGTGCCGCTGATCCTCAGCCGGGGTGGACGTGACCAGTTCCTGCCCGGGGACGACGTCGAGTTGCGGGTCGGGGACGAACTGGTGGTCGCCGGCCGCGGCGCTGCCCTGGACACCGTGGCGCAGACCCTCACCCATCCGGCCACCGTGCAGTACCTGGCGACCGGGGAGATCGTCCCCGGAACCTGGCTCTTTCGCCTGCTGAGCCCGCGCGTCGACCACTGAGCCGCGGAGCGAAGGCTCCGCCCGAGGGGGTCTTCGGGGGCGATCATGGATATTGCCCGGATAATGATGCGCTCGACCCGATTTGAACGTGCAAATTCACAGTATTCGTGGATTATCCATGATGCGGGTCTGTAAGGGCCGGCGAGGCCGCGCTCCCAGGGCCCAGGTCGGCCGGCAGAACCCACCGGGCGCGCGGCAATGCCGCCGGATCCCAGCGGGCCAGCAGCATCCCCGGCGTCACCGGTTGCCCGGGGCGGTTCAGCCCCAGCGAGCACCCGAGCAGCGACAGCACGTCGGCAGCCTCCCGTCCGAGCCCCGCCAGGTCGGCCAGCGTCACGGCCCCGTCGCGTTTGGCGAGCCGCGCGCCCGCGGCGTTCACCACCAACGGCACGTGGGCGTACTTGGGCGGCCGCCCGCCCAACCGCCCACTCAGCCAGGCCTGCCGCGGCGAACTCGACAGCAGGTCGTCGCCGCGGACCACCTGGTCGACCCCCTGCGCGAGGTCGTCCACGACCACCGCGAGGTTGTAGGCGTAGGCGCCGTCGTTGCGGCGCAGGACGAAGTCGTCGACCTCGCCGGTGACCTCCCCGGCCCACACGTCGTGCACGGTGACGACGGGCCGCGGCACGCCGGCGTCGACCCGCAGCGCCGGCGGCCGCCCCGCGCGGCGGGCCGCACGCTCGGCGTCCGACAGCGTCCGGCAGGTGCCGGGATAGGGTCGGTGACCGTCGGCGTGCGGCGCGGACGCCGCCTCGGCGATCTCCCGCCGCGTGCAATAACACTCGTAGTGGGGGAGGTGGGCGAGGGCGTCGGCGTACCGGTCGAGGCGGTCGGACTGGCGGACGACGTCGCCGTCCCAGTCGAGGCCGAGGGCGGCCAGGTCGCGCAGTTGCCCCGCGGCCACCTCGGGCGCGGCAGCGACGCGGGTGACGTCGAGGTCCTCGATCCGAACCAGGAACCGGCGGCCCGTCGAGCGCGCCATCAGCCAGGCCACGAGGGCGGTGCGCAGGTTGCCGAGGTGCAGGTCCGAGGTGGGGCTGGGCGCGAAGCGCCCGGCGCCGGGTGACTCACTCATCGCCGGCGAATCTACCCCTAGTCTGGTCGGGCCGAGTGGACGGAGGAGGTTCATGGCCGCGCGCAAGTCCGAACGCATCATGAACCTGACCATCTGCCTGCTGATGGCCCGCCGGTTCGTGGAGCGCGAGCAGATCCGGCACCTCGTCGAGGGCTACCACGGCCTCACCGACGGCACGTTCGAGCGCACGTTCGAGCGCGACAAGGAGGAACTCCGCGCCCTCGGCGTCCCCGTCGAGACCGGTAGCAATTCGGCGCTGTTCCCCGACGAGGTCGGCTACCGCATCCGGCGCACCGACTTCGAACTGCCGCCGCTCGAGTTCGACGCCGCCGAGACCGCGGCCCTCGGGCTGGCGTCCACCGTCTGGGAGCAGGCGCGCCTCGCCGACGCGACCGTCCGGGCGATGGCCAAGTTGCGCGCCGCCGGCATCCAACCGGACGCCTCGCGCACCGCCGGACTCGAGGCGTCCATGGCGGCGGACGAGCCCGCGTTCGAGCCCTTGTGGCAGGCCCTGGTGAGCCGCACCCGCGTCCGGTTCGCCTACAAGGGCCTCACGCGCGTCGTCGAACCCTGGACCCTCGCCTACCGCCGGGGCGCCTGGTACCTGGTCGCCCTCGACACCACCCGCGGCGAACGCCGCACCTTCAAGGTCACCCGCATCGAGGACGCCCCCGCGCGCGTCGGGCGGCCGGGCGCCTACGCGATCCCGGACGCCGACCCGGACGCCGGCCTCGCCGCCCTCGAGCCGGCGCCCGCCACGGACGAGGCGCTCGTCGCCATCCGGGACGCCGCCGCGCCCGACCTGCGCCGGCGTGCCACCCCGGCCCCCGGCGCCGGGACGCCGCCGCCCGGCTTCACCGGCTACCGGCTGCCCTACGCCGAGGACCGCGACGCCGTGGGCGAACTGGCGTCCCACGGCGCGGACGTCGTGGTGCTCGGGCCGCCCGCCCTGCGGGCCGCGGTCGTCGCCCACCTGCGCGCGGCCGCCGGGGCCGAGCCGACGGGCGCGGCCGCCGGGGCCGAGCCGAGCGGGGCCGAGCCGACGGGGGCCGAGCGGTGACGTCGTCGGCCCAGGTGGCCCGCCTGCTGGCGCTGGTGCCCTACCTGCAGCAGCACCCGGACGCCGAGGTGCGGACCGTCGCCGAGGTCTTCCACATCACGCCCCGCCAACTGCTCGCCGACCTCAACGTGCTGTGGTTCTGTGGCCTCCCCGGCGGAAACCCCGGCGACCTGATCGAGATCGACATGGACGCCGTCGAGGCCGAGGGCCGCATCCGGCTGTCGAACGCCGACTTCCTGGCCCGGCCGCTGCGGTTCACCCTCGACGAGGCGATGGCGTTGGCGGTCGCGCTGCGGACCCTGCTCGAGTTCGGCGACACCGCGCTGCGGTCGGCGGTGGCGTCCGCGCTGGCCAAGATCGAGGCCGTCGTCGGGGGGCCGCGCGTCGGCGTCCAATTGGGGGCGGGGGAGGACGCCGTGCGGGACGCCCTGGCCGACGCGCTGGCCCGGCGGGTGGCGGTGCGCCTGGAGTACAACGGGGCGTCGCGGGGGGCGACGACGCATCCGCTGGTGGACCCGGCGCGGGTCTCGGTGCGCGACGGCTACTCGTACCTGGACGCCTGGAGTCACGACCGCGGCGCGTGGCGCACCTACCGCCTCGACCGCATCGTCGCGGTCGCGTCCACCGAGCAGCCCGTCGCCGACCACGGCGAACCCCCGGGCTGGGCGGGCGGCTGGCTCGACCACCGTCCGGACGCCGTCGAGGTCACCGTGACCCTCGCCCCGGAGGGCCGCTGGATCACCGAGTACTACCCGCTGCGGGCCGTCGAGTCCGCCGGCGACGGCGTCCGGGCCACCCTGCTGGTGGCCGACCCGGTGTGGCTGCGGCGGCTGCTGCTGCGGCTCGGCCCGGCGGTGCGGGCCGTCGACCCGCCGGAGGCCGCGGCGTCCGCCCGCGAGGCCGCCCGGGCGGCGCTGCGCCTGTACGAGGCCTGACGCGCGCCGCGCTACCCTGGGCCCTCGGATCGGGGCTCCGAGGGTGCCCCTACACTGGAGCCGCACCGGCCGAGAAGGAGAAGTCATGCCGTTCAACATGCAGGGCATGGAGTGGGTCATTCTGATCCTCGTCGCGCTGCTCGTCTTCGGGGGCACGCGTCTGGCGGGCGCCGGCAAGAACGCCGGCCGCGCCATCCGCGAGTTCAAAGAAGAGACGCGCGCCATCAAGGCCGACGAGGAGGCCGCGAAGGACAAGGCCCGCCAGGCCGCCGCCGACCGTGGCGAGATCGCGGACGCCGAACTGCTCGAGCCGCGTCCCAACGTGGAGCAGAAGCCCGACACCCAGGCCTGATCCGTGGCCCGCCGCCTGAGTCTCGGGTGGCTCAGACCCCCGAAGGTGCCCGACGACGGCGTCATGGCGCTCGCCGACCACCTGCGGGAGTTGCGCTACCGCGTCGTCGTCTCCACCCTCGTCATCGTGGCGGGGATGATCGGGTGCGCCTTCTTCTACGAGCGCATCATGGAGATCATGCTGCAGCCCTGGCGCACCGCGCTGGCGCTGCTCGAGGTCAACTCGCCGGGGCTGTCCGTGCAGGCCGTGCTGAGTGGGGTGACGTCGCCGATCATCCTGGTGCTGCAGGTCATCGCGGTCAGCGGGCTGGTGCTCACCTCGCCGCTGTGGCTCTACCAGGTCTGGGCGTACATCCGGCCGGCGCTGCTGGCGAAAGAGAAGCGGTACGCGTTCGCGTTCCTCGGGGTCTCGGTGCCGCTGTTCCTGACCGGCGTGGCCATGGGCTACTTCGTGCTCCCGCAGGCGACCGCGATCATGGTGGGGTTCACCCCGCAGCAGATCCCGATCGACAACCTGGTGCCGGTCGACTCGTTCCTCGGGCTGATGATGCAGCTGATGATCGTGTTCGGCATCGGCTTCCTGCTACCCGTCGTCGTGGTGGCCCTCAACCTCGTCGGCGTGATCAGCGGCAAGACCCTGAAGAAGGCGCGCGGCGGCGTCATCTTCGGCTGCTTCGTGTTCGCGGCGGCCGCGACGCCCGGCGGCGACCCGTTCTCGATGGTGGCCCTGGCGGTGCCGATGATGCTGCTGTTCTTCCTGGCCGAGGGCGTGTGCCACCTCAACGACGCCCGCCGCGTCAAGAAGCTCAAGGCGATGGGCCTCTACGTCGAACCCGTCGAGCTGACCCCGTGACGTCGGGGACGCGGCGTCCGCTGCTCACACTGCTGGTCAACCCGGCCGCGGGCCGGGGGCGCGCCCGCCGGCGCCTCCCCGACGTCGTCGAGCGGCTCGGCGTCGCCCGCCCGGACGCCGACGTGGCCGTCCGGCTCACGGCCGACGCCCGCGATGCCGCCGCGCTGGCGTCCGACGCCGTGGCGCGGGCCGGACAGGGCGACGCGCTCGTGGTCCTGGGCGGCGACGGCATGGCGTCGGTGGGGCTCAACGCGGCCGCCGGCAGCGGCGTCCCCCTGGGCATCCTGCCCGCCGGAACCGGCAACGACTTCTGCCGCGGCGTCGGCCTGCCCACCAAGCTGGACGCCGCCGTCGCCGTCGTCGCGGCGGGCGCGACCCGCGAGATCGACCTGATGAGCGTCGAGGGCGTGCGCGTCCAGGGGGAGCCCGCGGAACCCGTGCCCGGCGAAGGCGTGCCCGTTGAGGGGGGCGTCCGCCGCCGCTGGGTCGGGTCGATCCTGTCGACCGGCTTCGACGATCGGGTCAACTGGCGGGCCAACCACGTGCCGCTCAACGTCGGCGCCCCCACCTACGCCTACGCGGTGCTCGCCGAACTGCGCACGTTCCGGCCGTTGCGCTACCGGGTGTCGTTCGACGGGGTGCCCCGCGAACTGGACGCCGTCCTGATCGCGGTCGGCAACGCCGGCGTGTTCGGCGGCGGCATCAAGGTCTGCCCGGACGCCCGCGTGGACGACGGCCTGCTCGACGTCACGATCGTGCACCCGGCGAGCCCGGCGCTGGTGATCAAGCTGTTCCCGAACCTGTTCACCGGCCGCTTCACCGAGCACCCGGCGGTCGAGATGCTGCGGGCCCGCGAGGTGGTCGTCGACGGCGACGCCCTGCACGGCATGGCCGACGGCGAAGTGCTGGGGCGGCCCCCGTTCACGTGCCGGGCCGTCCCGCGGGCCGTGCGCCTGTTCGCCCCGGCCGGGTAGGCGCCGCGGGGCGCCCCTCAGCCGGGGAAGGCCTGCACGCCCTTCAGGCTGCAGGCGATCGCTTCCTCCGTCTGGATCGTTTCGCGCAAGGTGGCGGTGCGACCGGACGCCACGGACTCCGAGGACAGCAGGAAGTCCTCCGTCATCCCGTTGTGGCGGACCGCCACCGTGACGGTGTAGCGGTGCGCCACCGAGTCGGTGTTCTTCACGACGGCCTCGACGGTTCGGTCGGGGCAGCTCACCGTGATCTCGGGTTGCACCCCGGAGGTGACCGTCAGGACGCATCCGCCGGCCGCCAGCAGGACGACGCCGGTCAGGGCGGCCAGCCCCGCTCGCCGCACGATGCCCGGCTTCGTGTTCTTGATCATGTCGAATCCTCGTCTGTAGGGGGTCAGGGGGTGCGAAGGACCCGGACCGGGTCGCGGAGGGCTGCGGCGGCCGCCGAAGGCAGTTGGGCGAGGCAGCTACCCAGCACCAGCACTCCGATGAGCCACCACGGTAGTGCCAGCGGCGGAAGCCACCCGAACGTCATCAGGTCGATGGCCGTTCCCACGGCCGCCCCGGCTACCGCGGCAGGGATCACCACGGCCAACCCCTGGGCGAGTACCAGCCCGACGAGGCCGCTCCGGGACGCCCCGAGAGCGCGGCGGCGTCCGAACTCGGGGGCGCGAGTGCGCACAGTCAAGGCGGCCAGGAGTCCGACCACCAGCAGTCCCACGCCCAGGACGCCGGCGATCGTGGCGGCCATCGCGTCGCCCACGTCCCGGCCGAGTTGGGCGGCCAGGCCGCCCGTGGGGGAGCCCCCGGACACTCTCAGGTCGCGGCTTCCCACCACCGAGGTGATCTCGGCCAGAGCGGCGTCGAGGCGCGTCGCGTCGCGCACGACGACCGACAGGGTTCGTGCCGGCGCCCACGGGGCGGGCGCGACCAGGACGGCGTGGGGCGCGCGCTCGTGCAGCGGTTCGTAGACGCCGACCACGGCCCAGGTGCGGCCGCTCGCGGCCTCCACGGCACCTCCGGAAGCGTCCAGGCCGAGGGCTGCTGCTCCGACGGCGTCCACGACCGCCTCCTCCGGCCCGGTGGGCAGCCGTCCGGAGAGCAGGGTGATCGGGAGGGCGGTGAGCTCGCCGGCGATCATCCGAGCAGAGACCCTGGTCTCGCGGGGCAGGTGCAGGTTGGTGACCTCGAAGGCGTCACCGACGACCCAAGCGGTCTCCAGCCCGGACAGGTTGCCCACCTGCTCGGCCAGACGCCAGTCCAAGGCCGCCCCGTCGGGATCGGACAGCGTCGCAGTGCGGAATTCGGGCCGGTTGAAGCCGTCCAGGACGCTCTGGTTCTGGTGACGGGCCTGTCCGACCAGGACCAGGAGACCGGCGGTGACGAGGGCGACGACGAGGCCGGTCACCGCGGAGTGCACGCGATGCGCCCGGGCCGTGGCGACCGCCTCGCGCAGCCAGGACAGCGTCATCACGGGAGGTGGATTCTGTGGGGGCAACGGGCCACGACGCGGTCGTCGTGGGTGGCGATCACGACGGTGCATCCGGCCTGCGCGCGACGTTCCAGCGCGTTGAGGACGGCGTCGCCGGTGGCGGCGTCGAGGTTGCCCGTGGGCTCGTCGGCGAACAGGGCCTCCGGCGCCATGAGGAGGCCTCGGCACACCCCGATGCGTTGGGCCTGCCCGCCGGAGAGCTGCCCGGGCAGCGAGCCGGGTGGCAGGTCCACCTCCAGTTCGCGCATGAGTTCCAGGGCGCGCGCAGCGAACCTGCGCCGGTCGACCCCTGCGTAAAGGGTCGGCTCCAGGATGGCGTCCAGGACGGTGCGTCGGGCATCCAGGACGGCATCCTGGAAGACGAATCCGATGTGGCGCGCCCGGTGTCGTGCGGCTGTTCGGTCCGGGCTCGCGGAGAGGTCGCGGCCACGCAGGGTCACGCTGCCCCGCCAGGGCGTCAGAAGCCCGGCCAGGAGGTACAGCAGCGTGCTCTTTCCGCGCCCTGAACGGCCGGTGAGGGCGGTCAGGGTCCCGGGGGGGATCGCCAGGTCCAGTCCGTCCAGCACCGGCGTCCCTGGTCGGTAGCCGTACGTGAGGCCGGAGGCGGTCAGGCCGGCCTCAGTCACGGGCACCGCCCGACAGCTGGATGCGGGTGCCGGCGGGCAGCCCGGTGACGAGCGTCAGCCCGCCGGCCGACTGGAGGAGGGTGACCGGCCACCGGCTGCCGTCCTCGGCCACGACCGAGATGCTCCCATCAGCGGCCGTCCGGAGGGCCTTGGTCGGCACGGCGATTCCGGTGCGCTCCGGGATCACCGCCAACGACACCTCCACCACACGCTGCCCGGCCGCCCCCAGAATCGGGCGGCAGGGGGTGGGGTCGTCGCACAGGGGCTGCCCGGTGGTGGTCAGCAGCGGGACGGTGAAGGCGTCCGGCTTGTCCGGCGCGGGTGTCGGCTCGCCGGTCAGGCCGACGATCGGACCCAGGGACGCCTGAGTGCCGGCCGGCACCAAGGCGGCCTGGTCACGGTTGACCGCGAGGTGTACCTGCACGGCCCCGGACTCGACGCTGATGGGCCGATCACCCGCAGCGGCGGCGGCGCCGACGGCCAGCTTCTCAGAGGCGGCGAGTCGGGCAGGCAGTGCCGGGAACCACATGATCTCACCGAGTTCGACGCTCTCTCCCGAGCGGCCGCCTCGCCGGTGCCACTCCTGGACAGCCGCGGCGACATCGCCGTCGAAAGCGGAGGACGATCCGCAGGCAGACAGCATCGTCAGCGCGCAGAGGAAGCGGCGCAACTGCCGGACGTCCTCGCCGGACGTCCCCCGTTCCAGCGGCCGATAGGCGGGCACGCCGCCCTCCCCGGCGTGGACGGGCCGGCCGGCGACCTCGAAGAGGACGGTTCCCGCCGTCACGTCAGAGGGGTTGGTCAGCGTGACGCTCGTCACCACCCCCTCGAGATGGAGCAGAGGGCCCGGCGTGCTGATGGCCGTCAGCGATACCGGGAGGCGGAGCGTTCGTCCCACCGACTCCTCTTTGGCGGTCCACAGCGAGGCCGGAGCGACTCCCTGGGTGACGCGCGTCGCGGCGTCCGCCGTTCTGACTGCTTGTTGGCCGGCGACGAAGGTCCCGGCGCTGAGGGCGGCGATTCCGGCGGCTGCTGCGAGACGCACGGCCCAGCGGGCGCGTGTCATGCTTCCGCCAGTGCTGCGAATTCGGCGGGGCAGGCGCGGAGCGCCGCGTCGGGATCGATCGCAGTGTCCGCCTCCAGCAGGTTGATCCGGCCGCCGCCGTCGATGAAGACCTCCTCGGTCGGCCACTCCCGCAGGGGGAAACCACGACTCGTGAGGCAGACGTGCGCCGCGGTCAGCAGTCGGTAGTCGTGGCGCAGCGTCTCGGTCGTCACCGGCGGCAGCAGCCCCCGGTCGGCGAGTTCCTGCTCGCAGGCGCGCAACGCTCGGTTGTAGTCGGCGAACTGCCGGTCTTCGGGGTCGACGAACTGGGTCGAGCCGTCGGTGCCTCGGGTGACCGCGAACCCCTGGTCGAGCAGGCACTGGTGGCGGGCCTGGTTGACGGCCGCGTCGTCGACGACGACGCGGGGGGCCGCGCCGGCGGTGGCCGGCGCGCAACCCGTGAGGAGCGGAGCGCCCGCGAGGAGCAGCGCGGCGGCGAGAACGATGCGGGAGGTCACGAGTACCTTCTTTCTCAGTCGTTGAGGGCGGTGCCGAGTCGCAGTGCGGCGAGGGAGGCGTCGACGTTGCACACGGCGCCGCCAGTGACGGTTTCGCGGATGAACCCGTCGAAGCCGCCGAGGCAGTCGTCCTGCCGTTCGGCGAGCAGCGTGCGCAGTCGCGCGGGCTCGACAGCCCAGCGGCCGGTGTGTTGGTGGACGGCGAGGGCACCCGCCGCCAGGGTGGAGGTGGGCAGCAGGGCGGGGTCCGTGGTGGCGAGGTGGTCGCGGAGGCGCGCCACGAGCGGGACGAGTGAAGGATCTGAGCTGCTGGCACCGGCGGCGTGGGCAGCCAGCAGGAAGCGCGCGAGGGACGGGGCGCCCTCGGCTGGGCCGACGGACGCCCAGTCCTCGAGAACGGCGTCGGTGACGTTCGGGAACATCAACCGGACGCCGAGGCTCTCGGCGCATTCCGCGATGGACGCCCAGCCGAGGGCCTGCCGTGCCGAGGTGAGCGGGCCTGCGGCCACGCCCATCGCGTCGAGGGCGGCCGTGACATCGGCCCGGCGGGTCGCCTCGTCGACGGCAGTGTCGTCCAAGAGGACCAGGGCCGCGTCGGCGGTCACCCGGTGGATGGCGTCCCGGTCGCGCTGGGCGCGCAGCGCGGCGGCCGCGTCGGCCCGTTCCTGAGCGGTGAGGTCGGCGGCCAGGGTGCCCCGCGCGGCGAACAGGCGCAGCATCCGGTGGGTGGAGCCGACCGACCCCTCGAAGCGAGGGTGTTCGAGCACGGCACCGCCGGGCCTCAGCCGTCGCGCGTCGTAGCTGTCTGCGAGTTTCCGCGCGGCGGCCTCGTTGCCGCTCGCGAGGTGGGCCAGGACCAGATCCAGCAGGACGAAGTCGTCGTCAGGGGCCGCGGTCAACGCCAGATCGCGAACCTCGGTGCTCAGTCGCTCAACGGGCTGCCGGAACTGGGTGGCGGCCAGGAGGCCGTAGCGGGCCGCGTCGCGGGCGTCCCGCACGTTGTTCGCGGAGTCCGGCAGGGCGACGGGCCCGGTGGGGCCCTCCTGGCGGGCGCGGATGCTGGCCGCCTCCCAGGCCGGTATGACGTCCCGGCCCAGCAGTGCGGCGTCCAAGAGCGCATCCGCTCCGGCTGGGAGGGTGCGGAGTGGGCAGCCGAGGGCGCTGGCCGACTCTGCGGCCAACCAGAGAGCGTCGATGTCGCGGCCGAGCACGGCGCCCTCCGCCCAGCGGGCGATGTCGGTCGCACACAGGCCGCCCATGGCCGACGCGCCGATCCCGCCATCGAGCAGGGTCTTGGCCGCGAGCGGCTCGTTGGTCTCGGCGGCGAGAGCGGTGAACGTCTGCTGAGGGTCGTGGGGCCAGGCGGGGGTGGCGGCGTCCAGGGCGCGCTCGATGCGCCACCGCAGGAACCGCGCCAACTCGGACTCGGGAACGACGCCCCACAGTTCGGGCGGGTACAACAGGTCATTCCCGGTCTGAAAGGTGGTGTGTCGGGCAGCGACGGGGGTCGACGAGGGCTGAGCGGGGGCGGTTCCGCAACTCGGCAGGGCGAAGACGGCGGCCGCGATCAAGCCGGCCCCGGTGGGCCTCAGGAGGCCCACCGGGGAGAGTCGGCTGATCACCAGGTCGTCCAGCCGGTCTGGACGTTGTTGACGCTCGTCGCCATCTTCGAGCGGGAGGCCACACTGACCGAGAAGATGCTGGGGCTGGCGACACCGGCGGTGGAACTGAACGTGCCGTAGCCGCGCTCGACAGCGTGCGCCATCGAGGTCGAGTTGCCCGAGATGCTGACGCCGGCCTCCTTGGTGGAGATGCTGATCGTCACCCCGATGCCGTTGGCCTTCACGTCGCTGGTGTGCGTGAAGGAGCGGCTGGCGGACAGCGACCCGTTGGTGTACCAGCTGCAGGAATTCCAGTAGAGGTTGCAGGACTCGGCATAGGCCTTGTAGGTGAGGCCGCCGCTCGTCATCGTGCTGGAGGCGCTGAACGCCTGGGCGGGCGAGGCCACGCTGAGGGCGCACAGTCCGCTGATCGCCGCGGCGGCGGCGGCTCGGGCGAGGTTCTTCGTGTTCATGGTCGGATCCCTTTCACGGTCGGTGACCAGATTCGGAACCGGGGGTGGACGATCCGCGTCTCGTTCCGGTGCCAGAGCGATCGTGCGCCGACCGAGCGGGGGAGCGGATCGTCCGACCGGATCGTCCGATCGGTCGATCCGGTCGGTGCAGGCGGGCTGCCGCTGTGTGGTGGACCATGGCGACGCACCCCGAGGAGAGGAACGATCATGAAGGCTTGGACGAAGTCGGCCGCCACACTGATGGTGGCGGCGTTGATGGTGGTCGCGCCGGCGACGGGGGCGGCGGCTGCCTCCACCGCCGGAGCCGGCGTCACCCCCGACTACATCTCGATCTGCAAGCACCCGATCTTCAAGGTGTTGTGTTTCGGCTGACCGCTGTGGTGGTCAGAGGACGCCATTGCGGAAGGCCCACGTGACCACACCGACCCGGTCGCGGCAGCCCAGCTTGGTGATGATCGCGGAGACGTGCGTCTTGACCGTGGTCTCCGAGATCGCCAGCACCTTTGCGATCTGCTTGTTCGAGAGTGCCTCGGCGAGCAGGCCGACCACGCGGGTCTCCTGCTCCGTCAACGGGCTGGGTTTCGCCGGGCGCCGGTCTGGCGGCTGTGAGCCGGTCGGGGCGGACGCCCCCGCCAGCGTGTCGCTGACCAGACGGCGGGCAGCCGCGGAGTAGATGGCGTGACCGCGGACCGCAGCCCGGATGGCGTCCGGAAGGGAGTCGAGCGCCTCGTCCTTCGACAAGAAGCCGAGGGCGCCGGCCGCCGCCGCGTCGCGCAGCTGTGCAGCCGGGTCGAGGGTCGTCAGCATGAGGACGGGCAACCCTGGATGCCGTTCGGTGATGGAGCGGCAGGCGGCGAGTCCGTCGAGCCGCGGCATGTGGATGTCGAGGAGGACGACGTCGGTTCCCTCCCCGGCGGCGTCCAACGCGTCCAGGGCCGCCTGCCCGTCCGCTGCCATCCAGGCGATCTCCAGGTCGACGTGGCGGGACAAGATGTTGGCCAGTGCCTGCCGGGCGAGCGAGTCGTCGTCCGCTAGACCGATTCGGATCGCGGTGGTCATGGTGCGGTGCCTTCGCTCAGTCGCAGCAGCGCGACCCATTGTCCGTCCACGGCCTCGATGATCAATTGCCCGCCGAGGATGTCCGTGCGCTCCCGAAGGCCCGTCAAGCCGAGCCCGGACGGCGGAAGGTGCTCGGGCGGGGCGTCCGACAGGTCGTTGGTGACCAGCAGGTTGAGTTGCCCCCGGTGTCGCGTGAGGGTGAGGTGGACCGTCGACGCCGGCGCCGCGTGCCGCAGAACGTTCGCGAGGAGTTCGCGGATGGCCAACTGGAGGGTCAGTCGGGTGGTGGCTCCCGCAGGCTCGGTGTCCAGCGCGTAGTGTGACTCGACCGCGAACCCGCGCTCGAGAAGGCGTCGGATCCCGGCGTCCCACTCAAGACGCAGCGCCCCTCCCGTGGCGGGCGCCTGAGGGTCGTCGCGCAGCACCGCCAAGACGTCCCGCAGGTCGCTGAGTGAACGGCGCGCCTCGGCGGCCAGTTGGCCGAGCGTCCCGGCCATGTCGGCCGGGACGTCGTCGCGGGTGCGCAGATCCGACGCGATCAGCACCACGTGCGACATGCTGGCGGCCACCGCGTCGTGCATGTCGCGGGCCAGCCGGGTGCGTTCGTCCTTGGTCCGCAATTCGGCCAGCCGGGCGTTGAGTTCCGCCCGCTCCCCGACCGACCGTAGTTGTACCGCGATCGCCGTCACGGCCAGCATGACAAAACCGAAGGCCAGCACGGTGAGGGCGCTCTCGATGCCGAGAGCCAGCGTGATGCCGAGCCCGGCCAGGCCCAACCCCAGCACCACGGCCCCGCGCCAGGCGGGCCGGCGGGCCGTGGTGTCGAAGAGAGCGGCGAACATGAGCAGGGTCAACGCCGCCGACGATTCGGCAGGCAGGGCGGTCGTCAGCATGAACGCGCCGGCGACCGCGATCCAGGCCGGCACCCACTTCAGGGCCCACCCGCCAAGCACGAGGCCGGCCACGGCGAGCGCGGTGGAGGTGGGGTGAAGGCCACCCGACATCAGTTCGGAGAGCAGGAGACCGGCGGCGAGAACCAGCGTGCCCAGCACCAGCACGGCCCGGATTCGTCGATGGTCGGTCGGCGCCGGCTCCGGGCGCGGAGCGGCACTTCCGGCCGGGGCGGGTGGGACACGGTGGGGTAGCCGCATGGCTGGAGCATAACCGTCCCCCGCTGGGGCGTCCGCCACCGCCCGAGTAGCGTGGGGGAGTGGACAACCTGACCGCACCGTCCGACCTCGGGGTGCCCGCCAACGGCCCGGCGTTCGCCGAGTTCGCCCGCGGCTATGACTTTCCCCTCGACGACTACCAGCGGGACGCCTGCGCGCACATCGAGGCCGGCTCCGGGGTGCTGGTCGCCGCGCCCACGGGGGCCGGGAAGACGGTCGCGGGGGAGTTCGCGGTGTTCCTGGCGCTGCGGCAGGGACGCAAGTGCTTCTACACGACGCCGATCAAGGCGCTGAGCAACCAGAAGTTCCATGACCTGGTGGCCCGCCACGGCGAGGACAACGTCGGCCTGCTCACCGGCGACACCAGCATCAACGGCGAGGCGCCGGTCGTGGTGATGACCACCGAGGTGCTCCGCAACATGATCTACGCCGGGTCGCGCACCCTGCGCGGGCTCGGGTTCGTCGTCATGGACGAGGTGCACTACCTCGCCGACCGCTTCCGGGGCGCCGTGTGGGAGGAGGTCATCATCGGCCTCGTCGAGTCGGTGCAGGTGGTGGCGTTGTCGGCGACGGTGTCCAACGCGGAGGAGTTCGGCGACTGGCTCGCCGAGGTGCGCGGCCAGATGGCGATCGTGGTGTCGGAGCGGCGTCCGGTGCCGCTGTTCCAGCACGTCATGGCCGGACGCCGGATCTACGACCTGTTCGACTCGGTGGCGCCGACGGCGTCCGAACTGCCGGGCGGCGGGCGTCCGGACGTCAACCCCGAACTGCTGCGGCTCGCCAAGGAGGAGTCGCGGTTCGTCCGGGACGACGGGCGGCGTCCGCGGGGGCGCGGGGTGCGCGACAAGATCGAGGCGCGACAAGGGCGTTCGGGGCCCGGCCAGCCGCCGAGTCTCGTGCCGCGCCGCGACGCCGTCGTCGAGCGCCTCGAACGGGAGGCCCTGCTGCCGGCCATCTACTTCCTCTTCAGCCGCGCCGGCTGCGACCAGGCCGTCGACCAGTTGATGCACTCCGGGCTGCGGCTCACGACGGCGGCCGAACGCGCCTCCCTGGACGAGATCGCCGCCCGGCACGTCGCCGGCCTGTCGGACGCCGACCTGGACGCCCTCGGGTACCGGTCCTTCGTCGAGGCGCTGCGCCGCGGGGTCGCCGCGCACCATGCGGGCCTGCTGCCGGCGTTCAAGGAGTGCGTCGAGGAGGCGTTCGTCCGCGGGCTGGTGAAGGTCGTGTTCGCCACCGAGACCCTCGCGCTCGGCATCAACATGCCCGCCCGGTCGGTGGTGCTGGAGAAGTTGGTCAAGTTCAACGGCGAGGTGCACGCCGACATCACGCCGGGGGAGTACACCCAACTCACCGGACGCGCCGGCCGCCGCGGCATCGACGTCGAGGGGCACGCCGTGGTGCTGTGGGCGCGCAACCTCGACCCCCGGCACGTGGCGGGGCTGGCGTCCCGGCGCACCTACCCGCTCAAGTCGTCGTTCACGCCGACGTACAACATGGCCGTCAACCTGGTGGGCACCGTCGGACGCCGCACCGCCCGCACGCTGCTCGAGCAGAGCTTCGCCCAGTACCAGTCGGACCGTTCCGTGGTCGGCATCGCCCGCAACCTGGCCCGCAACAGCGAGCGGGCCGCCGACCTGTGGGCCCGGGCGGCCTGCCACCTGGGCGACTTCGAGGCCTACGCGGGGCTGCGCGCCGACGTCTCGCGGTTGGAGGGCGAGGCCGCCCGCAACCGCCGCGCCGACCGGCGGGCCGAGTCGATCGGGGTCCTGGGCACGCTGGCCGCGGGCGACATCATCTCGCTGACCTCGGGACGCCGCGCCGACTGGGCGGTGGTGATCGATCCGGGCGCCGGCAAGGACGGCCCGAAACCCCTGGTCATGACCGATGAGCGGCAGCTGAAGCGGCTCAGCGTGCAGGACTTCCCGACGCCGCCGACCGTGGCGGGGCGCATGCGGATCCCGAAGCACTTCAACCCCCACCAGCCCGCCGACCGGCGCAACCTGCACGCGGCGTTCCGGTCGAAGCTGGCCACCGTGGACCTCACGGCGGCCATCGTCGACCCGGCCCAGGTGGACGCCGAGGTGGCCGCCCGCCTCGCCGACCTGCGGCACGAGATCGCCGGGCACCCCTGCCACGGGTGCCCCGACCGCGAGGACCACGCCCGCTGGGCCGAACAGGCCCTGCGCCTCGAGCGGGAGAGCGCGGGGCTGCGCGCGGCGGCGTCCAAACGGACGAACACGATCGCGACGAAGTTCGACAAGATCTGCGGGGTGCTGGAGGCCCTGGGGTACCTGGCCGAGGGCGGGGACACCGTCACCGACGCCGGACGCCTGCTGGCCCGCCTGTATTGCGAGCTCGACCTGGTGGCGGCGGAGTGCATCCGGGCGGGGCTGTTCGACGAGTTGACCGCCCCCGAACTGGCGGCCGTGCTGTCGGCGCTGATCTTCGAGTCGCGCGGCGGCGACCAACGGCGTCCGGTGCGCATGCCGAACCGGTCGACCGAGATCGCCCAGAGCGCGGTGCGGCAGGTGTGGCGCGAGGTCGGCCTGCTGGAGCGCGATCACCGCCTCGACAAGGGGCGCGACCCCGACGTCGGCTTCGCCGAGCCCGTGTTCTGGTGGGCGTCCGGGCAGCCGCTGGCCGACGTGCTCCTGGGGTCGGGGCTGACGGCCGGCGACTTCGTCCGCTGGACCCGCCAGGTCATCGACCTGGCCGGCCAGGTGGCGGACGCCGCGGGCCCCGGCGGGTTGCGCGCCACGGCCCGCGAGGCGATCGACCTCATGCGCCGCGGGGTCGTCGCCGCCGCCTATGAAGAGGACGACTGAGCCGGATACCGGACCTGATCATGGATAATCCACGAACACTGTGAATTTGCACGTTCAAATGGGGTCGAGCGTCACGTTACTCGTGAAATATCCATGATCGGCTCCGGAGACCCCTCGTCGCGAGGGCGCGGGCGGGCCGGTTTGCGCCTAACAGGCGTGGGCCTCGCGCTCTGGGCCGCGACGAAGGGCCAGCCGCCGCCTGCTACGGGGTGGCGGTCAACTTCGAGCACTTCAGCAGCCCGTCGCGGGCCGCGTTGAGGCGGTCGACGCTGGCCTGCGCGGGCACGTACGGCAGCCCGGAGTCGCCGATCACCATCGCCTGCCACTGCTCCTTCGTGAAGACGGACGCCGCGGTGCTCGGGTCCGCGGCGGCCCGCTTCGCCTCGACGAGTTGCTTGTCGATGCTCAACGTCAGGACACCCGTGGCCGGGTTCGAGGGCACGAGCCACCAGGTGAAGCTGCCCAGGCCGTAGTTGACGTAGGTGTTGCCCGACCAGCCCCCGGCCTGGACCCGGTGGCTGTGGCCGCCGATGATCGCGTCCGCCCCGGCGTCGCTGAGCATCTTCTCGACCTCGAACTGCTTGGGGGTGGGGCAGTACTCACCCTCGGTGCCCCAATGGATGAACACGACGACCACGTCGTAGCGCGCCGACGCGTCCTGCACGGCGGCGACGAACCGCTTGGCCGCCGTCGACGTGTACGGCTTGATGAGGGCGGCGACCCCGGGCGCGTCGTCGGCGGCCGTGTGGTAGTCGGTGGTCTCCTCCTGCAGCGGCGTCACGTTCAGGATCGCGATGCTCACCCCGTCGATCACGAACTCCGCCGGCGCGTTCGCCTGATCGAGGTTGTTGCCGAGGCCGATGACCTTGACGGGGGCGTCCGCCTGCGCCTTCAAGGTGTCCGCCAGGCCCTTCGCGCCGAAGTCGGCCGCATGGTTGTTGGCCATGCCCGCGACGTCGACGCCGGCATTGGCGAGGGTCGTCAGCGCGGCCGCCGGCGCCCGGAACGTGAACGGCTTCCCCGGCAGCGGCGTCCCGCCGGTGGTGATGGCGGTCTCGAGGTTGACCGTGGTGATGTCGGCGCCCGCCAGGTAGGGCTTCAGTTTCGCCAGGCCCTCGGGGTCGGCGGCGACGCGCCGCAGCTTGTCCTTCTCGAAGTGCACGTCGCCGGCGAACGCCATCGTGATCGGGTCGGTGCCGGTGATGGGCGCGCGCACGACCGGCGCGCCGGAGGGGGTCGGGTCGCCCACCGGTCCCGCGGACGCCCCGGACGCCCCCGTGTTCGGTGCTCCGGACGCCGCGGGCGCGGCCACGGGCTGCATCCCGGGGGCGGTGGCGGCGCATCCGGCCAGGGTGAGCGCGGCGACGGTGGCCGCGAGCGGACCGACGATCCGGCTCCGGTGACCCCGGACGCGACCCCGGCCGTGGTCGCCCACTGCGCCCTTGGAGCGGTGGTCGGTGCGCTGGTCGGCCTCGGTCGGTGTCATGCGTCCCCCTTCGACAATCCCGCCCAGTCTACCGGAGCCCCCCGCGCGCCCCCGACAGCGACGCGACCGGGAGGAGTGCCCCGCCCCCACGGACCTCTCCCGCCCGCACCCCGCCCCCGCGGCCCCCTCCGACCCGGGCACCCGCCCCCGCGGACCCCACGAGCGCCCCGCCGCCCGCTCGCTACCCTGACGCCCATGAGTGTGGCCATCCGCGTGATCCCGTGCTTGGACGTGCACGACGGCCGCGTCGTCAAGGGCGTCAACTTCCGTGACCTGCGCGACGCGGGCGATCCGGTCGAACTGGCCGCCGGCTACGGCCTGGAGGGCGCCGACGAACTCGTCTTCCTCGACATCTCGGCGTCCGCCGAGGGCCGCGCCACCACCGACGAGGTGGTCACCCGCACCGCGGAGACCGTGTTCATTCCCCTCGCCGTCGGCGGCGGCGTCCGCTCCGTCGACGACGTGGACCGCCTCCTGCGCTGCGGCGCCGACAAGGTCGGCCTCAACACCGGCGCCATCACCCGCCCGCAGGCCATCGACGAGATCGCGGCCCGCTTCGGCAACCAGGTCGTCGTGCTCAGCCTGGACGCCCGCCGCGAGCCGGGGCGTCCGTCGGGCTTCGGGGTGACCACGCACGGCGGACGCGTGTCCGCGGGCCTGGACGCCCTCGACTGGGTGCGCGAGGCCGTCGACCGGGGCGCGGGGGAGATCCTGCTCAACTCCATGGACGCCGACGGCACCGTCGCCGGCTTCGACCTGGAGATGATCGAGGCCGTGCGCCGCGTCGTCGACGTGCCGGTCATCGCGTCCGGCGGGGCAGGGACCGTCGCGCACTTCGTGGACGCCGCCCGCGCCGGCGCCGACGCCGTCCTCGCGGCGTCCGTCTTCCACTACGGCACCCTGCGGATCGCCGACGTGAAGGACGCCCTCGCCGCGGCCGGGTTCCCCGTCCGGCTCACCCCGCGCCCCTGACGCCGCGCCCCTGACGCCGCGCCCCTAATCCCGCGCCCGGGGCCCGGGTGGGGTGTCGCGCGGCGCGTACGTCTTTGAGTACTGGTAGTAATCAAAGGCGCATCGTCTGGACCCCTCCCCGGGGGTCGGAGCGGCGCGTACGACTTTGAGTACCAGGAGTACTCAAAGACGCATCGTCTGGACCACCACCCCACCACCCCCGGCAGCCCCGCCACCCGGCGCCGCCCCCCGCCCCCGCCACCGCCCGCGCAGGGGCTTACGATCGGCGTGAACCCCGAGAGGAGCCCCGTGTCCGACTGCCTGTTCTGCCGGATCGTCGCCGGCGAGATCCCGTCCGCGCGCGTGTACGAGGACGCCGACGCCTTCGCGTTCCTCGACATCGCCCCCTTCAAGCGCGGCCACACGCTCATCGTCTCGAAGCGGCACGTCCCCCACGCGCTCGCGGACGCCGGCGTCCTCGCCTCCCTGGCCCCCGCCGTCACCGCGGTCGGCACCCTGCTCGCCGAGCGACTCGGCGCCGACGGGATGAACATCCTCACCAACGTGAACGAGGTCGCCGGACAATCCGTCTTCCACCTGCACGTGCACCTCATCCCGCGGTACGCCGACGACCCCGGCTTCGCGGCCCTGGTCCAGCGGGTCGCCGACGACGACCTGGACGCCGTCCGCGCGGCCCTGTCCTGACGACGTTCTGGACGCCGTCCGCGCGGCCCTGTCCTGACGACGACCTGGACGCCGTCCGCACGCGGGCGTCCGGGATTGTCCACATTCCGACCATTACCCACCCGCCCCCTGGACACCACGGCGCCCGCGGCTATGCTGGCCGGGTGCGAAAGTTCGTGCTCGTAGTTCAGTAGCGTGTCAGCCACGGTTTCGGCTGACACGCGCCCTCGTTTGCCGGCAGGCAGCGGGGGTTTTTCTTTGCCCACCTGCCCTCGACACGCCGCACACCTCATTCACGGAAAGGACGAAGATGGTCGACGATGACTCGCCCAAGCTGTTGACCGGAGCCGAGGCCCTGGTCGAATCCCTGGAGCGCATCGGGGTCGAAGTTGTCTTCGGCATCCCCGGTGGCGCGATCCTGCCGGCGTACGATCCGCTGGGCCAGAGCAAACTGGTCCGCCACATCCTGTGCCGCCACGAGCAGGGCGCCGCGCACGCGGCCGAGGGGTACGCGCAGACGTCCGGCAAGGTGGGCGTGTGCATGGCGACGTCCGGTCCGGGCGCGACCAACCTGGTCACCGGCATCCTGGACGCCTACATGGATTCCGTTCCGATCGTCGCGATCACCGGACAGGTGGCGTCCACGTCGATCGGTACGGACGCCTTCCAGGAGGCCGACATCCGCGGGATCACGTTCCCGGTGACGAAGCACAGCTTCCTGGTGACCCGCCCCGAGGACATCCCGTCGGCGATCAAGGCGGCGTTCCACATCGCCGCCACCGGACGCCCCGGGCCCGTCCTGGTCGACCTCGCCAAGGACGCCCTGGTCAACAAGGCGCCGTTCGTGTGGCCGCAGCAGGTGGACCTGCCCGGCTACCGGCCGACCCTGAAGCCGCACGGCAAGCAGATCCGCGAGGCGGCGAAGCTGATCGCCGACTCGTCGCGCCCCGTGTTCTACGTGGGCGGCGGCGTGGTCAAGGGCCGCGCCCACGAGGAGTTGGCCGACCTGATCAAGGCGACCGGCATCCCGCTGGTCACCACGCTGATGGCGCGCGGCGTCTACCCGGACGCCGACCCGCTCCACCTGGGCATGCCCGGCATGCACGGAGCGGTGTCGGCGGTGGGGGCCCTGCAGAAGGCCGACCTGCTCATCGCCCTGGGCACCCGGTTCGACGACCGGGTCACGGGCAAGCTGAGCACGTTCGCCCCGAACGCGAAGGTGATCCACGCCGACGTCGACCCGGCCGAGATCAGCAAGAACCGGGTGGCGGACGTCCCGATCGTCGGTGACGTGCGCGAGGTGATCACCGAACTGACCGAGGTGCTGCGCGGCTCCGACCTGCCGGACTACGCCCCGTGGGTGCGTTACCTGACGAACCTGAAGACCAAGTACCAGCCCGACCTGGCGCCGACGCAGGACGGCGTCCTGAGCCCGCAGTACGTCATCAAGCGGCTCGGCGAACTCGTCGGCCCGGACGCCATCTACGCCTCCGGCGTGGGCCAGCACCAGATGTGGGCGGCGCACCTGCTGCCGTTGAAGCCGGGGCATTGGCTGAACTCGGGCGGCGCGGGCACGATGGGCTTCTGCGTGCCGGCCGCGATGGGCGGCAAGGTCGGCAACCCGGACGCCGCCGTGTGGGGCATCGACGGGGACGGCTGCTTCCAGATGACCAACCAGGAGTTGGTGACCTGCACGTTGAACGACATCCCGATCAAGATCGCGGTGATCAACAACGAGTCGCTGGGCATGGTGCGGCAGTGGCAGACGCTGTTCTACGGCGCCCGCTACAGCGCCACGAACCTGCACAGCGCGCGGGTGCCGAACTTCCCGATGCTGGCGGAGGCGATGGGGGCCCTGGGCCTGCGCGCCGAGACGCCGGACGAGGTGGACGAGGTCATCAAGGTCGCGATGGCGACCAACGACCGTCCGGTGGTCATCGAGTTCGTCGTCCACAAGGACGCCATGGTGTGGCCGATGGTCGCGGCGGGCACTAGCAACGACGACATCAAGATCGCGCGGGACATGGCTCCCGACTGGGAGGATGAGACCCTGTGAAAACCTGCATGAGCGAAGCGAATCCCGGCCACACCGGCGAGGTGGGACTGTGAACAAGCACACCCTGAGCGTCCTGGTCGAGAACAAGCCGGGCGTCCTGGCCCGCATCTCGGGGCTGTTCGCCCGGCGCGGCTACAACATCGAGAGCCTGGCGGTGGGGCCCACCGAGCGTCCGGAGCTCTCCCGGATCACCCTGGTGGTCGGCGTCGAGAGCCAGCAGGTGCTCGAGCAGATCACCAAGCAGCTGAACAAGCTGATCGAGGTGCTGAAGGTCGTCGAGTTGGAGGGCAGCGCGGTCCGGCGTGAGCTGATGCTGATCAAGCTGCACGTCGCCGACCCGGCGGCCCGCAGCCAGATCATCGAGATCGCGCAACTGTTCCGCGGCGCCGTCGTGGACGTGACGTCCGACGCGCTCGTGGTCGAGGCCACCGGCAGCCCGGACAAGCTGCAGTCGCTGCTGGCGATGCTGAGTTCGTACGGCATCCGCGAGCTCGTCCATTCGGGCACGGTCGCGGTGGCGCGCGGCAACAAGTCCTTGACCGAGCGCAAGGCGGACCGGGGCCGTTCGGCGTCCGATTCGCGCTAGCCAGACCCTATTTCGAGCAGAAGGAACACGACACCCATGGCAGAGATCTTCTACGACGACGACGCGGACCTGAGCATCATCCAGGGGCGCAAGGTGGCCGTCATCGGCTACGGCTCGCAGGGCCACGCGCACGCGCTGAGCCTGCGCGACTCGGGCGTGGACGTCCGCGTCGGCCTGGCCGCGGGCAGCAAGAGCCGCGCCCGGGCGGAGGCGGAGGGGCTGACGGTGCTGTCCGTGGCGGACGCCGCCGCCGAGGCCGACCTGGTGATGATCCTGGTGCCCGACCAGCATCAGCGGGGGCTGTACGCCGCCGAGATCGCCCCCCACCTCAAGCCGGGGGACGCGCTGTTCTTCGCGCACGGGTTCAACATCCGGTACGGGTACATCACCCCGCCCGAGGGCGTGGACGTCTGCATGGTCGCCCCGAAGGGCCCCGGCCACCTGGTGCGCCGCGAGTTCTCCGAGGGCCGCGGCGTCCCGGTGATCGTGGCCGTCGAGAAGGACGCCTCGGGCGCAGCCTGGGCGCTGGCGAAGAGCTACGCCAAGGGGATCGGTGGGCTGCGGGCCGGTGGCATCAAAACCACGTTCACCGAGGAGACCGAGACGGACCTCTTCGGCGAGCAGGCCGTGCTGTGCGGCGGCATGACGGCCCTGGTGATGGCCGGGTTCGAGACGCTCGTCGAGGCCGGCTATCAGCCGGAGGTGGCGTACTTCGAGTGCCTGCACGAGCTGAAGCTCATCGTGGACCTCATGTACGAGGGCGGGCCGGCGAAGATGCGCTGGTCCATCTCGGACACCGCCGAGTACGGCGACTACGTGTCCGGCCCGCGCATCGTGGACGCCGGCGTGAAGGCCCGCATGAAGGATGTGCTGACCGACATCCAGACGGGTCGGTTCGCCGAGCGGTTCATCGCCGACCAGGACGCCGGCGCCCCCGAGTTCAAGGCCCTGCGCGCCCAGAACGAGGCGCACCCCATCGAGGCCACCGGACGCGAACTGCGCAAACTCATGGCCTGGGTCTCCAAGGACGCCGGCACCTCCGACTACGTGGAAGGCACCGCGGCCCGCTGAGTGGGGTCAGCACCGCCCGAGGGGCGCCCCCGGATCACCCGGGGCGCCCCTCGTGCCCTGCCCGGGTGTGGATTTGGCCCCGTACTCGGGTCCGTGTTCACACCTGGGCGGGTCGGCCGGGGTGACGGGGCTGGTTATGCGCGGGCCTGCAGAGGGCGTCCGGCTGAGGTGTGACGTTGGCCCCGTACTCGGGTCCGAGTTCGCACCTGGGCGGGTCGGCCGGGGGGCGGGGTCCGGCTGAGGTGTGGCTTGGGCCCCGTACTCGGGTCCGTGTTCGCACCTGGGGCCTTGCCGGGGGGCGGCGTCCGGCTGAGGTGTGACGTTGCCCCCGTACTCGGGTCCGTGTTCGCACCTGGGGCCTTGCCGGGGGGCGGCGTCCGGCTGAGGTGTGGCTTGGGCCCCGTACTCGGGTCCGTGTTCGCACCTGGGGCCTTGCCGGGGGACGGCGTCCGGCTGAGGTGTGACTTGGGTCCCGTACTCGGGTCCGTGTTCGCACCTGGGGCCTTGCCGGGGGGCGGGGTCCGGCTGAGGTGTGGCTTGGGCCCCGTACTCGGGTCCGTGTTCGCACCTGGGGCCTTGCCGGGGGGCGGCGTCCGGCTGAGGTGTGGCTTTGGCCCCGTACTCGGGTCCGTGTTCGCACCTGGGCGGGTCGGGGCGGGGTGAGGGCCTGGTCATGGCCGGGTGGCGGGGGCGGCGTCCAGTTCAGGTGTGACGTGGGCCCCGTACTCGGGTCCGTGTTCACACCTGGGCGGAACCCAGGGCCCCCGTACTCAGGCGACCCGCCGGCTGGTCCGGCAGCGGGGGCAGCTGGCCGGCCCCCCTTGCCACCCGCGCAGCGCGAAGGCGCGTCCGAGGAGGTCGGCGACTTCGCAGGCGTGGGCGCGCACGTCGTAGCTCCCGAACCGGAGGGTGTTCAGCAGCCCCACGGAGTGCTCGTTATCGCGGCGGAAGTCCCGGAAGCGCCCCTCCACGTGGCCGAGCTTGCCGTCGAGTTCGGCGATCAGGCGGTACTCCTCGTACAGGACGTCGATGCGCTGCCGCCCCAAGGTGGGCGCCTGGCGGATGCCCGTCGGCAGGCCGTGCGCCCGCTCGACGTCGCGGCGGTAGACGAACTCGAGGTTGCTCTCGATGCCCTGCAGGTCGGCGAGCACCTCCAGCAACTCCGCGCGGTTGTGCATCCGGGGCCGCCTTCTCAACACGGACGCCACCCGCGCCACCGTGGTCACGCGGTGCCCGGTGCAGTCGGTGACGGCGCCGACGAACTGCTCGAGGTCCAGGTGCGGGGCCAGGTCGAGCAGGGCGTCCTCAGCCCGGATCAGCGGCAGGCTGCCCCGGGCGTGCCCGAGCCGCCCCAGCCCGTCCCGCAGCAGGACGTAACCGGTCGGCAGCCGCGGGCTGCTGTGCGCCGGGACCACCACCTGCAACACGGGCGGCTCCCGCAGCGCCCCCCGCAGACACAGGGCCGCCGCGCCGCCCAGAGCGGACGCCGCACCCGCCGACAAGTGGCCCGCCCACGCGCGCTGCTCGAACGTGAGGGGAGCCGTTCCGGCCACGAACAGCCCTCGCTCGAGGCGCCGCCAGTGCCCCTCGCGCACCCAGCGCTCGATCAGCTTGCGGCTCGCGCCCAAGCTGAGCGCCTGCTCGCGGGTGATGACCTGGCGTTGCGCGCTGAGCAGCGCGGTCACAGGCCCGGGGACGGTGGCACGCGGAATCATGCCCCCCACAATGGGCGCGCCATGTCACGACCACCTCGGACGCCCTCCGCCCAGCCTGGACGCCCTCCGCCCAGCCTGGACGTCCTCCGCCCAGCCTGGACGCCCTCCGCCCAGCCTGGACGCCCTCCGCCCGGTCCGAGTGTGACGTCGGCCCCGTGCTCGGGTCCGAGTTCGCACCTGGGCGGACGCTCGGCAGGCTCGGAGCAGCCCATAAAGGACCTAGTCACCGGCATGCAACGCAGCGTTGCTCCCGCGCGCCGCGGCGTGGCGGTCCAGGAGTTGGTCCGGGATCGTGCCGAACCCCAGACTCGACTCGCACCGCCCCGGCTCCCCGAACGAAAGGATGGCCCCATGGCCACCTCTGACCGCATCCGTACCTGCCGCCAGAAGGCGGGCCTCTCCCAGGCCCAACTCTCCGAGCGCCTCTCGGTGTCGCGCCAGGCGATCTCCAAGTGGGAGTCCGGCGCCGGCCTGCCGGACGTCGTGAACCTGCAGAACATGGCGCGACTGTTCGACGTGAGCGTCGACTACCTCCTGGACGACGCGTCGGCCGGGGGGCCGTCCGTGACCGTGACCCGACAGCCCATCGAGCTGGATTCCTACGAGCCCCACAAGGTGCCGGGCAAGCCGCTCGGTTCGCGTCACCACGCGGCGGTGAAGGCCGCCTACCCGGACGCCGAGCGCATCGTGGAGGTGACGCGCGCCCGCAAGAACAGTCCGGTGCAGGAGGCGATCGAGTGGTTCCTCCAGCTCTTCGATGCGCCGTTCGGCATCTTCGGAACCGCTGACGCGCTCCACAACCACGACGCCCACTACCTGGTGCGCAATCCCCACCAGGACCTGTTGGTCCGCGTGGGGCGCCACGAGATCGAGGCTCGTGAGCTGTCCGAGCGCGTCGAAGGCCGGAAGTTCAGGATCGGGCAGGACGTGTTCCGGCGCGGCAACACGATCGTCTGAGCGGGTGTGAGTTGCGTCCCGTACTCGGGTCCGAGTTCGCACCTGGGCGGGTCTGCGGGGTGGCTGGGCGTCCAGCGGGGCCGAGGTCGCGTTGGAGCGGGTCAGCCGGGTCGGCGTCCGGCTCAGGTGTGACTTTGGTCCCGTACTCGGGTCCGAGTTCGCACCTGGGCGGGGCCGCGGACTTGCCTGGCGGGGTCAGCCGGGACGGCGTCCGGCTCAGGTGTGACTTGAGCCCCGTACTCGGGTCCGTGTTCGCACCTGGGCGGGTCCAGTAAGGCCGGTGTCGCGCGCCGGGTCCGCTGGTACTTCTGGGCCGGGGCCGGGGGACGGCGTCCGGCTGAGGTGTGGATTGGGCCCCGTACTCGGGTCCGAGTTCGCACCTGGGCGGGGCCGCGGACTTGCCTGGCGGGGTCAGCCGAGCCCTGGAGAGCGATCAGGGGCCCCGCGTGTGCGGGGCCCCTGATGTCGTGCGGGTGATCAGCGGATCACCATGCGCCGATGATCAGCCGATCACGAAGCGCTGGCCGACGTAGATCAGGTCGGGGTCGTCGATCTGGTCCTGGTTGAGGGTGTAGATGCTCTCCCAGCTGTCCAGGCCGTGGGCGCGGGCGATCTGCCAGAGGCTGTCGCCGGGCTTGACGGTGTAGACGTTGTCCTCGGACTTCACGGCCTTCTTCGGCGCCACCGACTTGGTGGTGGCCTTCACGGACGCCTGGGTCGACGCCTTCGTGGAGGTGGTGGCCTGGGTGGAGGTGGTGGCCTTGGTGGCGGTCGTCGACTTCGTGGTGGTCGCGGCCTTCACGGCGGTGCTGCTCGAGGTGCTCGTCGAGGACGAGGCGGTGTACCCCGTGGCCCCGCCGTTGGCCTTGGTGAGGCCGGCGTAGATCGAGCACTTCGGCCAGGCGCCGGGGCCCTGCACGGCGAGGGTGCGCTGGGCGACGGTGATCTGCTCGGACTTCGTCGCCAGGTCGGCGCGCGAGGCGAACTCCTGGCCGCCGAACGCGTTCCACGTGGACTTCGTGAACTGCAGGCCGCCGTAGAAGCCGTTGCCGGTGTTGATCGACCAGTTGCCGGACGATTCGCACTGCGCGACCTTGTCCCAGACGGAGAGGTCAGCGGCCTGCGCGGGGGCGGCGGCCATCAGCAAGCCGGTGCCGGCCACGGTGGTCGCGGCGGCGGCGGAGGCGAAGCGGGTGAGGGTCTTGTTCATGTGAGACCGAGGTCCTTCCATGTCGAAGCTGGTGAGCGACGGGTTGTCGGTGAATCCACCGGAGGGGGACATCACCGGATTGGTCAAGGTGACACTGAGAACTCTAAGGGCAACCTGAGGATTTATCAAGTCGATCCTGAAAAGTTCTCAGGTTGTTGCCTTCGGACGCCCACGGTGCGCCTCGCCGTCCCTCGCCCTGGCCCGGTCTGCTTCCCGACGGCTCGCATCCGCTCCGGTTCCCTCGATCCGCTCCCGCTTGGCTCGCGTCCGCTCCGGTTCCCACGATCCGCCGCCGCTTGGCTCGCGTCCGCTCCGGTTCCCTCGATCCGCTGCCCCTGCAACGGGGGCGGACGCCAGGAAGCGGAGCGGCTGCGGCGTCGGCCTCGCCCCCAGCCACACCTTCACGGTCCCGGCCCCCTGTCGTGGCGACGTTGCTTGTACCTGGGTACAACGAATGTCGCCACGACGGACGGGGCTTTCCAACGGTCGCCCCCGCTCGTGTTCGCTCCGGTTCCCTCGGTCTGCTCCGGCGGCTCGCGTTCGCTCCGGTTCCCTCGATCCGCTCCCGCTTGGCTCGCGTCCGCTCCGGTTCCCACGATCCGCTGCCCCTGCAACGGGAGCGCACGCCAGGAAGCGGAGCGGCTGCGTTCCGTCGGTCGTCGCCGCTCGCGTCCGCTCCGGTTCCCTCGATCCGCTGCCCCTGCAACGGGAGCGGACGCCAGGAAGCGGAGCGGATGCGTTCCGTCGGCCTCCACACCCCGTCCGGCGCCAGTCCGCTCAGCGCGCCGCGTCACGCTCGGCGTGCATTGCCGAGTTGCTGGCCCGCAACACTGCGGCTGCACGGTCAACGCCACTCCACCTGCGGGGTTGAGCGTGGATGCGGGCGGCGACGCGGATTGAGTGCGCAGCGGCAGTGTTGAAGGTGTCCCGCAGCCTCAGCGAAGCGGCCTCCCGGGCATCCACCTCGGCTTCCTCGATCCGCTCCCGCTTGGCTCGCGTCCGCTCCGGTTCCCACGATCCGCTGCCCCTGCAGCGGGAGCGCACACCAGGAAGCGGAGCGGCTGCGTTCCGTCGGTCGTCGCCGCTCGCGTCCGCTCCGGTTCCCTCGATCCGCTGCCCCTGCAACAGGAGCGCACACCAGGAAGCGGAGCGGCTGCGGCTCTGGCCGGCCCGGGCCGCCGTTTCGCGCTCAGCGCGCGTTGTCCTACGCGACTCGCACTGTGAGGCGCCAGGTCCCGGGGCCCGTCACCCAGCCAGGACGCCCACCCAGCAAGGACGCCTCACCTTCGCCACGGACGCCCGCCCTGTAGGCGGGGCGAACGCGGCCAACCTGAGGCCCGGTGGCGGACAAGGTGGGGGAGCGTGGGCAACTTGAGGCCCGCGGCAGTCACGCCTCTCCGGCATCCGCTCCGGTTCCCACGATCCGCTCCCCCTGTAACCGGAGCGGACGCAGGGAAGCGGAGCGGATCCCTGTCCTGGGGGAGCGCACGCAGGCAACCGGAGCGCACGCAGGGAAGCGGAGCGGATCCCCGTCCCGGGGGAGCGCACGCCAGAAGGCGGGGCGGACTCGGCGTCGCCCACCCCCACCCAGCCGGTGGCCGGGCCTGACACGTGACGTCAGGCGACGGGATCCAGTCGCCGCACAATCGGGACTCCGGCGGCGCGTTCAACGGCAAGGTCGTGCGCCGACTGCATCGCCAGCCAGGCGCTGGCGGTGCCGACGCCGGCCTCCTCCAGTCGGACGGCGAGGTTGGGGCTGATCCGGGCGTGGCCGTGCAGGACGCGGCTCAACGTCACCCGAGAGATCCCGAGCCGGGACGCCGCTTCACTCACGCTCAGCCCGAGATCGGCCAACACATCTTCGCGCAGGATCTCGCCCGGGTGTACCGGGGTCTTCATCACCACGATCGTTCACCTCCGGTCAGTGGTAGTGCCTCAGTGGTAGTCCTGATAGTCGACGAGTTCCACATCGCTCTCCAAGAAGCGGAACGTCACCCGCCAGTTGCCGTTGACCCAGAGGGACCAGTGTCCGGCGAGGTCCCCTTTGAGCGGGTGCGTCCGAAATGACGGGATGGCCAGGTCGTCGGGGGTCTGCGCCACGTCCAGCAGGGACAAGATGCGGAGCAGTTTGGGGACGTGCGCTGCTTGGACGCCCTTCTTCGTGCCGTTGCGATACAGCAACTCCAGGCCCTTGTGCCGGAAGCTGACGATCACGACCCGAGCGTATCGCGTAGCGCTACGCGATACCACCCCACCACCCCACCCACCCCACCACCCCACCCACCCCACCACCCCACCCACCACCCACCCCACCACCCAGCCCCCTTGAGGGATGTGTCACAGTGTCCCCATGACCGCCCCCGCCCACCTCGGTCTCACGGACGCCGAGGTCGCCGACCGCCGGGCCCAAGGCCAGGGCAACACGCTTCCACCGCGCAGCGGGCGCACGGCGGCGTCCATCATCAAGGCCAACGTTTTCACGCGCATCAACGCGATCCTGACGGTGCTGCTGGTGATCGTGCTGGCCACCGGCTCCTGGATCAACGCCGCCTTCGGCCTGCTCATCGTCGTCAACTCGGCGATCGGCATCATCCAAGAGCTCCGGGCCAAGCGCACCCTCGACAACCTCGCGGTCCTGGGTGAGGCGAAGCCCACGGTGCGCCGGGCCGCCACGACCCGACCCGTCGACCGCGAAGAGCTCGTCCTCGACGACATCGTCGAGTTGGGCCCGGGCGACCAGATCGTCGTCGACGGCGAGGTGATCGAGGCCGACCACCTCGAGGTCGACGAGTCCCTGCTCACTGGCGAGAACGACCCCGAGCCCAAAGCCCCCGGGGCGACCGTCCTCTCCGGCAGCTTCGTCGTCGCCGGCTCGGGCGCCTACCGCACGACCCGCGTCGGCGCGGACGCCTACGCCGCCCAGCTGACGGCCGAGGCGTCCCGGTTCACGCTCGTGCGCTCCGAGTTGCAGCAGGGCATCAACAAGATCCTGCGCCTGATCACGTTTCTCCTTGTCCCGGTGGGGTTGGCGACGATCGCCACCCAATGGGCGCTGGTCGGCGGCGATTGGCGGCAGGCGGTGCTGCGCATGGCGGGCGCGCTGGTGCCGATGGTGCCCGAGGGGCTGGTGCTCTTGACGTCGATGGCGTTCGCCCTGGGCGTCGTTCGCCTCGGACGTCGCCAGTGCCTCGTCCAGGAACTCCCCGCCATCGAGGGCCTCGCCCGCGTCGACGTGGTCTGCGCCGACAAAACCGGCACCCTCACCGAGACCGGCATGCGCTGCGGCGAGATCATCCCGCTGGGCGCGTTCACCCCCGACCACGTCCGCACCGTCCTCGCCCAGTTGGCCGCCGCCGACGACCGCCCCAACGCGTCCCTCGCCGCGATCGGCGCCGCCCTGCCGCCCCCCACCACCCCCTGGACCGTCACCACCCGCGCCCCCTTCACCTCCGCGAAGAAGTGGTCCGGGGTGAGTTTCCTGGACGCCGCCGCGCGGCTCCCTGCCCCGACCCACTGGATCCTGGGCGCCCCGGATGTGCTGGCGTCCGGGCAGGTGGCCGCCCAGGCCGAGGACCTGGCCCGCGACGGGCTCCGCGTCCTGCTCCTGGCCCGCTGCGCGACCCCGGTGGACGACCCCGACGCCCAGGACCACCTCACCCCCGCCGCCCTGGTGATCCTCGAGCAGAAGGTGCGCCCGGACGCCGCGGACACCCTCCACTTCTTCGCCCAGCAGAACGTCGCGGTGAAGGTCATCTCCGGCGACAACGCGTCCGCGGTGGGCGCGGTGACCCGCACCCTGGGCGTCGTGACCGGGGACCCCGTCGACGCCCGCACCCTCACCACCGACGACACCCTCGCCCACGCCGTCGCCACGCACAGCGTGTTCGGCCGGGTCACCCCGCATCAGAAGCGGGCGATGGTGGCGGCGCTCCAGTCCCAGGGACGCACCGTCGCCATGACCGGCGACGGCGTCAACGACGTCCTCGCCCTCAAGGACGCCGACCTGGGCGTCGCGATGGGCTCGGGGGCGTCCGCGACGAGGTCGGTGGCGAAGATCGTCCTCCTGGATGACCGCTTCGCCACCCTCCCGCACGTCGTCGCCGAGGGACGCCGCGTCATCGGCAACATCGAGCGCGTCGCCAACCTGTTCCTCACGAAGACCGTCTACTCGGCCGTCCTCGCCCTCTTGGTGGTGCTGACGCAGGTGCCGTTCCCGTTCTTGCCGATCCATGTGACGATCACGGGCTGGTTCACCATCGGGATCCCCGCGTTCCTGCTCTCCCTGGCCCCCAACTATGAGCGCGCCCGCCCGGGGTTCGTCCGCCGCGTCCTCCGCCTGGGACTGCCCGCCGGCCTCGTCATCGCCACCGTCACCTTCGTCACGTATCTGCTCCTCCGCCCGGACGCCGCGGGCGCGCCATCCGCTGGGGTCGGCGCTGGGGCTGGGGCTGGGGCTGGCGCTGGGGCTGGCGCTGGGCTTGGGGCCGGGGCTGGCGCTGGGGCTGGCGCTGGGCTTGGGGCCGGGGTCGGCCCGTGGGGCGTGGTGTCGGCGACGCAGGCGTCCACGGCGGCGCTGGCGGCGTTGATCGTGAGCGCGACGTGGGTGCTGGCGGTCGTGGCGCGTCCCTACCAGTGGTGGAAGGTCGGGCTGATCGCGGCGTCGCTGGCCGCCTACACGCTGATCTTCACCCTGTCCTTCACGCAGACCCTCTTCGTCCTGGACTCCTCGAACGCCCCCGCCATGCAGACCGGCCTGCTGCTCGGAGCCGCCGGCGCGGTCGCGATCGAGGCCCTGTGGTGGGCGCGGGCCCGGTTCTTCGGCGAGGAGCGCCGCTTCTGGGGCGGACCGGTCGCGGCCTGAGCGGCCCAGGTGAGCATTCGGACCCGTACACGGGGCCAAAGTCACACCTGGGCCGGACCGAACCCCCGTGGCATCGCAGTTCCGGCGATGCGTCTTTGCTGACGGAGCGGCAGCAGAGTCGTGGGTGCGAACTCGGACCCATACACGGGGCCAAGGTCGCACCTGAGCGGGACGCCGCCGCGGGCCGCCGTCCGGGATTCTCCGATCCGCCGCCGAACCTTGGCCACCCCCTGCACGAGGAGCCCGATCTGGTTCCAGGGAGCCCGGTCATGGCAGTGGAGGCAGGGCGGCTTGTCGCCTCTGCAGGTGTCAGATATAGTCGACACATGGTCGAGGTCCTCACCACCAAGTACCTTGACCGCTGGCTCAGGAATCTCAAGGACCGACAAGCCCGGCTGCGAATCTTGGAACGAATCGACCGACTGGCGCACGGGAATCCGGGTGACGTGAAGTCGGTCGGACACGGAGTCCTCGAACTCCGCTTGACCTACGGCCCGGGCTACCGCGTCTATTACGCGCAGCAGGGTGAACGTTTGGTTTTGTTGCTGTGCGGTGGCGACAAGTCCACACAACAGCAGGACATCCGCAGAGCACACCAACTTGCCGCCGATTGGCGTTCGGAGGAGGAAGACGATGGCGAAGGAGTCTGAGAAGTACATCCCGTTCGATGCCGCCGACTATCTCGACAGCATCGACGACGTTGTTGCCTACCTGGAGATCGCGCTGGAGGAATCCGCCGACGACCCCACGGCCGTGCCGCGCGCCCTCGGGGCCATCGCCCGCTCACGGAACATGAGCGAACTGGCCCGCCGCGTGGGCATGAGCCGTGACGGGCTCTACAAGGCACTGTCCGACCAGGGCAACCCGACCTGGGCCACTGTCCTCAAAGTGACCCAAGCGCTGGGGCTTCGCCTCACCTTGCGCGCCGTGGCCTGACTCAGGGCAACCGGGCCTATCCGCGCCAGGCTCCCGGACCTCGAGCACCAACTCGACCGGCGCCAGCAGATCCGCCCAGGTGTGGATTCGGACCCGTACACGGGGCCAAGGTCACACCCGAGCCGGAGCCAGGCCCCGCCACCCCCGCGTCCGCTCCGCTTTCCGCCGTTCGCTCCGGTTGCAGCGGCAGCGGATGCCAGCAAACGGAGCGGATGTCGTGCCCGGGGCCACCCCCGGCGGCCACCCTCTCGTTCGCTCCGCTTTCCGCGGTCCGCTCCGCTTTCCGCGATCCGCTCCGCTTGCTGTCGCGCGTGCACGGCCCAGGTGAGCATTCGGACCCGTACACGGGGCCAAGGTCACACCCGAGCCGGACGCGGGCCCCGTCACCCCCGCGTTCGCTCCGGTTTCCGCCGTTCGCTCCGCGGGCCGCCGGACGCCCCCGGACGCCGCCGCGGGCCGCCGTCCGGGATGGTCCGATGCGCCGGCGAAACCGCCGGCGAAACCTCCGCCGAGCCTCCGCTGAACCTCGGCTCCACCCCCCTGCCCCCACCTGACGCCCCTTGCCCCCGCATGGTTGCCAACGCATATCCCATCCAGTGGGCGAGGTTTCCTGAGAACTACCAGCCCCGGTTAGAATCGACGAGGTTCTCGGGGGGAGCATTCATGGACATCACTACACAGGCGCGTCGTCTGACCGCGCTGCTGGTCGGCCGCGGGTCAAGTCAGGGCGAATCCGACGTGTCCGTCGAGCCCGACGCCGGTGAGCCCGACGCCGGTGAGCTCGACGCCGACGCGCTGGCGTCCCGGAGGTCCCTGCCGAAGGTCACCGCCCGCGTGGTCCGCGCGGCGCTCATGGTCTGGGACGCCGCGTGTTGGCTCGTTGCCGCGCTGGTCCTGATCGGCGCCCGCTACGACCTGGATCTCAAGGGCCATCAGTGGGCGTTCGCGTTGGGCTACGTGGCGACGGCGGCCGCGGTGCACGCGATCGTGGGCTGGTGGTCGAAGCTCTACCGCGGCCATGCCCGGCTGGGTAGCTACCTCGAAGCCTGGGCGCTGGCCCGGACGACCTTGATCGCGACCGTCCTGGCGGGCGGGGCTTTCCTGCTGCTCGGCGAAGGCAACCCGCGCGGCCTGCCGTTCACGGTTCCGGCCGTGGCGTTGACGGGCATGCTGGGGGGCCGCATCCTGGCCCGCTCGGCCCGCTACCGGCTGATCCAGCGGTACCGGACGGACCAGCAGGAGCCGGTCCTGATCTACGGCGCCGGCAACGCGGGCGCCCAGTTGGCCAATCTGCTCCTGGTCGACGTGGACGCCCCCTACCGCGTGGCCGGCTTCATCGACGACGACCTCGACAAGCGGCATCTCCACATCGGCGAGGGCCGGGTGCTGGGCCGTCGGGAAGACCTGGTCCCGCAGGCCGAGCGCCTCGGCGTCCGAACCGTCATCGCCGCGATGCCCACCGCACCCGCCGACTTCTTGATGATCCTGCAGGAGGAGTTGGCCGAGGCCGGCGTCCGCCTGATGGTGTTGCCGACGGTGGGTCGGATCGTCGATGGCCGCGTCCAGGTGCGCCAGCTGCACGAGTTGCAGTTGGACGACCTGCTCGAGCGCGTCGAGTCCGGTGAGGCCGAGCTGGTCGACGTCGCCGACCACCTGCGGTCGGTCATCGGCGCCGGCGGCGGTAGGGGCGACTCGTCCGTGGTCAGCCGCGTTCCGGAGGGCCGCTACTTCGGCGCCCCCGGCACGGCCGCCCCCGAGAGCGCCCCCGCGGCCCCGGATCAGCACCGCGAAGAGCAGGCGGCGGGTCCGCAGCCCACCGCGCGGGTCTACCTGTCGTCGCCGGACGTCACCCCGGTGGAGGAGGCGGCGCTGGTCGGCGCCATGCGCTCCGGCTGGATCGCCCCTCTGGGCCCCGACGTCGACGGCATCGAGGCCGACCTGTCCGCCTACACCGGCCGCACCCACGCGGTGGCCCTGTCCTCGGGCACGGCCGCCCTGCACCTGGGCCTCTTGTCGCTGGGCGTCGGCCCCGGGGATCTCGTCCTCACCTCGTCCATGACCTTCGCCGCGACGGCGAATTCGATCGTCTACACGGGCGCCGAGCCGGTGTTCGTCGACAGCGACGAGTCCGGCAACATGAGCCCCGCGCTGTTGCAGCGCGCCTTCCTCGATCTGGAGCGGCAGGGCCGGTCGGTCAAGGCGGTCGTCCCGGTGGATCTGTTCGGCAAGGCCGCCGATCACGAGCTGATCGATGCGATCGCGTCGGCGCGGGGCGTCCCCGTGTTGTCGGACGCCGCCGAGTCGCTCGGTGCCACGTTCCGCGAGCGGTCGTCCGCTAAGTACGGCCGGGCGGCGGCGGTGTCGTTCAACGGCAACAAGATCATGACGACGTCGGGCGGCGGCGCGCTGCTGACGGACGACGAGGACGTGGCGGCGAAGGTGCGCTACCTGGCGACCCAGGCGCGGCAGCCGGTGGTGCATTACGAGCACACGGACATCGGGTTCAACTACCGCATGTCCAATCTGTTGGCGGCGCTCGGCCGCGCCCAGTTGGGACGCCTCGACGGCATGATCGAGCGGCGCCGGGAGCATCGCCGCTTCTACCGCGACCTGGTGTGCCGGATCCCGGGCGTGACCCTGTTCGGCGAGCCGGACGGCGTGGACGGCGGCGATACCCGCGACAACTGTTGGTTGACGTCGATCGTGATCGACCCGGCGGTGGCGGGTTTCGATCGGACGCACCTGATGTCCGCGTTGGCGGCGGAGAACATCGAGGCGCGTCCGTTGTGGAAGCCGATGCATCTGCAGCCGGTGTTCTCGGGACGCCTCGCCTACACGGACGGCACGTCGGAGCGGCTGTTCGAGACGGGCCTGTCGTTGCCGTCGGGCTCGGCCATGAGCGTGGAGCAGCGCAAGCGGGTGGCGCGGGTCTTGTTGCGGGTGGCGGGGCGTGGCTGAGCGGGGCTTCGACGCGGGCAAGCGCGTGTTCGACGTCGTGGTGGCCGGCGTGGGCCTCGTGCTGTCGGCGCCGCTGCAGCTCGTGACGGCGGCGGCGGTGTGGGCGAGCCTGGGGCGTCCGGTGTTGTTCCGGCAGCCGCGGCCGGGGCTGCACGGTGAGGTGTTCGAGTTGGTGAAGTTCCGCACGATGCGGCAGCCGGGGCCGGGGGGCGAGTCGGACGCCGACCGCCTGACCCCGGTGGGCCGGTTCCTGCGGGCGTCGAGCCTGGACGAGTTGCCCACCCTGTGGAACGTGCTCAAGGGCGACATGAGTCTGGTGGGTCCGCGGCCGTTGCTGGTGGCCTACCTGGAGCGGTACACCCCCGAGCAGGCGCGCCGGCACGCGGTGCGCCCCGGGGTGACGGGGCTGGCCCAGGTGCGCGGCCGCAACGGGCTGAGCTGGGACGAGAAGTTGACCCTCGACGTGGAGTACGTCGACCGCCGGTCGTTCGCGTTGGATCTGCGGATCCTGCTGGAGACCGTCGGCGTCGTTCTCGGACGCCGCGGCATCACCGCGGACGGGCACGCCACGATGTCCGAGTTCCAGGGGACGCCGCAGGGGAGCCCGGCATGAGTGAACGCCCCAGGAGCGTGTGCTTGGTAACCCAGTGGTTCCCGCCGGAACCGGCGGCGCTCGCCGAGAACCTGGTCGCTGCGCTCGGCCGGCAGGGTTGGTCGGTGAGCGTCCTGACGGGCATCCCGAATTATCCGGACGGCAAGGTCCACGAAGGCTTTCGCGCTCACCAGTTCAGCACCGAGACCCGGAACGGGATCCGGGTCCGCCGGACCGCCCTCTACCCAAGTCACAGCGCCTCGTCCTTGGGCCGGATGATGAACTACGTCTCGTGGGCGATCAGCGCGACCATCGGTGGGGTGGGCGAGTTGAAGCGCTCTGATGTGGCGTTAGTCTATTCCTCCCCGGCAACCGCGGCTCTGCCGGCCATGGTGGCGCGGCTCGCATTTCGTAGGCCATACGTCCTGATGATTCAGGATTTGTGGCCCGACTCGGTTTTCGCGTCCGGGTTCCTGACCCGAGGGTTCGTCTCGTGGCTGGCGCGCAGGGTTCTCGGGGCCTTCACCGATCTCTCGTACCGTCTCGCCTCGGGGGTGACGGTCATCTCGCCCGGCATGGAGCAGCGGTTGGTGGAGCGTGGGGTCGCGCCCGAGAAGATTCGGCTGATCTACAACTGGGTTGATGAATCCGTTTACCACCCGGCGGAGCCGGACGCCTCGCTGCGGGCGGATCTGGGCATTGCGCCGGACGACTTCGTGTTGATGTACGCGGGCAATCACGGCGCGGCTCAGGATCTCTCGACGGTGGTGCGCGCGGTGGGGATCGCCGACACCACGCGACCGGTGCACCTGGTGCTGGTGGGCGACGGCGTCGAGAAGCGTTCGCTGGAGCGCTTGGCCGCGAACGAGGGGGCGGGCCGGGTGCACTTCCTGCCCCCGCAAGGGCTGGAGAAGATGGCCTCCCTCATGGCGGCAGCGGACATGCAAGTCGTATCACTGCGCAACGACCCGTTGTTCCACATCACGATGCCGAGCAAGATTCAGTCGATTCTGGCCAGCGGACGCCCCATCCTCGTTTGCGCTTCGGGGGATGCGGCCCGCGTGGTGGAGGAGGCGGGTGCGGGTTTCTGGAGCGCGCCGGCAGATCCGCGGCCCCTCGTCCGGGTCATCGAGCGGGCCACGCGGTGCACGGCACACGAACTCAGCAGCAAGGGCCACAACGCGCGGCGCTACTACCTTGACCGCATGGCCGAGTCGATCGGCGCACGGGCGCTTTCTGATCTGTTGGACGCAGGTGCCCAGACCGAGATTAGAAGACCGTCTCTGATGACCACCCCGACTGAACCGTCTCCAAGATACTGAGGAGATCATGCCGGCCCCCAGAATCAAAGTCCTGTATCTCACGAACATCCCTGCCCCCTATCGAGTGGACTTCTTCAACGAGTTGAGCTTGTACGTAGACTTGACGGTGCTCTTCGAGCGCGAGTCGGCCAATAACCGCAACATGACCTGGAGACATGACGCTTCAAGGACTTTTCGCAGCGAATTTCCGAGAGGCCTTCGACTCGGGGCCGATGGCGCACTTTGTCCGGCAGTAGCCAAGTTCGTACTGGATCGCTCTTTCGACGCCGTGGTCGTCGGGGGGTATAGCACCCCCTCCTCGATTCTCGCCATTCTGCTCATGAAGGTGCTTCGAATCCCGTACGTACTGAACGCCGACGGTGGTTTCGCGAAGCCTGACGGGCGGTTCTTGGGAGGGATCAAGCGGTGGCTGATCGGAGGTGCAAGTGCTTGGCTTAGCACCGGGCGGATCGCAACCGAATATCTCGTCCATTACGGCGCCAACAGGGAACGAGTCTACACGTATCCTTTCACCTCAATCAGGCAGGATCGCGTAGCAGATCGCCCAAGGTCGCACATCGAGCGCAAAGAGGGCAGGCGGCGGCTGGGCATCTCTGCTGACGCCCTTGTGCTCTCCGTCGGAAGTATCATTCCCAGGAAAGGGATGGACACTCTCATCCTGGCCGCTGGTCTCCTCGAACCTAAACCCGAGGTGCGAATTATTGGTGGCGATGCGTCGGATGACTTGGCTGCATTGTTGTGTGTCTCCCAAGCCTCTAACGTGAAGTTCGAAGGCTTCAAGAGTTGGTCACAAATGCTGCCTTACTTTCAGGCAGCCGATGTGTTCGTACTCGCCACCCGAAATGATATTTGGGGTCTGGTCATCAACGAGGCGATGTCGCAGGGCGTGCCAGTCGTGACTACGGATCAATGTGGGGCCGGACTCGAGATGGTTGCCAATGGCGAGTCGGGCTACATTGTCCCTCCGAATGAACCGGACGCGTTGGCGACAGCGATTAGGGCGACGTTGGCTTCGGAGGAGGCCAGGATGGAACTGGCTGGGAAAGCACTTGCCGAATCCCGCAAGTACACCATCGAGACAATGGCTTCAGCCCACGCGGATATCCTCACAAAGATATGTGCCAGAAAGAATCCCTGAACCGGGCAGGCAGAGAGCGATGGTTGCGCGCTCGATTGGTTGTTCGCTCAACCGGTCGGGGCGTGCCTAACCCTCCACCAATTGTCAAGGTCGAATCCATATGAGAAGAGTTTCATGAAGGTCGCCGTATTTGATGTAGCCGCCGAAATGGGTGGGGCCATGACCGTGCTTCACGCATTTCACGCGGTTGCGGCCAAGCTAAGCGACATTGAGTGGGTGTACTGCTTGAGTGGCCCACATTTAGAAGAGGGCGGTACAACCCGCGTTGTCGTCACATCTTGGATCAAGCGGAGTTGGATTCACCGGTTGTTCTTCGATTTGGTCGTCGCGCGGCGCGTGATTCGAGATGAGAGGGTCGATGTTGTCATTTCGCTCCAGAATCTAGCGATTCCTGGCTGCGAAGTCCCTCAACTCCTATACGTTCACCAAGCGCTACCATTCGCCAAGTTGAGGTTCAAGTTGACCCGACACCCGCTCTTATGGGCATATCAGAACCTAATCGGGGCCATGATCCTTAATGGTGCACGCAGGGCCGCGGTGACAGTCGTTCAGACTCACACAATGAAGGAGCAACTGCTCAGCCGAGTGCCAACTCTGGAAGCATCGCGCGTTCGAGTGATTTCGCCCGAGGTTCCTCAAGCGCCATCGAAACGCGTGGATCATGCGCGCCCGAACAGTGGAACAATCTTTCTCTATCCGGCCGGGCCTGCCCCGTACAAGAATCACGCGCTGCTACTTGAGGCCTGGCAGCGCGCCCTGCGTTCGGGTTGCGAAGGGGAACTTGTGCTGACCATTACGCAACCTCAACTCAGTCGACTCTCATCCACTGCGAGTGAACTTGGGCGAGTCAGAGCCGTTGGCTATCTCCCACATGGACAGGTCCTTAGTCTCTATCAAGAATCAGTTCTTGTGTTCCCATCCCTCATCGAGTCGTTTCCTTTGCCTCTGATTGAAGCCCGCGGTGCAGGTGCATTGATCCTCTGTGCAGACACGGCATTCGGACGCGAGATTCTCGGTGATTATCCGAACGCCTTCTTTTTCGATGGCGCCGACGAGGCGGACTTCGCGCAATTGCTCGTGCGAGCATCCACGGGCGAGTTGAAGACGGTAGATCCCACTCAAGGATGGGTTCCAACGGGTTTGGGATGGAACGAAGTGATTTCATGCGCCCGAGGCATGGTATGAGGCGGAAGAGGTCCACCTCTCCTCACATCGGGTTCGTGAGCGGCTCAGGAGCGCGAACCGTGATGACTGCAGCCGTGCTGAGTTCATACAGAGGCGAGGGCACGAATTGGCGCGCATCGCGCCTCAGAGGCGATCGTCTCGCAACGTATATTTTGGGCGCTTTGATCATCGCCACTGTATTCCAACAACATCCTGCTATTATCGGCGGGCCCTATCAGCAGTATCGCCAACTACTCTATATCGGCTTTGGAGTCTATGGATTCCTAACTTTCGTATTCTCCGCACCACGCGATGACCATCCTCTCATCAAACAACTTGCGATGATCCTTCTATACGCTCTCACCTGGTGGGCGTTGACAGAAATCCTCGGAGGGCGCCTCGATGCGTCTGTTATTCTGGAAGCCTTGGTGCCACTCGGTATTCTATTCTGCGCGACTCGTATTCACATGCTGCGCCGAGATCTGAGAAATCTGGCTATTGCGTATGTTCTAGCGGTGATCTTCGTTGGGGTCGCAACAGTTCCTCTCGGGAATGCCGGAACGGGAGAAGCAGCCGTTCACTATATTTATGCCAAGAACCAAGTTGGCCCGATACTGGGCATAGCCACCATCACCTGCTTCTGGCTTGTAGTGCGTCCATACGCTCTTTGGGTAAGACCGTCACCCCGCCTGATTCGGCTGATCGGCCTCATAACTGCTGGACTACTCTTCACCATGCTAGTGGCGCTAGAAAATCGCGCGGGGATCATTGGGGTCCTTATCGTAACGCTGATCGTACTCTTGTCCGAATATTGGCAATCTCCTACGTCGGTGCGCATCCGATTGACTGCTTCGGTCCTGGTGATTAGTATTGCCGTCGGTTTATCAGGAGTGGCCGGTGCCGCGGGGCGCAGCATCTGGGATTCATTAACAGCCAATCGAGACGTCGGAAACGTTGACGACTTGTCGTCCGGTAGGGTTTCACTGATCGAGGATGCGCTCGCGTTCATCCCGGACCATTTTCTCCTCGGCAACTTGTTCTCAGATCCGGCCTACCTCGGAGTTCCCCACAACTATGTTTTGAACAAGTTCGTTCAGTTCGGAGTTCTGGGCTCGGTCCCGTTCATCGCCTTGTACGTCGGACTGTGGCGGCGAGCGCTGAAAGGCCGGGGCGACGCGGGTCCTGGTGAGGAAATCCGCGACCTCTCTGGCAAACTTCTTCTCTTTCTCCTGTTCGTGAGTTTGTGGGAGTATTCCTACCCGTTCGGGCCCGGCGTTAGCTCGGCATTCGTTTGGATGCTGATGGGCGCAAGGGAAACCACATGACGGCAGGATTTCGTGAAAGAGTTCGCGATGCATGAAGGGGCTCAATCGCGGAGGCACGCAGGCAGTCGGACGAGTGCCGTGAGTTGTAGGATATTCAGATTCGGGTCATACACAACCCGGAGCCACGATGGTGCGCGAGTTGGGCTCCATCGAGTTGACGTCCCTCTGTTGTCCGCATCACCCCGATCGCGTGGAAGTCTCCTAGCAAAGTGGCTCAGCCACTTTCGTTCTAATGCCAATGGCGCTCGGTGGGCGATGGTGTATCTTGCGCCGGAGAATGCGCTAACATATACGATATGAGTCACGATGAGGGTTCTTTGACGCTGGCAGTAGTGATACTTTCTCACAATCGACGCGATGTGATTGAGCGTCATCTGCGCTACGCGGCGGACGCATTGACTGCCGGTGATTGTTCCGAGGTGGTGGTCGTTGATAATGGATCCAACGATGGGTCACAAGAGATGATCCGGGCGATCTTGTCGGATTGCCCTCATGTGATGGCGAGGCTTTGTGTGGAGAACACCGGCGTTGCTGCCGGCCGGAACGCTGGATTTGCCTCTATCACGTCGGAAGTGGTTCTCTCTCTGGACGATGACGCATTCCTCCCAGCTCCGCTTTGGTCGCAGGCGTTAGCCTGGTTCGCGAGCAACCCGAACCTAGGAGTCCTTGCACCGCGTGTTGTCCATGCTGAGAATGGCAGTGAACAGGGGTACAAGGGCGAAAACGGCAGCGAGATTGCGAATTTCCACGGTGCCGGTCATTTTGTTCGTCGGTCAGCATTCGAAGCTGTCGGCGGATATGACGAGTATTGTCGATTTGGGGGTGAAGAACTGGATTTGTCGATGCGGCTCAAGTCGCAGGGATTCTCTGTGGTCTTCACCGATGAACTCGTTGTGAAACATCTCAGTCTGGTTCGAATGGGGCCGCTTCGGGTAGATCGATTATCTAGTTGGGCGCGAAGCTACGCATACGTTTATGCGAAGAACCTGTCGCCACTCCGGGGCGCCTTACTGTCGGGGCGGCGTCTCGTTTCGTGTCTGAGTAGTTACGTCGAGTCTGACTTCATTGCTGTCTGGGCATCGGTGGCCAAGTCGGTTGTCAGGGGTTTCGTTGACGGCTTCAAGGTCCGTCAGCCTCTCTCTTTGAGTGCTCGGAGGTTCTACAGCGACCCCGGCCTTGAGCCTGAATTTGGTAATGCGCCGATTGGGCGCCGGACTATTCGATGGATCATTCGGAGGGTCCGTGCCTGAGCCCGTCCGTGGTTTTTCTCGTGTATTGCACAGCAGTGTGGCAAAATACGGCTTCGCGTCCATGTTCGCTCGATCTTTTGCTATTCTTGGCACGCTATTGATAACTCCTTTGGCGATCGATCGGATCGGGTTGGAGGGATTTGGAATTTGGGTTTTGGCAACTCAGATTCCGAGCGTGATCGTGAGTCCTGACTTGGGCTTGACCCAGGGACTGATCAACCAACTCAGCTCGACTCAAGTGCGAGAGTCGAATTTGTCGGGTGAACGAGCGCGTATGGTGCAATTGTCGCGTTTGCTACGTCTGGTCGCTTTCTCTTGGTTCATTTTGGGCCTGGCAGGAGCCGCATTGTTCGTGTGCTTGGGTGCCCCCAGCTCGAACCCAGGTTTGCTTTTTGGTGTTTTAGTGGCGGCATTGGCTATATTTACGGCGGGCATCCCGCCCACGGTGTGGGCAAAAGCGCAACTCGCTCAAGGGCGGGGGCATGAGACTGTGACATGGGAGGCCTTAGGGAAACTCGTGTCACTGCTTGGCTCGATCGGAATCCTACTGATTGCCCCGGATCCATTGTTGCTCGCTGTGGCATTCATGTTGCCTCAGACAGTAGCATCGTGGCTCAATGCTGCGGCATATGAACGAAAAGAATTCTGCGGCGGGGCAGCCGTCCCTCGCCAGAAGCTCGGTCGCATCAAGCAGGAGAACGCGGGACTCTTCAATTCAGGCAAGTATTTTGTGCTCATGCAGGTGGCTTTTCTGTTCAGCACGTCGATCGATCCATACATTGTGGGTTTCGTAGTTGGCCAAGAGGGCGTTAGCTATATCAACGTCGTTCGGCGGCCTTTTGATGCGTTGCCCATGGTTGTGGGGCTGTTCTCCGTGTCGTTGTGGCCGGTGTTTGCGCGGATGGCTGCGACTGGTCAGACGACTCGACTTAGCAGAGTCTACGGAAGGGTGTTGCTCAGCGGGGTGGCTTTGGTCGCCGTCGGGGCTGCAATTGTGCTGACGTTTCAGGAGCCACTTTTCGCGTTCTTGAGCCATGGGCAGGTCGAGCCAGATGCGGGAGATCTGACCTGGGCGGCTCTACAAACGACTGGGACGGTGGCTATTCTGATCTCTTCAACTTTGTTGAATGCGTTGGGGGACATTCGGTGGCAAGGGATGATGCTGCTTCTTGGCGGCGTTGTGGCGGCGATTGCGAAAGTGTGTGTGGTGTCTGAGCGTGGAATGTCCGGCTATTTCGTGACGGCATGTCTCGCTTTTCTGATTCTCACCGTGGCGCCAATTTGTATCCGTGCTTGGCGACTTATCTATCTTTCCATATCACTGACTCGCGCCAGTCAGGCGGCACTGTGATCGTGCGCTGGGGCTCAGGTTCTTCTCATGAAGGTTTGCGGGCGCGGATTTCGATGGTTCCTTTGGAGTCGTGCGGGTCTCAGTTGCTGTTCAGCACGGAGCAAAGCTGTTGTTGCACTGGCATGTGCGCCGGTTCGCCCGGAGTTCTGGTGATGGGAACGGTTGCTGGTGGAGAGATCCTGTAGGTTATGCTGACCACCGGTGGATGAGAGGGTGACGTGGAGTTCTTTGATTACTGGCGGTTGTTGCGCCGCAACTGGTTGTTGCTGCTGCTGTTCGCGATCAGCGGTCTGCTAGCAGGTGCCGCAGTGTCGTTCGTCCAACCAACTGTCTTTTCCGCGACGTCCTCAGCCTACGTAGTGGCCGGCACGTCTGCAACGACAGGGGATGCGTTGGCCGGCAGTTCGCTCGCCAAGGACAAGGTAGTTGCATACCTTCCTCTGGTGAAGAGCCAGCAGGTTGCGACGCGCATCGCCAGCGACCTCGGCCTTGTGTCCACGGCGGGCGTGGCTGCGAGTCTGAGCGCGGAAGTCACGAAGGACTCGGTGCTGTTGCAGATCACGGCGAATGCGAAGTCAGCAGAGGATGCGCGGCGACTGGCGGACGCCGCCGTCCGGGCGACCGCCGCCGAGGTGGAGTCGTTGGAGACCATCAACCCATCAGGCTCAGGGCGCACCACAACCGTGATCAAGGTGGTGCCCGTGCAACAAGCCACCGCGCCGGCCCAACAGATCTCGCCGATGTGGGCCCGGAACTTGGCCATCGGCCCGGCACTTGGCCTTTTGCTGGGATTCATGGTGGCAGTCGCGCGACGCATCTTGGACCGTCGAGTTCGGTCGTCGACGGATGCCCAGGCCTTGGCTGGTGTTGGGACCCTGGGGGTGATCCCCAAAGCATCCGAGTTGGCGCGAGGTGTTGTCCTTGCTGGCGATATGGGCCCGGCCGCGGAGGCGATGCGGCTCCTCCGCACCAACCTGCGCTTCGTCAACGTGGACGAGCCCCCACGCAGCATCGTGGTCACGTCCGCCAACCCTGGCGAAGGCAAATCCACAATCGCAGCGCACCTGGCGACCATGCTCGCAGAATCGGGCCGGCCGACCGTGTTGGTCGACGCCGACCTGCGCCGTCCAATGGTCGCCAAACGCTTCAACGTGGACGGTGCCGTAGGGCTGACCCAAGTGCTCGCCGGACACATCGAACTGACGGATGCGCTGATCGCGGGGCCCGTTCCGTCGCTGAAGTTGTTGACGGCAGGTCGTATCCCGCCCAACCCGAGCGAGTTGGTCGGGTCAGGGCGCATGCGCAGCTTGATCGAGGCATTGGCCGCTGACCACATGGTCATCCTGGATGCTCCTCCGCTGCTAGCGGTGACCGACGCCGGCCTGCTGACCGGCGCCAGCGATGGCGCGCTGCTGGTGATCAAAGCCGGCTCGACGTTCAAAGAGCAGGTAGAGCTTTGCCGCGACACCTTCGACAAGGTGGGCGGGGGGTTGCTCGGAACAGTGCTCAACATGGTTACCCCCAAGGACATGGGCGCCGCAGTCTATGGGTACGGCTACAGCAGCCACCGGACGGGCTACTACCAGTACAGTTCTCGCCCCGTGGCTGACGAACACGATGAGCCGAGCCCGAGCATGCCGAACCGCACCCGAGGGCGCTCGGAGGGGCCCTGACCAGCAGGACGGCGACGATGAACGGCCGTCGTCCGGGGACCGGCACCGCGTGGCCCTCACCATCAGTGCTGGTACTTTTTCCGAGGCCGCTCGATTCTTGCCCCCGACGGCGGTCACCCATTCCGGGTGGGGGCGCTCGGGGGGAAGAACCGATGCCGCTGACCACCACGCGGGCTCGCTTGCGGGCCCACCAGGGCGGCGACCCCTGCGCTGCGTCGACCGCAACAAGGGAGTTTGAGTGACTGACACCCGCAACGAGGCCCCCCTGCTGGCGGGGTCCTCCGTCTGCATCACCGGGGGCACCGGGTCTTTCGGGTCGACGATGGCCCGGCACGTCCTGCGCCAAGGCATCGAACGGCTGGTGATCCTCAGCCGTGACGAAGCGAAACAAGACAACCTGCGCCGTGAACTCGCGGATGCGCGCGTCCGCTACATGATTGGCGACGTCCGCGACTTCAACAGCGTCGCCACCGCGGTGCGCGGCGTGGACTTCGTGTTCCACGCCGCCGCCCTCAAGCAGGTGCCCTCCTGCGAGTTCTTCCCCGATCAGGCCGTCCGCACCAACGTGCAGGGCAGCTTCAACGTGATCAACGCGTCCGCCCAGGCCGGGGTGCGGTCCGTGGTGTGTCTGTCCACCGACAAGGCCGTCTACCCGGTCAACGCGATGGGCATGTCGAAGGCCCTCATGGAGAAGACCGCCCAGGCCTTCGCCCGGAACAACCCCGACAGCGGCACCACCGTCACCCTCACCCGGTACGGCAACGTGATGTACTCCCGGGGTTCGGTCATCCCCCTGTTCATCGAGCAACTCCGCCAGGGCAAGCCTCTGACCATCACCGAGCCCGGCATGACGCGCTTCCTGATGTCGCTCGAGAACTCGGTGGAACTGGTCGACTACGCCTTCCTCCACGCTCAGCCGGGCGACCTCTTCGTCCAGAAGGCGCCCGCCTGCACGGTCGAGACGCTGGCCCGGGCGGTGGCCACCCTGCTGGGCGACGACGATCCCGAGATCCGGCACATCGGCATGCGCCACGGCGAGAAGATGCACGAGTCGCTGCTCGGCAGTGAAGAGATGGTGACGGCCATCGACGAGGGCGACTACTACCGGGTGCCGCTCGACGCGCGCGGGCTGGAATACCAGCTCTACTTCGACGAAGGAACCGAGTCGGACAAGGAGCCCGTCGGCTTCAGGTCGGACAACACGGAGCTGCTGGACGTGGCCCGCACGGTCGAACTCCTGCGCACCCTGCCGGAGTTCCACAAGATGGAGACCGCACGGTGAAGATCCTGTTGACAGGAGCAGACGGCTTCCTCGGCTGGCACACGCGCATGCGCCTGGCCGCCCACACCGACCACGAGGTCGTCCCGGTGACCGAGGCGGACTGGGGGCAACTCGACGGCCTCGTCGCCGACGTCGATGCCGTCCTCCACCTGGCGGCCGTCAACGACCACACCGAAGGTGAGGCGAACTCCCGGCTGGCGTCCGAGCTGGCCGACGCGCTCCGGGCGTCCGACCGTTGCCGGCGCGTGGTCTACTCGAACACCATCCACGCCGGCAACGGCACCCCCTACGGCACCGACAAGGCAAGGGCGGCCGAGATCCTCCGATCCGCGGCGCAGTCGGTCGGCGGGGCCTTCGTCGAGGTGAACCTGCCCAACCTCTTCGGCGAGCACGCGCGCCCCTACTACAACACGTTCGTCGCGACGTTCATCGACAAGGTGCTCAACGGCGACGAGCCCCAGGTGGCCGACCGCGAGATCCACCTGCTGCACGCACAAGAGGCCGCGGCGGCCATGATCGACGGGCTCACGACCCCCGAGGACGCCCTCCAGCCGGCCGGCACGCCCACCACGGTGCGCACCGTGTACGACCGGGTCGTCGACTTCAGGACCAGTTACCGGGATCGCCTGGAATTCCCGGTCCTGCCGTCGCCGTTCGACGTCGCGCTGTTCAACAGTTTCCGGGCCGCCATGTTCCCGCGCGAGTACCCCCTGCCCCTCACCCTGCACACCGACCCACGCGGCTCGTTCGTGGAGACGATCCGGGTGCGGGGCGGCTCGGGCCAGACGTCCTTCTCGACGACGGTGCCGGGCATCACCCGCGGCAACCACTACCACCTGCGCAAGATCGAGCGGTTCGTGGTGCTGTCGGGGGCCGCGCGCATCAGCCTGCGGCGCATGTTCACCGACGACACCGTCCACTTCGACGTCAGCGGCGATCGCCCGTCCATCGTCGACATCCCGACCGGCTGGACGCACAACCTCACCAACACGGGCAACGACGTGCTCACGACCCTCTTCTGGGTGAACGAACTCTTCGACCCGGCCGACCCCGACACGTTCGCCGAGGTGGTGTGACCATGGGTGGCCGCTTGCGCGTCATGACCGTCGTGGGCACCCGCCCCGAGATCATCAGGCTGGCCCGCGTCATGGCGGCCCTGGATCGGCACACGGAGCACTACTTGGTGCACACGGGGCAGAACTACGACCGCGAACTCAACGAGATCTTCTTCGACGACCTCGAACTCACGCCCCCCACGCACTACCTCAACGCCGACACCAGTTCGCTGGGGGCCGTCTACGGCGACGTCCTGCGTGGCACCGAACGGGCCATCAACGAGGTTCGGCCGGACGCCGTCCTCGTCCTGGGCGACACCAACTCCTGCATCGCGGCCCTCATGGCCCGGCGCATGAAGGTGCCCGCGTATCACATGGAGGCCGGCAACCGGGCCTTCGACCCGAACGTCCCCGAGGAGATCAACCGCCACCTCGTCGACCACGTCGCCGACTACAACCTCGTCTACACCGAGCACTCGCGCCGCAACCTGCTCGCCGAGGGGCTGCACCCGTCCCGGGTGGTGCTGACCGGGTCGCCCATGAAGGAGGTCCTGACCCACTACGCGCCCAAGATCGCCGCGAGCGCGATCGTGGACGACCTCGGGCTCCGCGAGGGCGAGTACTTCGTAGCGTCGATGCACCGCGAGGAGAACGTGGACCATCCTCAGCGGCTCGAGTCGCTGCTGGCCGCCCTCGCGCTCGTCGCGGACACCTACGGCCTGCCCATCGTGATGTCCACGCATCCCCGGACCCGCAAGCGGATCGAACTCGGTCAACTCGAGGTGCCGCCGTCGATCATGCTGCACAAGCCTCTCGGCTTCACCGGCTACGTCCGGCTGCAACAGCGCGCGCGTTGCGTGCTGTCGGATTCGGGCACGATCTCGGAAGAGTCCACCATCCTCGGGTTCCCGGCGGTGACGCTCCGCGACGCCATCGAGCGGCCGGAGGCCGTGGACGTCGGGGGCATCGTGCTGACGGGCACCCGCCCCGAGGACGTGTTGGACTCGGTGCGCGTGGCCCTCGCCCTGCACGAGGGCTCAGGCCCGTCGGCCACGCCCGCCGACTACCAGATCGCGGACGTCTCGCGCCGGGTGGTGGCCTTCATCCGGTCGACCGCCACGACGCACGCAGCGCGGACGGGGCTGCGCCTCCCGACGGCCTGACTCCGCCTCACAGACGCCGCTCAGCCCCTCGGGTCAGCACCGCCCCGCAGGATCCGGTGGAGCGCACCGTCCAGGTGCTGAGCGACGGAAGCCGCCACCTGGCTGCCCCGTCCGTAGGGGTCGGGGACGTCGCCCGCGGCGTCCGCTGCTCGACGCAAACGCGGGGCATCGACGATCAGGGTGCGGAGGTCGCCCGTGCCGGTCGTGCCCGCGAGGTCGGCGAACTGCTGCAGGGTGAACGTCCGTTTGAAGGCCGCCGGCCACTCGTCGAGGATGAAGTCCCGGTGGCGCTTCTCCATCGTGAGGATCACGTCCGCTGCCCGCACCACGTCCTGGGTGAGTCGCCGGGATCGGAAGCTCGTCGGGTCAGCGCCGCGTTCGCGCAACTCGGCCGCCATCGGGGCATCCATCGGCTGATCGATCCAGCCGTGGGTGCCGGCGCTCGACACCTCGATACCGGACGCCCCCCCCAGGAGCTGCTGCGCGCGGACCTCCGCGTACGCCGACCGGCAGATGTTGGCGGTGCACACGAAGAGCAGTCGGAGTGGCTGATCCTGCTCGCTCATGGGGTGTCCTCCCTGTCCTTCCGGCCCAGCCGGAGCCGAACCCCCTCGACCGCCATGCGCAGCCGCCGCCGCTGCACGTCGGCCCGGCTGACGTAGTCGATCCGCTTGGCTTTGGCCCAGGTGCGTGCCTGAGCGTCGCTCAGCCACGCGTGCTGCCACAGGGCCACGGTCGCCCGCAGTGGGTTCTGCCGGGCCAGGACGAAGAACCAGCCGAGCGGAGCCGTTCCGGCCCGCTGGGTTGCCCGCCATCGGGCCAAAGCGGCCTGATCCCGCGTGGTGGACGGAGTGTGCGGGGTGTGCGGGTGGCCGAGCAGCTCGAGCAGTGCGCCGAGCGTTTCGGCGGAATCGGTGCGTTCGGCGAACCCGGGCAAGAGGTCGATCTCGGCCTGCGACAGCGGCTCAGGGAGTGCTTCGACGAGCCGGGCCACGACCGCTGTCTCCTGCGTGGCGGGTGTGTCCCGCAGGGAGTGCAGCACCTCCAGCGCCAGCGCGTGGGGCCGGCAGGGCACCTCAACGGCGCGGTGGGCGATGTCGACCGTGGTGCGTCCCGCCCACAGGGCGTCGAAGCTGACGGCGGGAGGCGCCAACAGTCCCGGGAACGTGACGTGCAGGTCGAGGCTGCACGGCCAGACATCGTGCTCGAGGGTGAGCGAGTGGCTATTACCGAACGGCTGCGTCAGGGGGGCGGGCAACCAGTCGCGCCAGCCGGCATCGGCCAGGGCGCGCAGGGCGACCTCGGCGCCGTCGGGGGCCACCAGGACATCCACATCCGAGGACTGTCTGTCGGACCGGAGGCCGAGCGCGATGAACCCAGCACCCTTGATGGGCAGGGCACGGACGCCGACGGCGTCCAAGATGCCCAAGACCACCACCGTGCAGAGCGGGATCGCCTCGCGGTGAGTCAACTGGTCGCGGGGGGACTCATCAGCCGCTTCGGCCGTGGCTCCGGCCAGGGGGTCGCCTCCCGCGCCGACAAGCGCAGTCACGAGTCACTCGGTTCGCGGACGCCCTCGATCAACCCCGGTCGGCTCAACGTTGCGATGAAGGCTTCGACGATCGAAGAGGGATCCGGGGCGGAGGCTTCCGCGGCCAGCCTGACCAGTTCGTCCACCGTCGCACCCCCGGGCGCAGCCAATGCCCGCCACAGCGCCGCTTGTGGTTCGGGGATGAGTTGAGGTTGAGGGTTGGGGCCTAGCACGTTCACGAGAGCGGCGGCGTCAGGTTCGGCCTGGACCCACGCCACGTGCGCAGTCGGACGCCAGCGCTGGGCCAGGGCACGTGGTTGAGTCACTTGGCCATTAGAGCACGATCAGGCCGCTGGCCCCGGTGGCGACCAACCGTCTCGTGAGTTGGAACGGATTTGGCCGGGAGGGGGCGGCTTCCGATAGTCTCCCCGTAGCCGCAAGGCTGATACGCATGCCTGCCGAGGGGGAGAAGTACACCATGGATATTTCGCGTCGGAACCTGGCGAAGGGTGCCGCGTGGTCGGTGCCGCCGCTCATCGCCGTGGCCGCCAGTCCGCTGGTGTCGGCGTCGCCTCCTTGTTCGTACACCTGGTCGTACTCACAGAGCGGCAAGATCGTCACAGTCACTGTCGCGTACAGTAGCGTGCCGGTGAATTGCACGCTGAGTGTCACGTTGACCGGTTCAGCTGTCTTCACCAACGGTTCAACCACAATCACTCTTTCGTTTGAGGTCAGTGGTTCTGGCTCTACCACCGGGACCGCCACTTTTCAGGCCTCCAACAAGACGGTCACTGAGGCCAGTGCGACCTCGACTTGCCCCACATGCTCAGTATCGAGAGCCACCGCTTGATCTTTGTGCTGGCGGGGCTGCGTGCACAGCCCTCAGGCTGGATGCCTGAGAGCCCGTTTCGTGAAGTGTCGAGACAGGGTTGGCGTCGGGAGGCGTCGAGGCTGACCTGTTCGGCCGCTTCAGTCAAGCTGTCGCACTTGACGAGTGGCGGCCGTCGAGAGTTCGGCCATAACCTAGGTTCTGGTGCGGCAGGGACCCTCGTTTTCGCGCCGCTGAGGCCTGTCCTGTGACTTCGGGTTAGGGCTCCGTGATCATGGTGACTTGGACTGACCGAAGGCAGGCAGCTCCCCGTCGCCCAACCAGTCGAGACGCTTCCCGTCCAGCCCCTGGACCACCACCACGTCGGGCTCGACCCGCCCCACCAGGGCGGCCAAGTCGCCGATTCCGGTGTCGTCGCAGCGCATGTTCATCGTGAGCAGCCTGACCGTCTCCGCGCCGGGAGCGGGCGGCGCCGCCGCCGCGAGCGGGCGCGTCCACCACGGGTGGAGGACCATCGCCGCGAGCGCCGCGATCGCGACCGGCCCGGACCAGCGGCGTCCGGACAGCGCGAACAGTGCGGCTGAGGCGAGGAGCGTCGGCGGGCCGAACGGGATGAGCGCCGCGGCCAGCACCGTGAGGGGGTGGAGCAGCTGCAGAGGGGGTACGGCTTGAAAAGCGATGGTCGCCAGGCCCAGGGCGAGCGCGGCGCCGCCGAGGGCGAGGGCGATGCGGGCGACGAGGCCGCGCCACTTCGCCGGATTGACGGGGGCCTCGCTCACAGAGCGCATGGTAGCCGCGCTACCGCCGCGGCTCCTGGGCGGTCTGCTCGGCCTCGAGCGTGGCCAAACGGTCGCAATCGCGCTTGAACCGGAGGGACCGCATCGGGTTCCCGAAGGCGATCTCCCCCCGTCGGAGGTCACGGTCGACAATCGTGAGTGCCCCACACCTTCCGTGAGAAGGCCTCACAGCGTGCACAGGAGCCCCGCCCACGAGAGGCCGACGCCGAAGCCGACCATCATGATCCGCATCCCTGGCTTGGCGACGCCGTTCGCGATGGCGTCCGCCAGGGCCAGCGGGATGGTCGACGAGACGGTGTTGCCGACCTCTGCCATCGCCAGGTAGAGCTTCTCCTTCGGGATGCCCGCCTTCTTGGCCAAGTGGTTCAGCATGAAGGCATTGGCCTGGTGGAAGACGAACAGGTCGACCTCGGCCAGCGTGATCCCCGCCTTGCCGACGACGGTCTGCACACAATCGGGGACCACACGCAGGGTGAAGTTGAACACCTCGGGCCCGTCCATGTAGAGGTCCCAACGAGTCGGGGTCAGGCCCCTCGCCTCCGGCAAGGTCGCGGCCCCACCCGGCAGGCTGGCACCGCTGCGAAGACCTCCCCGAGGGACGACGAGCGCTCCGGCGCCCGAGCCGTCCGTGCCGTACGTGAACGCGTGCAGCGACTCCGGGTCGCCATCCCCGGTGACCAGCGTCGCTGCGGCGCCGTCACCGAAGATCGTCCGGACAGACTTGTCCTCCGGGTTCAAGAACTTGGAGTAGGTGTCGACGGTGATCAGCATCACGTTGCTGGCTTGGCCGCTCTCGATCAGGCCCTTGGCGAGGCCCAGCCCATAGATGAAGCCGGAACAGCCGAGATTGATGTCGTTGGCGCCGCAGTCCGTCCGGAGCCCCAGCGCCGCATGCACGAGTGCGGCCGTCACCGGCATCAAGAAGTCCGGCGACTGGGTGCAGACCAGGAGATGGTCGATGGCGGCGGGTTCGACGCCATGATCCGCCAGCAGTGCACGGCCTGCCCTGGTCGCCAGATCCGAGGCGAACTCGTCGACGCCGGCGATGTGCCGCTGATTGATCCCCGTTTTGGCGCCGATCTTCTCGGCGCTCCACTCCGGGAACCGGGCCGCCAGCGTGGCATTGTCCTCGACCGCCTCGGGGAGGGCTCCCGCAACCGCCGCCAGACGCGCGTAGTTCACCATGTAAGGGACGCTCCTGCCCACGAGAGACCGACGCCGAAGCCCGCCAGAACCACCCTCATACCGGGGGAGAGGCGTCCTGCCTTGGACGCCTGCGACAGAGCCAGCGGGATGGTGGACGGCCCGGTGTTGCCGACGCCGTCCAAGTCCGCCCAGAACCGATCCGGGGGGAGCTGCAGCTTCTTGCGCAGATGCTCGATCATGAACCGGTTCGCCTGGTGGAACACGAACAGGTCGACGTCCTCCTTGGCCCACCCGGCGTCCGCAAGGCACTTCTCGACCAGCGGTGGAACCACTGCCAGCGTGAAGTTGAACACCGCCGCACCATCCATGAACAGGTCATAGCCCTGCGAGGTCAACTGGCGCGCCTCGGCGGTCGATTCGGGGTTGAGCGACTCGCCGGCTCTCAGGGCCCCCGCCGGGACCAGGAGGGCCCCAGCCCCCGTCCCGTCGGTGCCATAGGCGATGGGGCCGATGCCCCCCTCCTCGGCGACGCCGACCAACGTGGCCGTTCCCGCATCACCGAACACGGTGGCCGTGGCCTTGTCGTCCGGGTTGACGACCTTGCTGAGCACGTCCGCCGTGAGCAGCAGCACCGACCTCGCCTGACCGGACTCGATGAGCCCCTTGGCCAGACCGAGCGCATACACGAACCCCGAGCAGCCGAGGCGAACGTCCAGAGCCCCGATGCCCTGGCTCAGGCCCAGCGCGTCCTGGACCAGACAGGCCGTCGTGGGAAGCGGAAAGTCGGGGGTTTGAGTGACCAACAGCAGGAAGTCGACCTCGCTGCGGTCGATGACACCAGTGGCGAACAACTCCTCGGCGGCCCGGGCAGCCAGGTGACTGGAGAACTCGTCGGACGCCGCCCGGGGCAGTTGCCTCGTCCCGATGGTCTTGGCCAACTTCGTCATGTCCCAGGCCGGGTGGGCGGCGGCGATGTCGTCATACGTGGTGACCTGCTCCGGCAAGTAGTGGGCAACGCCCAGAATGTGCGCTCGACTCATGATCTCCTCAGATCGACCTGGCGGGATTGCCGAAGACCGTGACCCCCGGCTTGACGTTTCGAAGGACGACGCTGCCCGCCCCCACCGTGGCCCCGGCACCGACGGTCCTTGACGGGATCAGAATGGCGCCCGTGCCGACGAACACGTCATCGGCGAGGTGCACATTCCCCGTGAGGCAGACGGCGGAACTGAGCGTCACGTAGTCGCCCACGACGACGTCGTGGCCGATGAGGCAGTTGCAGTTGATGTGGGAGTGGCGCCCGATCTGCGCATCGACTGTGATGATCGAGTTCGCACACACGATCACACCCTCGGCCAAGGTCACCGAGGCCCCCACACGTGCGTTGTCGTCCACGAAAGGGACGAAGCGCAAGCCGCGGGCTTCGAGAGACTCGGTGACGGTGCGGCGTCCGCGGCTGGAGCCGATCGCGCACAAGCCCACGTCGCCCGGCAACGGTGTGAAATCGCTGATCGTCGACACGATCGGGGCGGGCAGGCCGGGCAGAGCGCCGTGATCGTCGATGAAGACGACGCCCGTGATGCGCTGGTGCTCGCGGAACTGCGGCGACGCCAACACTGCGGCGTACATCTCTCGACCGAAACCGCCAGCGCCCACGATGACCAGCCTGTTGCTCATTGGGCCGTGTACCCGCCGTCCACCGAGAGGGCGGCGCCGGTGATCCAGCGCGCTTCCGGACTCAGCAGGAAGGAAATCGGGTGGGCGACGTCGCGAGCTTCCCCGAAGCCGAGGGGGTGCATGGCTTCCACCGCGGCGAACCCCTCCGTGCCGATGGAATCCGCGAGCCCCTGCGTCATCGGCGTCCGCACCACACCGGGGCAGACGCAGTTGACCCGGATGTCCTCGGCGGTCAACTCCAAGGCCAGCGACTTCGTGAGGCTGACCACCGCGCCCTTCGAGGCGGCGTAGGCGCTGACGCCGGGCTGGCCGACCAGGCCGACGGCCGAGGAGAGCAGCACGACGGCGGCCTGAGGGGCGTGCGCTCCACGCACCCGCAGACCCTTGACCAGCATGGCCCCGGCGATGACGTTCAGCAGGTGGAGATCGGTCATCGTGGTGGCGCTGAGGATCTTCAAGGGCGTGACGCGGTGAATGCCCGCGCAGTGCACGACCCCGTGGAGCCCGCCCTGGGATCGGCCGAGCTGCGTGACCAAAGCGGGGATGTCATCCACCCTCGTCAAGTCGGCCGTGAGCGTCTCGTGAGCACCGGGCAACGCCGAGGCCAGGTGGGCGAGGCCTTCGGCGTTGCGAGCGACCAGCGTCAGGGCCGCGCCCTGCTCGGCCAGCAATTCGGCCGTGGCCCGCCCGATACCAGACGTCGCCCCTGTCACCAGGTAGCGTCGACCGGTGTGCTGCGTCACACCAAATCCTGCAGATCCGACACCGTCACGCAGGCCTTCAGGGCGTCCGGGGAGACGGTCTTGCCGTTGAACTGATCGACCGCAGCGATGAAGCTGATGCGCGAGAGCGAGTCCCAATCCAGTTCGTCGAGCGAGCTATCCATCGAGACTTCGCTGACGTCGATCTCGAGGATCTCGGCGACGGTCGCGAGAAGTTGAGACTGATCCATTGGTGCATCCCCCATCAGAGCCGGTGGTCGTCGGCAGCCGGTGGTGGCGGGCCGATCCGGGTCGTGAGCATAGTGGAGAACCTCGGTTGCCTCGGGCTGGTCTCCGGGCTTGGGATGGCTGCAGCTGCGGGCCCGGCTGATGACGTCTGTCGAGTGGCGCGGCGGCGATCCGGTCTTGGAGGGGTGCCGCGGTGGGGTCGGTGAGGAGACGATCACGCCCTGCGCCAACCGGTGGGGGTGTCGCGGGCGGGTCGCCGATTTTCGGCACTGGGTTCGCCGATTTTCCGACATCGTGACTGAGCGGTGGCTCCTCGCCGGCGCGCTGCGCTCGCGCCAGGTCCTGGTCTGGGCATCCCCCTGGGGGCTTACGGGAGCTGGCGTGGGGCCCCCGCGGCTGCTGCGCCGGGGGCGTCCAGTAGGGTGACCGGCAGCCTGACGGGAGAGGGAGCGGTGGGCGAGCCGCTGCGGGTGTTGTTCGTGTGTACGGCGAACATCGCGCGGTCCCCGTATCTGGAGGTGCGGGCCCGGCAGCTGGCCGGCCCGGGGGTGGGGGTCGAGTTCGGCAGCGCCGGGGTGCCGGGGACGGCGGGTCGTCCCCTGGATGCCGCGATGGCCGGCCAGCTCGCCGAGCGGGGCGCCGACCCCGCCGGGCACCTGAGCCGTCCCGTGACCGCGGAGCTGCTCGCGGCGTCCGATCTGGTGCTGACCGCCGAGTTCGCGCAGCGGCTGCGGCTGTTGGACGCCCACCCTGGCTTCGGTCCGCGCATCTTCGGGTTGCGGCAGGCGGCCCAGGCGGTCACCCCGTTGGCGCCGCTGGGGCGGGGGTTCCTGGGGTGGTTGGGGCGGGCCGCCCCCGCGGACAGCATGACCCTGGACATCGCCGACCCCCACGGCCGGGGACGCCGCGCGGCCCGCGCGTGCGCGTCCGAACTGGACGACCTGCTGGGCATCCTGCTGCCGGCCCTCACCGGGACGCCGCTCGCGCCCGCGGATCCGGTGGTGTCTCGTCGGACGCCGTGGGTGCCCTGGCGGCGGTAGGCGGGCGGATCTCCGCCGCGGGGCGCGGCTGCCCGACGGGGTCGGTGTCGGGGGCGGCAGCGGGGGCGGCGTCGGGGGCGTCCGGACACTGGGATTGCACACTCAATCCGCGATGGCAACCGGTTGCCCGCTCAGGTCGGAGCATGCGGGTCCGTTGACCGTGCGGCTGCAGTGTTGCGTGAAGTCGCGGGCGTGAGACTGGACCGCTCAGGGCCGGCGGGTGTCGGGCACGCGCCGGATGCTGGGCTCGGCGAGGGTGCTGTCGCCGCCCCCGGTGGCCACGGACGCCCGCGGATCTGTGTGGCAGCCGCCCCGTCGCCGTGGACGCCTCAGGTTGGCCACGGACGCCTCAGGTAGCAGCGGACGCCTCAGGGCACCCACCAACGCCCGGGCTGTGCGGCGGGGAAACGTGGCGAAGCTGAGGCGTCCCGGGGGCGAACGGCGACGCCGCTGCCCTTCGCGAACGCCCGAACCGGGGGATCCCGCGGCTGACCGACGGGACGGCGTCCGAAGTCGATCATTAGTACACCGTTACGAATCTGTGACCAAAGGCGCTCGCCAGAGTCGGCTCCTCGCTACGAAAACTGTCGGAGGGGGTGCGTAGCGTCTCTGGCATGGAGAGCACGCGGGCGTCGTTACCGGTCGGAGAGGTGCTGGCCCACGTGGCCGGGCTGCTCGACCGGATCGACCCCGACCGGTCTCTGATCTCGGACGCCGACCGGCTCGGCTGGGTGGTCGCCGCGCGGCAGGTGACCGGACGCCTCCAGGCCCTGCTGGTCACCTTGTCGGCGGAGGCCGAGCAGTCCCACGCCGTGGAGCGCGTGACCGGGGTGCCGTTGACGTCGTGGTTGCCGGCTACCGAACGCGCCACTCGCGCCGAGGCCCACCGGCTCGTCGGGCAGGGCCGCGACCTGGCCCGGTTCCCGGCTCTGGCCGAGGCGACGTTGTTGGGGTGGGTGGGGTTCGAGCAGGCGACCGCGATCAGTGGCGTGCTCACCCGGTTGGGCGACGACCTGACCGGGGCGCAGACCGCGGACGCCGAGCGGGTGATGATCGGTTACGCCCGGGAGTTCGACGCCCGCGGCCTCGGCTTGTTGACCAGGCGGCTCGTCGAGGTGATCGACCCCGACGGCGCCGACCGCCGCGAGGCGACGCGTCTGGAGCGGGACGCCCGGTCGGCGCGGGCGAGTCGGGGGCTCTCGTTCTTCTCGGACGCCCACGGCTCCACCCTGATCCGCGGGTCGTTGCCGACCGTGGACGCCGAGCCGTTCGTCCAGTTGATCGACGCCTACGCCCAGCGGGACCACCGCGCAGCGTTGGATCGGCACGACCCGGCCGTCGAACCCCTCACTCCGGCGCAGCGCCGCGCCGACGCGTTGGTGAACCTGGTCGCCCACCACCAACACGCCTCGCTCGCGCCCACCCTGGCCGGGGACCGGCCCCGCCTCATCGTCACGATGAGCTACGACCGGCTGCACGCCGGCTGTGTCGCCGCCGGGGTGCTGGCGTCCGGGCAGGCCATCAGTGCCGGCGACCTGCGGCGGCTGGCCTGCGACGCCGACCTCTTGCCCGCCGTCCTCGGTGGGCCGTCGGAGATCCTCGACCTGGGCCGCAGCCAACGTCTCGTCACCCCCGCCCTCCGCCAGGCGCTCAACCTGCGGGACCGCGGCTGCACGTTCCCCGGCTGCGAGGCCCCGGTGGGGGTGTGTCACGCCCACCACGCGGTCCCGTGGTTCGACGGCGGCACCACCGATCTGGCCAACACGGCACTGGTCTGTCCGCATCACCACAACCTCGTCGAACCCTCCCGCACCGGACCGCCCGGCCACCGCTGGCAACTCCGGGTCGGGGCCGACGGAATCCCCGAGGTGCTGCCGCCGGTGCGCGTCGACCCGGCCCGCACCCCGCGACGACACCAACGCTTCCGCCAACCCAAGACCCGCGAATGAGCCGCGGCCCGGGCCCCGGGCCCGGGCCCCGGGCCGCGGCCCCGGGCCGCGGGCCGAGGGTCGTCCGCGTCGCCGTGGCCAGCCGGGTCGATCGCAAGACCGGTGCAACTGGCCCTACGGCCACCCGGCGGCGGGGCGGTGGGCCGGGTCCGGTGACGCGGCGGGCGTGTTGGTCGCAGACGGACGCCGCCGTGCGGCCTGGCAGCCTCGCCGCTCGCTGCTGCCCCGCGAACCTAGGTCGGCCGGGCGCCTACTGCCAGAGGGTCGCGATGGGCAGGGCCCAGATCCGTTCGCCGAGTGGGTAGCTGGTGGCGCCCGTGTGCAGCACGACGCCCCGCCGGAACGTCGCCCCCAGGTGGTCGCGCAACCAGGCCAGGTGCGCGGCGTCCCGGGGGGTGACCGTACTGGCGGCCTTGATCTCAACCCCGACGATGTCGCCGGCGGCCGACTCCAGCACCAGGTCCACCTCCCGCGACTGATTGGCGTCCCGCAGGTGGTGGGCGGTGACCGAGGGAAGCGAGAGTCTCAGCAGCGGCCGCAGCTGCGCGAAGACGAACGTGTCGACGAGTCGACCGAGTCGCTCGGCGCTCCTGAGGGTGCCGGTTCGAGTGTCTCCAGCCAGGTGCGCGGCCAGTCCCGGGTCGAGGATGTAGTACTTCGGGCCCTTGACCATCCGGTTGAGTCGGCTGGGGGCCCAGGCGGGGACGCGCTCGATGATGCGCAGATCCTCCAGCAGGTCGAGATAGGCCTTCGCGGTGCGGTGATCGATGCCGGCGGCGTCCGCCAGCGTGCCGAGCGCGGGCAAGCCCGCCGTGTTGAGGGCGACAGCCCGCAGGAGTGCGGAGAGTCCCGCGGGGGAGCGGACGTCCGCCAAGCCCGCCACATCGTGGCGGATCAGTTGATCCACGTAGCCCTGATACCAGGTGGATCGCGCGAAGTCACTGAGGCCGACGGCGCCCGGGAAGCCACCGCCGAGCGCGCGATCCAGGTAATCCACGAGGTTGGGTGCGGGGTCGAGGGTGCCGACGGGCGGGTCCTCGTCCCGGAAGAGCCGGTCGAGTGCCTCAGCCGCCGGGGGGCGGCGCTGCAGCTCACCAACGGTCAGCCCATACATGGCCAGGGGGACGACGCGGCCGGTGGCCGGCCACCCGTCAACGCCCAGCCGCGACCTGACGCTCCCCGTGAGCAGGAACCGACCCGCTCCGGTGCGCGCGTCCACCGCCCGCTTGACCGCACCCATCGACTCAGGAACCAGTTGCCACTCGTCGATCAACACCGGGGTCGGCTGCGCGGCGAGCACCGCGTCCGGATCCGCGCGGAACGCCGCCGCCTCGTCGGGGCGGTCCAGGCGCATCACGGACGCCGCCCTGCGGATCGCCGTCGTGGTCTTCCCGCAGCCTCGCGGGCCGGTCAGCATCAGGGCCGGCAACTCCGTCAGCAGCGCGTCCAGCGCGCCGTCGAGATAGCGCGGGATGTAGCCGTCTTGGGCGTCCACTCTCCCCCTCCTGGCTGATGTCGTCCCAACAGGAACCTCGATGTCACTTTAGCAGGATGGCTGATGTCGATTTAGCAGGATGACTGATGTAGATCTAGCACATTCGCGGTTGTGTTCGCCGCCCCAGCAGTCCGTCGTGGGGACCCAGCCGGGGTGGGACACAGCCGGGGTGGACACAGCGAGGAGCCCGCGGCGTCCGTCAAGAATTGGACGCCGCGGGCTCCGGAGCGGTGGAACTCAGCCCAGGCGGGCCACGATCGCGTCCCCGACCTCGGTGGTCGAACGCTTCGTGGTGCCGCGCTCGGCGACGTCGGCGTCCACGGCGGCCTCGATGCGGCGGGCGTCCTGGGGGCGTCCGAGGTGGTCGAGCAGCATCGCGATCGACGAGATCTGCGCGGTCGGGTCGGCGATGCCCTGACCGGCGATGTCCGGGGCGGAGCCGTGGACCGGCTCGAACATCGACGGGAACACGCCCTCGGGGTTGACGTTCGCCGACGGCGCGAGCCCGATGCCGCCCGTCACCGCGCCCGCGAGGTCGGTGATGATGTCGCCGAACAGGTTGTCGGTGACGATGACGTCGAAGCGCTGCGGATCCTGCACGAAGGCGATCGTCGTCGCATCGATGTGCAGGTAGTCGGTCTCGACCTCGGGGTACTCCTCGCCGACCTGCTTGAGCAGGCGGTTCCACAGGCCGCCGGCGTTGACGAGCACGTTGTGCTTGTGGACCAGCGTCAGGTGCTTGCGGCGTCCCATGGCCCGCGCGTAGGCGTCCCGGATGACGCGCTCGGCGCCGTACGCCGTGTTCACGCTGACTTCGGTGGCGATCTCGTGCGGGGTGCCCACACGGACGGCGCCGCCGTTGCCGCAGTACAGACCCTCGGTGCCCTCGCGGACCACCAGGAAGTCGATCGGACCGCGCGACGTGATGTTCTCGCCCAGCGGGGTGACCACGCCGGGGTACAGCTTGGACGGCCGCAGGTTGACGTAGTGATCCAGCAGGAACCGCAGGCGCAGCAGCAGGCCCCGCTCGAGCAGCCCGCTGGGGATCGTCGTCGAACCCGGGGCCGCGCCCACCGCGCCGAGGATGATCGCGTCCGCTTGCTTGAGCTCTTCGACGACCGAGTCGGGCAGCACCTCGCCGGTCCGCAGCCAGCGCTCGGCACCCAGGTCGTGGTGCACGTAGTCGAAGGCGTCCTTGCCGACGACCGCGTCCAGCACCTTCAGGCCCTCGGCGACGACCTCGGGGCCGATGCCGTCCCCCGGGATGACAGCGATGGTCAACTTGTTCTCTTTAGCCACGGGCGCAGCCTAGTGAGCGCGGTCAGCGGGGTCCGGGGCGTTTTGGCAGGCGGACCGCCCCGGAGACCCCGGACGCCGCGGGTGCCGTCGGCGGTCGTTGGGCGGGGATCATGGTGCGTGCGGCTGCGCGCGTCGCCCTGGGTGAGGGTTGGGTCCCGTACTCGGGGCCAAGGTGGCACCTGGGGACGCCGCGGGTGCCGTCGGCTTGGCGCCGGGGTGTTCTGGGCGGCTGGGTGAGGGTTGGGTCCCGTACTCGGGGCCGATGTGGCACCTGGGGACGCCGGCGGCTGTTGCGGAGGGGCATCAGGCAGCGTGGGGTGGGGGCCTCCCATGTCGCTCTGGGTGAGGGTTGGGTCCCGTACTCGGGGCCGATGTCACACCTGGGGACGCCGCGGGTGTTGCGGAGGGGTATCAGGCAGCGTGGGGGCCTCCCATGTCGTTCTGAGTGAGGGTTGGGTCCCGTACTCGGGGCCGAAGTCCCACCTGAGCCGGTAGGAGCGGGTGTTGCAGTGTGGGGCTCTGCCGGGAGCCTCGCGGGTGCGGGAGGTCCTCCGGTCGCCTGGGTGAGGGTTGGGTCCCGTACTTGGGGCCGATGTCGCACCTGGGGATGCCGGCGGCTGTTGCGGATTGCGCATCAGGAAGCGGGGGCCTCGGTGTCGTCCCAGGTGAGGGTAGGGTCCCGAACTCGGGGCCGATGTCCCACCTGGGGCCGGTAGGAGCGGGTTGCGGGGGCAACGCGCTTCTGGGTGAAGGGATCGCTGGCTTCTGGGCCCTGCCGGGAGGCTCGCGGGTGCGGGCGGCCTGGGTGAGGGTTGGGTCCCGTACTCGGGGCCGAAGTCCCACCTGGGTGCTGGGGTCTGAGGATCACGGGGCCTAGTGCCGCGTTCCGCAGCGGTAGCCGAATCGAACATGGCCCTGACTAGGGGTGCTGCGGATCCGCAGCAGTTGGCGAGCCGAATGGGTGCCTGACTAGGGGTGCTGCGGATCCGCAGCAATTCTCCCTCCGCGAGAATGCCCCGCCCCCGCCCCCGCGGCCGCGCCGCCGGTGTTGCCCACGCGCAACGAGGTCTCTGCGCCCGGGGCCCGGGGCCGGGGGGCCGGGGTGTGGGGCCTCGTGCCTGAGGTGTGGAGTGTGGCGTGTGGGGCCAGCGGCCGGGCCCTCGGGGGCGGGCGAGGCGTCCGACGGCGTGGGCAGCACGGGGGAGGCGGGGCGGGGTCGATATCCTGCCGTTATGTCGTTGACCTTCTCCGTGCACCCCAACCCGAACCCCGCGACCGCGGAGCGCGTGGCGGAGATCCACGCGAACCCGGGCTTCGGGCACTACTTCACCGACCACATGGCCGTGGCGACGTGGACCAAGGGCCAGGGCTGGCACGACGACGCGATCGTCCCGTACGGGCCGCTGCACATGGATCCGGCGTCGGCCGTGTTCCACTACGCCCAGGAGATCTTCGAGGGGCTGAAGGCCTACCGGCACGCGGACGGCTCCGTGTGGCTGTTCCGGCCGGAGATGAACGCCGCCCGCATGATCCGGTCGGCCGAACGGCTGTGCCTGCCCGAACTGCCCGTGGAGGACTTCCTCACCTCGGTGACCGAACTGGTCCGCGTCGAGGAGCGCTGGGTTCCGTCACCCGAGGGCGGCGAGCAGAGCCTGTACATCCGTCCGTTCATGATGGCCAACGAGAACTTCCTCGGCGTCCGGGCGGCCGAGAACGTGCTGTACTGCGTGATCCTGTCGCCGGTGGGCACCTACTTCGCCGAGGGCGTCCGGCCCATCGACATCTGGATCACCCACGAGTACAGCCGCGCCGGCATCGGCGGCACCGGGTCGGCGAAGTGCGGCGGCAACTACGCGTCCAGCCTGATCGCGCAGTACGAGGGGTACGGCAACGGGTGCTCCCAGGTGCTGTTCGTGCAGCCCGGCGTCGACCGGGTCGACGAGTTGGGCGGCATGAACGTGTTCCTGGTCACCCGGGACGGCGCGCTCGTCACCCCCGCCACCGAGGGCACCATCCTGCACGGGGTCACCCGGGACTCGATCCTGACCGTGGCGCGCTCGCTCGGCCTCGACGTCGAGGAGCGCCGGGTGCCCCCCGCCGAACTGGAGGCCGGTATCGCCTCCGGGCGGTTCGTCGAAGCGTTCTGCTGCGGCACCGCGGCCGTCATCAGCCCGATCGCATCCTTCAAGAGCAAGGACGGCGAGTTCTCCCTGCCTCCGGGCTCGGGAGCGATCACCATGAAGATCCGGAACGCGATCACGGACATCCAGTTCGGCCGCGCCGAGGATCCCTTCGGTTGGATGCACCGCGTCGTTTGATCAGCACTTGCAGGACCAGGAGAAGGAAGAGCGGACCATGACGGACGAGCAGACCGGCAAGCCCCGGGGCAACAAGAGGTTCGCGGTCGGCACCGCGGCGGGCGTGATCACCGGGGGGATCGTCATCGTGGCGGCGCTGAACCTGGTGCAGCCGCGGACGGCCGTGACCGCCGTGCCGGCGGGCTCGCCAAGTGCGGGGGTGACGTCCAGTGTGCTGACCCCCACCGCTTTGCCCCCCACGGTGTCGACGCCGTCGCCGGCCCTGCCCAGCGTGGGCGAGCCGTCCGGGACGCCGACGAGCGTCTCTCCGTCGGTGGCCCCGACGTCCACGACGTCGACGACGTCGGCGTCCAAGGGGGAGGTGCTCACCTCGCTGCCGCGACTGTCGTATGTGGCGGTGTTCCGGTGGCTGCCGAAGGGGCAGTACTCGGCCGCCCAGGCCGCCCAATTCGCCGCCGACAACGCCCGCGGCGGCCAGGACGTCGTGGCGATCGACGGCAACCTGATCCAGAAGACGGGCTACTGGGGCATCGGGGTCGCCAACCTCAAGGACTTCGCCGACGCCACCGCCACCTGCAAGGCCATGGGCTTCGGTACGTCGGGCAGCGACTGCTTCCGGCGCGCGGTGCTGTGACGCGAAGCCCGCGCGGGGCGTCCGGACCTGAGCGCCCCCGGGGCATCGACGGCGTCGGCCCCGGGCGCGTCGCGTCAGCCCAGCCAGCCCAGGTACTTGGCCAGCAGGAACCCTCCGCCGATCACCAGCGTGACGACCAGGCCGATCAGGTAGCCCGACAGCCCGTCGGACAGCCGTCCCCCGACGCCGTCCGCCGCCGCGTCCTCGCGTACGGCGTTCGCCGGCCCCACCAGGGCGGACGCAGACGGTGCGGCCCCCGCGGACGCCGCGAACTCCGGCCCGGGCCGACCGGCGGCTGAACCGGCGGTGGCCCCGGCGCCCGTGGCGGGCGGGGGCACGGGGGTCGCCGACGGGGGGACCGGGGTCGGCAGCGCGCTGCGTCCCACCGGCCGGTACACCGCGGTCGCCGCCCCGGACGCCCCAGCCCCGGACCCGGACGTGCCGGCCCCGGTCGCCGCCGCAGCCCTGGGTGCCGACGGGGGCTCCTGCTCCGGCGGGGGCGGGGGACTGACCCGCTCGGTGGTCCGGTAGAGGTCCTCGTAGGGCTCCTCGACGGCGGGTTCGGGCTCCGGGACGGCGGGTTCGGGCTCCTCGATGGTGGGGCCCTCCGGGGGAGTGCCGTCGGGCTTCGGCAGGCCGAACTCGTCGGGCTCCGGGATCCCGAACTCGTCCGAGGCCGACCTGAACCGCTCTTCGGCGGGCCCGGTGGGCTCGGTGGCCTGGGTGGGCTCCGCGTCGGGGACCGCAGGTGCGGCGTCCCCACTCTCGGGGGCGGCGAGGACCTCGGTGGGCTCCGCGGCAGGCGCGGGCTCAGTTGGCTGAGTGGGCTCAGTGGGTTCGGCGCTCGCGGCGGACCGGATCGCCGCGGCGTCCAGGCCCTCGGTGGGGGCGTCCGGGTCGACGAAGGACGGCACCGGCTCGGTGACCCCCTCGGTGACCGCCGTGGGCAGCGGCGGCGCCTCGACGAAGGCGAGTTGGCTGCGCGGCTGCTCGACGAGCACGCGGTGCAGCATGCGGGGCAGCGCGGTCGCGGACACCGGCGGCACCAGGAACGTCATCACGGGGCCCTCCCCGTGCTGGACGTCGAACCGTCCCCAGACCTCGCCCCGGATGGTGACGGGGGACTGGCTGACGGTGGTGTCCGGGCCGAGTTCGACGATGCGGGCGCGGTAGGGGCGCGCGGGATCGGTGCGCCACACCAGCGCGCAGCGCGACCGCTGGATCAGCAGGGTGCCGTAGTCGAGTTTGCGGCCGGGGATCCCCACGGGCAGCACGTAGCGGACCGGTTCGTCCTCCAGCACCGCCGCCGCGAACCGGGACGCCCCCCCGCGCAGCACGAACCGGCTCAACTCGTGGAACCGCTGCTCGCCGGGCACCAGGTCGAGGACCGCGACCGCACCGTCACTGATTCGAGCCGCCAGGTCGTCGGCCATCCGTACCCCTCCTCGGCGCCCCGTGGCGCGACCCGGCCGGGCCGCGTCCGGCGGGACGCTAGCGGCCAGCTTAAGCCAGGCGGCCCGTCCCCCTTGCGAGGACGGGCCGCCGTGAACGGGTTTTCAGCGACGTCTCAGACAGTGCTCGGACGCCGCCGCTGCGGACGTGTCAGTGCTCGGACGCCGCCGGTGCGGTGCGCGCCGAGCCGCCGGGCTCCGTCAGCCGAGCGCCTGGACGGCGGAGTCGTAGTCGGGCTCCTGGGTGACCTCGGGGACCAGTTCGGTGTAGAGGACGGTGCCGTCGGCGTCCACGACGACGACCGAGCGGGCGTTCAGGCCGGCCAGGGGGCCGTCCACCATCGTGGTGCCATAGGTGGCCGGGAAGTCGGAGCGGAAGGTCGAGCCGGTCACCACGTTCTCGATGCCCTCGGCGCCGCAGAAGCGGCCGAGCGCGAACGGCAGGTCGGCGGACACGCACAGGACGGTGGTGTTGTCCAGGCCGGCGGCCAGTTCGTTGAACCGGCGGACCGACGTGGCGCACACGCCGGTGTCGATGCTGGGGAAGATGTTGAGGACGACGCGGCGTCCGGCGTAGTCGCCGAGCGAGACGTCGGCGAGGTTGCTGCCGGTGACGGTGAAGGCGGGCGCGGCGCTGCCGACGGCGGGCAGGTCGCCGGAGGTGTGCACGGGGGCACCCTTGAACTTGGTTTCAGCCATGCTGCTTTCTAGCACCCCGCGGCGCGCAGCGGGAACCCCGGGCCGGGGTCTGGGGGGCAGGGGGGCGCCCGCGGCGTCCGCTCGTCTCGGCGGGCAAGACGTCGGCCCGTACCGCGGGACGGCTGGCAGTCTCGTCGGACCCGCCGTCGACTCCGTGAGGTCTGCATGCCCCAGTTGCCCGTTGCCCCCGACGTCTTCCACCTCTACGACACCACGCTGCGTGACGGCGCCCAGCAGGAGGGGCTGCGGCTGACGGTCCATGACAAGCTGCGCATCGCCCGCGCCCTCGACGACCTGGGCGTCACCTTCATCGAGGGCGGCTGGCCGGGAGCGAACCCCAACGACACCGCGTTCTTCCGGGCCGCGGCGGACGGCGAACTCAGCCTGCGCAATGCCGAGATCGTCGCGTTCGGGGCCACCCGGCGGGTCGGCGGGAAGGCGTCCAAGGACCCCCTGACCCGCGCCCTGCTGGACGCCGAGACGTCCGCGATCACGCTCGTCGCGAAGAGCCACGACCAGCACGTGTTCCGGGCGCTCAAGACCACCCTCGAAGAGAACCTCGCGATGATCACCGACACGGTGACGTTCCTGACCCGCGAGGGACGCCGCGTGTTCCTCGACGCCGAGCACTTCTTCGACGGCTACCGGGCCAATCCGGCCTACGCCCTCGAGGTCGTCAAGACGGCGGCCGACGCGGGGGCGTCCGCGGTGGTGTTGTGCGACACCAACGGCGGCATGCTGCCCAGTTGGATGGGTGAGGTCGTGGACGCCGCGGGTCAGGTCGGCATCGACCTGGGCATCCACTGCCACAACGACACGGGCTGCGCCGTCGCCAACACCATCGCCGCGGTGGACGCCGGCGCGATGCACGTCCAGGGGACCGTCAACGGCCACGGCGAACGGACGGGCAACGCCGACCTGCTCACGATCATCGCGAACCTGCAACTCAAGTACGGCTGGGCGCTGGTGCCGCCGGAGTCGCTCGCCAAGCTCACCTCGGTGTCGCATCAGGTGTCGGCGATCACCCACGTGCAGCCGAACGCCCGCGCCCCCTACGTCGGCCACTCGGCGTTCGCGCACAAGGCGGGCCTGCACGCGTCCGCGATCAAGGTGGACGCCAACCTGTACCAGCACGCCGAACCCGAGACGGTGGGCAACGACATGCGCATGCTCGTCTCGGACATGGCGGGCCGGGCCAACATCCAACTCAAGGGCGACGAGTTGGGCTACGACCTGTCCGACCGGGACCTGGCGGCGTCCATCACCGACACCATCAAGGACCGCGAGGCCAACGGCTACAGCTACGAAGCGGCGGACGCCTCGTTCGAGTTGCTCGTCAAGGAGGCCCTCGGCCAACTGGAGGACTACTTCGAGGTGCTCCACTGGCGGGTGCTCACGGGCGACGAGGCCAAGGACGACGGCGACTCCGAGGCCGTGGTCAAGGTGCGCATCGGCGAGCAGACCACCGCGCTGGTGGGGGAGGGCAACGGTCCGCTGAACGCCCTCGACTCGGCGCTGCGGACGGCGCTGCGCCTCGCCCACCCCGCGGTCGACAGCTTCGACCTCGTGGACTACCGGGTGCGGATCCTCGACCAGGGGCACGGCACGGACGCCATCGTGCGGGTCCTGATCGACATGACGGACGGCATCCGCACGTGGACGTGCGTCGGCGTCGGCACCAACGTGATCGAGGCGTCCTGGGAGGCCCTGCACGACTGCTACCGCTGGGGCCTCGCCGCCGGCGCGGGGCGGGAGTGAGCGGGGGCGTCCGGGCCGGTTAAGCTCCTGGGCGTGACGATGGACGATCATCTGCGGGTCGGGGACCCCGAGCGCCAGCGGGAGCTGGAGGCGCTCGGGCGGGCCCGCGCCGAGGGCCGACTCACCGACGACGAGTACCCCCAGCGGGCGGACGCCGCCCGGATCGCCCGTACGCGCGGGGACCTGCGGGGGCTGCTCGCCGACGTGCTGGCGCCGGTGCCGCTGCTCGAACTGCTGGCCGGCGAGGCCGTGGCGCCGCCGCGCGACCCGGGCTACAGCTGGCAGGACCCGCTGGTCATCACCGCACGCTGGGACAACGAGATGCGCATCGGCCCCTGGGAGGTGCCGCCGTTCCTGGAGCTCGCGCCCGTGGCGAGCAACGTGAAACTCAACTTCGTGGACGCCGTGCCCGTCTCCCTGGTCATCGACGTCGTCGTGGACGGCCGCGCCGGCAACGTGGTGCTGGTGGTGCCCGAGGGGTGGGGCGTCAACACGACGCGGGTCGAGAAGGGCATGGGTTCGATCAAGAACCGGGTGGCGGAGCGGGCCACCCCGGGGTTCCCGCAGATCATGGTGCGCGGCAACAACCGGATGGGAAACATCGTCGCCCGGTACCCGGGCCGCTTCGACGCCTGGCAGCGGCAGCGTGCCCTGCCCCCGTCCCAGCGGGGACACCTCGGGCCGCCCCCGAGCGGGACGGCCCGCACCGCCCTGCCCCCGGGCGGGACGGGGCACAGCGCCCTGCCCCCGGGCGGGACGGGGCACCCGGAGCTGCGGTGATGCCCGGCGCCCGAGCGGCCGGGGACGGCGTCCGGGTGCTGCAGTGATGCCTGCCACGCGGCCAGGTGCGAGGAAGGCCCCATGTTCGGGGTCAACGTCGCACCTGGGCTGGTGGGGCGGGCCGGCGGTTGGCCACCCGGGCGTTCCAGGTGCGAGGAAGGCCCCGTGTTCGGGGTCAAGGTCGCACCTGTGCTGGTGGGGCGGGCCGAGGTCCCTCTTCTTGCGCGTTCCGGGTGCGAGGAAGGCCCCATGTTCGGGGTCAAGGTCGCACCTGTCCTGGTCGGCGGTCCCGCGGTGGCCAGCCGGGCAGCGGACGGTCGCGGTGTTGTGTCCGCGGGCTGCTCCATCCGCTCCGCTTTCTGGCGTTCGCTGCCCCTGTAACCGGAGTGGATCGCGGGAACCGGAGCGGATCGGTTTCAGAGGGGAGCGGATCGCGGAAACCGGAGCGGATCGCGGGAACCGGAGCGGACAGGCCCGAACACGGGGCCGAGGTCGTACCTGGGGCTGACCCGGGGGCCCAGGTGAGCCAGCCGGGCGTCCAGGTGGGAGAAGGGTCCCGAACACGGGGCCAGAATCGTACCTGGGGCTGACCCGGGGGCCAAGTGAGCCAGCCGGGCGTCCAGGTGGGAGAAGGGTCCCGAACACGGGGCCAAGGTCGCCCTGTGCTTGTCGGCGGTCCGGCGGTGGCCAGCCGGGCACCGGTCGGCGCGGTGTTGTGTCCGCGGGCTGCTCCATCCGCTCCGCTTTCTGGCGTTCGCTGCCCCTGTAACCGGAGTGGCTCGCGGGAACCGGAGCGGATCGGTTTCAGAGGGGAGCGGATCGCGGGAACCGGAGCGGATCGCGGGAACCGGAGCGGATCGGTTTCAGAGGGGAGCGGATCGCGGGAACCGGAGCGGATCGGTTTCAGAGGGGAGTGGCTCGCGGGAACCGGAGCGGATCGGTTCCAGAGGGGAGTGGCTCGCGGGAACCGGAGCGGATCGGGCTCAGTCGATGCGCCCCAGCACCAAGGGTCCGCGGGTGACGGGATCCGCTGAGATCGTCACCGCCCCGGCCAACGTCTCCAGGGCGCGCGGCAGTCGGTCGGCGTCGTCGGTGTGCAGCCGGAACAGTTCCTGGCCGGCGCGCACGGGTTCCCCGACGGACGCCGTCCAGGTGACCCCGGCCGCGGCCTGCACCGGGTCCTCCTTGCGCGCCCGGCCCGCCCCGAGCCGCCACGCGGCCAGGCCGACGGCCAGGGCGTCCATCTGGGAGACCCACCCGTCGGACGCCGCCCGCACCACCTCGGTGTGCCGCGCGACGGGCAGGGGTGCGTCCGGATCGCCGCCCTGGGCCCGGATCATCCGCCGCCACACGTCCATCGCCCGCCCGGACGCCAGCGCGTCCGCCGGGTCGGCGTCCACCCCGGCGCAGGCGAGCATCTCGCGGGCGAGGGCGAGGGTGAGGTCGATGACGTCGGAGGGTCCGCCGCCGGCGAGCACCTCGACCGACTCGGCGACCTCGACTCCGTTGCCCGCCGACCGGCCGAGGGGCGCGTTCATGTCGGTGACCAGGGCGACCGTGTTGACCCCGGCGGCCTTGCCGAGGGCGACCATGGTGCGGGCGAGGGCGTCCGAGTCGTCGCGGCGCTTCATGAACGCGCCGGCGCCCGTCTTCACGTCGAGGACGAGCGAGCCGGTGCCCTCCGCGATCTTCTTGCTCATGATCGAGGCGCTGATCATGGCGATGGACTCGACGGTTCCCGTCACGTCGCGCAGCGCGTACAGCTTCTTGTCGGCCGGAGCCAGCCCCGACCCGGCGGCACAGATGACGGCGCCGACGTCCTCGAGTTGGGCGAGCATCTCGTCGTTCGACAGGGACGCCCGCCAGCCTGGGATCGCCTCCAGCTTGTCGAGCGTGCCGCCCGTGTGCCCGAGCCCCCGGCCCGACAGTTGCGGCACCGCCACCCCGCACGCCGCCACCAGCGGGGCCAGCGGCAGCGTGATCTTGTCGCCCACCCCGCCCGTCGAGTGCTTGTCGGCCGTCGGCCGGGACAGGGACGAGAAATCCAACCGGACGCCGCTGGCGATCATCGCGCCCGTCCAGGTGGGGAGCTCCCGGTCGTCCAGGCCACGGAAGAAGATCGCCATCGCCAGGGCCGCCATCTGCTCGTCGCCGACGTCGCCGTCGGTGTAGGCCCTGATCAGCCAGCGAATCTCTTCGTCGGACAGCGTGCCGCCGTCCCGCTTGGTCCGGATGAGGTCCACGACATCGAACGCGCCCATGGGGGCATTATGCCGGGACGCCCCGGGCGGCGTCCCGCGGGAGGGGCCGGGCGGCGTCCCGGGCGCGGGTGCGGTGGGTTCTGTCGGACGCGGCCACTAACGTGACCTCATGCGCATCGCACGGTACGTCGTGGGGGAGAACCCGGTCTATGGAGTCGTCGAACTGGCCGCGGACGGCGGCGAGCACCCCGACACCGTCAGCACCCTGAGCGGCGACCCCCTCGCCGGCCCCGTGAAGTACACGGGCGAGCGCCTGCCCCTGGCCGACGTGCGGTTGGTGGCGCCGGTGATCCCGCGCAGCAAGATCGTGGCGATCGGTCGCAACTACGTCGAACACATCCGCGAGTTGGGCCACGAGATCCCCGACCAGCCGGTTAGCTTCCTCAAGCCGAACACGGCGGTGGTCGGCCCCGGGGAGCCCATCGTGTACCCGCGGGTGACCCGCGAGGTGCACTACGAGGGTGAGTTGGCGGTGGTCATCGGGCGCATCTGCCGCGACGTCCCCGCCGAGCGGGTCGCCGACGTGATCTTCGGCTACACCGTCGCCAACGACGTGAGCGCCCGCGACCTGCAGAAGTCCGACGTGCAGTGGGGGCGCGCCAAGGGCTTCGACACGTTCTGCCCCCTCGGCCCCTGGATCGTCACGCACCTGACCGTCGACGAGGCGTCCGATCTCGAGATCGTGACCACCGTGCAGCACGCCGACGGCACCCGGGTCGAGGGGCAGCGGGCCAGCACGCAGTTGATGATGCGCGGGGTGTCCGAGCTGGTGCAGTTCGTGTCGTCGTTCTGCACGCTGCTGCCCGGTGACGTGATCCTCACCGGGACGCCCGCGGGCGTCGGCCCGATCGTCCCCGGCGACCGGGTCGAGATCAGCATCGAGGGCATCGGCACGTTGACCAATCCCGTCGTCGCGCAGGACGCCTGAGTGGCGGCCCGCAAGCGCAGGCCCGGCGGCTCCGGCTCCCCGGCCGGGCCGCAGAACCCCCAGTCGGACGCCGCGCGCAGCCCCCAGCGCGCCGGGGGCGTCCACCAACGCACCCCGGCGGCCCCGGCTGCCCCGTCGGCCCGGGTGGCCCGGGTGGGGCCGGCGGCGCGGGCGTCCGACTGGTTGCAGGGTGTGCTGCCCGTCGGCCGGGTGCCGGACGGGGTGGAGTACACGGGGATCCTGCGGACGGCGACGTACACGCCGCTGATGGCGTTCCTGGGCATCGTGGTGGGCATCGGCAGCTTCTACTCGTTCGTGCCGCTGGTGACGCGGCTGCTCGCCACCGGCTACTGGGTGGCGATCGGGCAACCGGGCACGTTCGCGGAGACCTACGCCTCGCTGCTGCGCTATGAGCACCCGTTCGGCATCGTGGCCGCCCAGTTGGGGCTGGCGATGCTGTTCCCGATCACCTGGGCGCTGCTGCGGCTGATCCACCAGGTGCCGCCGGGGTCCGTCTTCTCGGTGGCCGGGCGGCTGCGGTGGCGTCCGCTGCTGGTGTTCGGGGGCGTGGCCCTGGTCAGCCTGAACGCCGTCTATTGGATCAACAACGCCCTCCTGGGTTCGCCCTTCACCTGGTCGCCGCAGGCCGGCCTCGCCGGGTTCCTGGTGGCGATCGTGCTGACGTCGCCGCTGCAGGCGGCCGCCGAGGAGGTGTTCTTCCGGGGCTACCTGCTGCTCGCCCTCGGGTCGCAGGTGCCGGTCAAGTGGTTCGGCATTCTGGCGTCGGCGTTCGTGTTCGCCCTGTTCCACGGCACGCAGAACCTGTGGCTGTTCGCCAGCCGGTTCGCGTTCGGGGTGCTGGCCGGGGTGCTCGTGGTGTACACCGGCGGCCTCGAGGCCGGCATCGCCGCGCACGCCGTCAACAACGTGTTCGGGTTCGTGTACGCGGGCCTGTCGACGGGCATCGCCGAACACAAGGGCGTCCGCGAACTGGGCCCCGCCGAGGCCGCCGGCGAGATCGCGATGTACGCGGTGTTCACCGTGCTCGCCCTGCTGGTCGCGCGGCGCCTGCGGCTGCAGACCCGCACCGGGGCCGGGACGCCGCAGGCGTCCGGTTTGGTCCGGGGCGTGGAGGTGCGGTAGAGTCCTTCCTCGCTGGCCCTCGGGTCAGCGATTCTGTGAGGGGAGCTCCACCTTCCCTCACAGACCCAGGGGTATGGGGTAATTGGCAGCCCGCCGGATTCTGGTTCCGTCAGTCTAGGTTCGAGTCCTAGTACCCCTGCGGTAGACCGATTAGTGGAGCCCACAAGGCTCTGGTAAGGTCTCCCAGTCGCCACAAGCGACACCTGGCCCCGTTGTGTAGCGGCCAAGCACGCCGCCCTCTCAAGGCGGTAGCGCGGGTTCGAATCCCGTCGGGGCTACCAAGGCGAACTCCCTCCGGGGGGTTCGCCTTTTGGTTTCTTGGGGCTTGGTTTCCCGGGCTTGTCCGGCCCTTCGGCCGACCGGGCTCCCGCAACCTCCTTCGGGCTCCCCCTGCGAGCGGAGCCCGGTCGGGTGCCGGGCAGCCCGGTCGATGCGCCTCCCTTCTGCCTGTTCCGCTGATCCGTGTCGGACGCCGCGTCCGGGTTTGACAGCGCCCGCGAACTAGTTTAGATTTGAACTAGTTCAACCGACAAAAACGTTCGAAAGGATCCCCTCATGGATCTCGGTCTTCTTCTTCTCCGCCTCGTCCTCGGGGCGCTCCTCGCCGGCCACGGCGCCCAGAAGCTGTTCGGCGCGTTCGGCGGCCACGGCCTCGAGGGCACCGGCGGCTTCTTCGCTTCGATCGGCTTCCGTCCCGGCAAGCCCATGGCCCTGGTGGCCGGCCTCACCGAGTTCGGTGCCGGCATCCTGCTGACCCTCGGCCTCCTCACCCCGCTGGCCGCGGCCGGCGTGATCGGCACGCTGCTCGTGGCGGGTTCGGTCCACGTGGCCCAGGGCCTGTGGGGCGCGAACGGCGGCTACGAACTGCCCCTCGTCTACGTCGTGCTGGGTGCCGTCCTGGCCCTGACCGGCCCCGGCGCCTACTCGCTGGACGCCGTTCTCGGCCTGCAGCCCGAACTCAGCGTCCGCCTCGGCGCCATCGCGCTCGGCCTGATCTCGGGGGCGATCGTCGTGGCCCGCGCCAAGGCGGTCCTCCGCTCGGACGCCGCCGCCGCGGCCCCCGCCGACGCCACCGTCTGATCGCTCGACACCACCATCTGATCGCTCCACCCGCCCGAGGGCGCCCGGTTCGTCCGGGCGCCCTCGGGCTTTTGGGTCCCTGCGCCGAGCCGTCGTGAGGGTGTTGTGTGTCGTGGACAGAGCGTTGGGCTGAGCCACTGTTCAGGGGGGCGGGCCCGTGAGGGAGGCACTTGTGGGTTGGAACCCCCCTCTTTCCGCAGTCGTCGGCAAGTGCCACCATGAGGGGATGTCCAGCGAGGATGACTCGGGCGAGAAGCTCTGGTGGTCGCCAGCGGGCCTGGCAGCCGCGGCCGCGATGGTGACCGCCCTTGTCGCGGCCGCCAGCCTTCTGGTTCAAGGTCTGGCGCCGGCCTCGACGTCGACTGTTCCGACGTCGACTGTTCCGACGTCGACTGTTCCGACGTCCACTGTCTCGACGATCACTGTCTCGACGTCCAGCGGCGGTTCGTTGATCCTGGCAAGTTGCCCTGGTTGTGCGGACATCGAGCGGATGCGGCGGCAAGGGGCACTCGACACGCTGTCCACGCGCATGGCCACCATCACCGACGGCGCCTGCAACGACACGACCACCACCTTTTCCGACGGGCAGGTGCTTGCCCGGATCGGCTGCAGTTTCGGCCCCGCACTCGACGTCGATTATGCGCTGTGGCCCAGTTCCTCGACCCTGGCGTCCTTCATCGAACGTTCGCGGCTGCAGTCCGGCGCCGACGTCCGCACCTGGTCCCTCGACCAATCGCCGTCCACGCGGATTGGCGTCACGGTCGAGTACCTCACCTCCGAGGGCTATGCCCGGTTCGACTGGAGCTACGAGAACTACCTCATCAGTGCGGTCGCCCAGCGCCGCGACGGCGATCAGCGGCAGCTGAACGAAGCCTGGCGGTCGCTCGCTGTTCTGCGCGATCCGTGATGACCCGTATCGACTCGCGTCGCCGTTCCCCTTCGACAGGCCGGCCCATCGGCGTCCGTCGCGGGTCGGCCGTTCAGCTGATGCGTCTTTGAGTACCAGGGGTACTCAAAGACGTACGGCGGCAACTAAAGGCCCGGCCCCGTGACGGCGAGGAACTTACGGTACCGTAGGTTACGGTTTCGTACGCTCTCGTGAGGACAATTTCCATGGCCGGTCAGCGCCCCACCATCATTCAAGGCGGCATGGGGGTCGGGGTGTCCTCGTGGCGCCTGGCCAAGTCCGTGTCGCAGACGGGTCAGTTGGGGGTCGTATCGGGCACCGCCCTGGACGGCATCCTGGCCCGCCGCCTGCAGGACGGCGACCCGGGCGGTCACGCCCGCCGCGCGCTCGCGCACTTCCCGTCGCCGGCGATGGCCCAGCGCATCCTGGACGCCTACTTCCTCGAGGGCGGACGCCCCCCGGGCAAGCCCTACCGGCCGCACCCCACCCTGACCATCACCCCGAGCCGGCCCGCCGTCGAACTGGCCCTGACGGGCAATTTCGTCGAGGTGTGGCTGGCCAAGGAGGGCCACGACGGGGTCGTCGGCATCAACTTCCTGGAGAAGATCCAGATCGCCACGTTGTCGGCGGCGCTCGGCGCCATGCTGGCCGGGGTCGACTACGTGCTGATGGGGGCGGGCATCCCGAAGGAGATCCCGCGGATGCTGACCGACTTCGCCGCCGGCGCGCCCGCCCACCTCACGATCGACGTCGCCGACCAGACGCGCACCCACACGGCCGTCCTCGACCCGGTCGAGTACCTCGGCGCCGACCTGCCGGCGCTGCGGCGTCCGTCGTTCCTGGCGATCATCTCGGTGCACGTCCTGGCGGGCTACCTGGCCCGCGACCCGGAGATCCGCCCGGACGGCTTCGTCGTCGAGGGCCCCGTCGCCGGCGGGCACAGCGCCCCGCCGCGCGGCAAGATGGTCCTCGACGAGACGGGGCAGCCGGTCTACTCGGCGAAGGACGAGGCCGATCTCGCCAAGATGGTGGCGCTCGGGCTGCCGTTCTGGCTGGCCGGTGGCTACGGCACCCCGGAACGGGTCGCCGAGGCCCTGGCTGCCGGCGCCGAGGGCGTCCAGTGCGGCACGATCTTCGCGCTGGCGTCCGAGTCGGGGCTCACCGCGGACCTGCGGCAGCACATCATCGACGACGTCCGCGCCGGCACGCTGCACGTGCGCAACGACCCGCTGGCCTCCCCGACGGGCTTCCCGTTCAAGGTGGCGGAACTCGACGACACCCTGTCCGAGCCGGCCGTCTACGCCGCCCGCCCGCGGATCTGCGACCTCGGCTACCTGCGCGAACCCGCGGAGCGGCCCGACGGATCCCTCGTGTACCGCTGCGCCTCGGAGCCCGAGCACATGTACGTGAAGAAGGGCGGGGACGCCGCCGCGACCGCCGGGCGCGTGTGCCTGTGCAACTCGCTCTTCGCCAACATCGGGTTCCCCCAGCGGCGATCCAGCGGGTTCGTGGAGCCCGCCGCCGTCACCCTCGGCCAGGACCTCGTGGGCGCCGCCCGCCTGCTCGCCGAGCGCCCCGACGGGTTCGGCGGCGCCGAGGCCGTCGCGTGGCTGCTGGGGAACGCCCCCGCCGCCTGACCGCCCCGGCGCTGCGCCGGCAGACCGGGGGTGGGGCTGTCGGTGGGGTCTGGCATCCTTGCACCCATGAGCAGACTGTGGCCGGAACGCAGCGGCGACGCCTGGGCCCGCATCGGACGCCTCGAGGTCACCACCGTGATGGCCGTGGTGCTGATCACGGTGGCCGGCTGGCTGGCCTGGGTGGTCGTGCCGTCGCTGACGCAGGCGTTGGCGTTCACCGCCGACCTGCTGCTGGCGGGGCAGGTGTGGCGTCCCTTCACCTGGCCGGTGGCCGGCGGGTTGTCGCTGTTCGGCGTCCTCAACCTGTTCTTCTTCTGGTACTTCGGCACCGAGCTCGAGAACCAGATCGGACGCCGCCGCATGGCCGCGCTGCTGATCGGCATCTGGGCGAGCCTGACGATCGGGGCGCTGGTGGCAGGGCTGCTGCTGCCGGGCACGGTGGGGCTGGCGGGCATCGGCCTGATCGAGTTCCTGGTGCTGCTCATCTGGGTGGCCGAGAACCCGAACCGGCCGCTGTTCTTCGGCATCCAGGCGTGGGTGTTCGGGGCGGTGCTGCTCGGCGTCCAGTTGCTGATGATGGTGGCGACCCGCGACGTGTCCGGCCTGCTCAGCCTGCTGTTGAGCCTGGTGCTGGTGGCGTTGGTGGCGAAGCGGCAGGGCCTGTTGGGTCACTACGCGTTCATCCCGGGCGGCGCCGCGGCGCCGCGGCGGCGTCCGGCCCGGGTGACCAGGGCCGACCGTCAGCAGGCGAAGCAGGCCACGGCGCGGGCGTCCGACCGGGAACGGCTCGACCAACTGCTGGATCGCATCAACGAGGCCGGCATCGGCGCCCTGACCGACGCCGAACGCAAAGAATTGACGACGATCCGCGACCGGCTGCGCAAGGGGTAGCGCCCCCTCGAACCTCAGCCCTCCACGCCGCTGCGGCGCAGCACTTCGGAGAGCCGTTCGGCGCCGGCGATCACGGCGGGGGCGTGCAGGCGTCCGGGCTGGCGGGTGAGCCGCTCGATGGGGCCCGACACCGACACGGCGGCGATGACCTTGCCCGACGGGGAGCGCACGGGCGCCGACACCGACGCGACGCCCGCCTCGCGCTCGGCGACCGACTGCGCCCAGCCGCGGCGGCGGACGGTGGCGAGCGCCACCGCCGAGAACGAGGCCGAGGCGAGGCCGCGCTGAATGCGCTCGGGCTCCTCCCAGGCCAGCAGCACCTGGGCGGCCGAGCCGGCCGACATCGTCAGCTGCGCGCCGACCGGGATGGTGTCGCGCAGGCCGGACGGCCGCTCGGCGGCGGCCGCGCAGACGCGCAGCTCGCCCTGGCGGCGGAACAGCTGGGCCGATTCGCCGGTGATGTCGCGGAGCCGGGCCAGGACGGGGCCGGCGGTGGCCAGCAGACGGTCCTCGCCCGCGGCCGCGGCCAGCTCGGTGAGGCGCGGGCCGAGGACGAAGCGGCCCTGCAGGTCGCGGCTCACCAGCCGGTGGTGTTCGAGGGCGACCGCGAGCCGGTGGGCGGTGGGCCGGGCCAGGCCGGTGGCGCTCACGAGCCCGGCGAGCGTGGTCGGGCCCTGCTCGAGGGCGGTGAGAACGAGGGCTGCCTTGTCCAGCACCCCGACGCCGCTTGTGTTGTCCATAGTGTAAGACTGCCGTCTCGGAGTTCGGTCGCGCAAGTCACAATGGCAGGTGAAAGGGTCGCGGCGCCGCGGCCGGCGGTTCGGCTGACGAAGGAGTGGTGATGGGCAAGACCCTAGCTGACAAGGTGTGGGACAGCCATGTGGTGCGCAGCGCCGCGGGCGAGCCCGACCTGCTGTACATCGACCTGCACCTGGTCCACGAGGTGACGAGCCCCCAGGCCTTCGACGGGCTGCGGCTCGCGGGCCGGCGCGTGCGGCGTCCGGATCTGACGATCGCCACCGAGGATCACAACACGCCCACCCTGGACATCGACCGCCCGATCGCCGACCCGGTCAGCAAGCTGCAGGTCGACACGCTGCGCGCCAACGCCGCCGAGTTCGGGGTGCCGATCCACTCGCTCGGCTCCAAGGATCAGGGCGTCGTGCACATCATCGGCCCCGAACTGGGCCTCACCCAGCCCGGCATGACGATCTGCTGCGGCGACAGCCACACGGCCACCCACGGCGCGTTCGGCGCGCTGGCGTTCGGCATCGGCACCTCCGAGGTCGAGCACATCCTGGCCACCCAGACCCTGCCCCAGGCCCGCGCCCAGCGCATGGCCGTGAACGTCGTCGGCGACCTGGCCGAGGGCGTCACCCCGAAGGACCTCGTCCTGGCCCTGATCGCCCAGGTCGGCACCGGCGGCGGCCAGGGCTACATCGCCGAGTACCGCGGGCCCGCCATCGAGCGCATGTCGATGGAGGGTCGCATGACGATCTGCAACATGAGCATCGAGTGGGGTGCCAAGGCCGGCATGATCGCGCCCGACCAGACCACCTTCGACTACCTGATCGGACGCCCCAACGCCCCGACCGGCGCCGACTGGGACGCCGCCGTCGCCTTCTGGCGCTCGCTGCGCACCGACGACGACGCCGTCTTCGACGCCGAGGTCACCCTGGACGCCTCGGCCGTCCAGCCGTTCGTCACCTGGGGCACCAACCCGGGCCAGGGCCTGCCGCTGTCGGCCAGCGTGCCGTCGCCGGACGACTTCGCCGACCCGGTCGAGCGGTCGGCCGCCGAGCGCGCCCTGGAGTACATGGGCCTGACCGCCGGCACCCCGCTGCGCGACGTGCACGTCGACACCGTGTTCGTCGGCTCGTGCACCAACGGACGCCTCGAGGACCTGCGCCTGGCGGCGTCCGTCCTGAAGGGCCGCAAGGTGGCCGACGGCGTCCGGATGCTGGTCGTGCCGGGGTCCGCCCGGGTGCGGCTCGCCGCGATGGCCGAGGGCCTCGACCGGGTGTTCCTCGACGCCGGCGCCGAGTGGCGCGAGGCCGGCTGCTCGATGTGCCTCGCGATGAACCCCGACAAGCTGGAGCCGGGGGAGCGCTCGGCGTCCACCTCGAACCGCAACTTCGAGGGCCGCCAGGGCAAGGGCGGCCGCACCCACCTCGTCTCGCCCGCCGTCGCCGCCGCGACCGCCGTGCGCGGCACCCTGTCGTCCCCCGCGGACCTGTAGATCGGAGACCGGCCATGGACCAGTTCACCTCGCACACCGGCGTCGCCGTGCCGCTGCGGCGCAGCAACGTCGACACCGACCAGATCATCCCCGCGGTCTACCTCAAGCGGGTCACCCGCTCGGGCTTCGAGGACGGGCTCTTCGCCGCCTGGCGCACCGACCCGGCGTTCGTGCTCAACCAGCCGGCGTACGCGGCTGGCAGCGTGCTGGTCGCCGGCCCCGACTTCGGCACCGGCTCCTCGCGCGAGCATGCCGTGTGGGCGCTGCAGAACTACGGCTTCAAGGCCGTGATCGGCAGCCGGTTCGGCGACATCTTCCGCGGCAACTCGGGCAAGGCGGGGCTGCTGGTGGCGACCGTCGACCAGGACGTCGTCGAGGCGCTGTGGGCCCTCATCGAGGACGCCCCCGGCACCGAACTGACCGTCGACCTCGAGCGGCGGACGATCCGGGCGGGCGCCCGGGAGTACCCGTTCGCGATCGACGACTACACGGCGCACCGGCTGCTCAACGGCCTCGACGACATCGGCCTCACCCTGCGGCACGCCGACGCGATCGCCGCCTACGAGGCCGGACGCCCCGCGTTCAAGCCCACGACCCTGCCGGTGCGCGTCGCCGGGTAGGCCGGTCCGGCCTGGCGTGTCGGCGGCGAACAGTAGGGTGTCCCCGACGTCAACGGAGGAGAACCTGATGCCCGAGAACACCGGACGCACCCGCGTCGCCATCGTCTTCGGGGGCGTCAGTTCCGAGCATCCGGTGTCCTGCCTGACCGCCGGCGGCGTGACCCGCGCGATCGACACCGACCGCTTCGAGGTCGTCGGCATCGGCATCACGCCCGCGGGCAAATGGGTGCAGGTCGCCACCGACGAGATGCGGGCCCTCGAGGTCGTCGACGGCGTCCTGCCGACGCTGGACGAGGCGCGTCCCGAGGCGCTCGTGCTGCGCGGCGACGGCACCGGGGCCGGCCGGGTGGCCACGCTCGACGGCGATCGGCTCGTCGACGTCCACGACTTCGACGTGGCGTTCACCCTGCTGCACGGCCCGTTCGGCGAGGACGGCACGATCCAGGGGCTGTTCGAGATGATGGGCGTGCGCTACGTCGGCTGCGGCGTGGCGGCGAGCGCCAACAGCATGGACAAGGACGTGATGAAGCGCCAACTCAAGGGCGCCGGGCTGCCGGTGTGCCCCTGGGTGACGATCCCGCTCAGCGAGTGGCGGGCCGACCCGCAGCGCTACCTCACCCGCATCGCCGCCGACCTGACCTTCCCCGTCTACGTCAAGCCGGCCCGCGCCGGCTCGTCGATGGGTATCTCGCGGGTGGCCACCCCCGAGGGGCTGCCGGCCGCCATCGAAGAGGCCCAGCGGCACGACCCGAAGGTCCTGGTCGAAGAGGGGTTCGTCGGCGTCCGCGAGGTCGAGTTGGCGGTGCTCGGCGTCACCGGCGGACGCCCCCGCGTCTCCATCGCGGGCGAGATCCAGATGCACACCCCGGACGCCTTCTACGACTATCGGGCCAAGTACACCCCCGACGAGCAGGTCACCCTGGCGATCCCCGCCGAGGCCAGCCCGGCGCTGCTGCGACGCATGCAGAAGGTCGCCGCGAACACGTTCACCGCGCTCGACTGCGAGGGCCTGGCCCGCGTCGACCTGTTCGTCACCCCCGACGACGAGGTGTGGGTCAACGAATTGAACACGATGCCCGGGTTCACGCGCTTCTCGATGTACCCCAGCCTCTGGGACGCCACCGGCCTGCCCTACCCCGACCTCATCGCCGAGCTGATCCAGCTGGCCCTCGACCGGCCGCTCGGCCTGCGATGAGCCCGGGCCCCTGGGCCGCCGGGCCCGGCGCGGACGGGCCGACGGTGGCCGACGTCGGCGAATTCGGGTTGATCGCAGCCCTCACCGCCGGACTCGCGCCCTCGGCGTCCGTGCCCGTGACGGTGGGCGACGACTGCGCGGTGCTGGCGCCGCGCGGCCGGCTCGCGGTGTCGACGGACACGATGGTGGAGGACGTCCATTTCCGGCGGCAGTGGTCCAGCGCACGGGACGTGGGGCGCAAGGCGGTGGCGTCCGCGATGGCGGACGTGGTGGCCGTCGGCGCCCGGCCGCTGGGGCTGGTGGTCGCGGTCGTGCTGCCACGCGACCTGCCCGCCTCCTGGGCCCTCGACCTGGGCGCGGGCATCCGCGAGGAGGCCGAGGCGTGCGGCGCCGCCCTCGCCGGCGGGGACACGGCGTCCGGCGAGACGATCGTCGTCGCCGTCACCGTGTTCGGCGACCTCGAGGGCCGGACGCCGATCCTCCGGTCGGGCGCCCGGCCGGGGCAGGTGGTGGCCTACACGGGCAACCTCGGCATGGCCGAGGCGGGGCTCACCGTGCTGCGGCGCGGCTTCCGGTCGCCGAAGGCGGTCGTGAACGCCCACCGGGTGCCGTCGCCGCCCTACGACCAGGGCCTCGTGGCCGCCGCGGCCGGGGCCACCGCGATGATCGACTGCTCCGACGGGCTGATCGCCGACCTGCGGCATGTCGCCGAGGCGTCCGGGGTGGCGATCGCCATCGAGACCGAGAACCTGCCGGTCGCCGAGCCGCAGAAGACGGTGGCCGCGGCCATCGGCGGCGCCGACCCGCTCGACTTCATCCTGCACGGCGGTGACGACCACGCCCTGCTGGCCACCTTCGAGCCGGGGCACGTCCCGCCCGGCTGGGCCGTCATCGGCGGCGTCGCGGACGCCGACGGCGAGCCCGGCGTCCTGGTCGACGGGGTGCCCTGGACGCGCGCCGAGGGCTGGAAGCACTTCTAGCCGGGCCGTACTCCCGGGGAGCCGCCGGGGGGGCGGCGGCGTCCGACACGCACCGCCCGAGCGGGACCCGCGCCCCGGTGTTGTTAGGGTGGGCCCCATGGCGACCCGCGCGTCTTCCCCCACGCGGAGCCGGTCCACGTCCTCCCGCACCGGGGGGGCGCGGTCGGGTTCCGCCGGTACCGGAAGCAGAAGTTCCAGCACGTCCCGCTCGAAGGCGAAGTCCTCGGGCGGTTTCGCCGCGTTCCTGGCCGGCGTCGGGCGCGTGCTGGTGGCCGTGTGGCGGGGTCTCGCCCGGGTCCTCGGCGGGTTCGTCCGGTCGCTCGGCCACGTGGCGCGCGTCGTCGACCCCCCGCTGCGCCGCGACGGCGCCGGGCTGGCCCTGCTGGCGTTCGCCCTGGTCACGGCGGCGGCGTTCTGGTTCGCGCTGCCCGGGGTGGGCGGCGACTGGCTGCGCCTGGGCATCTCGACGGTGTTCGGCTCGTTCAGCTATGCGCTGCCCCTGTGCGCCCTCGGCATGGCGTGGCGCACCCTGCGCGACCCCGAGGCCAACGGGCCGGCCGGCCGGCAGGTCGTCGGCTGGTCGGCGCTGACCCTCGGCGTCCTCGGGTTGGTCCACATCGCCAAGGACCTGCCGACCCCCCAGCAGCCCGAGCAGTTGCGCGCCGCCGGCGGCATGCTCGGCTTCATCTCGTCCGGCTTCCTGTCCGACCTGCTGACCCGCTGGATCGCCGCGCCCCTCCTAGTGCTGGTCAGCGTGTTCGGGCTCCTCGTCGTGGTCGGCATCCCGCTGCACGAGGTGCCCGTGCGCCTCCAGCGGGTGCGCGGCGTGCTGGCGGGCGCGCGGCGTCCGGCCCTGGACTACCGCAGCTCCGAGCCCTACGAGACCCCCCTGATCCTGGAGCCGGCCCGCGACGACGTGCCCGAACCGCGCCGGGCCCCCGGAGCCCGCCGCGCCCCCGAACCCCGCCGCGCGCCCGCGGCCCTCGAACCGCCGGCGCCCGCCCCGTTCGGGCTCAGCCCGGAGGAACCCGACGACGTCTACGACGTGGACGCCGACGTGCGGCCCCCCGCCCGGGCCGGCAAGGGCCGAGCCCCCAAGGCGTCGGCCCCGGCCGCGGCCCCCGACCTGCAGCCCCCGGCGCACTCCAACGCGCCGCTGCGGGCCGAGCAGTTGATGCTGTCGGGCGACGTCCAGTACGTGCTGCCCGACCAGGCGATCCTGAAGCCGGGGGACACGCCCAAGGCCCGCACGGAGGCGTCCGACGAGATCGTGGGCCGGCTGACCGACGTGCTGACCCAGTTCGAGATCGACGCGCGCGTGACCGGCTACCAGCGGGGTCCGACCGTGACCCGGTACGCCGTCGAGTTGGGCACCGGCGTCAAGGTCGAGAAGGTGCTGTCGCTGAGCAAGAACATCGCCTACGCGGTGGCGTCGCCGGAGGTGCGGATCCTGTCGCCGATCCCGGGCAAGTCGGCGATCGGCATCGAGATCCCGAACCGCGACAAAGAGATCGTCTCGCTCGGCGACGTGCTGCGCTCGCCGCGGGCGCGGGCGGCCCAGCATCCGCTGACCGTCGGCCTCGGCAAGGACGTCGAGGGCGGCTACGTGGTGGCCAACCTGGCCAAGATGCCGCACCTGCTGGTCGCCGGCGCCACCGGGTCGGGCAAGTCGTCGTTCGTCAACTCGATGATCACGTCGATCATGATGCGGTCCACCCCGGACGAGGTGCGCATGCTGCTGGTCGACCCCAAGCGGGTCGAGCTGACCCACTACGAGGGCATCCCGCACCTGGTCACCAAGATCATCACCAGCCCGAAGAAGGCCGCCGAGGCGCTGCAGTGGGTGTGCCGCGAGATGGACACCCGCTACGACGACCTGGCCGCGTTCGGCTTCCGGCACATCGACGACTTCAACAAGGCCATCGGCGCCGGGCAGGTCAAGCTGCCGCCCGGCTCGGAGCGCAAGCTCGAGCCGTACCCCTACCTGTTGGTGATCGTCGACGAGTTGGCCGACCTCATGATGGTGGCGCCGCGCGACGTCGAGGATTCGATCGTCCGCATCACCCAGTTGGCCCGGGCCGCCGGCATCCACCTGGTGCTGGCGACGCAGCGGCCGTCCACCGATGTCGTCACCGGCCTGATCAAGGCCAACGTGCCGTCGCGGCTGGCGTTCGCGACGTCGTCCATGACCGACTCGCGGGTCATCCTCGACCAGCCGGGCGCCGAGAAGTTGGTGGGCCAGGGCGACGGGCTGTTCCTGCCCATGGGGGCGTCCAAGCCGGTGCGCGTCCAGGGCGCGTGGGTGACCGAGGCGGAGATCCGGGAGGTGGTGGCCACCATCTCGGGGCAGCTGCCGCCGCAGTACCGCGACGACATCGCCGCCCCCGCCGAGGCCACGAAGGTCGCCGAGGACATCGGCGACGACCTCGAACTGGTGCTCGAGGCCGCGTCCCTGGTCGTCAACCTGCAGTTGGGGTCGACGTCGATGCTGCAGCGCAAGCTGCGGGTCGGGTTCGCGAAGGCCGGACGCCTCATGGACATCCTCGAGACCCGCGGCGTCGTGGGGCCGTCCGAGGGGTCGAAGCCGCGCGAGGTGCTGGTCAAGCCCGACGACCTCGACGACGTGCTGACCAACCTGCGCGAGGGCTGAGGGTTTCTGGGGACCGCCCCACCCTCGGCCTTAGTGGGACGATGGGGGGCATGGACGCCGACCTGCTCATCCGCAACGCCCGCCTCGTCGCCACCGTGGACGCCGACCGCCGGGAGCTGCCCGGCGGCTGGGTGGCCGTCACCGACGGCCTGATCAGCGGGGTGGGCGGCGCGTCCGACCCCGAGCCGGCCGCCCGCGAGACCATCGACGCCGCCGGCTGCCTGGTCACCCCGGGCCTGGTGAACACGCACCACCACCTGTACCAGAACCTGACCCGCGCCTACCGGCCCATGACGAGCGCGCCGCTGTTCGGCTGGCTGCAGACGCTGTACCCCTTGTGGCGCGGGCTGAACGAGGAGGCCGCGCACGTGTCGGCGTGGGTGGGCCTGGCCGAACTCGCGCTCTCCGGGTGCACGACGAGCACCGACCACCTCTACCTGCACCCGCGCGGCGCCGGCGACCTGCTCGGCGCCGAGATCGCGGCGGCCCGCGAGTTGGGCGTCCGCTTCCATCCCACCCGCGGGTCGATGAGCCTGTCGCAGAAGGACGGCGGCCTGCCCCCCGACGACGTGGTGGCCGACGACGACGAGATCCTGGCCGCCTGCGAGGACGCCGTGGCGCGCCACCACGACCCCGAGCACGGGGCGATGGTCCGGATCGCGCTCGCCCCCTGTTCGCCGTTCTCGGTGACCCGCGACCTGATGGTGCGCTCGGCCGAGTTGGCCGAGCGGCTCGGCGTCCGGCTGCACACGCACTTCGCCGAGAACGCCGAGGACGACGCGTTCTCCCTCGAACGCTACGGCTGCCGGCCCTACCAGTACCTGGAGGACGTCGGCTGGGTCACCGACCGCACCTGGGTCGCGCACTGCGTCATGCCGGACGCCGCCGAGATCGGCAAGCTCGGCGCCGCCCACGTCGGGGTGGCGCACTGTCCGTCGTCCAACATGATCCTGGCTTCGGGGATCGCGCCGGTGGTCGCGCTGCGGCGCGCCGGCGTCCACGTGGGGCTCGGGGTGGACGGCTCGTCGTCGGCCGACTCCGGGTCGCTGTGGCTCGAGGCCCGCGAGGCGATGCTGCTGGCCAAGCTGCGCGACGGCGCCGACGCGGCCGACGCCCGCCTGGCCCTCGAGGTGGCCACGATCGGCGGCGCCGGCTGCCTGGGCCGGCTCGGCGAGATCGGCACGCTCGCGGTGGGGGCGGTCGGCGACGTCGCCGTCTGGGACCTCACCGGCGTCCCGTTCGCCGGCGCCGTCGACGACGCGATCGAGGCCTGGCTGCGCTGCGGACCGGCGTCCGCCCGCGACACCATCGTCGCGGGCCGCGCCGTCGTGCGCGGCGGCGTCCTGGTGTCGTCGCGGGTGCCCGAGATGCTGCGCCTGCACGAGGCCCACGCGCGCCGCCTGCAGGGGCTGCTCTGATCGGACGCGGCTAGCCCAGGACGCGCGCCAGGAACGGCACGACCCGGCCGTCCAGCACCTCGGGCGCGTAGAGGCGCCCGTCGATGTGGCCCGCGGTGACGAGGGCCAGCTCGACCGGGGTGCCTGCGGCGCTCAGGGCGGACGCCAGCCTGCGGCTCTGCGCCGGGGGCACCACGCAGTCCTCGGTGCCGTGGATCAACAGCATCGGCACCCGCCGGGCGCCGGCGTGGGTGACGGGGCTGGCGGCGACGGCGGCCGCCAGCCCCGCCCCGCGGGTGGGGTCGGCGCCGAGCAGGGCGGCGACCACCGCGGTGCCGGCCGCGGGCAGCGGACAGCCGGCCGCGGTGAGGTCGGCGCCCACGTTGGCCAGGTCGGACACCCCGTAGAAGCTCACCACGCCGCGCACCGCGGAGGACGGCCCCGTGACCCCAACGGTGCCTTCCCAGGCCGGGTCGTCGGCGGTCAGGGCCGCCAGTTGGGCCAGGTGCGCGCCGGCCGAGTCGCCCGCGAGGGCGACCCGCTCGGCGTCCAGGTCGAGGTCGACCGCGTGGGCGCGCAGGAACCGCACCGCCGCCTTCACATCGTGCAACTGCGCCGGGAACGTCGCCCGGGCGCTGAACCGGTACTGCACGCTCGCGACCGCCCACCCCTGGGCCAGCAGCGCCTCACGCAGCGCGCCGTAACCGGTGCCGGCCGGCATCTCTTTGTCGCCCAACGCCCACGACCCGCCGTGCACGAACACCACGACCGGCCACGGGCCCGGCCGCGCCGGAAGGTGCAGGTCGAGTCTCTGGACGCCGTCGGTGTCGGCGTACCGCACCTCCGCCAGCGTCGCGCCCGGGCGGGGGACGAGGGTCGGGGCAGCCGGAGTCGGCGCCGCCAACGAGCCGGGGACGGGGGAGGGCGCACCGGAGGCGTCCGGGGCGGGGGACGCCGCGGGCGCGGCCCCGCAGCCCGCGAGCAGCGCCAGGGCGAGCGCCCCACCCCCCAGTCGGACGCAGAGGCCGCGGCCGACGAGCCTCCGGGCGGTGGTGGTCATCTGCGGCCCCTGCTCCGGGTCAGGAGCGCTTCGTCTCCAGGAAGGCGGCGATGCGCCCGATGGCCTCGGTGAGCATGCCGACGTCGGGCAGTGCGACGAGGCGGAAGTGGTCCGGCCGCGGCCAGTTGAAGCCCGTGCCGTGGGTGACCAGCAGCTTCTTGGCGCGCAGCAGTTCGATGACGAACGCCTGGTCGTCCTCGATGGGGTAGACCTCCGGGTCGAGTCGCGGGAACACGTACAGCGCCCCCTGCGGCTCGACGCAACTCACCCCCGGGATCTCGTTGAGCAGCCGCCACGCCAGCTTGCTCTGGTCGTAGAACCGGCCGCCGGGGACGATGTACTCGCTGATGCTCTGGTAGCCGCCGAGCGCGGTCTGGATGGCCTGCTGGCCGGGGACGTTGGCACACATCCGCATGTTGGCCAGCAGGGTGATGCCCTCGATGAAGTCGGACGCCGTCTCTTTCGGCCCCGTGATCGCGACCCAACCGGCCCGGTAGCCGCACACCCGGTACGCCTTCGACAGCCCCGAGAAGGTCAGGCAGAGCACGTCGTCGCCGGCGAACGTCGCCGTGTGGTGGTGGACGTGGCCGTCGAACAGGATCTTCTCGTAGATCTCGTCGGAGAACAGCACCAACTGGTGGCGGCGGGCGATGTCGACGAGGCCCTTGACGATGGCCTCGCTGTAGACCGCGCCGGTGGGGTTGTTGGGGTTGATGATCACCATCGCCTTGGTGTGCGGGGTGATCTTGCTCTCGATGTCGGCGAGGTCGGGGTTCCAGTCGTTGCCCTCGTCGCACAGGTAATGGACGGCCTTGCCGCCGGACAGCGTCACGGCGCCGGTCCACAGCGGGTAGTCGGGCGCCGGCACGAGGATCTCGTCGCCGTCGTCGGTGTAGGCCTGCAGCACCAGCGAGATCAGTTCGCTGACGCCGTTGCCGATGTAGACGTCGTCGACGTCGACGCTGGTGAGGCCCCGGGACTGGTAGTAGTTCGCGACGGCGGTGCGCGCCGAGTAGATGCCGCGGCTGTCCGAGTACCCCTGCGACTCGGGCAGGTGGTGGATCATGCTGGCCAGGATCGCCTCGGGCGCCTCGAAGCCGAACGGGGCCGGGTTGCCGATGTTGAGCTTGAGGATCTTGTGGCCCTCGGCCTCGAGCCGTTGGGCCTCGACCAGGATGGGCCCCCGCACGTCGTAGCGAACCCCCGCCAGCTTGCGGCTCTGATAGATCTGTCGGCGCATGGCCGCGATTATTCCACCCACTACGCTGGGCCGGTGACCGACCCGACCACCGTCCATATCGTCTCGCTGGGCTGCGCGCGCAACGAGGTCGACTCCGACGAGTTGGCCGGACGCCTCGAGGCCGGCGGGTTCCGGCTGGTCGACGAGCCGGCGGACGCCGAGGCGATCGTCGTCAACACGTGCGGCTTCATCGAGGCCGCCAAGAAGGACTCCATCGACACGCTCCTGGCGGCGTCCGATCTCAAGGGCGGCACCACCCGGCGCGTCGTCGCGGTGGGCTGCCTGGCCGAGCGGTACGGCCGCGAACTGGCCGACGCGCTGCCCGAGGCGGACGCCGTCCTGGGCTTCGACGCCTACGCCGACATCGACGCGCGCCTGCGCCGGATCATGGACGGCGAACATCCGGACGCCCACGTGCCGGCCGACCGGCGCCGGCTGCTGCCGCTGGCTCCGGCGGCGCGGGGCGCCGCGGCGTCCGAGATCGTGGTGCCGGGGCTGTTCCAGCCGCAGTTGCTGGAGCCGGCCCCCGGCATGGACGGGCTGCCGGACCTGCCCGCCGCGGCGGCTCCGGCGTCCGGGCCGCGGCCCGTGCGCCGCCGGCTCACGCCCGGTCCGAGCGCCCCGGTGAAGATCGCGTCGGGCTGCGACCGGCGCTGCGCCTTCTGCGCCATCCCGAGTTTCCGCGGCTCGTTCGTGTCGCGCCCGGTCGACGACGTCGTCGCCGAGGTGCGCGGCCTCGTCGAGCAGGGCGTCAAGGAGGCCTTCCTGGTCTCGGAGAACACGACGTCGTACGGCAAGGACCTCCGCGACCCGGACGCCCTCCCGCGCCTCCTGCGCGAGCTGGGCCGGATCGACGGCCTGGACTGGATCCGGGTCAGCTACCTGCAGCCCGCCGAGGTGCGGCCGGGGCTGATCGAGGCCCTGTGCTCGACGCCGAAGGTGGTGCCCTACTTCGACCTGTCGTTCCAGCACGCGTCGACGCCGGTGCTGCGCCGCATGCGCCGCTACGGCAGCCCGGAGCAGTTCCTGGGGCTGCTCGACCGCATCCGGGCGCTGGCGCCGCACGCGGGCGTCCGCAGCAACGTGATCGTCGGGTTCCCCGGCGAGACGGACGCCGACGTGGCGACCCTGCTCGACTTCGTGGGGGAGGCCCGGCTGGACGCCCTGGGCGTCTTCGCGTACAGCGACGAGGACGGCACGGAGGGGGTCGGCCTGCGGGGCCACCTCGACCCAGACACCATCCACGAGCGGTTCGAGCGGGTCGCCACGCTGGCGTCCGAACTGGTCGACGCGCGGGCCGAGGAGCGGATCGGCGAGCGCGTCCAGGTGCTCGTCGAGGCCCGTGAGCCGGACGCCGCCGTCGGCCGGGCCGCCCACCAGGGCCCCGAGGTGGACGGCACGACGACGCTGCGCGATCCGGCGGGCGCCTGGCGGGTGGGGGACCTGGTCTGGGGTAGGGTCACCTCATCCGAGGGTGCGGACCTGATCGCCGAGGGAGAGCTCCGATGACAGCGCCTGACCGGCCCGGCAAACCGAGCAACTGGAACGTGCCGAACGTCCTGACGGCGATCCGGCTGGTGCTCGTGCCCCTGTTCGCCTGGCTGCTGCTGGCCCATCCCGCGGACCCCGGCATGCGCTGGGCCGCGAACGCCGTGTTCATCGTGGCCATCCTGACCGACATGGCGGACGGCAAGATCGCCCGCAAGTACAACCTGGTCACCGACTTCGGCAAGCTGTGGGACCCGATCGCCGACAAGGCGCTCACCGGCATGGGGTTCATCGGCCTGTCGATCCTGAACGAGTTGCCGTGGTGGATCACCGTGCTGATCCTGCTGCGGGAGTGGGGCATCACGATCCTGCGGTTCTGGATCCTGAAGTACGGCACGGTCATGGCCGCGAACAAGGGCGGCAAGCTGAAGACCGTGACGCAATCCGTGGGCCTGGCCATGTTCATCCCGGGGCTGGCGTTCCTGCCGCCCTGGTGGGGGTGGATCGCCTGGGTCGTCATGATCGTCGCGTTCGCCCTGACCATCTGGACCGGGATCGACTACCTGCTCGCCGCCAAGAAGACCCGCGACGCTTATCACGCCGCCCACCCGGAGGAGAAGAAGTGACCGATATTCCGGCCCTCGCCAAGAAGGTTCTCAAGACGCTGACCGAGCGCGACCTCACCCTCGCCACCGCCGAGTCGCTGACGGGCGGCCTGCTGGGGGCCACGATCACCGAGATCCCGGGGGCGTCGAAGGTGTACCTGGGCGGCGCGACCGCCTACGCCACGCCCGTCAAGGAGTCGTTGCTGGGGGTGGACCGGAAAGAGATCGAGGCGTTCAGCGTCGTCAGCGCCCAGGTGGCCTCCGGCATGGCGTCCGGCATCCACGACGCCACCGGCGCCGACTGGTGCATTGCGGTCACCGGCGTGGCCGGCCCCGAACCGTCCGAGGGGCATGCCCCCGGCGAGGTGTGGATCTGCGTGCGCGGCCCGCAGATCGGGGCCCTGCCGGCCGCCGTCCACACGAGGCAGTTCCAGTTCGAGGGCGATCGCCGGGCGGTGCGCGAGGCGACCGTGGAGGCGGCCCTGGCGATGCTCCTGCGTATTCTGTCGCCGGTGTAGGGTGGCAGACCCGATGGCCAGCGAGCAGGAGGTGCGATGCAGGGCATGCTGATGCGTGACCTCCTGGGGCGCACGCTCCGCGAGGTGCGGATGGCGTCCGGGCTCACCCTGCGCGACGTCTCCTCGTCGGCGCGGGTGTCGCTGGGCTACCTCTCCGAGATCGAGCGCGGCCAGAAAGAGGCCTCGAGCGAACTGCTCGCGGCCGTCTGCTCCGCGCTGGCCGTGCCGCTCAGCGACGTGTTGCGCTCCGTCGCCGACAAGGCGGACGCCGTGGCCACCGTCACGCCGCTGCCGTTGCGCGACGAGACCCGGGCCGCCTGACCCGGTGCGCGAGACCGAACTGCGCCGCCGCCTGGTGAAGCACCTCGGCGCCGGCTACGCCCCCGCGTGGTCCCTGCAGTTCGCGCTGTCCGACCTGGGCAGCCGGACGGTGGAGGAGGCCATCGCCGACGGCGTCGACTTCAAGAGCATCTGGCTGGCCGTCTGGGCCGCGCTGGAACTGCCCGCGTCGGAGCGCTGACGCGGAGCGCGTACCCGACGCGACACGCCCCGCGTGTCGCTTGCGTTCGAACACCTGTTCGGTAGTGTGGGCGCGAGCACAGCGGTCGCGGGGTGGTTATCCACAGATTCAAGGCCCGGTGACGGAATGTCGGAGCCGGTTCCTACAGTGAGGGCGACGTGAGACGAAGGCAGGAAAGGAACACGATCATGGCGGTTGCCGATCGCGAGAAGGCCCTGGAGGCCGCGCTCGCCCAGATCGAGAAGCAGCACGGCAAGGGCTCCGTGATGCGGTTGGGCGACGAGGTTCGCCAGCCGATCCAGGTCATCCCCACCGGCTCCATCGCGCTCGATGTGGCGCTCGGTGTCGGTGGTCTCCCGCGCGGGCGGGTGGTCGAGATCTACGGCCCCGAGTCCAGCGGTAAGACGACGGTCGCGCTGCACGCGGTTGCGAACGCCCAGCGGGCGGGCGGCATCTGCGCGTTCATCGACGCCGAGCACGCGCTCGACCCCGACTACGCGAAGGCGTTGGGGGTCGACACCGACTCGCTGCTGGTCAGCCAGCCCGATAACGGCGAACAGGCGCTCGAGATCGCTGACATGCTGGTGCGCTCCGGCGCCCTCACCCTGGTCGTGATCGACTCGGTGGCCGCGCTGACGCCTCGGGCCGAGATCGAGGGCGAGATGGGCGACAGCCATGTGGGCCTGCAGGCCCGGCTGATGAGTCAGGCGTTGCGCAAGATGACGGGGGCACTGAACAACTCCGGCACGACGGCCATCTTCATCAACCAGTTGCGCGAGAAGATCGGCGTCATGTTCGGCTCGCCCGAGACCACCACGGGCGGGCGGGCGCTCAAGTTCTACTCGACGGTGCGGCTCGACGTGCGCCGCATCGAGACGTTGAAGGACGGCACGGAGTCGGTCGGCAACAAGACGCGGGTCAAGGTCGTGAAGAACAAGGTGGCCCCGCCGTTCAAGCAGGCCGAGTTCGACATCATCTACGGCCAGGGCATCAGCCGCGAGGGCAGCCTGATCGACATGGGGGTGGAAGAGGGCATCGTCCGCAAGGCGGGCGCCTGGTTCACCTACGAGGGCGACCAGTTGGGCCAGGGCAAAGAGAACTCCCGCAACTTCCTCAAGCGCAACCCCGACGTCGCCGACGAGATCGAGCGGCGGATCAAGGCCAAGCTGGGCATCGGCCCCGAGAACCAGAAGGCGGCGGGCGACGCCGAGCCGCAGCCGGTCGACACGACCCCCGCCCCGCCCGCCCCCAAAGGCGGACGCGGAAAGCAGGCCGACAAGTCGGGCGACAAGACGGGCGAGCCGGAGGTCCCCGAGGGCGTCGACCCGGTGACCGGCGAGTTGGTGTTCTGACCGCATGGTGCGTCGCACGCGAGGGCGGGACGAGCCGGAGGGCCGCGACAGCGGCCCGCCGGCCGACCCGGTCGCGGTCGCCCGTGAGATCGTGCTGCGTCAGCTCACGCTGCGCAGCCGCAGCCGGGCCGAGTTGCAGCGGGCGCTGGACGCCAAGGGCGTCCCCCCCGAGGCCGCGGCCGAGGTGCTGGATCGGTTCGAAGACCTGCGGCTGGTTGACGACACCGACTTCGCCCAGCAGTGGGTGGAGAGCCGGCAGCGCGCGGGCCGCAGCAGCCGCGTCCTCGGGCAGGAGTTGCGGGCCAAGGGCGTGGCGGCCGAGACGATCACGGACACCCTCGCGGGGCTCGACGACGACGCCGACCACCGCGCCGCCCTGGCCTTCGCGCAACGTCGGGTGAACGGGCTGCGCGGGCTCGAGCCGGTGGTGCGCGATCGCCGTCTGGTGGGCGCGCTCGCGCGGCGCGGGTTCACCCCGGCCGTGATCCGGCGGGTGCTTGACGAGGTCACCAGGGGTGACACCGACTGGTCGGACTGATCGGGGCGGCCCGCACCGCCTACGATGGCAGGACGCGGAGGAGGTGAGGGTGAACACGGAAGTCCTGATGGCGGCGGCGTTGGCCCTCATCGCCGTCCTGGTGCTGGTGGTGCTGGGGTTCATCGTGCGCATGACGCGGGTGATGAACCGGGCGCGCCGCTCGGTGACGGAGGCCCGCCCCGAGGTGCCGGCCAAGAAGTTGGCGGCCGTCGAGAAGGCCAGTCTGGAGAAGGCGCGGGCCGAGGTCGACACCATCCGGCTCGAGGCGGAGCGCCTGCGCATCCAGGCCAGCGAGGTGTTGGCCGTCCAGAGCGACATGATCGGGCGGCAGAAGGACGAACTGGATCATCGCACCGAAGACCTGGTGCGCCGCGAAGGGGAACTCAGCCGTTCGCGGCGCTCGGCCGACGAGCACGAGGCCGAACTGGTCCGCCAGCAGGACGAAGTCCTGCAGCGACTGGCCGCCCTGGCCCGCCGGGAGGCCGAGGTGGAGCGCCGCACCAAGGAACTCTCCGGGGCCGAGGCCCGCGCGCAAGAGACGCTCGAGCGGATCTCGGGCCTGCGGCTGGAGGACGCCAGGGCCGCCCTGATGAGCCGGGTCGAGCGTCAGGCCCGGCTGGCGGCGGCCACCCTGGCCCGCGAGATCGAGACCGAGGCGCGGGCCGCCGCCGGGACGCGGGCGCGGGCGATCATCGTCGAGTCGATCCAGCGCCTCGCCTCCCAACAGACGACCGAGTCGGTGATCAGCACCGTCCCGCTGCCCAGCGAAGAGATCAAAGGTCGCATCATCGGTCGCGAGGGCCGCAACATCCGGGCGTTCGAGCAGACGACGGGCGTCAACGTCATGATCGACGACACCCCCGAGACGGTGTTGCTGTCGTGCTTCGACCCCGTGCGCCGCGAGACGGCCCGGATCGCCCTGGTCGAGCTGGTGCGCGACGGCCGCATCCACCCCGCCCGGATCGAGGAGGCCTACGAGCGCAGCCTGGCCACGGTCGAGGAACGCTGCGAACGCGCCGGCCGGGACGCCCTGGTGGAGATGCGCATCACCGACCTGGCGCCGGCGCTGGTGCCGATCATCGGGGCCCTGCAGTACCGCACGTCCTACGGCCAGAACGTGCTGAAGCACGTGGTGGAGTGCGGCCACGTCGCCGCCATGATGGCCGCGGAACTCGGCCTGGACGTGGACGTCTGCCGCCGGGCCGCCTTCCTGCACGACATCGGCAAGGCGCTGACCCACGAGGTCGAGGGGTCGCACGCCCGGGTCGGCGCCGACCTGGCGCGCCGGCACGGCGAACACCCCGACATCGTGCACGCCATCGAGGCCCACCACAACGAGGTCGAGCCGCGCACCGTCGAGGCGGTGTTGACCCAGGCCGCCGACGCGGTGTCCGGGGCGCGCCCGGGCGCCCGCCGCGAGAGCCTGGAGGCCTACGTCCAGCGGCTGGACCGCCTGGAGAAGATCGCCGCCGAACACCCGGGCGTCGACCGGGTGTTCGCCATGCAGGCGGGCCGCGAGATCCGGGTGATGGTCAGCCCCGAGGCCGTCTCGGACGCCGAGGCGCAGGTCGTCGCCCACGAGATCGCCAAGCAGGTCGAGGCCGAACTCACCTACCCCGGCACGATCAAGATCACCGTGGTCCGCGAGTCGCGGGCCACCGAGCTCGCCCGCTGAGCGGAGCCCCGGTCCACACCCGCGGCCGGCAGCGCGGCCGGCCGGGACGAACCGGTTCCGGCCCGGGGGTCGCTGCTACGGTCGATTCAGAGCCGACAAGGGGAGCGACATGACCGACCGTCCCGTACCGATCCTGCTGCATCTGCAGGTGGCGTCCCAGGCCATCGCCGAGCACGTCCTGCACGCGGGCTTCGACGGCGCCGTCATCGACCTGCAGCACGGCGAGGTCGGCACGGACGCCGGCGTCCGGATCGCCCGGTCGTGGCCCCGCGACAACCCCCACTTGTACGCGCGGCTGGCCGGCCTGGACGCCGGCGTGATCGGACGCCTCCTCGACAGCGGCGTCTCCGGCGTCATCGCCCCGTCGATCGAGTCGGGCGAGCAGGCGGCGCGCCTGGTGGCGGCCACCAAGTACCCGCCGCAGGGGGTGCGCAGCTTCGGCCCCACCCGGCCCCTGCGCGATCCGGGTTCCGGCCACCATGCCGCCGCCAACGCGCGCGTCCGGGCCATCGCGCAGATCGAGACCGCGCGGGGCCTGGCCAACGCCGACGCGATCATGGCGACCCCCGGGCTCGACGGGCTGTACCTCGGGCCCGCGGACCTCGGGATCTCCCTGGGGGTCCCCGGCCTGGACGCCGCTGAGGGCCCGGTGCGCGAGGCCGTGCTCGACCTGTCCCGCCGGGCGCGGGCGCGCTCGCTCGCCTTCGGTGTGTTCTGCGTGTCCCCGACGTACGCGGCGGGGCTCGTCCGCGACGGGCTCGTCGACTTCGTCCCCCTCGCCAGCGACCTCATCCTTCTCAGCCGCGCCGCGGCCGACGTCGTCGGGGTGGTCCGGGGCTGACGGCGTCCGAGATCGGGCAGCGTCCGGGGTTGGGGCACCGGGGGCGTCCGGGTTACCCTTGCCGCCGTTATGTCGACGATCGCCGCACCGCGCAGCTACCAGGTCATCACCTACGGCTGCCAGATGAACAACCACGACTCCGAGCGCATCGCCGGGCTGCTCGAGGCCGCCGGCTACGTGCGCGCGCCCGAGGGCGCCGAGGCGGACGTCGTGGTCTTCAATACGTGCGCGGTCAGGGAGAACGCCGACAACCGCCTCTACGGCAACCTGGGCCACCTGCGCCCGGTCAAGCTGGCCCACCCCGGCATGCAGATTGCCGTCGGGGGCTGCATGGCGCAGAAGGACAAGGACGTCGTGCTCGCCCGGGCCCCCTGGGTCGACGTCGTGTTCGGCACCCACAACATCGGCTCGTTGCCCGTGCTGCTCGACCGGGCGCGCAGCCTGGAGGCGTCCCAGATCGAGATCGAGGACGCCCTCACCCGCTTCCCGTCGACGCTGCCGGCGCGCCGCGAGGCCGCCTACTCGGGGTGGGTGTCGATCAGCGTGGGCTGCAACAACACCTGCACTTACTGCATCGTCCCGGCCCTGCGGGGCAAGGAGGTCGACCGCCGGCCGGGCGACGTGCTCGCCGAGATCCGGGCGCTGGTCGACGAGGGCGTGCAGGAGGTCACGCTGCTGGGCCAGAACGTCAACACCTACGGCGTCGAGTTCGGCGACCGACAGGCGTTCTCGAAGCTGCTGCGCGCCTGCGGCACCATCGACGGGCTCGAGCGGGTGCGGTTCACGTCGCCGCACCCCGCCGCGTTCACCGACGACGTGATCGCCGCCATGGCCGAGACCCCCAACGTCATGCCGAGCCTCCACATGCCGCTGCAATCCGGCTCCGACAAGGTGCTGCGCGAGATGAAGCGCAGCTACCGCGCCGACCGGTTCCTCGACATCATCGGCCGGGTGCGGTCGGCCATCCCGGACGCCGCGATCACCACCGACATCATCGTCGGCTTCCCGGGCGAGACCGAGGCCGACTTCGCCGAGACGATGCGGGTCGTCGAGGCGTCCCGGTTCGCGGCGGCCTTCACCTTCCAGTACTCGATCCGGCCGGGCACGCCGGCGGCGTCCATGCCGGGGCAGGTGCCCAAGCAGGTCGTCCAGGAGCGCTACGAGCGCCTCGTCGACCTCGTCGGCGACCTCGCCTGGGCCGAGAACCGCGCGCTCGTCGGGCGCACCGTCGAGGTGCTGTTCGCCGCCGGCGAGGGCCGCAAGGACGCCGCGACGAACCGGCTGTCCGGGCGGGCGCGCGACAACCGCCTGGTGCACGTGGCGGTGCCCGAGGGCGCCGAGCGGCCCCGCCCCGGCGACCTCGCCGACGTCGAGATCACCTACGCGGCACCCCACCACCTCAACGCCGACGCCGGGCTCACCCGCCTGCGCCGCACCCGCGGCGGCGACGCCTGGGCGGCCCAGCAGGCCGCCGCCTCGACCCCCCAGCCGGACGTCCCCCGCGCCGCCCGCGTCGACCTCGGCCTGCCCCGGCGGGCCTGAGGAGTCGACCACGCATGAGCGAGCCGATCCTCGCCCTGCACGGGCCCACCGCGAGCGGCAAGTCGTCGCTGGCGGTCGAGGTCGCGCTGGAACTGGCCGCGCGCGGGCGTCCGGCCGAGATCGTCAACGCCGACTCGATGCTCGTCTACCGCGGCATGGACATCGGCACCGCCAAGCCGACCGTGGCCGAGCGCCGCGGCGTCCGGCACCATCTGGTCGACATCCTCGACGTCACCGAGACCGCGTCGGTCGCCGACCTGCAGCGCCTGGCGCGGGCGGCGATCGCCGACTGCCACGCCCGCGGCGTCGTGCCGATCGTGGTCGGCGGGTCGGCGCTGTACCTGCGGGCGATCCTCGACGCGTTCGCGTTCCCCGGCACGGACGCCGCCGTGCGCGCCCGGTGGGAGGCCGAGTTGGAGCGGGTCGGCCCGGAGGCGCTGCACGGCGTCCTTGCGGCCCGGGCCCCGGACGCCGCCGCGGACATCCTGCCCGGCAACGGTCGGCGCATCGTCCGGGCCCTGGAGATCCTGGACCTGGGGGCCCCGCTCACCCCGACCCTGCCCGCGTGGACGTACGCGCTGCCCGGCGTCCGGTCGTGGGGGCTCGAGCTACCGCGCGAGGTACTGGACGAACGCATCGCGCGCCGCGTCGACCTCATGTGGGAGCAGGGCTTCGTCGACGAGGTGCGCGGCCTGGTCGGCCGGGGCCTCGAGCGCGGCCGGACGGCGTCCCTGGCGCTCGGCTACCGGCAGATCCTGCAGTTCCTGCACGGCGACCTCACCGAGGACGAGGCCCGCGACGCGACGATCCGCCGCACCCGACGGTTCGCCCGCAAGCAACTCGGCTGGTTCCGCCGGGACGCCCGGATCGTCTGGCGGCCCGCCGGGGCCCCGGGGCTGGCGTCCGAGATCGCGGCGGGCTGCTGAGCGTCAGCCCTGCGGCGCGCCGTCGTCGCCGAGGCGCTTGTCGAGCTGCTCCTTCGCGCCGGCCTGCAGCTTGTCGATCCGCTCGGCGTAGCGGCCGCCGGTCTGCGCGTCGACGAAGTCGCCCACCTTGTCGACCAGCCCGGTCAGGTCGCCCTTGTGCTCGGACGCGAACGTGCGCAGCCGCGCCACGGCGGCGTCCAGGTCGGCCTTGGCGTTCTGGGCGGACGCCGTGAAGGCGTGCTCGGATTGCCCGGGGGGCTGCTTCCAGGACGGGGCGGCCGTCCGCTCGTCGTCGAGGCTGAACGGGTCGGCGGCCGGGGCCGCGGCGGGGGCGTCCGGGGTCGGGGTCGAAGCGGGGGCGCCCAGGTTGCCGACCTGGCGGCGGGCGAAGTCCTGGGCCTGGTCGACCTTCTCGGCGAACCGGCCGCCGGTCTGCTGGTCGATGAAGTCGCCGACCCGGTCGATGGCGCCGTGCAGGTCGCCGGAGTGCCCGGCCGCGTAGCCGCGCAGCCGCTCGAGCGCCGCCTTGGCCTCGGTGAGCAGGTCACGGGAGCCGGGGTTGGTCTGGCCGGTCATGGGGTTCCTCCTGTCGCGGGGCGCGGACGCCGTTGCCCCCCATCGTGCCGACCCGACGGGCCCGCGCCAAGGGCGTTCGCGCGGCTGTGGGAGAATCGTGCCCATGTCTCGCACGCTGTCCTTCGCCAAGGGTCACGGCACGTTGAACGACTTCGTGATCCTGGCCGACCCCGACGGCGTCCACGACCCGACGCCCGCCGAGGTCCGCTTCCTGTGCGACCGGCGCGCCGGGGTGGGGGGCGACGGCATCCTGCGGGCGGTCCGCGGCCGGCACGTCGCCGACTGGGCGGGCGATCCCGACCTGTGGTTCATGGACTACCGCAACGCCGACGGCTCGATCGCCGAGATGTGCGGCAACGGCGTCCGGGTGTTCCTGCGGTACCTGCTGCACGCGGGCCTGGTGCCCGCCGACACCCGCACCCTCGATCTCGGCACCCGCGCCGGCCTGCGCAGCGGCCGCTTCCTTCCCGACGGGCAGGTGCGCGTGTGGATGGGGCGCCCCGAGGTGGACGCCGCGGGCGTCCGGGTGGCGGTCGGCGACCGCTCCTGGCGGGCCCGCCCCGTCGACGTGGGCAACCCGCACGCGGTGTCGATCCTGGACGCCGGCGACCCCCTCGAGGGCCTCGACCTCACCGTGGCGCCCACGTGGACGCCCGCGGCCCGGTTCCCGCAGCAGGCCAACCTGGAGTTCGTCGAGGTGCTGGGGCCGGCCGAGGTGCGGATGCGGGTGTTCGAACGCGGGGTGGGGGAGACGCAGTCCTGCGGCACCGGCATCGTCGCGGCGGCGTCCGCGGTGGCCGCCGAGCAGGGCCGCCCCGGCGGCGACTACACCGTGCACGTGCCCGGCGGCACCCTGCGCGTCGAACTCAGCGGCGGGGAGGCCCACCTGACGGGCCCCGCCGTCATCGTCTACGAGGGCACGATCGAGATCCCGGACCTGGAGGACCATGGCTGACAACGACCCCGCCGACCTGATCGACCCCGAACTGGCCGACGGCGCCTTCGACGGCGACCAGGCCGACCTGGCGGCCCGCCTGTCGCTGCGCCGGGTGGCCGGCATGTCGACCCAGTTGAGCGACATCACCGAGGTCGAGTACCGCGACCTGCAACTCGAGCGGGTGGTGCTCGTGGGCGTCTGGACGTCCGGCAGCGCCGAGGACGCCGAGAACTCGATGGTCGAGTTGAAGCTGCTCGCCGAGACGGCGGGCGCCGAGGTGCTGGACGCCCTCGTGCAGCGCCGCGCCTCCGCCGACCCGGCGACGTTCGTCGGCCGGGGCAAGGTGGACGAGGTGCGGGAGTCGGTCGTCGCGACGGGGGCCGACACGGTGATCGCCGACGGCGAACTCGACCCCGCGCAGCTGCGCAACCTGGAGGACCGGCTGGGCGTCAAGGTCATCGACCGCACCGGGTTGATCCTGGACATCTTCGCCCAGCACGCCAAGTCGGTGGAGGGCAAGGCCCAGGTCGAGCTGGCCCAGCTGCAGTACCTGCGGCAGCGGCTGCGCGGCTGGGGCGGCAACCTGTCGCGCCAGGCCGGCGGCCGGGCGGCGGGCGGCGCGGGCATCGGCGGCCGCGGCCCGGGCGAGACGAAGATCGAGACCGACCGGCGGCGGATCCGCACCCGCATCGCCATCCTGCGCCGCAGGCTGCGCGACATGGACGCCGTGCGCGCCACCAAGCGCGCCGAGCGCCGGCGGCACGCGGTGCCGTCGGTGGCGATCGTCGGCTACACGAACGCGGGCAAGTCGTCCCTGCTCAACCGGCTGACCGGGGCGGGGGTCCTCGTGCAGGACGCCCTGTTCGCCACCCTCGACCCCACGACGCGCCGCACCACCACCACGGACGGCCGGATCTACACCCTGACCGACACGGTCGGGTTCGTCCGGAACCTGCCGCACGACCTGGTGGAGGCGTTCCGCTCCACGCTGGAGGAGTCGGTGGAGGCGGATCTGCTGGTGCACGTCGTGGACGCCTCGGACGCCGACCCCGCCGGGCAGATCGCCGCGGTCCGGACCGTCTTGGCGGAGATCGGCGCCGTCGGCGTCCCCGAACAACTGGTGTTCAACAAGACGGACCTGGTCGACGAGGCCCGGATCGTGGAGTTGCGCACCCTGGACGCGTCCGCGGTGTTCCTGTCGGCGCGCACCGGGCAGGGGCTCGACGACCTGCTGGCCGTCATCGAGGAGCGGCTGCCCCGGCCCCAGGTCGAGGTGCGCGCGCTCGTGCCGTACAGCCGCGGCGACCTGATCGACCGCATCCACAAGGCGGGGGAGTTCCTGTCCAGCGAGCACACCGCCGACGGCACCCGGATCGTGGCCCGGGTGAACGGCGACCTCGCCGGCGAACTGGCGGCCTACGCCGAAGCCGATTGAGCCGGTCGTGACCCGGCCACGACCGGCCCGGTCACGACTGGGTTGCGGCGCTGGGAAGCGTCGGTGGCCGGCGCTAGGGTTCCGCGCAGCGGCCGTGCGGGGCCGTGCCGTGCGAGAGAGGGAGTGATCATGTCCACCGACGCCATCACCGTGCTGAAAGAAGACCACCGCGAATTGGGCCGGCTGTTCGCCGAATTCGAGAAGAAGTCCACGACCGCGAAGCGCAAGGGCGAGATCGTGCGGCAGGTGATCCGCGAACTCACCGTGCACACCTTCATCGAGGACACGGTCTTCTACCCCGCCGTGCGCGAACTCCTGCCCGACCTCGAGGACGACATCCTCGAGTCGTACGAGGAGCACCACGTCGTCGACGTCCTGTCGCTGGAGCTGCAGGGCATGGCGTCCGACGAGGAGCGCTTCGAGCCCAAGTTCAAGGTGCTGCTGGAGAGCGTCCGCCACCACATCGAGGAGGAGGAGACGGGCTGGTTCCCGCAGGTCCGCGAGGCCCTCGGCCGCAAAGAGTTGTCCGAGATCGGCGCCCGCATGATCGCCGAGCGCGAGAACGCCCCGGCCAAGGTGCCCGAGCCGCGGGGCCTGCGGGCCGCGCTGGACCGACTGTCGGAGTGACGTCCTGCCCACCCTGAGCCCCCTCACCAGTCCCCAGCGGACGCCGCGTCTCGGCGCGGCGTCCTATCTGGGTTATGCCGCCGGGGACGTCGCCAACAACCTGGTGTTCTCGTTCCAGGCGATCTTCCTGCTCATCTACTACGTCAACGTCGCCGGGCTGTCGCCGTTCGACGTCGCCGTCCTGCTGTTGGTGGTGCGGCTCTGGTCGGCGGTCTGCGACCTGCTGGCCGGACGCCTCGTCGACACCCGCGTCTCCCGGCGGGGACGCTTCCGGCCGTACCTGCTGTGGGCGACGCCGCCGCTGCTGCTCGCCTCGGTGGCCGTGTTCAGCGTCCCGGCCGTCGACTCGTACGGCGTCCGGCTCGCGTACGCCTGGGCGACCAGCGCGGTCATGATGCTGTTCTACTCGCTGACCACGATCCCGTACGCTTCGCTGGCGTCCGCGTTGAGCACGGACCCGGTCGAGCGGGTGGGCCTCAACTCGTACCGCATGGGCGCGGTGATGGTCGTCCAGATCGCGCTCACGGCGGTGGTGGCGCCGCAGATCACGCGCCTGAGCGGCGACCGGGCGGCCCTGCAGGCGTTCTTCACCGCCACCGCGGTGACGTTCGTGGTGGTGGGCCTGGCCCTCTACTGGACGTGCTACCGCGCCTGCCCGGAACGGGTGCCGCAGCAGGGCGCGTCCGTCGGCCTGAGCGCGACCTGGGACGCGGTGCGCGGCAACCGGCCGCTGTGGGTGCTGAGCCTGTCGTCCGCGGTGCTGCTCACCGGGCAGTTCGCCGTCGTGAACGTGCAGGCGCACTACGCGACGCTCGTGCTGGGCGACTCGGCGCTGCTCGCCTGGTTCGCGCTGGCGATGGCGGCCACGTCGCTGGTGATGGTGCCGCTGGTGCCCCGGCTGGTCGGGCGCTGGGGGGTGCGCCGGGTGTACCTGGGCTGCGCCGCGGTGAGCGCCGGCGGCGCGGCCGCCCTGGCGCTGGCCCCGGCGAGCGTCGGGTGGGCCGTCGCTTGCTTCGCCGTGCAGGGCCTCGGCACCGGCGCGTTGAACTCGCTGATGTACGCGCTGGCGGCCGAGTGCGTCGACCACGGACGCCGCCTCACCGGCGTCGCCGTGCCCGGGGCGGTCTATTCGACGTACCAGGTCAGCCGCAAGCTGGCCCAGGCACTCGCGGGTGGGCTCGTCGGCTGGGGGCTCGGGGTCGGCGGCATCACGGCGGCGACCCGGCCGGGCGACCCGGCGGCCGTCACCGCCCTCGTCTGGCTGACGGCCCTGGTGCCGGCGGTGCTCGTGGTCGTCGGCGGCCTGGTCATCGTGCGGTTCCCGCGGACGGCCGCAGCCCCCGCCCACCCGGACGCCTGACGGCGCCGTCGGACGCCCTGGGTAGGGTGGCCCGGTGCCCTCGCGAACCGCCCCCATCCTGGACGCCGCCGTCGCGGCCATCGGGGGCGCGCCGCGCGCGGGCCAGCGGCTGATGGCCGAGGCCGTCGAGCGGACGTTCACCCAGGGCGGGCACCTGCTGGTGCAGGCCGGCACCGGCACCGGCAAGTCGTTGGGCTACCTCGCGCCCGCCCTCGATCACCTCGCCGACCACCCCGGCGACCGGCTCGTCATCGCCACCGCGACGCTCGCCCTGCAGGCCCAGTTGGCCCACAGCGACATCCCCGCGGCGGTGAAGGCCGCCGAGCAGGTCCTCGGCAAGCGGATCACCCACGCTGTGCTCAAGGGCCGCACCAACTACGCCTGCCTGCTCAAGGTGCGTCAGGGCACGCTGCCCGAGCAGTCCGCCCTGCTGGGCGCCGAGCAGGTGGCCGAGTCGCTACGGACGCACGCGGCGGACGCGGCGTCCGTGCTCGGGGCCGAGGTTGTGGCGCTGCGGGAATGGGCGGAGGAGCAGGCGGCGTCCGCGGGGCTCGCCGACCGCGACGACGCCCCCAGCCACACGCCGGCGGCCTGGGCGCAGATCTCGGTGCCGGTGCGCGAGTGCCTGGGCGCGACGGCCTGCCCGTTCGGGGCGGAGTGCCTCGTCGAGGCGTCCCGCGAGGTCGCCCGCGCCTCGCAGCTCATCGTGACCAACCACGCCCTGTTGGCGATCGACGCGATGCACGGCGGCACGGCGCTGCCCGAGCACAGCCGGCTCGTCATCGACGAGGCGCACGAACTGGTCGCCCGGGTGACCGGGGCGGCGTCGGTCGAGTTGTCGCCCCAGCAGGTCGAGCGGGTGGCCCGGCGCAGCGCCGGGTACCTCGACGACGACCTGGCCGACGAGTTCCGCGACCTGGCCGACACCCTGCGCGACGCGCTCGACGCGGCGCCCGTCGACCGGGTGACCGACCCCGACTCGGCGCTGGTGCAGACCCTGCAGCAGGTGCGCGAGGTGGCCCGGCGGGTGGTCTCGGCGCTGGGCGGCGACGACGACCCGGAGCGCAAGCAGGCGGCCGCGGCGTCCAAAGAGGTGCACGACGTGGCGGCCGCGATGGCCGCCCTCAAGGACACCGACGTCGTGTGGGTGAGCGAGCGCGAGCGGTTCGGCCGGTGGCTCGTGCTGGCCCCGCTCGACGTCGCCGGCCTGCTGCGCGAGCGGGTCTTCGCCCGGACGCCGACGGTGCTGACGTCGGCCACCCTGCAACTCGGGGGCGGCTTCGAGGCGGTGGCGTCCTCGCTGGGGCTGCGCCGCGACGAGCGGGTGACCGACGGCGTCCCGACCGAGAAGCAGGCCGACGCGGACGCCCTCACCTGGACGGGCCTCGACGTCGGGTCGCCGTTCGACTACGCACGCCAGGGCATCCTGTACATCGCCGACCGGCTGCCGAACCCGGGCCGCGACGGCATCGGGCCCGAGGCGCTGGCCGAGGTCGCCGAGTTGGTGTGGGCGGCGGGCGGCCGCACGCTGGGCCTGTTCGCCTCGCAGCGCAACGCCGAGGCGGCCGCCCGGCACTGCCGGGCGGAGTTGCCGGGCCGGATGATCCTGTGCCAGGGCGACGCGCAGTTGTCCGAGCTGACCAGGCGTTTCGTCGCCGAGCCGGCGACGTCGCTGTTCGGCACGCTGTCGCTGTGGCAGGGCGTCGACGTGCCGGGGGACACCTGCCTGCTGGTGATCATCGACAAGATCCCGTTCCCGCGGCCCGACGACCCCCTGCTGCAGGCCCGGCAGCGGGCCGTCGCGGAGGCGGGCGGCAACGGCTTCATGGCCGTGGCCGCCACGCACGCCGCGCTGCTGCTGGCCCAGGGGGCCGGACGCCTCATCCGCCGGGTCACCGACCGCGGGGTCGTGGTGGTGCTGGATCCGCGGCTGAAGAAGGCCCGCTACGGCGGCTACCTGCGGGCGTCGCTGCCCGGCTTCTGGCAGACCACCGACCGCGAGGTCGTCGTCTCGGCGCTGCGGCGGCTCGCCGCGGCGGCCGGGGGAGGGCCGGGGCCCGACTCGTAACCTACGGTTACGTAAGTGTAGGATTCGGAGTATGAACAGCCCGACCGACCCCGGCTTCGTGCAGCTGCTGACGCCGGACGGACGCCGCGTCGAACACCCCGACTTCGCCTACGCGGGGGACGACGCCTCGATCGCCGCCCACCTGCGCGCCATGGTGCTGGCCCGCCGCCTGGACGCCGAGGCCACCGCCCTGCAGCGCAAGGGCCACCTCGCGCTCTGGCCGCCGCTGCTCGGCCAGGAGGCCGCGCAGGTCGGCTCCGTGGCCGCGGTGGGGCCGCGCGACGAGGTGATCCCCAGCTACCGCGACCACGCCGTGGCCGTCGGCATGGGCGTCACGCCGCTCGAGTTGCTGCGCACCTTCCGCGGCACCGACATGGTGCCCTGGGACTCCCGCGCGCTGCGCTGCCACCTCTACAGCTTCGTCATCGGCACCCAGGTGCTGCACGCCACCGGCCTCGCGATGGGCATGCGGCTCGACGGCCTCGTCGGCAACCCCGACCCGGACGCCGACGGCGCCGCCATCGTCTACTTCGGCGACGGCGCCACGAGCCAGGGCGACGTCAACGAGGGGTTCGTCTTCGCCGCCTCCTACGCCGCGCCGCTGGTGTTCTTCTGCCAGAACAACCAGTACGCGATCAGCGTCCCGATCGAGACCCAGTCGCGCATCCCGCTGTACCGGCGGGCGTCCGGGTTCGGCATCCCGGGGGTGCGGGTCGACGGCAACGACGTGCTCGCCGTCCAGGCGGTCACCGACTGGGCGCTCGACCGGGCGCGCCGCGGCCAAGGGCCCACCTTCATCGAGGCGTTCACCTACCGCATGGGCGCCCACACGACGTCCGACGACCCCACCAAGTACCGCGAGCGCGCCGAGGAGGCGTCCTGGCGGGACCGCGACCCGATCGCCCGGGTGCGCGCCTACCTGCGGTCGACCGGCGCCATCGACGACCTGTGGGAGGGCCACCTCGCCAACGAGGCGGACGCCCTCGCCGACGGCGTCCGCGCGGCGGTGCCGGCCCTGCCCGACCCGCCGCTCGCCGACTGGTTCACCCGCGCCTACGTCCGCACGCCCGTCGGGCTGCTGCGCCAGCGCGCCGAGTTCGAGGCGTACGAGGCGTCCCTGGAGGAGACCGCATGACGACGACGATGACCCTGGCCAAGGCCCTGAACGCGGGGCTGCGGCGCGCCCTCGAGGCCGACCCGAAGGTGCTGCTGCTGGGCGAGGACATCGGCAAGCTGGGCGGCGTCTTCCGGATCACGGAGGGACTGCAGGCCGACCACCCCGGGCGGGTGCTCGACACGCCGCTCGCCGAGTCGGGCATCGTCGGCACCGCCGTCGGCCTGTGCCTGCGCGGGTACCGGCCCGTCGTCGAGATCCAGTTCGACGGATTCGTGTTCCCGGCGTTCGACCAGATCGTCTCGCAGGTGGCCCGGCTGCGCTCCCGGTCGCACGGCCGGCTCACGGTGCCCCTGGTGGTCCGCATCCCGTACGGCGGCGGCATCGGCGCCATCGAGCACCACTCCGAGTCGCCCGAGGCCTACTTCGCCCACACCCCCGGGCTCAAGGTCGTCACCCCGTCGACCCCCGCCGACGCCTACTGGATGATCCAGCAGGCCGTGGCCTCCGACGACCCGGTGATCTTCTTCGAGCCCAAACGCCGCTACTACGAGCGCGGCGAGGTCGACGAGGACGCCGTCCCCGGCCCGCTGCACGCCGCGCGCGTGGTGCGTCCCGGCACGGACGCCACGCTGCTCGCCTACGGGCCGATGGTGAAGACCTGCCTGGACGCCGCCGAGGCCGCCGCCGCGGAGGGCCGCGCCCTCGAGGTGATCGACCTGCGCTCGCTGTCGCCGCTCGACGAGGACGCCGTCGCGGCGTCCGTCGAGCGCACCGGCCGCTGCATCGTCGTCCACGAGGCGCCGCGCACCCTCGGCCTGGGCGCCGAACTGGCCGCCCGGGTGCAGGAGCGCTGCTTCTACGCCCTGGACGCCCCCGTGCTGCGGGTCACCGGCTACGACCTGCCCTACCCGCCGGCCAAGGCCGAGCGCTCCTACCTGCCCGACGTCGACCGCGTCCTGGACGCCGTCGACCGATCCTTCGCCCACTGAGGAGACCGATGAAGACCTGCTACCTGCCCGACGTGGGCGAAGGCCTCGTCGAGGCCGAGATCGCGACCTGGCTCGTCGCCGTCGGCGACGTCGTGGCCGTCAACGACCCGATCTGCGAGATCGAGACCGCCAAGTCGCTCGTCGAGTTGCCCTCCCCGTACGCCGGCCGCGTGTCCGCCCTGCTGGTCGCGGAGGGCGACCTCGTCGCCGTCCGCTCGCCCATCCTGCAGATCGACGACGGCGAGGACGCCCCCGTGGTCGTCCCGGAGCCGGTGGCGCTGGTCACCCTCGTCGAATCGGGGGCCGAGCCCGCGGCGTCCGGTGCGCTGCTGGTCGGCTACGGGACGCCGCCGGCCGCCGTGAGCCGCCGGCGGCGGGTCGGCGGGACGGTGGTCCACGAGGAGCACGCCGAGCAGGTCAACAACGCCTACGCCACCCACCAGCCGGTGTCCCACCCGGTGGACGCCGTGTCCGCCCCCGACCCGGTGACGGGCGATCCGGTGCCCCCGCCGCTGCCGGATCCGGGGGAGCCGGCGCCCGCCCCCGACGACCCCGTCGGACGCCGCGCCAAGCCCCAGGTGCGCCGGCTCGCCCGCGACCTGGGCGTCGACCTGGCGTCCGTGGCGGGCACCGGGCCGGATGGCAGCGTCACGGCCCTCGACGTCGCGCGCGCGGCGTCCGGCGGTGAGCCGAGAGACGGCGTGCGGGGTCCCGGGGCGGTGCAGCGGGTGCCGCTGCGGGGCGTCCGGCGCGAGATGGTCGCCTCGATGATGGCGTCGGTGAAGACGCCGCAGGCGTCGTTGTGGGCCGACGTGGACGTCACCGAGACGGTCCGGCTGATCGGGGCGCTGAAGAAGCGCCGCGAGTTCGACGGCCTGCGGATCTCGCCGATCCTGATCCTGGCCCGCGCCGTGTGCCTCGCGATGAACCGCAGCCCCGAGGTCAACGCCTCGATCGACCTCGACGCCGGCGAGATCGTCGTGCCGAGCGACGTGAACCTGGGCATCGCGGCGGCGACCGCACGCGGCCTGGTGGTGCCGAACATCAAGGCGGCCAACCACCTGAGCCTGGTGGCGCTGGCGTCCGCGCTGAACGACCTGGTGGACCGCGCCCGGGAGGGCCGGATCACCCCGGCCGACCTGCGCGGCGGCACCTTCACGATCACCAACGTGGGCGTGTTCGGCATCGCGGGTGGGACGCCGATCCTGGTGCCGGGCGAATCGGCCGTCCTCGCGCTCGGCGCGATCATCAAGAAGCCGTGCGTGGTGACGGCGCCGGACGGCACCGACTCGATCGAGGTGCGGTCGATGGCCACGCTGACGCTGACCATCGATCACCGCGTGCTCGACGGCGCGTCGGGCGCCCGGTTCCTCAACGACGTGGCCACCGTGCTGCGCGAGCCGGGGCTCGCCCTGCTGTTCTAGGTGAGGCGAGCGAGGGGGCCGGGGCGGCCGGCCCCCCTGCGTCAGACGCGCCGCAGGACCGCGGTCACCTTGCCCAGGATCGTCGCCTCGTTGCCGTCGATGGGGGAGTACGCCGGGTTGTGCGGCAGCAGCCAGACCTGCCCCGGCGTCCGCTTGAACGTCTTCACCGTGGCCTCGTCGCCGATCAGCGCGGCGACGATGTCGCCGTTGTCGGCGTCCGGCTGCTGCCGGACGACCACGTAGTCGCCGTCGCAGATCGCCGCGTCGATCATGGAGTCGCCGCGCACCTGCAGCAGGAACAGGGTGCCCTGACCGACCAGTTCGCGGGGGAGCGGGAAGACGTCCTCCACCCGCTCCTCGGCCAGGATCGGCCCGCCGGCGGCGATGCGTCCCACGACCGGGACATTCACCGCCACCCCGGCCGCCACGTAGTCCTGCGCGGAGTCCAGTTCGGGGGCCGTCGGCTCCACGACCTCGGCCTCGGGGGCGATCACGCCGGCGTCCGGCACGTGGACCATGAGCGCGCGCGGCCGCTTCGGGTCGCGGTGCAGGAACCCCTTGGCCTCGAGCGTCTTCAACTGGTGGGTGACCGAGGAGGGGGAGGCGAGGCCGACCGCCTCACCCATCTCGCGGATCGTGGGCGGGTAGCCCCGCGTCTCCGTCGACTCCTTGATCATCTGCAGGATGAGGCGTTGCCGCAGGGTCAGGCCCGCGGCGTCCGCCGGCCCGTCGGGCAGCGTGCTCACCTTGCCCAACTTCTTCGCGACCTTGCCGAGCTTCACGAGGTCTTCGTCGGTGGGGCGTCCGCGGCGCGTCTGCGGCGGGATGACCTTCTTCGACTTCGGACGGCCGACCTTCTTGGGAGCGTCTGAGTTACCCATGCCGCCCACCTTACGAATCGAACGGCCCATTTTGAAACATTTGTTCGACGTGTCGTTCGATTCGTTTCGAGCGGACGCCGCGGGCGCCCGTTCGGCGCCCCGCCAGTTTGCGACATCTCCCCGCCCACGAGCTGAGGTTAGGCTACCCTTAGTTAGGCAACCCTTCCTTGGATCGGAGAGGATCCGACAGCGTGAATCCCGTCAGTGCAGCACTCGCCCGGCGCGACCTGGGCGCCGCCCTGGGTTCGGGACAGGGCGTCCCCACCCGCACCCTGGCCCGGCTCCGCCCCGGAGAGTCGGCGAGCATCGCGCGCGTCCTCAACCTCGGCGATCCCGCCGCCTCGCGCCGGCTGTTCGACCTCGGGTTCGTGCCGGGGGCCGAGGTCGAATGCGTGCGGCGCGCCCCGCTCGGCGATCCGGCGGTCTACCGGGTCGCCGACTACGAGATCGCCCTGCGGCGCGGTCAGGCGGCCTGCATCGAGGTCGCCGGATGAGCCACGCGGACCACTGCGCCCCCGAGAGCGGTGGGGTCGCCGTCGTCGGGGCCCGCCGCTTCGCGCTGGTCGGCAGTCCGAACTCGGGCAAGAGCACCCTGTTCAACGCGCTGACCGGCCTGCGCGCCAAGGTCGGCAACTACCCGGGCGTCACGGTCTCCCGCTACGAGGGCGTGGCGGCGACCCCGGGCGCCGAGGTGGTCGTCGAGGACCTGCCCGGCACCTACAGCCTCGACCCCATCAGCCCCGACGAGCAGATCGTGGCCGACACCCTCCACTCCGAGGACGGCCGGCGCCCCACGCCCGACGCTCTCCTGGTCACCGTCGACGCCACGACCCTGCGGCGCTCGCTCGCGATGATCGCCCAGGTGCTCAACGTCGACCTGCCGGCCACGGTCATCGTCACCTTCGGCGACGAGTTGGCGCAGCGGCAGGGCCGGCTCGACCTGGCGGCGCTGAGCCGCGCCCTGGGCGTCCCCGTTCTCGGCGTGCCCGCCGGCGACCCGCAGGCCGTCGCGGACCTGCGCCGGCACCTCGCCGACGTGGAGCACTGGTCGCGGCCGGTGCTGCCGCCGCCCACCGAACCGGCCGAGACGCGGGCCTGGACCGACTCGGTCCTCGCGGCGTCCGCGTACGTCGTGCCGCACCGCGACGAGCGCACCCGCGCGGTGGACGCCGTCCTGCTGCACCCGGTCTGGGGCTCGCTGGTGTTCTTCGCGACGATGTTCGGCTTCTTCCAGGTGATCTTCACGCTGGCGGCGCCGCTGCAGGACGCGATCGAGGCGTTCTTCGGCTGGCTGGGGGACCTGGTCGCCGCGTTCGTGCCGATCGACTGGGTGGCCCGGTTCCTGTCCGAGGCGATCCTCGGCGGCATCGGCGGCGTCCTGGTGTTCCTGCCGCAGATCGCCCTGCTGTTCGCGATGATCGCCCTGCTCGAGGGCGTCGGGTACATGTCCCGGGCCGCCTTCCTGATGGACCGCGTGATGGCCCGCTTCGGGCTGGAGGGCCGGGCGTTCGTGGCGTTGTTGTCCGCTTTCGCCTGCGCGATCCCCGGCATCATGGCGACCCGCTCGCTGCCGTCCGCGCGGGACCGGCTCGCGACCATGATGGCGGCCCCGATCATGACGTGCTCCGCCCGGCTGCCCGTCTACGTGATGCTGATCGCGCTGCTGGTGCCGGCGGACGCCCAGGTGGGCCCGTTCGGCGCCCAGGGGGTGGCGATGTTCGCCCTCTACCTGCTGGGCGCGGTCGCGGCCATGCTGACCGCCTGGGTGTTCGGACGCCTCGGCGGACGCCGGCAGCGCGCGCTGCCGTTCTACATGGAGATGCCGCCGTACCGGGTGCCCCGCGTGCGGGCCGTGGCCATGGCGGTCTGGGACGCGAGCCGCTCCTTCGTCAAGAAGGTCGCGACGATCATCCTGACGACGACCATCGCGCTGTGGGTGCTGCTGTCGTTCCCGCTGCACGACGCCGCCCGCCTCGCGGCGGACGGCGTCGACCCGACGGACGACGTGGCGGTGGCGGCCTACACCCTGGACCACTCCTACGCGGCCGGCCTCGGCCGGGCCGTCGAGCCGGTCTTCGAGCCGCTCGGCTTCGACTGGCGGGTCAACGTCGGCGTCATCGCATCGCTGACCGCCCGCGAGGTGTTCGTCTCGACGATGGGTCAGATCGCGGCGGCCGCGGATCCGGAGAACCCCGGGGACGCCCTCGCCGCGATGACGGTCGCCGACGGGCCGCGCGCGGGTGAGCCGCTGTTCACGCCCCCCGTGCTGGCGTCGCTGTTGGTGTTCTTCATGTTCGCGCTGCAGTGCTTCGCGACCATCGGCGTCCTGCGCCGGGAGACCGGCGGGTGGAAGTGGCCGTTGATCGCCTTCGGGTACATGTTCGCCCTCGCCTGGACCGGCGCCTTCGTGGTCGGCCGGGTGGTGGGCCTGATCCTGCCGTGACGGTCCCGCTGCACCCGGAGGCGGGCACGCACCCCCTCGAGGTCCGCTGGATCGTCCCGGCGGACGCCCTCGGGTTCGTCGGGCGGCCCGCCGCGGTGCCGGACGCCCTCGGTCGCCTCCTCGCCGACGGCGTGGTGGAGTCGGTGGACGTCGAGCCCGGGGTGGTCGTCGTGCGGCTCGCGAAGGGTCGTTCCTGGCGGGCCGAGGGGCCGGGCGTCCGGCGGGCGTTGGCCGACGCCCTCGCCCGGCCGGGCGCGTGGGTGCCGCCGTCGGACGCCGCGGCCTCGGCGGAGGCGCGCCTGCGGGCCGCGGCCGACCTGGTGGTCGCCGGGGAGGTGGGGGACTACATCCGCTCGCACGCGGGCAGCCTCGAGATCGTCGAGGTGCGGGGCGACCGGGTGACGGTGGCGTGGGGAGGGAGTTGCGTCGACTGCCCCGCCCGTGGCTGGACGCTGGCGCTGCGCGTCGAGCGGGCGCTCCGTCGGCTGTATCCGGCGCTGGCCGGCGTCGACGTGCGCTCGGGGCGTCCACGAAAACTGTCAGACCCGACCGATTGACTGGTGTCAGGTTCGAGGGTTGCCGAACGGTCGTGCGATTCATACTTGCAATCGTGACTCCGTTCGATAAGACTCTCGAACAGACGTTCGAGTCGATGAGGAGACTGACATGACCGCTGCGCCCCCCGTGAATCTGCTGGCCGCTCCTGTGCGCCCGCGCCGGGCCGCCCGTGGTGCGAACGCCCACCCGCGCCCCTCCGCCCCCTCGGCCGCCGGCCCCCGGGCCGGCGCCTGGTCCCACGTGCCGCGCTCGTCCCGCGCGGTCGAGGTCGCCACCGCGCTCGCGCTGCAGGCGCCGGGGGCGGACGCCGCGGGCGACGGTCCGCTCGCCCCGGTGGTCCGTCTGCGGGAGGACACGGTGCCGGTGCGCCGCCTGGTCGCCGCGTCCGCCGTGGTGGGGCCCCGCTACGAGTGGACGGATCGGGGCGTGGCCGTGCTGCTCCTGCTGGTGGCAGCCGTGGTCGCCGTGATGGCGACGACGCTCGTCTCCGCCTTCCTCGCGGTCAGCCCCGAGCCCGTCCCCGCGCCCCCGTCGGTCGCGTCGCTGGTCGTGGCCGCCCCGGGCGGGGGTCGCTAGGTCGCCGAACCCGCACCCGAGATGTGGTCCGCCCAGGCCTGCTCGGCCTCTTCGAGACTCATCTCCTCGCCATGGGTCGCCGCAGGTCGGGTCCGTGGCTGCGAGTTCACGGTCGGCCCGCGGCGATGTCCTCGTCGAGTTCGGCCTCGAGGTCGGCCCGGTCGAATCCGAACGCCGCGATGGCGTCGTCAAGATCGGTGCGGGTGCCGGTGTCCGAGAGTTCGCGCGCCAAGACCAGGGAGGCCGCGATCAGGTCGGCCCGCAGGCGGTGGAGTCGTCCAGTTGCTATAGGCAAACTGTATAGAAAACTGCGCGGAGGCCAGGCCGTGCGCAACGCCGGCCCCCGGCTTGCGATGGGGCCCCTGCCGCCGTAGCCTCTACATCTAGTAGTTACAAGGGTGTGTTTTACCCACAGGTTGTGGTCGAAGCGCACACTGGGTGCACAGGTGTTCCACAGGGTCGTCCACAGCGGCCAGGCCACGACCGTCCGGAGAGGGGGCCAGCAGTGTACTGCCCCTACTGCCGCCATGCCGATTCGCGGGTGCTGGATTCGCGGGTGACCGAGGACGGCTCCAGCATCCGGCGACGCCGTGAGTGCAAGGGCTGCCAGCGACGGTTCACCACCCTGGAGCAGATGCAACTCGTCGTCGTGAAGCGCTCCGGGGTCGTCGAGCCGTTCAGCCGCGACAAGGTGATCGGCGGCGTCCGCAAGGCCTGCAAGGGCCGGCCGGTCACCGAGCAGCAGTTGGCGCGCCTCGGCCAGCAGGTCGAGGAGGCGATCCGGGCCTCCGGCCAGGCCGAGGTGCCGGCCGAGCAGGTCGGCGTCGCGATCCTCGGGCCGCTCAAGGACCTCGACCCCGTCGCCTACCTGCGGTTCGCGTCCGTCTACCGGAACTACGAATCGGTGGACGACTTCGAGACCGAGATCGCCCAGCTGCGCACCGCCGCCGAGCCCGTGCCCGCCGGACGCCCGGCCGACCCCGTCACCGATCAGCTTTTCTGAGCACCCCGAGCATTCCGAGCACCCCAGCAGTCAACCCCCATCACCAGGCAAGAGAGGTTTCTCATGACGGACACCAGGACCGAGCGCGCGAAGGCGACCGGCGGCAAGAGCCGGGCCCTCACGATCAACCGGGTGTTCACCACCCCCGGCCTCCACCCGTACGACGAGGTCGCCTGGGAGCGGCGCGACGTCGTCCAGACGAACTGGAAGTCCGGCGAGGTGGTCTTCGAGCAGCGCGGGGTGGAGTTCCCCGACTTCTGGAGCATCAACGCGTCCACGATCGTCACCACGAAGTACTTCCGGGGCGCGCTCGGCACGCCGGCGCGGGAGGCGTCCCTGAAGACGCTGGTGGATCGGGTGGTCGACGCGTATCGGAAGGCCGGGGAGGAGTTCGGCTACTTCGCGACGCCCACGGACGCGGAGGTGTTCGAGCACGAGCTCAAGTGGATGCTGGTGCACCAGGTGTTCAGCTTCAACTCGCCGGTGTGGTTCAACGTCGGGACGCCGTCGCCGCAGCAGGTCTCGGCGTGCTTCATCCTGTCCGTCGACGACTCCATGGACTCGATCCTGAACTGGTACAAGGAGGAGGGTTTCATCTTCAAGGGCGGGTCGGGGGCCGGCCTGAACCTGTCCCGGATCCGGTCCAGCAAGGAACTGCTCAGTTCGGGCGGCACCGCGTCGGGGCCCGTGTCGTTCATGCGGGGCGCGGACGCCTCGGCGGGCACGATCAAGTCGGGGGGCGCCACCCGGCGCGCGGCCAAGATGGTGGTGCTGGACGTCGACCACCCCGACATCGAGGAGTTCGTCGAGACGAAGGCGCGCGAGGAGGACAAGATCCGTGCGCTGCGCGACGCCGGCTTCGACATGGACCTGGGCGGCAGGGACATCGTCAGCGTCCAGTACCAGAACGCCAACAACTCGGTGCGGGTGTCCGACGCCTTCATGACGGCGGTGGAGGAGGGGCGTCCGTTCGGGCTGCGGTCGCGCACGACCGACGCGGTCATCGAGACGGTGGACGCCCGGTCGCTGTGGAACAAGATCGCGCGGGCCGCGTGGGAGTGCGCCGACCCGGGCCTGCAGTACGACGACACGATCAACGCCTGGCACACGAACCCGGAGAGCGGCCGCATCACGGCGTCCAACCCGTGCTCGGAGTACATGAGCCTCGACAACAGCTCCTGCAACCTGGCGTCGCTGAACCTGCTGAAGTTCCTGCGCGACGACGACACCTTCGACGTCGAGACGTTCGTGAAGGCCGTCGAGCTGATCATCACGGCGATGGACATCTCGATCTGCTTCGCCGACTTCCCGACCGAGTCGATCGGGCAGACGACGCGCGACTATCGCCAGCTCGGTATCGGGTACGCCAACCTGGGGGCGCTGCTGATGGCGATGGGGCGGGGTTACGACTCGGACGGCGGCCGGTCCCTGGCCGCGGCCGTGACGTCGGTGATGACGGCGACGTCCTACCGGCGCTCGGCCGAGCTGGCCGCGGTCGTGGGCCCGTACGCGGGCTACGCCCGCAACGCGACGGCGCACCAGAAGGTGATGCGCAAGCACCAGGCCGCGAACGACGACCTGCGGATCGCCGAGCCGGCCGACCGCCCCCTGCACGACGCCGCGACGGCCGAGTGGGGCCGGGTCGTCGAGTTGGGGGCCCGCAACGGGTTCCGCAACGCGCAGGCGTCCGTGCTGGCCCCCACCGGCACCATCGGCTTCATGATGGACTGCGACACCACCGGGGTGGAGCCGGACTTCTCGCTGGTCAAGTTCAAGAAGCTGGTCGGCGGCGGCTCGATGCAGATCGTCAACCAGACGATCCCGCGGGCGCTGAAGCGGCTCGGCTACGCGTCCGAGACCGTCGAGGCGATCGTCGCGCACATCGCCGAGCACGGCCACGTCGTGGACGCCCCGGGCCTGAAGCCGGAGCACTACGAGGTGTTCGACACGGCGATGGGGCAGCGGTCCATCCGGCCGATGGGTCACGTGCGCATGATGGCGGCGGTGCAGCCGTTCCTGTCGGGGGCGATCTCAAAGACGGTGAACCTGCCCGAGTCGGCGACCGTCGAGGACATCGCGGACGTCTACCTTCAGGGCTGGAAGCTCGGCCTCAAGGCGCTGGCGGTCTACCGGGACAACTGCAAGGTCGGCCAGCCGCTGAGCGACGCCAAGAAGAAGACCGAGCCGGTCGCGGCCGCCGAGGCGCCGAAGCCGGAGGTGCGCGTGGAGTACCGGCCCCGGCGCACGCGGCTGCCGAAGTCGCGTCGCTCGCGGACGACCTCGTTCACCGTCGGCGGCGCCGAGGGGTACATGACGTCGTCGGAGTACCAGGACGGGCACCTGGGCGAGGTGTTCCTCAAGCTCGGCAAGCAGGGCTCGACCCTGGCCGGCGTCATGGACGCCTTCTCGATCGCCATCTCGATCGCGCTGCAGTACGGCGTCCCGCTGGAGACGTACGTGCAGAAGTTCACGAACCTGAAGTTCGAGCCCGCGGGCATGACCGACGACCCGGATCTGCGGATGGCGCAGTCGATCATCGACTACGTGTTCAAGCGGCTGGCGCTCGACTACCTGAGCTTCGACGAGCGTTCCGAACTGGGCATCTACACGGCGGACGAGCGGGCGCGGTACGTCGCCACGGGGTCCTACATCAGCGAGGAGGACGAGGCTCAGCTGATCGAGTCCGAGTCGCTGAAGAACGACGCCGCCGACAACATGCGCTTCGACGAGCGGGGAGCCAACCAGCCCGCGTTGCTGTCGGTGGAGCCCCGCTTCGACCGGGCCACTGAGGCGCGGACGTCGGCGGAACTGATGGAGCAGCTCACCGGCCATGCCGTGGACGCCCCCCTGTGCTTCACCTGCGGCACCAAGATGCGTCCGTCGGGCTCCTGCTACGTCTGCGAGGGCTGCGGGGCGACCTCGGGCTGCAGCTAGGCCGGGAAACGACGCGGCTCACAAGCCGGAACCGCCGCCCTTCCCATCACCGGACTCCCGCCCCGGCGGGTGGAAGCGAATCCCCTCCCCTTTTTTTAGAACACCTGTTTGAAAATGTCGGGGGTTGGTTCTAGGTTGGGGGAATGGAGACGAGATCGGACGCCGCGGGTGCGGTCGCGGTGTCGGGGGCGCGGTTGGTGGCGGAGGAATTGCTGGCCGCGGTGGTGGAGGAGCGGCGGGGTCAGGCGCGGCAGTGGGCGGCGTTGGGGGAGTTGGCGCTGGCCTATGACCCGGGGCAGTGTGCGGAGTTGCCGGGGCGGCCGCGTCGGCGGCGGGTGGGTGATGACGGAACGCCGCCGGTGAACGAGTTGATCGGGTTGGAGGTCGCGGGGCTGTTGCAGGTCAGCCCGGACGAGGCGTGGGTGCGGGTGCGGGACGCGTTGAATCTGCGGTTCCGGCACCCCCGGCTGGCTGAGGCGGTGGCCGGGTTGCGGATCGAGTCGTGGCAGGCCCGCCGGGTCGTGCGGGCCTGCGCTCACCTCGATCGTGACGCCACGGGTGAGGTGGATTCCCGGTTGGCGTCCGCGCTGGGGGTGCTGGCGTGGCCGCGGTTGCGGCGCCGGTTGGCGGGGTTGATCGTGCAGGCCGACCGGGCCGCCGCGAGGCAGCAGGGGGAGCGGGCGCGGGCGCAGCGGTTCTGCCGGGTGCGGCACAACGGCGACGGCACGTCCTGGCTGACGGCCTTGCTGGACACCGCGGTCGCGGTCCGGGTGGAGGACGTCGTCGAGACGCTCGCGAGGGCCCGGCTGTCGGATCCTGGCTATGGCGGCAGCCCGGACGAGGCCCGCGCGGACGCCGTGGGTGACTTGGTCACCCCGAGTTCGGCGGACGCCGCGGGCGGCGGTCGGCTGGTGGGGGCGGCGACTTTGGTGGTGCATCTGCACGCCGACACCCTCGACGAATGGACCGATGATCCCGAGGAGTTGGTGTCGGGCGGCGTGGGGCGTCCTGCCGGTGGTGCGGGCCGGGCGGAGATCGGTCCGCTGTTGGAGGAGCAGGTCAGGTTGCTGCTGGGTCACCGGCGGGTGTCGGTGCTGCCGGTGGTCGATCTGCACAACGATCCGGCGGTCGACGGCTACGAGGTGCCGGCGTTCCTGCAACGGCAGGTGCGGTTGCGGGACGGGTGGTCGGTGTTCCCGTTCGCGACGACGCCGGCGGCGTCGTGCGACGGGGACCACACCCGGCCGTTCCGGTGGGACGGCTCCCCGGGGCAGACGAGGGCCTCGAACCTGGGCTGTTTGCATCGCAAGGCTCACCAGGCCAAGACGCATACGCTGTGGCGGGTGGAGCAGCCCCGGTCAGGGTTGTTCGTCTGGACCACCCCGCTGGGTTTCCAGTACCGGGTCGACCGCTCGGGCACCCACGTCAGCGCGGAACGCGCCGCCCGCGCGGCGCCCTGAACCCTGCCGTGAGTCGCGGCCCTCGGACCTCAGGGGACTCTCAGTTCCGACAGGGGTTCGCGTCGAGCCGCGATGGCCGCGGGGACCAGGGCGGCCAGCACCGCCGAGAACACGGCGGCCGTGATCAGGGACAGGGTGAAGGAGAGGCTCCCGAGCGGTCGTCCGAGCAGCGCTTGAGCGGCGGACGTCACGAGGGCCGCGATCACTGAGCCGGCGGTGGCGGGCAGCCCGACCTGGGCCAGAATCAGCCCGGCAACCAGTGTCCGGTTGGCGCCGATCGCGCGTCGACGACCGAAGTCTTTCCGGTGCCGACTCGTGGTGGCGAAGACGCTGACGCAGACCAACCCGGTGCCCACGAGGAGCGCACCGAGGACGACTGTCCGCGTGTAGCCGCCCAGTTCTCCCGACACTGCCGCGCGAAGTTCGGCCAGAGCGGTCGAGGTCTCCACAGTGGCGCTCGTGAGGCCGACATCGGCCAGGTGCGCTCGCACGAAGGCTTCGATGCCACGCACCTGGGAGGGGTGTTGCGCATTGATCACTACCAGCGTGAGGGGAGGGGTGTTCGTCTCCATCGCAGCCGCTTCTGTGGAGCGCGGGAGGAGGACGACCGGTTCCAGGAAGCGAAGGTACTCGGGCAGATCGGCGATCCCCACCACTTCTACCATGACGCCGTCGCCCTGGACCAGGGTGCCGGACCCCTCGGCGAAGCCGGCGAGCGCGGCCGTTGAGGTGGACGTGATGCCGCGCTTGACCCCATGGGGGAGATCCGTCAGATCCCCGTATCCGGGTACCGCGTAGCCGAAGGCTGAACGGACGGCGATGCCTGGGCCATCGAGCATCGCGGCGGGGTAGCCGTCCCGGATCGGGCCGAAACCGACAGCGTGCTCGACCTCGTTCACTTGGCCCAGGAGTGCGAGGAACTGTCCGTCGAGGGGTGCTCCCTGCCCCATGCGGACGAGGATCGTTCGCGTTCCGACCGCGTCGATCTGGCCGAGCACCCGCTCCTCTGATGCCGCTGATTGACCGACCACCACCAAGACGCCCGCTACCAGACCGCCCACCAGAAGCATGGTGACCACGCTCGCCAGCACCTGGGCCCTCGCCGCGCGTGCCGCTTCTGCCAGCACGGCTCCGGCATGGCGAAGCGCTGACGCGATCAGGGAGTGCATGGCTACAGCCTCACCACGTCGTCGCAGTGCGCAACCATCGCGTCATCATGCGTCGCCACGACGACAACTCCGCCGCGCCGCGCCAGTGTTTGCAGCGCTGTGACGACTACCGCTCCGGAGGCGGCATCGAGATTGCCGGTCGGCTCGTCCGCGAGCAGGACCCTCGGATTCCCGAGCAGCGCCCGGCAGAGAGCGATGCGCTGCGCTTGGCCACCGGAGATCTCTCCTGGCCGGTGCAGGGCACTCTGGGCAACGCCGAACCGTTCCAGGAGTGCCAGCGCCTTGGGCTTCTCGACGCGCCGGGGGCTGCGGCGATAGAGCGCCCCTTCCAGGACGTTGTCGAGGACGGAACGCGCAGGGTCGAGGGCCGCGTCCTGAAAGACGAACCCGAACGAGTGAGCCCTCAACTCGGCGCGCTTGGCATCAGACCACTGGTCGACACGTGTGTCGTCGAGCCAGATGCCACCGGATGCCGGGGTGATCATCAAGCCGAGCAGATAGAGGAGAGTTGACTTGCCGCAGCCGGAGGGGCCGGTCACCGCCGTCATGGTGCCCGGGGCGAATCGCGCGCGCAAGCCTTGGATCAGCGGTGCGGCCGCGCCATAGGCGAAGCTGATGTCATCGGCGCGGAGCCCAACGGATTCGTTCATGAACCGGACTTCTTCGGTACCAGGGCGGGGGCACGCACCGATAGTCCCGGGAGGATCCCCTCGACCACGGCCTCGCCGTTTGCAGCCGCGGCCACCCTGACCGGAAGCCGCTGCCCGTCGGCCGTGACGACCGAACTTCCGCTGGCATCGCTGACCACGGCTGACGTCGGTACGATCACGCCGGCGGTCTCGGGAACGATCTCGATCTCGGCTGGGAGCACAAGCCCTTCATCGCTCGGAACGTCCGCGCAATCTTCTCGGCAGATCAACTCGGGTCCGGCGGGCGCCAACTCCGCGACCTGTCGCGGGGTCCGCTCGCTCAGGTCGGTCCGGACCCTCTTCACGACGGCAGCCCACTTCCTACCCGCTGGGTCCAGGATGACGCTCTGCCCCTTCGTCACCAGCTGAGCCTGGCCCTCAGGGAGACTGACCGTAGCGATCGGGGCGGAGAGCGACTGGACGAAGGGTGCGCCGTCGGCCAGACGCGCTCCGACTTCGAGATCGCCGGCCATGACGAGGACGGATGGCAGTTCTGGGAGAAAGAGAAGGTCGGATGCGCGCACGTTGCCGTCCGGGTCGACTCCCTTGGAATGCTGCCAGGCGCGAACGGCACTCAGTGTGCGCGGCCCGAAGGTTCCGTCGCCGTCTCCTTCCGAGAGAAACCCCTCCGTGACCAACAGTGATTGGAGTTGGCGCACGTCGGCGCCTTCCGCCCCGCTGGAAAGGTTGCGAAACATCGGCACCTTTCCCTGCCCCACGGTGACTGGCCTGAGGTCGATCGTGGCTACCACATCGCCGGCCGCGACGGACTCGTTGCCGGAATGCCGGATTTCGGTCAGCACGCCTCCGCCGGCGATCGGGGCCTGGGCACCCAGTTCCCAGCGGACCGAGGCGTTCAGGCCGATCACACGCTTGATAGTTCCTTCGCGCGCTACGACTGTGGCGAATTCCGGTGAAGCCAATGTGTCGTGTGGTGGTGCGAGCAGTCGCATCAAGGCCGCACCGATCACCACTCCCATCACCAGGAAGACCGCACTGAATAAGACGACGCGAAGCAGGCCGATGTGACCGTCAACCGCCCTCATTTCCCGGGCCAAGGGGTGATGGGGCACTTGTGGGCGAGCTCCTCAGCCCTCTCAGGTGCCGCGTCGTAGGGATGCCACTTCGGGATGGGCTGGTTTGTCAGTTGCTCCACGAACGCCGCCTTGCTCGGCGGTGGGGAGACGGGCACACCCTGCTGTTCAACGCACGGCACAATTCGGAGGAATTCATCGTAAAGCCAGGCCGCTTCCTCCATCGAGACAGTCGGGGGGGCAAGGCCGATCCCTGCGGCAACCCTGCAGGCGGATTCATCCGACTGAAACCGTTGCGCCTGCTCCACGGGATAGTCCACCCCGATCCCGTCTCCGCTGACGTTGACCTGCCAACCACGCTGCCTGAGACACTCGGCGAGTCGCAACGTCTTCGCGTCCTGGGATTCGGCCGTACGTGAATCTTGGGCAGTCGCTCGTGTCGAAGGGCTCAGCGCGCTCGAACTGGTTGCGGTGGGAATTGAGCTGTCAGGGATTCGGGCGGGGTGCGAACATGAGGTTAGTGTGAGCAGGAGTAGGCAAGAGCCATAGATGGCGGACAGAGATCTCACTGCAGACAACTCCGTCAGACTGGATTGCTTGCGCAGCCCACCGTCGCCCACTCAAGGACATCGGCGTAGACGGACCAGGAATCGATGCTCTGGAAGAACTCGCTGTGGAAGGTTCGGTAGGGATTGGATGGGCTCACGCTGCTCCACTGCCAGCCGTAAGAACCTCCCCCCTTGTAGTGCGTGTGACCGGTGTATCCCGCGCTCTTCGACTGCGTGTAAACGTGATAGTTCGTGCTGCAGTACTGGCTCCCGCCGTTTGCAGCCACGGCCTGAGGGACGACGGCGATCGTGAGGATCGCGACCGAAGCCGCTCCGATGGCCATCAGCATGATCGGCATTGATCGAGTCATTGCGCTTCCTCTACGGGATTCGAGCGGCGTTGGCTAGATTCTGATTACCATGTCCGAGAAGTCGAGTCAAGGGGCGAACCTCATCACTTCGCGTATTGCCCACCAGCGTCAGTCGAACTTCGGCACCGCCAGCGCCCACCAGGTCTCGGGGCCGACGATGCCGTCGTCCGGGGGCAGGAAGACGCCCTGGAACGCGCGCACCGCCGCCTCGGTCGCCGGGCCGTAGTGGCCGTCCGCGGTGACGCCGAGCAGGCACTGCGCCGCCATGACCGCCTCTCCGGTGGCGCCGGGACCGACGGTGACGATGAGGTCGGGCCAGTCGAGTTGTCCGCAGGTGGTGCCGAGGTCGTCGGTGCGGTGCGCGAGTTGGAACTGCTTCATCGCCGCCCCGCTCAACGGCCCGAAACTGCCGTCCGCCACGATGGTGGCGCCGTGGGCGCGCAGCAGGTGCTGCACGGTGAGCACGCGCCCGTTGGTCGCTTGGGTGGCGCCCACCATGACGAGCGGCCACGCCTTCGGCCCGCGGGTCAGGAACGACCAGGTCTGCCGGCCGACGATGCCGTCGACGGTCAGGCCCCAGTTGGCCTGAACCGCGCGGACCCGTTCGGCGGTCACCGCCCCGAAAAGTCCGTCGACGACGAGCGCCGGATCCTCCGGGAAGCGGGGGAGTCCCAGGCTCTGCACCGCCCGGACGGCCTCGCCGGTGTCGCCCTGCTTCACCTGGACGACGAGCGCCGCCCAGGTGGCGGGCCCGACCACCCCGTCGTCGGGCAGGCCGACACCGGCCTGGAACGCCCGCACGGCCGCCTTGGTCGCCGGCCCGAACGACCGGTCGACGACCGTCGCGTGCCCACGCTGGCGCAGCAGGTACTGGATGACGGCCACCCGGTCCGACGTCTCGCCGGCGGCCACGGTCGACCACGGGTACTCGTTCATGGGGACCTCCCGATCAGAGCCTGGACGCCCACGCGTCCGGTCACCCTCAGTCAACACCCCTGCTCGCCCGCCGCACGAGACCCTGGGTCCCCTTCCCGGAGCGTCAGGGCAGGAGCAAGATGGACACCGGCCCGGTCGCTGCAGACCGCAGCGCCCGCCGGAAGGGGGACCACCATGCCCACGACCCGCCTCACCCACGGTGCCTGCGTCGGCACCGTGACCTGCGAGGCCCGGCACCTCGCCCTGATCACCGGTACCCGCGTGTTCCGCCGGCGTCGCCGGCTGTCGGTCGACTTCGTCCTGTTCCTCACCGGCTGGGAGGCCGAGGACGCAGCCACCGCCCGCGGCGACGAGTCCCCGCCCCCGAACGACTACTACATCGTCAACGACACGACGACGGTCCGCGAGTTCCCCGTCGAGCCCGGCATCGGCGTTCACGTCGTCGTGAACCCGGACGGCACCACCAACCCCGACGGCTACGACCTGCCCCTCGCCGACTGGATCGCCGCCATCACAGGCCCGGCCGCCGCTCTCTATCTCGCCAACGCCTACTGGCTCACTTTCACCGGGACCGACAACACCGTCGCGGCGATCGAGGCTCAGTGGGTGCCGTGAGCGGCGGCTCGCTCCTCACCCGGCGACCACCCCACACCACCCCACACCCTGGACTACGAAGTGCCAGAATTCCTTAGCAGCCCTTACGGCACGCCGCACTAGATGATCAATTCCCGGGGGTCAGTGGTCGTAGGCGGTGAGGGAGCGTCGGGTGTGGCCGTGGATGTCGTTGTGCCAGATGGCGGCGGTGAGGGCGAGGATGCGTTGGGCGATGCGGGTGCAGAC